>Ga0364866_10579_pt1 | contig 20870 bp, 20 predicted proteins | sample ExccelAu500001D3_3_FD_206913 | JGI IMG/M metagenome (GOLD analysis project Ga0364866, IMG submission 206913) | Enriched cells from Trout Bog Lake Hypolimnion, Wisconsin, USA - BchlTB.Aug13.5000.01.D3 | ecosystem: Environmental > Aquatic > Freshwater > Lake > Hypolimnion/Profundal zone | place... | reverse complement strand
AGACGTATGACTAATTTTGAAGTAACTATTTCCTTTGAGTGCGACGGGTCCCCTGGAGCAAATGGCGCAAAGTATGTTGTAAAGAAGTTTCCCGAAATCCTCGAACAATTTGGGATCCCATTTTTGATTGAGGAGTTTCAAGAAAAATGCAAATGCAAGAAGGTTGAATATTTTCCGAGTGTTTTCGTAAAATTTCACATAAAGCATCACATAAAAAGTTTGGAAACATCTCATTATTTATCAATGATTCTTCAAGGTTACGCGGGTCTTCACACTTTAACTCCAGGCGTATATTCATACTCATATTTATTTCACTCATGATAAAAATTCCCATTTGATTTGGTTTCTTTCAAAATGTCATCCAGTAAAACGATATCTGCCAGCGCGCAAACTCCTGCCATAAACCATTGATGAGTAGCACCGTATAGAGCCGCACCGGCGGCAGTAAGTCCAAGGACTAAAAACAGAACTGCAAAAATTTTGGAAGAGGTTTTCATTTTTTCAATTTAGGGTCAATGAATATGATAAGACTGTAAACTATTATTGTTAGTGCAGCTACGGCCAAGCAGTAATAGCCAAACCATTTAGCCTGATAAAGAAAAATTTCGTTTGAGTAGAGGATCATTTCAATTCGTTTTTAAGGTTTTCAATAGTCTCAATCAGCCGGTTGGCGGCTTTGAATACAATAGGTTTCATTTTACGATGGCCGCGGATCATGTGGCTTATTGTTATTGGTAAGTAAAGTCCGTCAAGCATTTCGGCAATAAGATCGGCATCGCCCCGGCGCAATTTTTTACGTAATTCGGATACCTCATTTTCTGATATTGATTTTATTTGGTCAATCCTTTGCATTTGGGTTATTTAATGTTGTATATTCGGTACTGTTTTCCGTTACAAATATAAACCATTTTGATTCATTCACAAACAATAAATAATCTTTTTTGATTTATTTATGCAAAATCTTTCATCTATCCGCAATATTTGGTTTACTAACCAAGTGATGGAGCTTGAGAAGACGGGTATGTCTCAGGTTATTATGGCGCAAAAGCTTGATATTAAACCTCAATATCTTAATGCTGTTATCCAAGGGAGAAGAAACGTTTCTGAAAAGTTTCTCTATAAGTTTTGTAAAACATTTGGAATAAATCAAAATGATTTATTCCAAAGTATTGAGCATTTGGCCGGGGCCTCATTGCAAATAAAGGAGGAGATAGTTATTACTCCTGAAAAAGATCAAAATATTCTATCCCCTGAGGGGATCCCTCTTGTTTCCATTTCCGCCGTTGCCGGATTTGGAAGTTCAGATTTTGCAATTCAAAAGGGTGACGTAAAAGATTACTATATAGTTCCAAAGTTTAAGGACAGGCGGATTGATTTCATGATTGAGGTGTCTGGATCCTCAATGTATCCAAAATATAACAGTGGAGATGTGGTGGCATGCACCATCTTAAGAGAGAGTAAATTTATTCAATGGAATAAGGTACATATAATAGGTACGGAGGAGCAGGGCATTTTAATTAAAAGAGTTAAAAAAGGACCTGGAGAGAACCAGCTTTTATTGATTAGTGAAAATAAGGATTATGACCCATTTGTGATAAATATTGGCGAAATTACGGGAATGGCTTTAGTTGTTGGAGTGATACGCTTAGAATAAAAATACCATTCAAAACATACACTAAAAAACACACACGCGCACTTTTATTTTTGGGTATCTTTCTATTTGTGCATAAATAGCACTATGTGTCAGTATCTTATATCGTTATATATTGTTTGTTTTTTACTTATGTTGATGTATTAAACCCCCTTGAATGTCCTATAATAGCCACTTTTGCCCCTGTTTTTTGTACTTAAACCCCTACTTAAGGGCTATTTTTTACCGTGTTTTGTCCACCCATTTGTCCACCCATTTGTCCACCCATTGTGTTTTTTACTTGTTTTTAAACATTAGGGGAACCCCATAAAAAAAGCCCCGCGTTCAGAGCTTAATCACTGGCTTTATCCTGGCGAAATGTTGCCGTTTAAGCCTTATTTAATCAGTAATTACACTATATTTGGGCAGTAATTAAACCAAGGGCGTGTATGGGCCTAATTTGCCCGCTATACCTTCAATGTGGATTCAACCAATTATCAATCACCATGTGCAATTCGTTTTTTTCCGCCCGGGGGTATTTCCTTGATTTACAGTAGCTAATCACCTATCATTGATGTACAATTCGTTTACACGCCCTTATATTGCACCTAACATCAAATAGCAATACACTCCTCTGCTAGTTGATTATTTTTAAAAATAATAATCAAACAACAGATTTGAAGCAGGTTCTATTATAAAAATAGAGTTTCTACTTGTAAAACAATTTAATTCAGGGGGCTTCGACAAAAAAATTGTCTTTTCGTGCTATCTCAGACAGCTTTGCTGAAATGGTCATAGTCCCGGTGGTGTAATATCTTCGCGCATAAAGCCCCAAAACCGGCTGAATACCTAAACAATTGTCCATCAGGAAAAGTTCATCGGCATCGAGCAAATCACTCCGTGTGATCTCTGTTTTTTCCACAATCCGGTAACCGGCTTTTTCTGCACAACCCTTAACCACATCGGCAATGGGGGGAAAATATCCCTGTGATTCAAGGGAAGGAAAAACAGCAGTCTGACCACTCAGATATCCAAAACTTCCACCAATCGATTCGCAGGCAAACCCTTTATTATTCAGCAGGATATAATTGTGTTTGGATTGCAGGGCGGCTGAACGGGCGGCCATTCCCCACAATGACCTGCCGGATGGCTCATAATTAGAGTAATTAGAACTCCCTTTTGCCCCATCGTCATAGAAATCAATCAGTAATCCGGAATCTTTGACACTAAAAAAACCGTTCTCCATCTCTTCTGCTGTCATCAAATAATCAGTTCCTGAGATCCCGGGAATCAGGTGAATGACCACCTTTGCCGAAAGGTAAAGATGATTCTTATTCAATAATCTGGACACGTCTTTTACAAAACGGGGATAATTCCAGTCGGCAGGTGTTGATATTTCAATGGCCGACAGCGAATCGATGAGGAAGTTGAAGTTCTCCCGTGCAAAAATCACCCGATTATTTTCGGCCCTGAAAGATTCGCAGATGCCCGAATTTAACATGACCAGATCAGCTGCGGTGAACAGCGGATCGCTTTCACGAAAAAATTTACCGTTGAACAGGTTATAACCACCTTTCATTGTAAAGAATTAATTATCAATCAATAATGTTCTCCGTCATCTGACGGATCAATAATACATTATATCTTTTCTATTACTTTAGTATTTGAAATAATTTATTGTCGTACATTCTAATTTTAAGATCCGGTATTTACCATTTCTTAAACTTCGCGCCTCTGCGCCTTTGCGTGGTATTTCTTTTTTATCTCTCGCAAAGTACCCGGGAGCTGTGAAACTCCATCATAAAAGCAGATAACTTTTGAGAATGATTCCATAAGAATAGGTGCGGAGTACCTCAAGATTTATTGAAAAAATGAATTGCCGTTATTGGGAGGTACAGCGTACCGACATATTATTCCGATTTAAACAATTCAGAAAGAAGATATTATGGTACGCTGTACCTGATTTGAATACTTTTAATCCCTGTTCTACAAATATAAAAAGTGCTCTGCACCTTTGAATCTTAGAGTCAAATATAAAAAGTGTTTTATAGGAGTCACTAAGACGCAAATTAAAAAACGGCCTCATATCTTTACTATTACCTACATCGAAATCCGTCCAAAAAGCAAATCAAAAAACAGGTTCAGCAAGGAGGGTTTTATCAGAATAGGAAAGACAAAACCGAAAAGCGCCCCCATAAAATGGGCATCATGACCAATATTGTCTGCTTTCCGGGTACTCATATAATAGGAATAATAGAGGTACAAACCACTGAAAATAATTCCCGGGATCGGCAGGACTCCAAAAAAATAGATATTGTTCCATGGATCGAAGAAAATAGCCGCAAAGAGTATTGCGGAAACGGCTCCTGAAGCACCAACTGCATTGTAATAGGGGTTGTTCTTTTGTTTATACAGCGACCACAGACTCGAGAAGATCACCGACCCGAAAAACAGGATCAGGTAGTAAACCCTGCCCGGAATCCCAAAATACATTGTGAAGTAGTGTTCAACTACCGTTCCAAAGGAATAGAGGACAATCATGTTCACAATCAGATGTTCCCAGTTGGCATGGACAAACGCGTGGGTTATTATCCTGTAATATTGCTTACGGTGAGAAATCTGGTAGGCATTGAACTGCAATTGAGCCATAGTTCCTCTTTGTGAGAAGGCCACTGCAGAGACCAGCGTTATTATAAGAATCAATATTAATGTCATGGGGATTTGTGTTAAATATGTAGAATTTTAAAGGTAAGTTCTTTCAACAGATCACCGTTTTCGGTGGAGCCGCCGCGTGCCCCTTTTGACCGCAAATCGTAATCCCGCATCATGGATATAATATTAATTGCCTTATCAAGGGTATAATTGCGTCCTGCGCTGATATAATCGTTAATAAAATAGGGATTTACGCCGAGCTTCTGAACCATATGATTTCGGTCTGATTTGTTTTCAATAGAATGATAGACCAATATTTTCCTGAAAAACCCAACCAACATCCCCAGGATTACCGGTAACGGATTTTGTTTCTCATTATCGATGAAATAGTTAACAATCAAGTTTGATTTAAGAATATCCTTATTCCCGAGGGCTTTCTGCAATTCAAACATATTGAAATCTTTACTTATTCCAATATTCTTCTCCACATCCTCAGGCAGAATGGTGGTCCCCGGAACCATCGGGATGGTTACTTTTTCAAGCTCGTTCACAATCCGCTGCAAATCACTTCCAACAAAGTCAGTAATCATTTGTGCGGCGCGGGGATCGATTCCCAGATTTTTCTCTTTCAGGTAATTGGTTATCCAGTTTGGGATATTGCTTTCATAAAGCGGTTTGGATTCGAGATAGACACCGTTTTTCTGCAAAGCTTTGTAAAGCTTCTTCCGCTTATCAATGGTTTTGTATTTATAATTAACCACCAGGATTGTGGATCGCATCGGATTTTCAACGTAAATTGCCAGATCCTCAATATTCCGGATGTTTTGAGCTTCACGGATAACCACAACCTGTCGTTCAGCCATCATCGGAAATCGCTTTGCAGCGGTCATGATGGCATCAATGCTCAGATCCTTACCATACAGGATCGACTGGTTAAACCCCTTTTCCTCCTCCGAGAGTACATGTTCAAGGATAAAATGGCTGATCTGATCCATAAAATAGGGTTCCTCCCCTTCGAGGAAATAGACCGGAGCATACTTCTTCTCTTTTAAATCCTTAATAATCTGGGCATAATCCATGATTAGAATTTTAGGTGTTTTACGGACCTTCCGTCGTTGATGATCTCTGAAAGGGCGCCAATCCCTATTTCAAGGTGACGATTGACAAACTTACGGGTAACCTCCCTGTCACTTTCGGCGGTTTTAACCCCTGTTGAGATCATAGGCTGATCGGAAACCAGCAGCAATGCACCGGTTGGAATCTGGTTATAAAATCCGACTGTGAAAATAGTTGCGGTCTCCATGTCGATGGCTATCGCTCGGGTTTTGCTCAGGTATTTTTTAAACCTTTCGTCGTATTCCCATACTCTCTTATTGGTTGTGAAAACCGTGCCCGTCCAGTAGTCGAGTCCCATGTCGCGGATAGTTGAGGATACGGCCCGCTGGAGACTGAAAGCGGGTAAAGCCGGCACTTCAATCGGCAGATAATCGTTGGAGGTACCTTCACTCCGAATTGCGGCAATCGGTAGAATTAAACTGCCTAGTTCACTCTTTCGTTTTAAACCTCCGCATTTCCCCAAAAAGAGCACCGCCTCGGGCATAATTGCGCTTAGCAGGTCCATGATGGTTGCTGCATTCGGACTCCCCATCCCAAAATTGATAATGGTTATCCCATGCGCACTGGCGTTAGGCATCGATTTATCTTCGCCCACTACCGGTACTCCGAATTTCTCAGCAAAATTCTCCACATAGTTCTGGAAGTTTGTGAGAATAATGTGTTTGGTAAAATTATCCAAATCCCGTCCGGTATAGCGGGGAAGCCAATTGTTTACGATCTCTTCTTTTGTTTTCATCTCCTGATTTTATGCAAAAATATCTGGTTTTTGCAGATTCTTGGTTCAAATGAAAATAAAAATTAGCTTTGAGTGATTTAAATGTCACAAATGGAGCTTAATCTCCCCTATTATTCTTTTCGCATCAAAGAGCATAATGGTAAAAAGCTGATCTTCGATAGTTTTCGCCGGAGATGGGTCATGCTTACGCCCGAAGAGTGGGTCAGGCAGAATTTTGCCCGTTATCTTACTGAGATCAAACATTTCCCGGCCTCATTGGTAGCGATTGAGCGCTCATTAAGAATTAATCAGCACGATTTCAGGTCCGACATTGTCCTATTTGCAAAAACGGGAATTCCCCTGGTTGTGGTTGAATGCAAAGCGCCCGAAGTGAAGATCTCCCAGGATGTTTTCGACCAGATTGCCCGTTACAATATGGAACTTAGAGTAAACTATCTGATCGTCACCAATGGAATGAACCATTATTGCTGCCGGTTCGACCCCGATCAATTAACCTATACATTCCTGACTGAAATACCCGATTATCCGGAGCTGGAATAATGCTGAATGGTTAATGCTGAATGGTTAATGGTTAATACCTTATAATAGGTGATTTACTCTCTGTAATAAATGTTTGACGAAGCTTAATAAATGAATTATTCCCGATTATAGAGGGTTAATGCTGAAAACCTTAATCCTCTATCTGTTCTGTCATTAAGCACTCACCATTATTACATTATCCATTAATCAGTTGCAGCATTATCTCGTCCTTCCAGCCTGAAACGGTACGAAGCCACTCTTTTTTGGTGCCGCAACTTAAGAAACCGTGCTTTTCGAAAAGAGCAAGGCTAATCAGGTTATCGGTTTCAACATTGGCATAGAGTTGATGGAGATTCAATTTGCTGAAACAATAGGAGATTAAAAGCTCCAGCGCAGCGGAGGCATACCCCTTTGAACGGTCTTCCCGGGCATGGATCAGCAAACCAATTCCGGCCCTCGAATGATAGGGTTCGAAATCAAAAAGATCGATGGCACCGATGGTTTTCCCTTCCGGAGTATCGATCATGAGCCGTAATTGCCTGCTTTCGTAGATATCTTTATCTCCATTTTGGATGTAGAGCTTCAGGATATATTTCGAATAGGGAACCAGGGTATGGCTCACCTCCCAGATCTCAGGATCATTTTCCCAGGTATAAAGTAAATCAATATCCTCAGGTTCAATTGCCCGCAGCGTAACTTTGTCGTTTGAGAGGTATTTTCCCATATCAGCTATCCTATGAAATTTTCAAAAAGCATCCTGTTGACAATTGAACGGCCGAGGGTTATTTCATCGGTATATTCAATTTCGTCGCCAATTGAGACGCCCCGGGCAAGTGTTGTAATCTTTATCGGGTAATCCTTTAATTTCTTAAAGATATAAAAGTTTGTGCTATCCCCCTCCATGGTTGTGCTCAAGGCAAAAATCACTTCATCTGTCTCCCCCTTTTCAACCCTTGACAGGAGGGAATCGATCTCAAGATCGGCCGGACCAATTCCGTCCATGGGAGAGATAATCCCTCCCAGCACATGATAAACACCCCGGTATTGCTGGGTATTCTCAATTGACATCACATCACGGATATTCTCGACCACACATACCACCCGGTGATCGCGTGCAGGGTTACTGCAGATATTGCACATATCATGGTCAGAAATATTGCGGCATATCCGGCAATGCTTCACCTCTTCGCGAAGCTGTGTCAAAGCCCTGCTAAACCGCAGAACCTCATCGGTCTCTTTTTTAAGCAGGTGAAGGACCAGTCTTAAAGCCGTTTTTTTTCCGATACCCGGAAGTCTGGAAAATTCATTTACAGCATTTTCCAGAAGCTTGGATGGAAAATTATCAATTGTCATTCTGTCATTTTATTTTTCCAAAGTTAATAAGAGTCCGTATATGCAATTCATCTGTACGAAAGAATTCTTTAGCATTGGATGCCTTCCTGATGATCCCTGCAGGAAGACAGGTTCACAGGCTCGCGATTTTGTGCTGAGAATCCCTAAAAAAGGGGCAAAACCATCCTTCCCCACCTTTATGAAAATTTTATAGGATGATAGAAAATGTCATGCAATGATCGGCGCCGATGACCAGGAGCCACTGAAGATATAGCGGAAATGAGGCAGACAATCAGTCTAACCGTTTTCTGAGTCTGGAATGTCTATTTGGCCATTTTTTTACTATTTTTAGAAGATGATCAGACAAAAGATTCAATCCTTTTTTAATCCTGAACAATTTCAGGGTTGGGATAAGACAAGGAAGTATTTTGAAGGGTGGTATTTCAAGGTCGTCAATGCCGATGAAACGAAGGCCTTTGCGTTTATTCCGGGCATTGCCATGGACGAGACGGGCAGGCAACAGCCATTTATTCAGGTGCTTGACGGGAAAGAACGAACAAGTATCCAACACCTCTTCGAAGCTGAAGAATTTATTCCGGTCGCCGGAAGATTTAACCTGAACATCGGGGCCAGTTTTTTCTCCGATCAAATCCTGAAAATCCGGTTGCCGGGAATTACGGGAGAACTGCAATTCAGCGAAAATGTTCCCTGGCCAAAGCACTGGTATTCACCCGGAATTATGGGCCCCTACTCTTTTGTCCCGTTTATGGAATGTTATCACGGGATTGTGAGTATGGATCATTCGATCCAAGGTGAGATTGAATACAATGGAGAGATTCTTAATTTTGACAAAGGAAGGGGTTATATTGAAAAGGACTGGGGGCATTCATTCCCCAGCGCCTATACCTGGATGCAGACAAACCATTTTTCCGTACCAGGGATCTCTCTGAAAGCCTCTGTTGCAAAAATTCCCTGGATCACAAAATCATTTGTTGGTTTCATTGCAGGTCTTTGGGTGCACGACCGGTTGTTCAGGTTTACAACGTATAACGGGACCCGGCTCCTTAAATCATTAATCGATGAGAAAACGGTGGAATTAGTGTTTGAAAACAGCAATTTCAGGATCGAACTGCTGGCTCACCGCGACAAAGCGACAGCTTTAGCTTCGCCTATTCTGGGTTTGATGGATGGGAGAATCGAGGAGAGCATGACCTCCAAAGTTGAGGTAAATCTCATCGATCGCAAACAAAGGCATACGATATTCTCGGATACCGGAAGAAATGCAGGTCTTGAAGTGGCAGGTAAAATAGAGGAGATCCAGATACATTAACAATCAGATAAGAAAATGAATAAGAAAATATTATTACTTACGGCCTTCCTGATTATGCTCATCTCAGGCTTCCCGGACCCGGGACATCTTCTTGCAGAAGTGAAGAAAGAGTTCCTGCCGGATTATGCTGGGAAAAGTCCTGAAAAAGCGACTGTCTCGGTAGACCTGGGTCAACGTTCTGTTGCAATTTCTCCGCTTATCTATGGCCAGTTTATTGAGTTTCTGGGGCGGTGTATCGATGGCGGAATTTATGAGGAGGGTTCCCCTTTGTCTGGAATGAATGGTTTTAGAAAAGATGTACTTCAGTCGGTAAAGGAGTTAAAGCCGACTATCATTAGATTTCCGGGTGGAACAGTGACTAAAATATATCACTGGGAGGATGGAACCGGAGAAAAAAACAAACGCCCGGTAAGGAAAAACCTCATTTGGGGCGGGGTCATTGACAATCATTTCGGGACTGCTGAGTTTATTGAATATTGTCGCGAAATCGGTGCGGAACCTTTTCTGGTTATCAATATGGCAACCGGAACCCCGGAAGAAGCTTCCAACTGGGTTGAGTACTGCAATGGCACAGGAAAAACTTTTTATGCGAATCTCCGGCGATCTCATGGTTATGAAAAACCGTTCAACGTAAGATACTGGGGAATAGGGAACGAAGAGGGCGCAATACCTGATGCCGGGAAAGATCAGAAAGTCAGTAAATATATCGAAGACGGATGGCAGTTTGTCAAGCTCATGAAGCTACAGGATCCTTCAATTAAAATTACCCTGGATGGAAATCCTGCAGATTTGAATTGGGGCAGAAAGATAATGGCTGAAATGGGCCCGGTCTGCGATTTCCTGTCAGTCCATTTTTATGCTATGCCATCCGATTCGACCTATAACAGTCTGCTTCAGAATGTCGAGAATTTCAATCAGAGTCTGGACTCCATGCGGGCTATCATTCAAACAGTTTCTGAACAAGTAAAAGGCTTTTCACAGTGGTACCGCTTTCCGCCCCGTCAGAATCCGGTAAAACTGGCCGTCGATGAGTGGGGCATCTGGAATATGAGTTCAGGTAAAGGAACCGGAACTTATAAGCTGGAATATCCTTATAACTGGGCCGATGCTTTGGCTGTCGGCAAATTTCTGAACCTGTTTCAGCGCAATTCAGATATTATAGGTTTGGCTACCTGGGCCCAGTCCGTTAATGTACTGGCTCCGATTATGACCAACAGGGAGGGTTCTTTTTGTCAGACGGTTTATACTCCTTTAGAGGCATTCAGGAGGTACAGCCTTGAAAATCATCTTCCGATCGGGGTAACTTCTCCCCTTTTAAACGATAACCTAAAATCCATTGATGCAACAGCAACGATTTCGGCAGATGGTGAAGAATTAGTCATTTCACTGCTAAATCTCTCTGTGAATGAAGCAATTTCAACCAGAGTAAGATTTAATCTTCCGGCTAAAAACAGCCAAATGCAATTTCTGGAGCACATTAGTTACACTGCCCCTTCCCTGGGTTCAACGAATAATTTTGGGAAGAATTGCGTGAATGAAACCAAAACGATTCACCATCAAAATTCAGATTCAGGATTTGAGATCACCGTTCCACCTGCTTCGATCAATTTTTTAAGATTTAAAATAAAAACCAAATGATTACCTGGATTCAAGCCGGCAGCGGGCGGATAAACAATGCCGCAAAACAATAACCCAATGGCTTAATTCAAGACTTCACTACCCATTCAATTCGCTATAGAACCTATTTTTCTATAACCTCCTGTAACTGTTGAAAGTTTACTAATCATCATCCAATAATTGAGTCATTGTCTGTTAGGCAGTTAGCCAAACGTTTCGGAATCCGGTTTTTGCCTTTTTTAACTTTTATCACATTCCCGGTTGCTTTTAGCACTTTTAATCCTATCTTTGCTCCCGAAATATTAAAGGGGTGCCTTAATAAAACGGGCTGAGATCAAACCCATCGAACCTGTCCGGGTAATGCCGGAAAGGGAAAATGACAAATCATTCCGTTTTAAGGTTTCTTTTAATTTTTACCTTCAGGTACTTGAATTTGCCTTTCCGGTATTTTCAGGTTCTTTAAATTTAATGACGCAATGGGGTGCCTGAAAATTACGGGCTGAGATCATACCCTTCGAACCTGGTCCGGGTAATGCCGGTGTAGGGATGGCGAACGGATAATCATCTCCCCTTTGCTTTTATAACCTTTTAAGTAATTACAAATGAAACAATTAGGATTATTATTGATGCTGCAGTTATTTGCAGTCGTAGTTTTTGGCCAAATGTCGCTGAGCGGAATTGTCAAAGACACCAAGGGAGAACCGTTGAGAGGAGCGAATATAATGCTTGCAAATACATTTGCCGGAACAACTGCAGGAATCGGTGGGGAATTTAAATTCACGAATCTCAAAAAAGGAAAATATACTATTCAGGTAACTTATATCGGATATGAAAATTTCGTTAAAGAGTTAATGGTGGATAGTTCCCGGAAGCTGGAGATCGTGATGGAACCGGCAATCGTACTGACCGAAGAGGTGCTAGTTTCGGTGGCCAGAGCCGGGGACAAATCGCCCGTGGCTTATACCAATATCGGGAAAGAAGATATTAAGGCATCGAATTTGGGGCAGGATATCCCATATATGCTGAATTATACCCCTTCGTTTGTTGCAACATCAGATGCCGGGAACGGGGTGGGCTATACCAATTTCAGGATCAGGGGCACAGATCCCACGGGGATTAACGTAACGATTAACGGAATACCAATGTCGGATGCCGAATCACAAAGCACCTATTTTGTCGATATTCCCGATATGGCCGCCTCCACCGAGAATATTCAGATACAACGCGGTGTCGGAAATTCAACCAACGGTGCTGCTGCCTTTGGCGCCACCATCGATTTTCAAACCAGCAAATTAAATCCGAAAGCCTATGCCAATTACAACTCATCGGCAGGTTCTTTTGATACCTACCGCAATAATGTGGCAGTGGGAACCGGACTAATCAACGATAAATTTGCTGTGGATGCCTCCCTCTCTAAGATCAATTCTTTGGGCTTTATTGACAGGGCTACTGCTGATCTGAAGTCGTTTTATGTTTCAGGAGGGTATTTTACAGCTAATACCATTCTGAAAGCCACCGCTTTTTCAGGTTTTGAACAGACTTACCAGGCCTGGAATGGCGTTCCTTCTGTGAGACTGCACAACGACCTTGCAGGAATGGAACAATACTATACTGATGGGCTCTATACCGAGCAGCAGACCCAAAACATGATCCATTCCAATAGCAGGACCTACAACCTGTATACCTATAAGAATCAGGTGGATCATTACCAGCAGGACAATTACCAGCTGCAATTTTCACACAAATTCAACCCTTATCTGAATATGAATGCATCTGCATTTTGCGTTTATGGCCGGGGTTATTACGAAGAGTATGAAACCGGTCAGGATTACGCCAGCTATCAGCTTGCCTACCCGGTAATCAATGGAGCCTCGGTCGACAAAACAGACATGATCACCCGGAAATGGCTGGACAATGTTTTTTATGGAATGATCTTTTCGCTGAATTTTAAAAAGGGGAAAAGCACCTTGAATGTCGGAGGTGGTGCAAACATTTACGATGGTCAGCATTTTGGGCGGATCATTTGGGCACAGGTTGCAGGTATTTCAGAAATGGATTATGAGTGGTACCGTAGCAAGGGTTCCAAGAAGGATGATAACACCTATGCCAGGTATAACTTCCAGTTCTCGGATAAACTGAATGCGACGGCAGATCTCCAGTACAGGTACATCAATTATGATATTAATGGCATAGATGGGAGCCTGCGCAACATCACCCAGAACCATGAATATAACTTCTTCAATCCAAAATTCGGTCTGTTCTATTCACCAGTCGCTCATCAGGACGCCTATTTCAGTTTTAGCCGCAGTAATCATGAGCCAACCCATGATAATCTGACAGACGCCAATCCGACCGGAAAACAACCAACTTTTGAAACACTTAATGACTTCGAGCTGGGATATAAATTTAAGTCTCCCAAACTAATGCTGGGAGTCAATTATTATTACATGTATTACAACAACCAGTTGATTTTGACCGGCCAGATCAATGATGTTGGCAATGCAATTATGACTAATGCTGCGAAAAGCTACCGTACCGGGCTCGAACTGATGGCCGGAATTAAAGTTCTTAAGCAGCTAAACTGGAACCTGAATGCGACGATCAGCAGCAATAAGATTGATAATTTCACCGAGTATGTTGAGGACTGGGACAATGGAGGAACTACAGCCAACGTAATCGGCAAAACAGATCTTGCATTCTCTCCGCAGCTTACCGCAAACAGTGTGCTTTCATACAAACCATGGAACAGGATGGAAATCAGCCTCCTATCCTATTATGTCGGGAACCAGTATATCGACAATACTGCCAGTAATGACAGAAAACTAAATGCCTATTTTGTGAACAATCTGAGGTTCGACTATACCGTGAAACAAAGAGTGTTCAGGGAGCTTAGAGTTAAATTATTGATTAACAATATACTGAATGAGCAATATGAGAGTAACGCCTGGGTATATTCTTATTTATACAACGGGAAAAGAAATAAAATGGATGGCTATTTTCCGCAGGCCGGCACCAACTTTATTTTAAGCGCCAGTATAGGATTTTAAACCAATATTCTATTCGTTATCCTTCATTGCCCCGATGATAGAACGGATTCCTGCCTCAGTGAGTATAAATTCTTTATCCTCCTTGATGCAGAATCCTTTCTTTTCATTCTTGTTCAGACAATCACTGGCATTTATAAGCTTTTCGATATTAGCTGATTTCAACAGTTTTGAAACCGTTGGTGTAGAAAATTTCTCTACCCCTTTTGAGTGCAGAAAGACTGCCGTAGCTAAGAATTTTCGCACCTGATTCTTGTCTGCATCTTTTTCTTTCAGAAACTCCATAAGCGGATCATTAGAGTATTCTGAAGTTGTCAAAGCGCTGGCAGTCTTAGGTCTGCGTCTGGATTTAAGATCAATATTCTTCCCGGCCACGGCAATTCCTTTCGTGGAATGATTCTGATCCGGAGCTGATTTAACCATTTCTGATGGAAGAGACAAATCGGGTTTGCTTAATCCTGGAATACGACTAAGTATCTGATTTAATTGCATCTCCACCCAATCTTTGTCGCCTTCGCATGAGAAATGAAGGTTCTCAAACGAAAAATCAATTTTTGATTCAGCCATTGTGTGTTTTTTAGAAAAGATTTAGGTTTTAAAATTAGAATAATTAGAATAATAACAAAATGATTTATTGCATATTAATTATAATTATTATCCATTTCTTTCAGAATTTTATCTATCTCCTGTTCGGTATGATGAAGTTTTTCCTTGCACAATGTAACCAGCTGAGAAACTCTCTTCACCTTTTCAGAAAGTTCATCTACATCTAATTCATTATTTTCCAACTGCTTAAGAATTTCCTCTATTTCTGTAATTGCCTCCTTGTAGGATAAGCTTTTTTTGCTCATATTCATTTTATACATCCTTTATGATTGTTTTTACTTCACTTATTATCCTCCCTTTATGTAGTTTTGTTTCGATAAGGGCATTTGCAATAATCCTATCCGTATCTTTTAGTGCCCTGCCATTATAGGTAGTGATAGAATATCCTCTGGCCAGGATCTTAAAGGGATCCGTTAACTGTGCTTTCTGTTGCGCAAGCTCAAGGTGAAGCATGTTGTCTGACAAAATATTTCGGACTAGCTTTCCGGATAGTTGGATTTTACGCCTTAGCAACTCATTATTAACCAAGGTAATTCGTTGCGAAGAGGTAAAAAGCACCCTCGTTGTCCGTTCCAGTCGGTGTAACTGAACCTGGTGGAAATTCTTAAATTCGTGCCTTAAGGATTCTTCTGTCCGTGATAACTGATAGTTTTGGTTTTTTACAAATAGCTTAACATGGTGATCAAATTTCCAGATCGTTTGATTCAGTTGACTATTTACCTTTACAATTTTATCGTTCACTATTGGAATAATTGACCGGGCATATTGTTCGACCGCCGTTTTTGCTGAAGTCAGCAGATCCCCTATATTTTCCGAAAAACGGTTCCTTAAATCATCAAGATGCTGGTCAAACCGGGCAATTCCGCTGATCAGAAACTCAGCAACGGCAGTTGGGGTCTTAAGGCGTGTGTGGGCTACAAGATCGACGATTGAATCATCCTTTTCATGACCAATCCCCGTGATTACCGGAAGCGGAAACTGTGTCACAAAATAGGCCAGGTTATAATTGTCAAAACAACTCAGGTCGACCTGCGAGCCACCCCCGCGGATGATCACTACGGCATCGAAGAAGCTTTCGTACTGGTATATTTGTTCAAGAGCTCCAATGATAGACGACTCCGCCTGATTCCCCTGCATAATTGCAGGAAACAGTTTCAGATGGAAGTGGTACTTTGCCGGATTATTGGTCAGCTGATCGATAAAATCCTGGTAACCGGCGGCTGTGGCGGACGATATAATGGCAATCTTCTGAGGTACCAGCGGAAGGGTAAGTTCCTTATTCATATCTGCCACACCTTCAGATTGCAACCGGGCAATTATCTCGCGACGGCGGCGGGACATATCTCCCAGGGTATAGGTGGGGTCAATGTCCCGGATATTCAGGCTAAATCCATATAACTCGTGAAAATCAACGGAAACGCTCACTAAAACCTTGAGCCCTTCTGTCAATTGCTGACCGGTAGTTGATTCAAAATAAGGCTGAAGCATCCTGAAGGTATAAGACCAGATAGTTGCCTTAGCCTGGGCTATGATGGCATCCCCCTTCTCTTCCTTCTCGATGAGTACCAGGTAGCAATGGCCGTTGCGGTTAATTTTAAGTTCAGAGATTTCGGCAATTACCCAAACCGGCGCAGTGAAGGCCTCGCCGATAGCTTTTTTTACAAGGCCGTTTAATTCAGATAACTTTAGTTGCTCATTCATCATCCCCAAAGTTAAACATTGGTAATCATTTTGTAGTTTTACCGGCAAATATTTTAATTGTTTCTTTATATTTCCTCCATTCAGGCTATCCGCCGGTTGGTTTCCGGAAAGAGGATCACAATAAAGTATCTGCTGATTTATTGAGACTTACTCGCTGATCGGCCATATAACACCATAAAGATGAGAAATATATTTTCAGATAAGATTGTTGCAAAGATACCGCTTTCGGGCAAACTCAGAATTGCCTTGGTTGCCATCCCTTTTTTCCTTGCAGCACTTGTCTTTATATGTGTCGGGATTGCGGTCAGGAATCCCGGACTCCTGGAGCATTACTATTCAAGAGGAGTCTATCCCCTGATCGCAAATTTAGTTTCCGGGATAAGTAGTTTGATCCCATTTTCTCTGTGGGATACTTTCTGGATATTCGCTATTCTTCTGATAATTACAGGGATATTTTTAGCTCTTTTCGGTAAGTTAAAATGGCGCTGGCTGGTATTACGTATCACTCAGTCAATGGCTTTGCTTTATGCGTTGTTTTATCTGGTCTGGGGGTTCAATTATTTCAGGCCAAAACTTGAAACCCGCATCGGATGGGAGAAGCCGAAAACCGACGAAGCTGTTTTCCGTTCCATCCTCGATTCAATGATCGTCCATGCCAATTCGAGCTACATACCGGTCTCACCTGCCGATTATCCCTGGATTGACCAGTTGGTCGAGGATTCTTACCGCAGGAACAGCACCCGTCTTGGGATTAATTATCCCAATGGTTCACGTCATCCAAAAACGATGCTCTTTAGTTCATTCTTTGCGAAATCCGGTGTCAGCGGCTATTTCGGACCTTTCTTTAATGAGGTCCATTTGAATTATTACCTGCTTCCGATGGAATATCCCTACGTACTGGCGCACGAAAAGGCCCATCAGTTTGGAATTACTAACGAAGCGGAGGCCAATCTGGCTGCATTTATCGTTTGCACCACCTCTGATGACCAGCGGCTTCAGTACTCGGGATATGTAAATCTGCTCGTTTATTTTCTGTCTGATGCCGCAGGTCTGAAGGATGCCCGGGAGTATATCCGGAGAATTGAAAAGCCGGTGATTTTCGATTTAAGATTTCAGCGCAGACACTGGCAGGGATTGCAAAATAAAATGCTTGATCAGGTGCAAACTGCAGCAAATAATGCCTACCTCAAAACCAATCATATCGAGGAAGGGGTAAAGAATTATAACCAGGTGGTGGGACTGGTGATCAGCTGGTATTTTAACGAAAACCACAAGATATTAAAGAAGAATTAATTATAAATCCATTATGAATAAACGGGAACATCGTTTTACTCTACCTCTGAAGTTTCATGTTATCCTGTTTTTGGTATCTCTTTGTTTAACAAATCCAGTTTTTGGAGAAAAGGGAGATAAGCCAATGGTGAATGGTATCTTTCGGAAGGAGATCAGGACCGTCCTGTTTTTTCGGGAGGGTTGGGAATTTTCATTACCTGTGCTTGAATTGGGTACAGACCAGCGACTTATCCTGAAATTTGATGAGCTGTCAGAGGGGGTTACAAACTTTGTTTATACGATAACACACTGTGATGCTGAATGGTATCAGTCACGGATTGTGCCGTCAGAGTTTATGGAAGGTTTCGCTGAAAATCCGTTGAATGATTTTGCATCATCGGCCAATACCACTGTCAAATTTACCAACTACCAGTTAAAGCTCCCCAACGACCAGGTTCGTCTCTTAGTATCAGGAAATTACCTGTTATCGGTCTTTGACACAGAGAACAGGAATACCCCGGTTCTTACACGCCGTTTTTATGTGCTGGAGCCTGCCAGCCAGATCAGCGGAGAGGTAAAAAAATCATCCTTTGAAGGTTACAAGGGGCGCGATCAGGAGATTGATTTTACGGCAGATTATTCCAAACTGAACATACAGGACCCCCGGACAGAGCTTAAGGCAGTGCTAATGCAGAATCTGAGAACCGACAACTGCAGGATGAATCTTAAACCTTCAACCGTCAAAGACAATCAGCTTATCTATGGATTTGATCATGAGTGCATTTTCCCCGGGGGGAATGAATTCCGGAATTTCGATACCAAGAACCTTCGGGCAAATGGCGCCGGAGTCGCCCAAATTGACTTTAAAGATCCGTTCTATCAGGTAATTCTGCGAACCGACCAGGTTCGGCGAACGGGCGATTATCTGACCGAGAGTGATCTTAACGGACGTTATCTGATTAAGAATGATAATGCCAATGACGCCGACCTGGAATCGGATTATATCACAGTCAGTTTTTCACTGGCTATGGCCGAGCCACTTGCGGGTGGTAATATTTATGTTTTTGGAGGGTTGTCGGACTGGCAATGTTTGCCTTCCAATAAAATGAGCTGGAACTTTGAATTAAAAAGGTATGAAGTCACCCTCACGTTAAAACAAGGCTTTTATGATTACCAATATGTCTATATTCAAAACGGAGATACCCGGATTGATGAAACGGTGCTGGAGGGGAGCCATGTCGAGACCGAGAATGACTATCAGGTTTTTATCTATCATCATGGGTTCTCATCCAGGTATGATAAATTAATTGGTTACCGGACATTTAATTCAGTCAAGAGGTAAAAAGAGAGGCCCGATTCAGTTAAGAAACGGGCCTGGCATTAACTTCTCTCTTTTTCTCAATCTCTCATTTTCACTATATCTTATTTGACTTCTTCGAAATCAACGTCGGTCACTTCGCCGTCACTTTTCGGACCTTGCTGTGAACCTCCAGGATTACTCTGAGGACCAGCCTGAGCCCCAGGACCACCCTGTGCACTTGCAGCATTGTACATCTCTTGTGATGCGGCCTGGAATACGGCATTCAGTTCAGTAGTTGCTGCGTCAATACCAGCCAGATCCTGAATTTTATGAGCCTCTTTTAATTTCTCCAAAGCAGCCTCAATAGGCCCTTTTTTATCAGCGGGAAGTTTGTCACCAAACTCTTTCAGTTGCTTTTCGGTCTGGAAGATCAGGGTATCAGCATGGTTCAGCTTTTCAACTTTTTCCTTTGCCAGTTTATCCGATTCTGCATTTGCGGCAGCTTCATCCCTCATCCTTCTGATCTCTTCGTCGGTCAGACCGGTTGTGGCTTCAATCCGGATGGACTGTTCCTTATTGGTCGCCTTATCCTTGGCTGTAACATGAAGAATACCGTTGGCATCAATATCAAAGGCAACTTCAATCTGAGGTACGCCACGTGGTGCGGGTGGAAGTCCGTCAAGGTGAAAACGGCCGATGGTTTTGTTTCCTGAAGCCATTGGTCTTTCGCCCTGTAATACGTGAATCTCAACCGATGGCTGGCTATCAGCAGCCGTCGTAAAGGTTTCAGCCTTCTTGGTCGGGATTGTGGTATTGGCTTCGATCAGCTTGGTCATCACACCACCCATGGTTTCGATACCGAGTGAAAGCGGAGTTACATCGAGTAATAACACGTCGGTAACCTCACCTGAAAGAACACCGCCCTGTATGGCTGCTCCAACGGCCACAACTTCGTCCGGATTCACCCCTTTTGATGGGACTCTTCCGAAAAGACTCTGAACCTTCTCCTGAATGGCAGGAATACGGGTAGAACCTCCAACGAGAATAACTTCATCAATATCCTTAATCGTCATACCAGCATTTTGTAATGCTTTACGGCAAGGTTCCATCGTTGCATTGATCAGCTTATCGCACAATTGTTCGAATTTAGCGCGGGTAAGGGTCTTTACAAGATGCTTAGGTACGCCATTAACAGGCATAATATATGGAAGGTTGATTTCTGTTTGCGTGGAGCTCGAGAGTTCAATTTTCGCTTTTTCGGCTGCCTCTTTCAAACGCTGAAGAGCCATGGCATCCTTATGAAGATCAACACCTTCGTCTTTTTTAAATTCATCCGTTAGCCAGTCTACGATAGCCTGATCGAAATCATCACCACCAAGATGGGTATCGCCATCGGTGGATTTGACTTCAAAAACGCCGTCGCCTAATTCCAGGATAGAGATATCGAAGGTACCCCCGCCAAGGTCAAAAACGGCAATCTTCATATCCTTATGCATCTTGTCGAGACCATAAGCCAGTGAAGCGGCTGTAGGCTCGTTGATGATACGACGCACCTTTAATCCTGCAATTTCGCCTGCTTCCTTGGTTGCCTGACGCTGAGAATCGTTGAAGTATGCAGGTACCGTAATAACTGCTTCGGTCACTTCCTGACCAAGATAATCTTCAGCAGTTTTCTTCATCTTCTGAAGTACCATTGCTGAAATTTCCTGTGGAGAATAAAACCGGTCATCAATCTTTACCCTTGGGGTATCATGATCTCCCTGGATAACGGAGAAAGGTACCCGTTTAATCTCTTTCGACAGATTCGTATAAGGTTCGCCCATAAACCGTTTGATCGAGGAAATCGTTTTCGCAGGATTGGTAATTGCCTGACGTTTTGCGGGATCACCAACTTTGCGTTCGCTGTTTTCAACAAATGCGACAACGGATGGGGTTGTACGTTTGCCTTCGCTGTTGGGGATAACCACCGGTTCGTTGCCTTCCATCACGGCAACACAGGAGTTGGTTGTTCCTAA
>Ga0364866_10577_pt1 | contig 20928 bp, 17 predicted proteins | sample ExccelAu500001D3_3_FD_206913 | JGI IMG/M metagenome (GOLD analysis project Ga0364866, IMG submission 206913) | Enriched cells from Trout Bog Lake Hypolimnion, Wisconsin, USA - BchlTB.Aug13.5000.01.D3 | ecosystem: Environmental > Aquatic > Freshwater > Lake > Hypolimnion/Profundal zone | place... | reverse complement strand
TGTTGACAACGGCGCTGCTTACCGTGCCGCCACCCTGCAGGGCGTGTGCGCACGCCTGGGAATTCATTTGATTTTTTGCAGGCCCTATGCCCCCGAGGGCAAGGGTAAGTTGGAGCGCTGGCACCGCACGGTTCGGGACCAGTTCCTGAGTGAGCTTGACGTGCGCCACATTGCCGACCTTGCCGATCTCAACGCCCGGCTGTGGGCTTGGATTGAGCAGGTTTACCACCAGACCCCTCACGCCGGTCTCAATGGGATGACTCCACTGGAGCGCTACCAGCGCGATTTACCCAGAATCCGTACCCTGGGCGCCAAGGCAGCACAGCTTGACGAACTGTTTCATCACCGCATTGCCCGCTTTGTGAGGAAGGACGCCACGGTGTCCTATTCCGGTCAGCGCTTTGAAGTTCCCTACGAGCTGTCGGGCAAGACCGTGCACTTGGTGGTGGATCCGCACGCCGCGCGTGTGGTGGGGGTGCAGGATGGTGCCGGCGTCTCTTTGGGAGCGGCCACCCCTTTGGACATGTTGGCCAACATCCACCGTACCCGGCGCAAACCAGAACCGGTGACTGACCCCATGTTCGCCACACGCAACGGCCCCAACCTGGTGGAGCTGGCCCATGCGAAGTACCACGGACTGGGCCATGAGCGGGCACTGCCTACGAAGTCGGAGGGCTGAGATGTACCTGCAACACTTTGGCCTGCGCCACCCGCCACTTAGCAAGCAGCTCACTGAACTCTGGGACGACGGTGTACTGGCGCAGCTCAGTCAGCGCTTTAACTGGCTGCTGCAGTCCCCCGGCATCGGACTGCTCACGGGCGAGCCCGGTGTGGGTAAGACTGCCGCCCTGCGCAGCCTGACCCATCCACTCAATCCTCACCGCTATCAGGTGCTGTACCAGGCGGAGACCGACTTCGGTCGGGTGGACATTTACCGCAGCCTGGCACGCGAGTTGGGATTGGAGCCCAGCTACCGGCGCGCGCAACTGTGGCGTGACATCAAGCAGCGCGTGCACGAGATGGTCGACAGCAAGCAGCTCACCCCCTTGTGGATCATTGATGAGGCGCAGAACCTGCCAGCCGAATTCTTCCGTGACTTCCCTTCGTTCCTGAACTTCGCCTTCGACTCAAGGGACCTCATGACGGTGTGGTTGGTGGGGCATCCCTCGCTGGCACAGGTCTTGGAGAGGGCTCCGTACTCTGCGCTGTACAGCCGTATCCAGGTCCATGTGCAGCTCAAGCCCGTGTTGGAACGTGAGCGCTTTGCGCTGCTCGTGGCCCACGCTCTGAAGAGTGCCGGCAGCCAGCACAACCTGCTGGCCGACACCGGCATGGAGATCCTGCGCCAGGCATCTAAAGGGCTGCCCCGTCAGGCCGGACGCATTCTGAGCACCGCCATGCGGTTGGCCGTACCCAAAGGCCTCAACCACCTACCCGACGAAATCTTGCAACAAGCCATCAAGGAGCTGCAATGACACGCAACCCTAAACCGACCAATCCACGCCCAAAGAAAATCGTGTTGCCCGCCTTGAGCGACGAGGCGCTCATTCAGATTCAAGACTTCCTGCATCTAGCACTTGATATCTTCGAGGACCACTACGGCCAGCAACTCGATCTCTTCTACCACTCCCTATGGCAGGAAGCGCATGAGTTTGAAACGCAGGAATTCTCCGAGTGAGCAGGCTTTAAGCTCAACATGCCGGCGCCGCTAGATTCACCCCTGGCGGCGTTTCTGTTTGCGCCTTTACCTACGCCCGTACCACAATCCGACCGGCGTGTGCACCACCGAAATCACTGCGGGATGCCGCACCGAATTCGGCCTCAAATAGCTTGGGACCTTGAGTCGACATTAAATCGGGACGTAACAGATGGACCAGCGTATGAAGGCACCGATGGGCGCAAATCATGGTACTTAGATGGAAGCAGACATCGTGAAGACGGTCCTGCCATTGAATATGCCAATGGTGTTAAGAAATGGTTTCTCAATGGAAAATTGTATTCAGAAGACAACTTCAAATACGAAATGCAGAAACGCGAATTGAGTCAATCGCTTCAAGTCAATCTCACTGCAAAACAAAAAGGTATAACGGTGAAGATATGAGTGAAGTTAAGAATGGTCTAGTTGTAGATGATGACGGAAATAAATATTGGTACTGTAATGACGTGCTTCACCGCGAAGATGGTCCTGCTGTTATTAACATCACCAGTCTTAATGTTGAAGTCTGGTGGGTGAATGGTGTCAAACATCGTGAAGACGGTCCAGCCATTGTGTATGCCAATGGTGATAAGGAATGGTTTCTCAATGGAAAAATGTATTCCGAAGACGACTTCAAACACGAAATGCAGAAGCGCGAATTGAACCATACTCTTCATTCCAATCTTGCCAAAAAGCAGAAAGGAATTTTGGTGAAGATATGAATTCCCGAATGGTTAAATACGGCAATGGAATCACAGCCTGGTTCTTGAATGGCGTGCTACACCGTGAAGATGGTGCTGCCATTGAATATTCGGACGGAACAAAATTCTGGTACTTATACGGCAATCTTCATCGTGAAGATGGTCCTGCCATTGAATATTCAGACGGCGCAACATCTTGGTACATACATGGCGTTCAACATCCTGAACTATCACATGAAGTTAAGCATGAGCCGCCCAATTGAATTGGTTAAGTCACGAGCAAAAAGGGCAAGCCACCTCTGAGATTCATCACCAAAGTGAGACTCACTGAATCCGTTGCGCGAATTTGCGATCGCATTGGTCAAGGTCGGCATGGCATTGATAATTTCAACAGGAAATGGGCCTTTAGCCTGAAGCTTCTTGCTGATGTCTTCCTTCACGACCTTGCACAACGGCATAAGATCTGTCAGCCCAGTTTGACTAGGTAAATGTTTGCGGACATATGCCTTGTAGAGCCCTTCAAGACACGTGTAGCTTAATGTTGTTGCACGGTTGTACTGGTGGGCATCAATAGCGTGATCAATGTCGTTGAGACTGTTATTCAGCTTCTCGGAGTTCCAGAGATCCACAGGAACAACGGTGGTAGGCACCGCATACCCACCACCAAACACGATTGCCCTGATTGCATCAACCTCGTCTTTGGCATGAGGTTCAAGCTCATCGATAAAAAGCCGGAACAATTGAAACCTCTGCTGCTCAGGCAAGCCAAGGATGGTGTCCCAGTAGAACGACTTGCGAGACGTGCTCTTTCCTTGCTGATTTCTCAGCGGTATCAACTGCTCGTAGCTAGGCGAACCAGGATCAACCTGCTGCACCATGCGCAGGAAACTGGGCCCACTGTGATAGGTAGGGGTGTTGCTCCTGTCCAGCAGAATGAAGAGCCGGTTATAAGCCGCGATCCAGTTGACGGACGCATTCATTTTGCTTCCGCGATTTCTGCTTCAACCAACTCCGGTTGGACGACGATCACAGGCTCAAGGAACTTCTTCAAGACTTCCTGTTGTTCCAACAAGAACGGCGCAGCCTTCACCTTACTATGTAGGTTAAGCAGTCGTCTTTCTGCCCTGATGAGAATGGTGTCGTATAGCAAAGGGGAAATCTTGACCTCTTCACCGTGGGTAGTAGGGTCACTTTCCTCTGATTCAATCTTGTCTCCCAAGACAAAGCCATCTACACGAGTATGTTTTTTTAAGTAGCCCTTTTCCCGTAGCTCCTTCACATACTTCCAGACTTGGTCTTTCTCTTTACTTCCGAGAGCCAAACCAGTGGTTTTCAAATCAATAATCACCAAATGATCAACGCCATCTTCATCGTAGTCTTCATTGTATGAAGCACGAGCATAGAAGCCCACACTGCTATCTGGAAGAGCTACGAAGTCAGGACGATTTCTAGTTCCCTTTCCATTTTCATCCTTGAAAATTGTTTTAATCACATTGGTCATGCCCTTGTTGGACGTGAATTCAATTGACTCAAACTGGGCACCGAACATCCACAAGCCGCGCTCAAACAAAGGCTGCAACTCGTGGACTTCATCAACACCAACTTGTTTAAGCTTGGTGCGAAGCTCACCAATCAATTTCAAGCGATTCTGAATTTCGTCCAGAACCAGTTTTGCCATACCAATGGTCCACTGCTGAAGAATTTCGTGCAGGTTGTCATAATCATTTGACCCGCACTTGTGCAGCAAATCAAGCAATCCATAACGAGACTTGGATTGTTCCAGCTTGGTAAGAATGCTGGATAACTGCACAATTTCGTTTTCACCAAAGTTCGGACAAGTATCAACCACTTCATTGACGAAGCTTTCTACCCTGTCTTTACTGACGGGTGACAGGGTGTTCATCGCAGTGCCAATTCTTTCAATGACAGCACTGCGACGGTTTTCACGCTCTGATTTACTTGAATCAAAGATGATTTGGCGAATTCGGTCTTGGACCACTTCACGAGTCTTATTCCAAGCCTCATTTTCTTCTTTGAAGCCGCTCCAGTCACCTTGCACGGCATCATGAGCATTCAGGTAGTCCGCTTGAACAATAAAAGTGAATCGCTTTGCCTCTGACGTTCTACCGTCAAGAATTCGTTCATAGTCGCTACGGCTCCATTTACATTCACCAACTGCACGACTTTGCACCCACCAAGCAAGTCCATGCTGCTTAGTTGTCCTGTCTGCCTTTTTGGTATCAATGTGAAGAATAATCGCCTTACCATAACCTTCTACATCCACTTCGCATTTTGCAAGTAGATCAGGAATGTCGTTGAAGGTGATTTCGCTACCGTTCAACTTCACCTTGAAGGCAGGATTGGCAAGAAAGCGACTGCCGATCAGTTCACGAGCTTTTTCAGGCGTATACATGAGGCGTGGTATTGTGCCGCCGCCCAGGATCTCTGTCCCATGTCCCTTCACACCCTTGTCTTTGAAGGAAATCTCTTCAAGAACGAGCGGATCGGTAGCGGTTCGGTGAACACGGCACACGAACTCTTGCCCGTTCTTACGGGACGTGATTAGGTACTCCGAAGCAAAGCAGAAGCTGGCAAACCGACCTTTGCCGTTCTTCCCAAAAACAAGACGAGGTGTGCCTTGAACACCCTCTGGGGGAGACGTGGTCGTGCCACCCAATGAAAGACGGTTGTAGGCAATCGTTCTCCATATGTGCTGGAACTCTTCACGGGTCATGCCGTGGCCGTTGTCCGTAATCTTGAACTGGCGCTCAAGCTCAACATCAGGCCAAGTTATGTTGACCTCTGTGGAATAGGCATCCCAGCAGTTGGCAACAAGCTCCACAATCGCCGTTGCCGGATCAGTGATGATGGCTCCCGCATAGCTTTCAAGGAACCGCTCATCGTAAAGAAGTGTTCGTTGTTCCATATGGCCACTCAATAAGTCTATTTAATTTTAAAAAAATCTAGGCTGAAAATTACTAATCTTCTTAAAATATTTACAGATTCTCAATCAATTTCAGCACGTCACCCGTTGTATGTGCTCCATCAATCGGATTGCTTTCAAACACCATCATGTAGTGATAGCGATAGCCGGTTACATGCGCAATTTGATTGGCTTGTGATTCCCAAGTTTTACCAAGTTTGAGCTTATCTTTTGAGTCAGAGTTATCTCTATCATCACCTTTAGTTTCCACAATAATGATGTTCTTGCTCTGAGTTAGAACAATGAAGTCAGGGTAATGATTAAGAAAACCATTAATCAAAAAGCCTTTTCCACGTTCAAGGTTTCTGTGCCACCAGACAATGTTTTCTAGTTCTGCAACACCACGAATAACCTTGCTTTCTAAATTATTAATACTACCTTCTGTGACATAAAGACTCTTGCTGATGGCAGGAGCATTTTCACTTGGGGCAATCAAAGAAGGCAGTGAGAAGGACGGACGAAGCTTGATTTTCTGGGTCGTAAGCCAATTGCCGAATTCTTTTGCTGCGTATTCATTAGCAAGACCCTGGATCTTGTCTTTAATGAGTTTTACATAGGCATAGTCGCGCTCAAGGCAGTCAGCACGTTGATCTGCATTCATTGCCTCAATAATACGAGTCAAGTAGTATTTAACATCGTTGTCTTCAATTGGATAGAAAGTATTCTTTCCAATCAGACTAAAAAGCCGACCAACGATAGAAGTAATTTGACCTGTTGTCGGTTGACTCTTGATGATGCTGTTTAGTTTTTCTTTTTCAGCTTTTTTCACTGCCTTGAAAGCTGGAGCACTTTCACCTTTACCAATCTCTTCAGCATCTACGGCATACACATCAGATTCAACAGAAGTGAAATTAATAGTGGCATCTAGGTTCGCCAAAACGAAGTTAGACAACAGATTTTCTTTAGCAAGTTTGTGCCATTCGTCACCACTATCAAAGAATCCACCATCAGAAGGTAGCTTGATAAAAAACTGAGGTAGCTGGATTGCCTTTGCCGATTCTTCAAAGATTGGCTTTATCTTGTGCTCATTCATATGTGCCTTCAGTTCATCAGGACAGCTATCACCTGTAGTATTGTTCGCCTGATCTTCAAACTGTTTGGCTTGGGCTACGGCTTGGGACTTGATCGCTTCAACACCAGTAGAGTCAATTTCGCTAGCCGGTGATTGATGATTGGTATTACTGCCATCGCTATCTACGCTAGCTGCTTGATTTACAGCCGTTTGTTCCCAATCTGGATTGAGCTTACTCTTTTCAATATCAAGATCCTGCCCATCACCAGTTTGATTTGTGAGGTTCAGTTGTTGTTGATCGGGTGTGGCAGTGGCGCCCTGCTGTTGATCAATTCCTGACAGGTCAAATTCTCTGTAATCTCGCTTGGAGAAACCCGCCTTATTCAAGCCTTCAACAACTTGACTTAAGGTGTTCTGAAAGTGGCTGGACGAGGTAAAAACATAGCTCAGGTTTAGCAGTTCAATGCTGTGCTTTCTCGTGTATGGCATGCGAAGGACACGCCCAAGAATCTGAGTAACATCCACTACTGATGACTTGTTAGCCAGTGTTGCAAGGACATAGGCAAAAGGACAATCCCAACCTTCTTTAAGTGCATTTACTGTGATGATGTATCGCACTTGGCAATCACGACTCAACAAATCAACATTTTTCAGTTCATTGATGTTGGCAGTCTTGATTGCAATATGTTCACGCGGAATGTTCAGTTCTAGCAGAATTTCCCGTACCTTCTCAAAGGTAGTCGTGTCATCTTTGTTTTTCGGTTCAGCCTGGAACAGTACGATAGGACGGATGTAGCCACCGGACTTTTCTTCAGCTTTTTTGGCGAACTCTTCCAACTGGCGCCTCATGTTCAGCGCAGCCATGATCACATCTTCTTGGCTTCGCTGATTGGCAACTATCACAGGAAGCTTGACCATGTTTTGCTTCTTGAGCCTCAAAGCATCAACATAGCTGATGATGTTGCTGTTATCCCTTGGTGTAGCAGTCAAGTCAAAAATGAAACTCGGATTGAGGTTGCGAAGCATGTCAACAGACAGAGTGCTTTCAGCATTGTGACTTTCATCAACAACAACGATTGGCTTCAGTCCACGCATCACATTAATTAGAGCACTCGGATCAGTTCCTTCTAATGGCTCAACAATTTCACTGCCATCGTTCAGGAAAGAAGCTAAATATCCATTTTCCTGAAATGCTTTACGATTGTCTTTGTTGTTTGCCTTGAGTGAATCAAATGACATTACAACAATTGAAAGCTGTTCACGCACGGCATCAGCATTGAATCCTGCACCCTGAAGCACATCAGCTTTTTCATAAATCTGAACACGACCATTAAAAATATCATTTAATCGCTGACGATATGGATGGTCAATATTCGCCAAGTTCTTTACAGTTTGATCAAGAATTGTCAGTGAAGGAACCAACCACACAACGAACTTTGGACGTGTGGGGTTGTATTCTGCAAATGCGGAAAAAATTCTATCTAAAGCATTTACTGCAATAAAAGTCTTCCCGCCAGCAGTAGGCACCTTCACACACACATGAGGCACTTCCTTTATGTTGTTTTTGTAGGTCTGATTTAGAACGCCACGATCCTGCCAAAATTTTTTAAATGCATTTGGAAGATGACCCTTGCAATCAAGAAGGGTATCTAAGTATTTGCTGAGATCAGCAAGGACATCAGCTTGATAGTCTTTAAGTTCCATTTTTATTTTTCTTAGAATCTAGTGATGTCACGAGGAATGCGCTTGAAAGTGATTCCATGCTTGTACAGGAAGTCTTTATCCAATGCACACTTGTCAGCATAGATCACAAACTGTTCTGGCCTGGAAGGTAGATTATTTATTTCCAGTGTTGCAAGAAAATCAATATCAAGAGCAGTTACACGATCCCGCTCATAGTTGAAGACAATCAGAGCAGTCTCTGTTGCTCCTAATGCATATGGACTTATAGAATTCTCGGGGCTAAATCGCTTTTCAGTAGAAATGTTCTCTGTGTAAGCCACATAATCTCTAATAGCTTCTACACCAACTTCTTCATTGAGGTTCCTATCGTCTTTAAATAGTGGCGCTCCAACGGTATAGAAATCAAATCCACCACCTGTACCATCTACAACTTTTTTGCCTGCACCATATCCGTTAATGACACGGCGAACCCGTTCAGCAGTTATGGTTTCTGCATAGTCCATCATTTCACACAAGATGAAACTACGGCTACCACCGTCTTGAGCATTCAGTTTTAAAACTGCATGAGCAGTTGTTCCACTACCTGCAAATGTGTCTAAAACAATTGCATTTTCATCTACATGAAGACCAATCAACCACTCAATCAATGAAACTGGTTTCGGCGTATCAAATGGCTTTTCGCCAAAAATCTCTTTTAACTCTCGCGTTGCGTCAGAATTGAATCCAATTGAATCAATCCATGTTCCCCATCCAACAGATTTTTTCTTATCTCTAATTTTTTCGAAAGGAACCCATCGTTCCATTTCTCCGTTTACCACAACTCCTTCATCATATTTGCACACTTCCCAATGTGCAATCTCTGGATCATTGATAATTCCTTTCATCTTCTGATCCTTCCCCCAACGCCAATGCCCCTCTGTGCCATCATTCTTAAATGGGAAAACGATCTCACCTTTTGGAGTCTTCAACGGAAACCATTGATTTTCTCTATCTGATCTCTGCGACGTTCCACCCCACTTACGCAATTCACGACCTTTCCTATAAGGACCAAACTTATCCTTTTGATTAAGCTCACCTGAAGATCGCTCTTCTTGTGTGACACAAGAAATATCACCATTATGGTAAATAAGAACGTATTCATGACCACCTCGAAGTCCCGTTTTTTCCTTACCTCCACTAGGCTCTGCTAGTACTGGCGCACACGCTAGCCGATTTGATCTACCGAGATTTAAATCCAATAAAAACAGTGCATTGTCAATTTCATTATCATCAATTGACATAAATAGCAGCCCATCATTTGCCAGAAGACGACATAGCAACTTGATTCGTGGATACATCATACATAGCCATTTGTCGTGCCTGCTTAAATCATCGCCTTCTTTCCCAACTACTTGACCAAGCCATTTCCTGATCTTTGGATCATTCACGGCGTCGTTGTACACCCAACCTTCATTTCCGGTGTTGTAAGGGGGATCAATGTAGATGCAATTAATTTTTCCTTCAAACTCCGGAAGAAGACTTTTCAAAGACTCTAAATTATCACCATGAATGATGCGATTATTTATCGAATTTTCAGGAGCACCGCCTTTGGCTTTGAAGCTATATTTCTTATCCAACAAGCGAAATGGAACCTCATGGTGATGATTAACCACCTTTTCTTTTCCTACCCAATTGAGTGTCGGCATAATTCTGTCTTCTTTTAACTTACTGGCACACTTGCACCAGTGCGTGTTTATCTGAATTCGTTTGAATTTCTATTTACCAGCTTCTTCATCCAGCTTTCGCAGTTGATTAAGCTTCTCACCAATTTTGATTTCTAGGCCCCTTGGCGTTGGTTGATACCATCCAGGTTCTTTCATTCCATCGGGAAGATATGTTTCACCAGCAGCATATGCATTTGGTTCCTCATGTGCATATCTGTATTCATGACCATATCCCAATTCCTTCATCAACTTAGTTGGTGCATTTCTTAAGTGAACCGGAACTTCACGACTTTTATCCTGTTTCACAAATGCACGTGCTTGGTTGTATGCCTTGTATCCAGCATTGCTTTTTGCAGCAACTGCTAAATAAATTACAGCTTGTCCAAGTGCCAATTCACCTTCTGGACTTCCCAACCGTTCAAAAGTCAATGCAGCATCATTAGCAATTTGCATTGCCCTTGGATCAGCTAAACCGATGTCTTCCCAAGCCATCCTAACAATGCGGCGCGAAAGATACCGTGGATCAGCACCACCATCCAGCATCCTTGTTAGCCAGTACAAAGCAGCATCAGGATTGGACCCACGAACAGACTTATGCAATGCGGAAATCTGGTCATAGAAGTTGTCGCCACCTTTGTCAAAACGTCTTGAATTCAGTGTTAAAGCATTCTGGATGAAGTCAGCATCAATCCGATCAACACCAGCAGCGCCAGCAGCCGTTTTGCACTGTTCCAGTAGGTTCAAGAACCGTCTTGCATCACCATCTGCATAGCCAACGATGGTATCAACTGCCAAGTCTTCAAACACCAAATTTGCAAGTGCTTTTTCTTGGGCACGCTTCAACAGAAGCTTCAATTCGTCATCTGTGAGCGACTTCAGCACATAGACCTGAGCACGCGACAACAGGGCCGAATTCACTTCAAAAGATGGGTTCTCAGTAGTGGCACCAATGAACGTTACAAGTCCACTTTCTGCATACGGAAGAAGAGCATCTTGTTGGGACTTATTGAACCTGTGAATTTCATCCACAAACAGAATCGTCTTCTTCCCTTGCTGAAGGTTCTGCTGCGCTTGTTCCATCGCTGCACGTATGTCCTTCACACCGGAAAACACTGCTGACAGTGCTATGAATTCGCACTTGAAAGCCGATGCTGTCAGTCTTGCAAGAGTGGTCTTTCCAACGCCAGGTGGACCCCAAAAAATCATGGAGTGTGGCTTCCCTGACTGGAAAGCTAACCGCAGCGGTTTTCCTTCACCCAACAGATCCGATTGCCCTACTACTTCATCCAAAGTCTTAGGGCGAAGCTCTTCCGCGAGAGGTGCAACAGGCTCTTGTGCGAACAAATCAGGCATTGCTTCCCCCCACTGAACAATGGGGAAGCACAAACAATTGCACAAACGCCTTTGTAAGTCTTTGATTTATAAAGGACTTGACAGCCTTGTTGAAGCGGTGAATTTCGTCCACAAACAGGATGGTGTGTTTGCCACGCGCCTGGTTCTGCTGCGCCAACTCCATGGCGGCGCGAATGTCCTTCACACCCGAAAACACCGCCGACAGCGCAACAAATTCACACCCGAAAGCCTGCGCACTCAGGCGCGCCAGCGTGGTCTTGCCGACCCCTGGTGGGCCCCACAGAATCATGGAATGCGGCCGACCCGACTGAAACGCCAATGTCAGTGGCCGCCCCTCACCGAGCAGATGCGACTGCCCAACCACATCGGCCAGCACGGCCGGGCGCAAAGCTTCCGCCATGGGCACCCAGTCCGACTGCGGTGCCGCCACGGCTGGCATGGACGGCGACGGTTCCCCGCCAAACAGATCGCTCACACGGGCTCCATCGGCTACTGCCAAATCACGTCCGCACCCGCAGGCGGCTTGAACTGAAACAGCGCAGCATCCGGTACGCGGCTGGTTTGCAAACCGCCAAACGTCATGACGGAGCGTTGCCCGAAACGGTCCACAATGTCCAGCACGGCCAGCGTCTGGTTGCGAAAACCAACCCGGATGCTTTGCACGCTACTGTCGTTGGCCTTCGGCGTTGCGGCCACCCACTCCATACCGTCCTGCTCAGGCGCGGCCGTCAGCGTGAACTCAGCCTGCAACGCCTTGATGTCGGGCGCTGATGCAATCAGCGCGGCGGGCGTTGACGCCAGCACGGTAGTCTGCTTGCGCGCCGTGACCTGGTTCAGGTCTTCGTCATACAGCCACAGCGTGCGCCCGTCGGCCACTATGGTCTGTGCCAGCGGCTGCGCGTAGACAAAACGAAAGCGGTTGGGTCGCACAAAGTCAAACGTGCCGCTGGAACGGCGCACGCGCGCTGCCTGCCCCGCCCTGGTGGGTGCCGTCACGACCTGCGTAAATTCGGCATGGCCGCCGTGCGTGTTGCGAATAAATGACTCCAGGCTCGACAGCCCATCGGCCCACGCGGCTGGCGCCAGGCAACACACCAGCAGTCCACCCCACACCGCCAGCAGCCAGTGCCGTGCGAACCGCCACAACAAAAAAAATGGGCGGCGCAAGCCAGACCGACCGGACGCATAGATTTGACAGGTTTGATCGGATTTCACAGCCACTCAACTTTCCGCATTGCGATTGGGCACCAAAATATCTCGCTGGCCGCTGCTGCTCATGGCGCTCACCAGACCGGACTTCTCCATCTCTTCCACCAGGCGCGCTGCACGGTTGTAACCAATCTTGAGATGGCGCTGCACCAGCGAAATACTGGCCTTGCGATTTTTCAGGACAATTTCCACGGCCTGATCGTACAAGGCATCTTTGTCACCAGCGCCCGCGCCTTCGCCACTATGGTTAGCCCCCTCGTCTCCCTCGACGGTGCCGCCTTCGAGCACACCGTCGATATAGTCGGGGTCCCCCTGCGACTTGAGATAACTCACCACCCGGTGCACTTCGTCGTCACTGACAAAGGCGCCATGCACGCGAATGGGCAACCCGGTGCCACTGGGCATGTACAGCATGTCGCCCATGCCCAGCAACGCCTCGGCACCCATTTGGTCGAGAATGGTGCGACTGTCGATTTTGCTACTCACCTGGAACGCAATGCGGGTTGGAATATTGGCCTTGATGAGGCCGGTAATCACGTCCACGCTGGGACGCTGTGTCGCCAAAATAAGGTGGATGCCGGCCGCGCGGGCTTTTTGCGCCAGGCGTGCAATCAGCTCTTCAATTTTTTTTCCGACCACCATCATCAGGTCGGCCAGTTCGTCGATCACCACCACAATGTGCGGCAGACGCTGCAGTGGCTCAGGGCTTTCCGGCGTCAGGCTGAACGGGTTGTAAAGAAATTCACCGCGCCCCTTGGCTTCGTCAATTTTCTGGTTATAGCCCGCCAGATTGCGCACACCCAGCTTGCTCATCAGCTTGTACCGACGCTCCATTTCAGCCACGCACCAGTTCAGGCCATGGGCCGCCTGGCGCATGTCGGTAACCACGGGCGCCAACAGGTGCGGAATGCCTTCATAGACCGACATTTCCAGCATTTTCGGATCGATCATGAGCAGCCGCACGTCACGCGCTTCAGCCTTATAGAGCAGACTCAAAATCATGGCGTTGATACCGACCGACTTCCCCGAACCGGTGGTACCTGCCACCAGCACGTGCGGCATCTTGGCCAGATCGGCCACGATGGGGTTGCCAATGATGTCCTTGCCCAGCCCCATGGTCAGCATGGAGCGCGCCTCGTTGTAAACCTGCGAGCCCAGGATTTCCGACAACCGGATGCTTTGCCGCTTGGCATTGGGCAACTCCAGCGCCATAAAGTTTTTGCCGGGAATGGTTTCCACCACGCGGATGGACACCAGGCTCAGGCTGCGCGCCAGATCTTTGGCCAGGCCCACAATCTGCGAACCCTTGACACCGGTGGCCGGCTCAATTTCATACCGCGTAATAACCGGTCCCGGTTGTGCCAGGACCACGCGCACTTCCACACCAAAGTCCTTGAGCCGCTTTTCAATCATGCGGCTGGTCATTTCCAGCGTTTCGGGCGCCACTGTTTCCTGGCGCAACAGCGCTTCATCGAGCAACGCAACCTGCGGCAACCGGCTGTCGGGCATTTCCATGAACAACGGCTTCTGGCGCTCCTTGGCAACCCGTGTGCTCTGCGGCACCTCGCGCCGCGTCGGCGGCTCGATGATGACGGCAGCGATATGCTGCTCATACGCTTCCTCGCGCTCCTCAAACACCACTTCCTCGCGCTCGCGCATGGCCTGCTGACCCATTTCGCGGTCGTGCGCCTCTTCACGTTTCTCGCGCCGCGCCTCAAAGAAGCCCAGCAACCAGGCCCCCACATGCTCGGCCAATTGCAGCCAGGAAAAACCAAACACCAGGGAACATCCATACACGGCAAACACGATGGACAGCAACGCCGACCCCGCAAAACCCAGCACGCGCACACTCCAGGGACCCAGCAGATAACCAACCACACCACCACTGTGACCACCCGGCAACAACGCCTCAAAACGGTACATGCGGGTCCACTCCAGCGTGGTGCTGCCGTACATCAGGATCAGCACACCCAGCCAGAACGTCACACGATGCCAAAATTTCGTGCGCCGCACGACCTCATCCGAGACTTGCTGCGCGCTCTGGCGCCTGCCTGGGTGCGTCGGCAGGGCATCACCACGCAAGCGCTGCGCCAACAGCGCCAGCCACAGCCGTGCGCCAATGGCAACGCCCCACCAGGCCGAAAAGCCCAACACAAAATAACTCAGGTCGGAGATCCAGGCGCCCAGCGACCCCACCCGATTCACAACCACCGAACCCGCCCCCGAAGTCGACCAGGCCGGGTCCTGCGGCGAATAACTGAGCAACGCGAGCAACCACAGCGCAAGCACCAAAAAACCGCCGACCAGCACCAGTTCACTGGCAAAGCGCGCAAAACCACTGGGCGCAGAGCCCGAGGACGGCGCAGCATGGCGAAGGGTATGAATCGAGTATGTCATTTGGAAAATCAGTGCCTGCAAGCTTACCGCATGCCGACCAACACACGCCACAACGAACGTGCCAGCCACACAATGACGCCAGCTTTCTTACAATCGGAGTTTTAGCTGATCCGGTGTGCAGCCAAAATCAGCCATTTGTTCCAGGAATCCATCCATGTCCCCTTCCAAACACGCCAAAGTGCTGATTCTGGGCTCCGGCCCGGCCGGCTACACCGCCGCCGTCTACGCCGCGCGCGCAAACCTCCAGCCGCTGCTGATCACCGGCATGGCACAGGGCGGTCAGCTCATGACCACCACCGAAGTCGACAACTGGCCCGCCGACGTGCATGGTGTGCAAGGCCCGGAACTGATGCAGCGCTTTCAGGAACACGCCGAACGCTTCAAGACCGACATCGTGTTTGACCACATCCAGGCGGTTGACCTCAGCAAGCGTCCTTTCACCCTCACCGGTGACTCCGAGCAGTACACCTGCGACGCCCTCATTGTGGCCACCGGTGCCTCGGCCAAATACCTGGGCCTGCCTTCCGAGACCGCCTTCATGGGCCGTGGCGTCTCGGCCTGCGCCACCTGCGACGGCTTTTTCTACCGCGATGAAGTGTGCTGCGTCATAGGCGGCGGCAACAGCGCTGTGGAAGAGGCCCTGTACCTGTCCAACATCGCGCGCAAGGTGTACCTGGTGCACCGGCGCGACCGCTTCAAGGCGGAGGCCATCCTGATCGACAAGCTCAACGCGAAAGTAGCGTCTGGCAACATCGAACTAAAAACGTTCTGCACGCTGGACGAAGTGCTCGGCGACGCCAGTGGCGTCACTGGCATCCGCCTGAAAAACACCCAGACCGGCGCCACCGAAGACCTCACACTCAAAGGCTGCTTCATCGCCATCGGCCACGCCCCCAACTCTGAAATCTTCCAGCAGCAACTCGACATGAACAACGGCTACCTGATCACGCGCGGCGGCCTCAATGGCTTTGCCACCATGACCAGCGTGCCCGGCGTGTTTGCCGCCGGTGACGTGGCCGACCACGTGTACCGCCAGGCCATCACCAGTGCTGGCACCGGCTGTATGGCGGCGCTTGATGCCCAGCGTTTTCTGGAACAGGACTAGTCCGCTGGCGCGGACACAGAAAACCACGCTATAATCGCAGGCTTTCTATGGGTTACCGCCACCCTTTTGGCGAGGTGAGGTTACAGCAAGGCAAAAACACTTCTGTAATGTTCGTGATATTCGTAATGCATGTAACACACATGTAATGCGTGCATGGGCAGAGCGTTTTTGCAGGATGCTGTGGCTGTTTTAATCGGAGTGTCCACATGGCACGCGTATGTCAAGTAACGGGCAAGGGCCCCATGGTCGGAAACAATGTTTCCCACGCCAACAACAAAACCAAGCGCCGGTTCCTGCCGAACCTGCAATACCGCCGTTTCTGGGTCGAGTCGGAAAATCGCTGGGTTCGCCTGCGCATTTCTAACGCCGGTCTGCGTCTGATCGACAAGAACGGTATTGATTCTGTGCTCGCCGATCTGCGCGCACGTGGCCAAGCTTAAGGAGTAGAGCACCATGGCAACCAAAGGCGGACGCGAAAAAATCAAGCTGGAATCTACAGCTGGCACCGGTCACTTCTACACCACCAGCAAGAACAAGAAGACCATGCCGGAAAAAATGCTGATCAAGAAATTTGATCCGGTAGCACGCAAGCACGTGGACTACAAGGAAATGAAGCTGAAGTAAAGCTTCTCGATTTTCAAGCTTGATCAGCTTCAGCAGGAATGGATGTCCTGTAGCAAAAAGGCCCGCAACAGCGGGCCTTTTTGCTTAGTCTGTTGAAATTTTGAGGGGGATGCCTAAAACGAGAGGCAGCCCCTCAATTTCTTGGCAGATCCTTGCAAAAAATATCTTCCGCAGAATCACGCAGCGGCGCGGCCTATGGGGGCCGCCCTTCTACAACTGACGCTCTTTACCTGGTGGAGGTCTCACACTCCAAGCCTTGCAGAAATGTTTGACGGTAGCCTTGGCCCCATGCAACCTCAGTGGTCGGCGCCCTTGAGCCTTTTGACCAACTTGCGACCAATTCCGCAAAAACTCCGTTTCGATGTCGGCGGTCCAGCGCGGGAAATAGAAGACGCGGGGCCTCCACACAGAACCCCACCCACGTCAGCGCACCGCACCGCATGCGCCTCAGGCGCGTGCCGCACGCAGTCGCAACGAGAAGTCGTGCAACAGTGCAATGCCGCTGTCTTCGGCGCGGCGGCACCATTGCTGCAGATTCAGCGTTAACTGATCACGTGACAAACTGGTGTTGAGCCACAGTTGGCGCAACTCCTCGCGCATGGTCAGCATCTGGTCAAGCACCGGCGAAGCAGCGCGCGCCGTAACCAGTGCCAACACCGCTGAGGCCGGTATCCGCTCCAGGTCGCGGTGCACCCATTGCCGCGCCGCCTTGAGCGCCGTCACTGCCGCATCGCCACGCACCTTCATGTCAAAAAACTCCAGGCGAGCCGCGCGGCGCACATCCTTGGCATACGAGGCCATGATTTCATAGCGGTTAGCAATCAGCGCCTCCAGCGTCTTTTCATCGGCCACCGCACGAACCGCACCGTAGGCTGCCTTTGGCGGCGTTTTTTTAACCCGCGCCAGTCCTGCCAATTGCAGCAGACGGATATACATCCAGCCAATGTCGAACTCGTACGGCTTGACTGACAATTTGGCCGAAGTTGGATACGTATGGTGGTTGTTGTGCAGCTCTTCGCCCGCAATCAGGATGCCCCAGGGGCTGATATTGGTGCTGGCATCGGGCACCTCAAAATTGCGATAGCCCCAGTAATGCCCGGCGCCGTTGATGATACCGGCCGCCATAATGGGCGTCCAAGCCATTTGCACGGCCCACACCGTCAGACCCAGTACCCCAAACAGGAACAAGTCGATCAGCAGCATCAGGCCCACGCCATACCAGGAAAAGCGGGTGTACAGATTGCGTTCGATCCAGTCGTTCGGCGTTCCGTGCCCATAGCGTTCCATGGTCTGCGGCTTGAGCGACTCGGCCCGATACAACTCGGCACCACGCAACAACACCGTGCGAATGCCATATACATGGGGACTATGCGGATCTTCCGCCTGCTCACACTTGGCGTGGTGCTTGCGATGGATGGAAGCCCACTCCTTGGTTACCTGCCCCGTGGTTAGCCACAGCCAGAAACGGAAAAAATGGGCCGCCACCGGGTGCAGATCCAGCGCCCGGTGTGCCTGATGGCGATGCAGAAAAATGGTCACGCTGATCATCGTGACATGCGTCAGCGCCAACGTTACCAGCAGCACCTGCCACCAGACAAGACGCCACGCACCGTGGGCGAGCCACTCGGTCACGGTGTACAGCACCGCTGAGTCAGGGGACAACAGCATGGAAAACGCCTCTCATGAAAGGAGCCGGCGCAAAGAACCGCACCAGCGTCGACGCATCCATTTTAAGCCGTGCAGCGACCCCGTGCTTATCGTACGCTGCGCCAGGTCAGGCGCCACAGGCCTGGGCGCGTAACAGGGGGCAACAAGACGTTGGTAACGGTAGGGCTTTGTCCCGTGTCCTTTTGGTACATCCGCACCTGTGCGCTGGCATCGGTGTAAAACACCGCCGTACCCAGACCATCGAGTTCGGCACCCACCACGTTGTGCAGCCCTGAGGCATCGGGGAAAAACGACTTCAGCGGTGCGCCGCCGTCGGCGCCAAGGGTCATGGTGAAGCCTTTGGATGTCTCCAGCGGCCAGCCCGGCACCAGCGTGTTGACCACCATCAGCCCATGGACCAACTGCGGATCAAACACCACCTGCTCGTGAAAGCCACTGGTACCGATGGCCGGCAGTTCCAGTTTCCACCCGTAAGCGCTGTAGTGGGTGCAGCCCTGGATGCCGGACTCGCCAATCCAGCAGATCGGGCGCGCCAGCACGGTGCGGTAGGCGCGGTCAACCGCCCGGACCGTCGTCACCAGGCGCTCAGTCACTTCGGCGTTGGCCGGGGCCGCGACCAAGGCCTGGTAATGTCCGGCAGAACGCGTATTCCAGTCTGTGAAGTGCCAGTCCCAAATGCCATAGATCGCCTGCGGGCCGGTGGCATAGCGGTTGCCGCTGGCGCGCAGCAACGGCCAGGCACGCCCGGTGCCAAACTGAATCACCACCCGCTTTGCGTGGTGGTCACCCACCGTGTTCACCAGCAGCCGGGTGCTGATCGGCTGCTGGTTCGGGGTAGAAAACACCCGGACCGGCGGCGTTGACAGCCAGTCTTGCGGGCGCGCACTGGTGACATCAAAGCGCCACACATTGCCCAGCACATCGCCTGCATAGATGTAGTCCACGACGCCATCACCGTCCAGATCGGCCAGTGTGACCTGAACCACACCGTTCTTGCGCCCCAGCGCAGGCACTGCGCCGCTGTTCAGAAAGTAGTTCCCGGTGCCACCCAGCTGATCCAGCTGGGTAAACAGAAAAATACCGGCCGCACCACTGGCACTGTACAACCCGTTGCCGGCAATCATGGCCCAGTGGCCGTTGTGCATGCGCCCAAGCTGCGGTGTGCCGTATTGCGCCCCGAAGTGCGATGCGCAAGCCTGTGCTGCTGGCCGTGCGCCCACAAATCGACTGCAACGGATGGTGCCAACGCCCGGGCCGGAATGAACTTCCTGCGCCCGCACGCGTGAAGCACGCACGCCATTGTTGCCAAAGAAATCCGGTTCGGTGATGTCCAGCACATAAAGCAGGCCGTTGGCGGTGTCCTGCTCCTCGCTGGCTGGCCCGCCCGCCCTGCCGCCAGCACCCAACCCACCCATGAGCAGCGTCTGCCAACGGTGGTTGACATAGGCATCGCCAACGCCCACCGTGGCATCGACAAAAAATTGGTGATCGTAGGCGTGATCGGCCAGCGACAAGTCCGGGTTACCGGGTGACCACAGTGCACGCAGTGCCGCCGCTGGCGCATAGGCCAGTAACTCAGCGCCATCGTCCTGATATCGACCGCCCTGCAGACCGGTGCGAAAACCATGCAGGAAGCCGTCGTTGGCGCCAACGTACACCATGGGCGTACGCAGCGCCTGCTCGCTCAGAAAGCGGCTATAGGCAAGGGCCTCGCTGCTCCGGTCGGCGCCCGTCAGGATATCCTGCCGATGGTGATTCCAGTCGCCGCCTGGTGCGCCAACCGCCACCGGGCTCGACTGCACAATATCGCCCAGTCGGCTGTTGCGCGGGCGCAATACCGCATCTGCCGACAACGCAAGCGTTGCCACCGGCACGTGCAGCGGCGCTTCGTCACGCCGACTGCCAGCAACGTACTGCAACCAGCTCAACGGCCCCCAGGCCGGACTGCTCGCCGAGGTGAAGGTGCTGCCACCGGCATCGTTGAACAGGGGCCAATCCGCGCCACCGTTCGGGTCCAGCGTCAGCAGCGTACGCCGGTAGTAACCTGGCTCAGTCTGTGGCTGCAACGCTGGCGCAATCCGGCTGCACGCGGGCCCCGGTCCGGTCAGGGTGCAGGCAGCATCCCAGTACGGGTCGCCGTAGCTGCCGTTACCGGTGTCGATGGTGGTCGCCGTCAAGGAACCGCTGCAACCATCAAAATCGGCGTAAGCGTAGTAGATGTGGTTGTGCAGCAGCGTCGGACTGGTCAGGTTGAAATGCAAACCGGGCGTCTGGCACAAGGATTCGGACAGCCGCACGTTGTCAAACACGATGCTGCGCGTGGAACCGATCTGGACCGAATCCACGTTTTCAAAATTCACGTTGAAGTCCTGGCGCGCAGCACGTAGCACCAGTGTCTCGTCGAACACCCGCGTGCCACTGCGGAACCCGACAAACTGGACCATGTCCGGACTGAAGCGTGCTTGTGCCAGCGCCACCGAGGCACCATAAAAATTGAAAGCCCGGCCATCGGGCTTGCGAATCTGTATGACCTCCCGGCGCCAGCTGACCATGACGTTGGACGGCGACGCCGTACCCCGGCAATAGCCGTCGTTCAAATCGTAAAAGCAGCCGTTAAAAATGCGCGCCTGATTCCACAGGTAACCCCGGTAAGGCCCGTGAATTCGGGTGCAGGCCTTCCCCACAACGGGCGAAATGAGAGGATCGCAGTCGGGTTCTGTGGCGTCTACGTCGTCAAAATCGACGGTGATGGTGCGCGCCTGGGAGACACTGAACACGGTCAGCAGTCCCAACG
>Ga0364866_10496_pt2 | contig 20989 bp, 15 predicted proteins | sample ExccelAu500001D3_3_FD_206913 | JGI IMG/M metagenome (GOLD analysis project Ga0364866, IMG submission 206913) | Enriched cells from Trout Bog Lake Hypolimnion, Wisconsin, USA - BchlTB.Aug13.5000.01.D3 | ecosystem: Environmental > Aquatic > Freshwater > Lake > Hypolimnion/Profundal zone | place... | reverse complement strand
TTTGCCCTCGGTCGCTAGCTCATAGCTAAGTTGCTGACTGAAACTCCACCTGTCGTAAATAGCCACCGATCCAGCGCAAACAAGTAGGGCGATCGCAGTTGAGGCCGTCGTGAACAGAATGAACTTGGCGCGCAGTGTGAGGGAAATTACGCGAAGCTTCATCGGAAGGCCTGCTCGGCCAAGATCAGTAATTTGGCACTCAGTGCTACGCGGTCCAATTGAGCGGTTTGAAGATTCACCTGAAAACGAACCGTTCCTTCTTTTAGCACGAACCCGACGGTGCCCCCATCCCGAGCAAAGCCTTCGGATTCGCCAACAAGTAGGGTACCGGAGTTTCTACAGAGGTTCACGCAGTGCCTGATCGCCTCGGCGCCTATGTCGCCAACCACAACCACTTGGCAGTTGGCGATTTCGGACTCGGATCGGATTTGAACGACCTGTACGGTTCGGCCCTGGATTGTTTTTCCATTCAAAACATCGATGTCGCCGTCGAACGCTTTAGTCCGATAGATGCCGACAATGAACCGGCTATTTGCCGATTTAGGAGTCTCCCAATCGCAGAATTTCGCGATGCTGAAGATGAAGCCGGTTTTGACTTGATGCTCGCGGTCAATGGACGGCGAGAGGTTTGGCGCAAACAGGCACGCAACGATGAGAATCGCTGCTGCAATTGGCGTTAGTCTCGTTCGTAGTCTCAAATTACACCGGGTCAGAATCGCCACTTAAATTCGGCGATATAGTTTCGGATAACGTAGCTGCCGTCGGCGAACTCAAAATGCCTAGGAGTTAGGAGGTCGTAGGCGCCAATGCTAAACTCCTCCGACTCCGATATCTTCCATACGAGATGTAAATCCAGTTTAGTGTATGCGGGCACGCCTTGCTCAGAGATCGCGTCGTACCAGTGAATGCGACTGTCGATCTCCAGCTTCTTGGTTATGTCGTAAGCAGTGTGCCATGTCGCTTGATAGTGCGGCGTCGCGAGTTCTGAGCCTTCAACGAATCGGCTCCTCTGAAGAGCCGTGAACGAAACGTCGGTTCGCAACCTCGGATTCAGTTCGTACCTGGCCGACGTTTCAAAGCCGTAGGTTTGACCGCTATCGCCGTTCTTGAAGTAGTTCGGATCGATTATCACCGGCGGCCCGAAGAGGGTCGATGTGAACTGCGCTCCGGGGGCGAGATAGATAAGATCGCTGTACAGATTGTAAAAAGCCGCCGCGTCGAACGATGCCTTGTCGCTGAGTTTCTGCCTAAAGCCGATTTCGTTGGCAATGACTGACTCTGGTTTGAGGTTAGGCGACCCGATATTTGCCACAGCCACGGGCAGTTGCTGGCCATTGCCTGGCGCAGTCACCGAATCGAGCGAGAACAGGTTGAGTTCACTTTGGCTCGGGTTGCGGCTTGCTTTCCCAACCGCCGCCCAAAGGGTCTGCGTATCGTTAGGAATATGGGCATAGCGGATGTTCGGTTGGAATTCATAGCCGGTGATGTCGTTATGCTCAACCTTTGCCCCACCGTGAGACTGTCCTTCTTACTGAGATCGATGATGTCCTGGCCGAAGAAGTTCACGATCGTATCTCGGCGCGAACTTGGCATGAGTACAGCAGACGGACCTGGGATCCCGCCGTTGAGCATGTATCGGTACCCTCCGCCGAATGCAATGTCCTGACCGTGCTTTGGCCCCATCCTTTGCTCAAGGTTCAGGTCATACATCGCCGCAGTCGATCCTTGATTGGTGTATGGATAGCTAATGAGATCGTAGTAGCCTTGAATCGAAGTCTGCTTTCCGTTCAACCCATCGTGGGTCCACTTGGCGAGAAGATGTCCCGTTTGAATCTGGTCCGTGTTGGTGAAATTGGTGCTGTAGGGAGGAGTCACCAGCGGGATCGGCTGGTCTTCCGTGATGTTATATTGAGCGGTTTCTCCTTCGACGAGTAGGGAGTTGTGCCCACGAAGGATCGTATCAGAGCGAAATCCGAGAGATTTCAGTCGATTGCTGTCGCCAAAGGAGGAGCCATCTGCGTTGTCCGACGCATGGTTGACACCGTACTTGCCGTAAATTCTGTAGGTCGAGTCGTCTGAGAACCTACCTCCATACTGAAAGATGCTCCGATTCTTCTCCAAGTCGCCCGCCGATTGGACAACGAGCCCGCCTTTCGTATCCTTGGAGTGTTTGGTGATGATATTGATCACCCCGTTTACGGCGTTAGCGCCCCACAAACTGCCCCCAGGGCCGAGGATGACCTCGATGCGCTCGATGTTCTCCATCACCACATCTTCGATCTCCCAATAGACGGTGTTTTGATATGGCGAATACAGTGTTCGCCCATCGAGCAGGACCAATATCTTGTTGCTCGCAAGGTAGTTGCCAAAACCCCTGATCGAGATGGAATAGTAAACGCTGCCTATGCGTGAGACTTCGACTCCTGGCACGAGGCGCAACGCTTCAGGAAGAGTTGAAACGCCGCTCCTTCGAATATCTTCTTGGGTTACTTCAAAGATCGCGGCAGGGACCTTCATCAAGGGGATCGGGCTCTTGAAGGCGTCGGTCACATCGACCTTCATGAGTTCCTCAAGGGGCACGTCGGTGTAGTCTTTCTTGTCTTCTGCGCCGCTTGAGACTTGCCCGGCGGCAATGGAGGCAAGTGAGAAGGTTAGGAGCCCTGCCGTTAACAGCTTGCCTTTCATATCGAGGATGTTGTTTTCTCCGAGTGGCTCATCTAACTCACCGATAGAATTGGGCTCGACGAGCTTCACCGCAAGCATCTATCGAACACAGTCTATTGGGTTATCGGTACATATGGCCAAAATCCGGCTACTCTGCAATCGAAATCGGCAATATCCAATTGCTCGCGCAATCAAGAAACCGCCTCTCACATAAATCGTATCCAACTGGTTCATCCGCGGACCGTTTGTTTTGACCACAGAGGACTCGCAGAGTTTAACCGGATAAATGAGTTCGCTATAATAGCCAGGTACCGGTTAATGTGAGGATTTTGTGATTTTGCGCTTCCATTCACAGTTCGATCTTGGCTTTGTGCGGCGATTCGCACTCTTATTTCTTGTCGCGCTTTGCCTGGTTCCTTGCTTTTGCCGAGCTCAATCTGCGTTGCAACCGAAGTGGGTGAAAGGGCCAATCCACTATCCGAATTTGGTGGCGTATTCGCGTGATGGCAAGTATGTGGCCGTAGGCGGCGAGGGATTTGTCCAGCTATATACCGTCACAACTGGGCTTGTCAGGTCTTTGCCCACCCTCGACCTACAGCATGCGGTCTCGATCCAGTTCTCTCCAGACGCCAAAACCGTAGCCATCGTGGGTACCAGCCGGTTGGAAGTGTCAGGCATCGTTCAGTTTTGGGATGTAGAAAAGGGCCTTCTGACAGGCAGTATCCTCCCGGAAAACTTTCCGCAATTCAAATGCGCGGCATATTCCCCCGATGGTAAGACAATAGCGATTGGAGGGAACTTCAGCCCCGAGAGGGGTTTCCTCTCGCTGTACGACGTGCAATCAAAGAAACTAACAAAGTCGTTGGATATCAACGGCTTTGACGTAACTGGGGCTTCGTTTTCCAAAGATGGCTCGGAATTGGCGGATGTTTACTCCACTGCAAATGGGCTCTTTGCCGAGGTTTGGAGCGTCAAGAAAGCAAAGAGAATACAAACGTTAACCTCTTATCCGTTCTCACAGCAGCTTTCCATCTCACTATCACCGGATGGACTTTCGCTTGCGATGGCCGGCGCCGGAATCAACGGATCGACCGTTCAGACGGTGAACGTGGCAAATGGCAAGGTAATCCACAAGTTTCCGATTGCCGCATATTACGCCGTTAATGCCATTTCCTTTTCGCCAGACGGCCGTTACTTGGCAGATTGCGGAGAGGGTACTACTGCCGTTTTGGAGATATGGGACCCTTCAACGGGAAAGAGCTTGGCGATGCTCGATGGACAAGAGCCGCTTGAATTGATGGCTTTGGCTATCTCACCCGACAGCAAGCATTTGGCGAATGTCGGAATTTCGATTGACGGCTCCTATCCTGGGGTGGAGGCTCGAGTCGAGATTGTCGATTTTTCGACGCTTTCCGTCGGAAAGAGTTTCAGAACCGCACCCTGGGATGCCGGCTCGGCTATGGCATATTCGCCAGACGGCACGACCATAGCTGTAGGAATTGTGGAGCGAACAAAGGACAAGGTTTCCAGCCTTGTGCGGTTGCTCGATTCCGCATCAGGAAGTGAGAAGGTGACGTTGAATACGTCGGCGACGAAAGTCGTCCGTTCGCTTGCCTACTCTCCTGACGGCAAATCTTTGGTAGTTGGAGGGGTTACAGATAGTGGAACTCAAGCGGCAATAGGCGTTTTGGAAGTTTGGGATCTATCGTCGGGCCAGGTTACGAAGTTAAGCGCAAGCGCGACCAACTCCGTCAACTCGGTCTCTTTCACTCCCGATGGCAAGACTCTGGTTGCAGCCGGCACTTCTGCCGATAATCGCGGCGTCATCGATCTCTGGAATATGGCGACCGGCAAACTGATCTCAACGATTCAGGCTTTCGACACCGGGGCAATCAGTGCCACTTCACTGAGCCCAGACGGTGGGTCGATTTTGCTTGGCGGGTTGCGCAATGGCGTCGGAACGGTTGAAATCTGGGATCTAAAAACAGGTTCGGCGATACGGTCATTTTCAACAGGATCGTTTCTTGGAATCAACTCGGTTGCTTTCTCGCCAAATGGAAAGACAGTCACCTCAACGGGGAGTTCGACTATCGATTTTGGGCGCCAAACAGGGAAGATGCCTTGGGATCAGACTGAGATTTGGGATTTGACATCCGCCGACAATTTCAGCAAATACCAGCTCGCTTTCGTTAGCAGCGATATCCAATATGCCGCCTATTCCCCCGATGGGGGCGTCCTCTTTTCCACCATGAACTCAGCCGTGAATCCCGGGATCTATGCCACGAGCACAGTGAATGGTTGGGGATTGTGGGGCGACATCGTGGGTCCCGTCTATAACATTGTGTTTTCGCCTTCTGGCCTGCAACTTTGCTTCTTTCAGGGTGGAGGAATCGTCATGGCGCGAAACCCATTGATGCACCCAGTCTCCCTCAGTAGCTTCACCGTCGCACCGTTGGTGGTCAAACATGGCCAAGCGGTAACTGGGACGGTAACGCTGTCGGCGCCTGCCCCAAAGGGTGGGCTTACAGTCACGCCCTATGCTCAGTACCATAACGTCAACGTGCCGGATTCGTTCGTCATACCGGAAGGCAAATCGGTATGGACATTCAAGATCGATACTTCATTCGTTACAAGCACCAATATGGCGCCGATTCAGGTCTCTGCCCCAGAAGCTGGAACGCTTTCCTCATCCTTTACGATCGACTTGCCGACAATCGCATCGTTAAGCGTCTCGTCTTCCGTGATCAAAGGAGGCACGACAGCCGTTGCCACGATCACCTTGAGTTCGATAGCGCCTCCCGGAGGGCTGCCAATTCAAGTCGAAGGGTTCTCACCATTGGTGTTCGGTCCCACGAACGTTCTAGTACCGGGTGGAACGAAAACGTTGACGTTTGAAGTGCCGACTCCCAAGGTCGCCAAACCGACCCTCGTCACAATCGCTGCCGTTATTTTCAGTTCTTCTCAACTTGCGAACTTTACGATTAACTGACTTCGATTGCTTGGAACCTAAGACTTGCGATTGCCGAACAAGTAGATAAGACCCGCTTCCATTCGATTTCGCCACGCGGTCCAGGTGTGTCCCTCTGGCGTAATCGTCGACTTATATCGCCGTTGCATCTGACTCAAGTTCTTGGCAAGCTTGACGTTCGATTCAGAGAGAGTGCTTTCGAACATGCCCCAATCGAGGGAAATTCGAGCGGATGGAGCGATTTTCTTGAGCCGCTCTTGAGAGGTCGCATCGTCGAACCTGATGTTGAGGGCTTTCCACTGGACGGCAGCGGATTGACAAAGGATCCCTCCCGCCAAACGTTCGGGAAACTCCTCGGCAAGTCGAAGTGAGATCAGTCCCCCCATACTTGAACCACCCATGAACACATCGCTGGGTCTTTGGCCCGCCCCGGTTACTTTGTTTACTGCGGGGAGAACCTGGGTTAGGGAGTATTCACCGTACGCTTTCCAGTCGGTTCCGTACTCCTTCATACGATCGATCGGCGGGATTAATGCAATGACCACGGGGCGAATTTTGTGCGCTTCGACCAGGTTTTGAACGATATTTTGGACCTTTCCTGCGCTCTCGTACATCGGGCCGTCACCGAGAAATAGAATCGGGAGTCCGGCAGGTTTTGACGGCGAATACACCACGATTTCCCGCCCTCCGACTTGAATTGTGGACCGGATCAACGGCTGCTTCGGTTGGCCGTCCTGGCATGAAAACTTGTATTTCGGACCTTGCCAGACCGAGTTCTCCCCACCGATACCGTTGTTCATGCGACGAGGGTTTGCCGGATCGACGATCCAATTCCCATCGACGATTAGCTTATATTCGACCCTCGCATTTTCAGGCAAATCGACTTTCTTGGTCCACTTATCGCCGGTTTGCGAAAGATCCATCGCCCCCGTCCAAGCATCGAAGTCGCCCGCGAGTTGAACCTTGTGAGCGATCGAGCTCTTGTAGGTGAATTCAACGGGCAAGATGCGTTGCGACATCGCATGGAGAATGACTGCTATGATCATCGGCGGTGTTTTCCTTAAGACCGATGTCGGTCTTCATTCCATTAGACCGCAGAATCGCCGAGTCGTTCAATTGAGATGTTTCGCGATGGCAATGCGGCCGCGCGAGTCGTTTCCACCGTCTCCAGACGCGTGAATGCGCAACAGAAATTGTGCGCGTGGATCAATCGAGCCGGCATTGAGGATGTAAGTATTGTCCTTTGTCACGACGCCGCTCCGACCTTGGTGATTGTCAACCCAGACTGGAGTTGCGTCGACAGCCATTGCGGTTTTCCGCCAGAGCTCAGCCTTAGCGACTTTGATCGCCTTATTTCCCGATTGGTATTCGACCGTGACCGAAATCTGGCCGCCGCCCAGAGCTTTCAACTTGTCTGTTACATCCCATTGGAGTATCTGGTCGACCCGATCGGACTCGGCAAGCGACCAACTCCATCGTTTGGCTTCTTCCTTTTTGTTCTGCCAGTAAGCAACTCCCGCTTCGAACTTTCGTTCATATTTGGACCAAAGGTCGATTGCGGTTCGAACAGGGTCTGCGACCGGGTGGCTCTCGTATTTGCCGTCCGTCACTTTGATCCAGTTGGACAAGTGATCAGAATCCGTAGCTGAGGTCTTTGATTTGCCGCCGTCGAGTAAAACCTGCTTGTCACTAAGGAACTGCCGCCATCTCGGAAGGTAATAGTCGCGGGTTAACCCACTCCACTGTCGGTAGGCGTAGTCGCTCAAGTCCGTTTCTTTCGGCGTCCACAGGGTGATCAGTTGACGGGCGTTTCTTTCAAGCATCTCCTTTTCGGCGCGAGTCGAGGCCTTAGCTTTAGCGGCTTCTATCCATGTCCCGAGCAGCGTTTCCTCACCGCATGAGTAAACGCGGTCGCAATCCGATACGACCTGTAAAAACTCCTTGGACAGCCGAGCAAAACCGGCACGATCTTTACGATCGAATGCTTCGGATAACTGCTGGTAGATCTGAACCCCGTAGTCGTTCAGCAACTGTCGGAAGGCTTCGACACAATCGCTGCGATAGGTCGCTTTTGCGCTGAACTTGCTGTGGCTCGAAAGTAGAAACCTCGCCGCTTGGACCATCTTGCCGAGGTCGTGGGTCAGAGTGGCGTCACCCCAACTTGAGGTGCTAACAATCCCAAACTTTGGTCGTGCACAAAGCAGGTTTTCAGCCTGGTGCCCAAGCAGGTCCGTTCCCATAAGCGCCCAAAACCTTTCCGTGTTTGGATCCGGTGCTCCGTAGCGGCGGCGTGAATAGTCGCGCTCCCAAACCCTCAGATCGACGTCTTGCGATTCCCAAACGCAATCACTGAATAGGTCGTATACGGCTGGATTGGTGTCAAGCCCCTCGTCGAGGATGCCGATTCCAACGTTGTTGTCGTTAGCTCCGTGGAGGAGGCGGGATGGCATTTGAGCGATCGTCTTGAGGGAGCCGCCGAGAGTCTCGTGACCGCCAAAGGTGTTGACCATGCAAAACGTCCACGGTCGCCCGGAGTAATGCTGAACGCTAGCTGCCTCGGGATAGCTCTGGACGTACTCGACGACGACGTGGGCAGGATCGGTCGATTCGAGAAGTGGACGGGGAGGATTTCCGCTCCATCCTTGAAGCACCCAAGTCGCCGGTGGGTTATTGCGGCGCATCTCGCGCTGGACTGCTTTGGCGCATGCGCCGAGATCGAGACCGGCAGTGCGTCCCCCTTCATGGAAAAGATCTCCGCCGTAGTATTTGGCCTTCCCGTACAGTTTTGCTTGTTCCGAATACCACAGTTGGGCGATTCTGGAGAACTCAGGATCGAGCGGACTCAAGACTGAAGGGCGTTGATAGCCGCCGGCCCAAAGGCCCTGGTCCACAATCCTAGCGCCTGGCAGGTAGTGGGGAAGCGTCGTGGGAACGACGCCGTTAAACCCCTGAAGGATCGGTTCCATCCCGAACGAGCGCATTCGAGCCAAGATCCGCTTCGCAAGGATCGACTCGGCCTGAATGAGATGCTCGGATACGGGACCGCCTTCACCTTCTTGATTTCCCATCAGCCACCACGCCGTGAACGCGCATCCTGGAATGAACCGAGAAATGTCGGCTGGGCTGTAACCCAGCGTCTTCAACACCCTTTCCCAAACGATTTCATTTCCGACGATCATGAGCGGCGTCGTGACTCCCGACATCGCCATGAGATCGATCTCCCTCTCCCAACGGCTCCAGTCCCAAAATGCCGCCGTGTAGCAGAACGTGCAGTAGTTTAGGTAATTGACAACGAGGTAAGGGGAGACACGTCGAATCCGACGTGATGGAAGTGGGAGTTTCGCTGTGCCTGGAAGCTGGTTTCCCCGTCGAGAAATCTGCCCGTTGGCTACATGCTTCAGATACCAGTTAAACCCTGATGCAAGGGCAATTCCGTCGCTCCCACGAATGGCAATGTGCCCCTTTTCCGACTCGATTTCAAAAACTCTGTGTCCATGATCTGCAGGGAAGGTCTCGAGGATGAACTCGCCTTTATGAGACGGAACGTACCGGTCGATCATAGCCGACACGACCGTTCGTGGGCTTTCGGAATTCGATCTTATTTGGACGGAAGGACGATTTGCAGAAGAGCTGAGAAGTAGGGCAGTACAGAGCGCCAGCATTTTAGATATCTGGAAGTATAGCCACCGGCACCGCCAGTCCTATGCGGGGTTTAGGCCGGCCTGTTTGGCGCGAGCTTTGAGGGCAACGGCTGTTGCCGTCAGAGCCTCTGCAGTTGCCGGGTCCGTTAACGTACACGCTTGGGCGGAGGTCGAGATGGCGGCAAGTAGGTCGCGAATAACCTGATTTGCAGCGGCAACTTTGGCCGTCATAATCGTAGCGTCGTTAAAGGAAACCGAAAGCGATTTTGCCCATTCCTCTGTAAGGCAGTCTGCCACTAAAAGGGACTCTTCCCTCGGAGCGCCTTCCCAAATCTGTGCGCCAACCCACTTGATCGCCTTGTCCGGTCGAGCTGGGGCGAACTTTGTATACGTGAGACCAGGGTGTGCTGGGCGGGCTAACATGGTGCGATGTTACTTCATTGTCAAGAATCGGGAGAATTTGAGCCTGGTGACAAAGATAATCGTTCGGATCTGAAGTTGTCACAGGCTAGGTGTAAGCTTTGAACACCGTGATAGTTCCGCAAGACGTCTCCGATCGACTAATCGCCGAATGCTTCAACCGACCCCAAGCCTATCGGGAGTTACAGTGGCTTTGTGACAATGTAGGCGGGCGCACCAGCGGCGCCGACTCAGGAGCGAAGGCCGAAGAGTGGGGCCATCGATTCTTCACGAAGTGGGGACTAGAGAACGTCCACTATGAAGATGTGCCGGTAACGGTTTGGATTCGCGGAACCCTGGAGGTTGTCGTAACTGAGCCGGCATCTTGGACCCTCACGGCCATGGCACACGGCAACGCGCCGTCGTCAGTAGAAGCGGCCGGAGAGGTCATCGATGCCGGACATGCCGAGCGATGCGATTTTGAGCGGCTCGGCGATTCCGTCAAGGGCAAAGTCGTGCTCTGTGACGAAGGTGTAGCAGAGGGGCATCGCCATCTCCACCGAACTGAGAAGCTCAAGTTCTCGATTGAAGCGGGAGCGGCTGGGCTGATGATCTACAGTTCTGCTTCAGGCGGCTTACCGCGAACCGGCGTGTGCTTTTACGGAGAGGCCCCGATTCCGAGCATGGGAATATCGCAAGAGGACGGCGAGCGCTTAAAGCGACTGATCCAAGGCGGCGCGACTCCCAAAGTCAAGATTTCGATGCGGAATACGAACACGACCGGCATTGGTCGTAATGTGATTGCCGATATCGTCGGTTCAGAACTGCCGGAAGAAATCGTTATGGCGGGCGGACACCTCGATTGCTGGGACATATCGCAGGGTGCGACAGACAACGGGCTGGGATCCGCAATCGTGATGGAGATGACTCATGCCCTCGCCGCTCTCGGAAAAAGGCCGAAGCGCACGTTGCGTTTCGCGCTTTGGGCGGCGGAGGAGGTCGGCTTGTGCGGCTCTCACGCTTACGTTAAGACCCACCTGGACGAACTCAATCGGATTTGTGGCCTGCTCAACTTCGATATGACCGGCGACCCGTACGGCTTTTGGACGCCGGGCCGTCGCGAGAAGCACCCCATACTTGCCGACCTCTCCGAGCAACTTTCCGGAATTGGGATGAAGGGCGATTTTGCCCATAAAGCAGGCTTGCACAGCGACCACCAGCCATTCATGTTGGCGGGCGTCCCAGTAGTCGGGCTGATGGCCAAACTGGAAGGGGAAGGGGGACACTACTACCATAGTGTCGGAGACACCTTCGAAAAGGTTTCGGAGCCGGCACTCTGTCGAGCCGCTGCCGTTGCAGCGCACACCGCCTGGGCAATTGCCGATGCACCGGAGCGGCCATGGAGTCGCCTCACCCACGATGAGATCGAGAAGATGATCGACGACGACGACCTGCGGGAAGCCCTTTCTGCCGAGCAGTAAGTTGTAGCTTCGTTGAGTCAGTATCGTGCGACGACTTCGGCCCTGCCTTTCAGACCTGCCAAGGAGATCGTCTCCTTGGCAGCATCAAATTTGGCCCACTTTTTCCCATTGACCGTCACTGCTTTGATCGGCGCCGACTTCGGGTGTCTGAGGCGTAAGATCACTCTGTTAATTGGTCGTCGTGAAGGGAAGTCGATTGAGGCAGTGATCATCCCGTGATCGACGTCGGAGGCGATTTCGTATGCTATGTCGCCAAAGTACGTCGGCGCCTTCTTGATTACGATCCGTTTGCCCTGTTCGAGCCAGGCACGAGGAGTTGCTCGAGCGAGCCATAGGTCGGAACCGATTTCCATTGTCAACAGATTCCGGAAGTTCTCCATAAACCAACCGGCAGTGCCATTGTCCGGGGCAGAGCAGGGATCGTAGTTGCCCAGATTCGGGTGCTCCCACAGCTTTCCGTCCGACCCGACGACCCATGCGTAGCTGTTCATCCAGAAGCGCAAGAAGCTCGGAATGTCGTCTTGAAGCAAGTAGATATTGGCGTTGTGGGAGGCCTTCGGGAGAATTGCGAACGGCGTCCAGAACCAGGCATCTGCAGTTGGCAGCCCCTTTTTTGCTCGGTCGTCTTGGTTCTTTCGGATTGCGTTCGGTGAGGTGCCCATTTCCTCCATCACGGTCAGTGTGTCGACCATTCGAGGGTCGGAAGCGCCGATTGCGCCGAACGGTTCCGCAAGCGGTAAAGGCCCCATGAACATGTCGCAATCCGGGAACTGTGGCGCCCCTATCTCAGGGCCGGTAAGTCCTCGCGAGTACGCCATTCGTGGGATGTAGCTGTGATAGACGCCATCTTCGCCGAGCCGAACGGGGGACAAAGCAGCCTCGTGTTCGACAACTCGACGAAGGTCGCTGTGGAACGCGCTGGCTTCTTCGCGATATCGTTTGGCTTCTTTCGGGGCGAGTTCTGCCAAGGCGTCGGCAAAGCGCTGAAGCCCCTGCAGGTCGAGGGCATTGACGACGTAATACCAGTGCCAGTCGCTCGATGGCATCGCATAGTCGCCGAGCATGTTCGGAGGCATGAGCCCGGCGACGAAAAGACTTTTCCGGTTTGGGATGTCCTTCATGTATTGCGCCCGTTGTCGAATGATCCAATCGGCGGCTGCCTTTAGCCGAATGAGGTTCTTCAGGAACCAAGCTTTGTCTCCGGTGAGGAAGTACCGCTCCGACATTGCGAATAGGAGCCTTCCCGTCGAGGCGTGGGTTCCGTCATGGCTGTAGCCCATGTCGTGCCGAATGCTTGTTGCCCATTCGAGGGCGCCGGCACCGTCTGTGAAGTCGCCATCGGACTTTGCTCCAGGCGCCTTCAGAAAGTGCTCGTAGATCCGGTCGGCTTCCTCGTGAAGCCCGATCATGTCCATTTCGTGGGCCACCCCTCCAACTTCGAAGGCCAAGGCGCCCCACATATTCCTGCCCTGTAACTGGTTTGACGCGGCTCGCCATGCGCCGGCCCAGCGTTGATCGGGCAATTCCACGGTCATTTGCGGTTCAGGCACGCTCGGGAAAGGCGGCGCCGTCATGCCAGGTGGGCAAGTCCAGAGTCTGACCTCTTGCATCAGTTCATCCCAAGAAGATGCTTCGCGATGTTCTTGCGTCATCTGCCGAACCGTCTTGAGTTTCTTAGCCGCCAATTCTTGGACGTACTCGATCGCCTTTCGTCCGCTACCTGCCTTGGTGATAAATACGCCCTGACTTGGAACGAAATTCGGCCCGCTATCGAGGTCGCCGATTCGGAAGGTGAATCCGCCGTGACTGCCCCAAACCGTGATTCGGCTATCAAGCCCAGGTCGACTCCTCGGCGCGTACAACACAGGGACGACGACACCTCGTCTTGAATGATTCATCGGAAGTGAATGCCAGCCGATGCCATCGACAATCGTGCCTTCATCGTCGTCAATAGGCTTAACTGAACCCAACTTCGCCATATAAGGTTCCAATCGACCGGCGAAATCTGCACTGCCGTTGACAGGATCGAAACCCCACTCGATCTCAAGGTCCATTCGTTGCCAGGAGCCGATATTCGGCCCGACAACCTTAATATCGGGAACTATCGGAGCTTTGGACGAAGACTTAGGATCGACGAATACCGTGACCATCTCCGTTGCAGCGGGTACATGGTTGCTGTATGAGGAGTCCATCTTCTCGGCTGGATCACTCTTGAAAGTCCAGGTTCGGCCATCGGCGGAAACACCTGGATTGGTTAAGATCTTGTCGACTGTCCATCCGAACCAACCAAACGATGTCGGATAAACCCTGACTTCGACCGAGTCTCGAGAGGGCACGTAATTGGGCCAATGGAGTTCTACGCTGTAGTCGACCAAACCGCCGGTCCAGAGCAATCCAGCCTGAAGTTTGCCCGTTGGCTTAGGTGGAAAAGCTTTGAACAAGTCAGGCATGTCGTAGTCCCTGCTCTTCAGTTCTTGAGGAGACAGGACTTGTGCGGCCGTGCGGTAAACACGATCGATGCGCTCAAGACGGCGGGGGATAAAATAGGCCTCGGGCTTCGTCTGCACAGAAAGGTCCGCACGATAGCTGTAGGCCCACGGAGCAATATCCACCGGCTTACCGACGAGCGATGTCCCCAACCAATCAGGAGCCGATTCGGGCTCGAAAGTGCGATCCACACTCTTCATTGAGTTACCTGCCGAGACTGTATGTAATGTCAGGGCGACCAAAGCTGTTACGATCATGTTGCCTAGCCTTTGCGCAGATCTTTCGGAGCAGGGAGCTGCGTGGAACTTAGCATATAGCGAGTTGTCAACAATCTGCTAGCCGTACAATCGAAGCGATGAAAGCCCCTTGGAAATGACTCAAGCGGAATTCCTGTCGGCCGCCGCAAAATGTCAGGGGCGGGCTTTCTGGCAGACACCCGTGAACTGGCGGGGCCGCTATGACAGACGCTTAATCAGATAGGTGGCATATATGCGATTCCTGACTTTTCGGCAACAGCAATGAGTGCTCTGTCTTTCGTCCAAAGCAGGCAGCCACTCAATTGACAGGAGCTCAACAAGTGGACATCCGCGAACCCCATTCCTGCTCCGAAGAGTCTCATGGTCTCAATTTGACAGCGTGCTTCATAGTCGGACGCGACTTTGGCTATTAGAAGAGAATCAAGTAACGACAGTGTCACTTGTCGTCTGTGCAAATTGCCGCATGCGAGTTCGCCAACGACAAGAGGGTGCATGACAACTAGACCTTCGATCAAGAGCGTTCTAAGTCCCTAATTGGAACTTCTGAAGTGATCGATCCATATCGAAGTGTCAACCAAAACCACTTTGGGTCACGCAGAGCGGCGGCGTTTTGTCCGCTCCAGATTTGGCATGCTGCCTCCAAGATCGGCTAATCGCCTGGCGCTTTCCCTCTCGATCAATGCGGTCAAGCCAGCCTTCACAAGAGCTGTTTTCTCCCTAATTCCCGTCAACTCTCCCGCCCGTTCGACCAGCGCTGAGTCGATGTTGAGTGTTGTTCTCATGCATATCAATATGCCTGAATTGATGCTTCTTAGCTGTCGGTTTGGTTTTTCAGTTTGCTTTTGCTGTAGTCCGAAGTCAACTGGACCTGAAATCTAGAAAGGAACCACTTGGCTCCGCCGAGCCTACGCGGCCAATAGGCGATCAGGTGAATGAGTCCGAGGCTTATAATTAGGTGTGTTGCCCTGACACGTGGCTTTTGTGACGCTTAAATTCAAATGGTTATTCCTTCATTTGCACGTTCACTGATCCGGTTTATGGGGCTGGCCCTGCTGGTTCTGAGCCCGGGCTTTTTGAATGCCCAAAACCTCTTGCCGATCCAGTGGATTCAGGGGCCGGTCACGATTCCAACCGGAGTGAAGTATTCGCCGGATGGAAAGTATCTATTCGTATTTGGCAATGGGCCCGTTCTTGCTTACACGGTGGCAACGGGTGCGGTTAGATGCCTTGCGACCCAAGGCGTTGGCGTGTGGATTGCAACCTGGATATCGCCGGACGACAAAACGATCCTTGTGCTCGGCCAAGAACAAACCAATTCTGGAATCGCTGAACTCTGGGACGCAGTATCGGGAAGAGTTATATCGACGATCGACACGAAGGGGTACTCAATACAATGCGCCGGCTTCTCGCCCGACGGTAAATCGATCGCGATAGGTGGTCAAGGAAGCTCTGGCAGCAACCTCATCTTGTTTGATGTGCAGGCTAACAAGATCGTAAGGACAATCAACGCTGACGGGAATGCGGTCATCACCCTTGCTTTCTCGAAAGACGGGACGAAGTTGGCTGATACTTACGCTGTGGCCAACTCCGACTTCATGACCGAGGCATGGACCTTGAAGTCCGGTCAACGAATTCAGAAATTCGATTCTGGGTCGAAATCTTACAGCCCAAGCATCGCATTCTCGCCGGACGGATCGATGCTTGCGATTATGGAGGACACGGCGGCCGGAAGTACGTTGGCGACCTGGAGCCTTTCAACCGGCAAGACCACCTCGACCTTTGCAATAGACGCCGGTACCTGGATTTACTCGATTGCGTTTTCGCCCGACGGCAAGTATTTGGCGGGCTGCGGGAGAGCAGCGATGGGAAACGAAGGCGTGCTCGACGTCTGGATTCCGTCAACCGGCGCAACTGCGGCGTCTTTGCCAACCAAGGCTAGCTCTGGTGTCTACTCGCTGGTGTTTTCTCCGGACAGCAAGACATTGGCTGACGTGGGATATACACTGGAGTCGAGTTTTTCGGGCAATAGCTCACCGCTCGAATTCTGGAGTCTGCCGTCGATGGGAATTGAACAGGTTCTGGATACGGCGACCGGCTGTGTTGCGACTTCGGTCGCCTTTTCGCCGGACGGGCTGACCGTGGCAGGATCCGGAACTCCGACATCTTATTTGCCAAATTCAAACGTCATCTCCATTCGGAAGGCCAAAAACGGTGCCTTGGTTTCAACGTTAAAAACTGCAGCAAGCAAAGCTGTTAACTCAATGGCGTATTCATCCAACGGCAAAATGCTTGCGGTCGGAGGCGTTGCGGGCACGGCGAATCAAATAGGCGTAGGTAGTTTGGAGCTTTGGGATTTGTCGAACGGCCAAGTCAAAACTCTTAGTCCAGCCGCCTCGGCGAAAGTGTCATCGGTTCTATTCACCCCAGATGGCAAAACCCTTATTGCCGCCGGGCAAACGGCTAGCGATACGCCGGTGTTTGAACTCTGGAGCGTCCAAAGCCTCAAGTCGATAGGTGTTTATTCGGTCGCTTCCGGCGGGATGATCGCATGCGCAGCGGTCAGTCCGAATGGAAAAGCTCTCTTGGTTGGCGGCACAGTTGCCTCAACAAGCTCAAATGGTGGGTTTCTCCAACAATGGGACTTGGCGACCGGGAGGATGATTTCAACCCTTCCCACTTTGTCAACGAAAGTCGTCGAATCCGTGGAATTCTCGCCGAACGGGAAGACAGTAGCCTCTACCGGCTGCGAAGTCGTCAGCTTTCCTAACGGTTTTTCCTTCCCAGTAGGATGGATCGAATTATGGGACGCCGCGTCCGGCAAGCTCTTGTCGACATTTGATAGTGGTTTCATGAATGGGGTCGTCTCCGTCGCCGCCTTTTCGCCAGACAGCAAGTTCCTTTTTGCCGGTCCAAGCGGTGGTCTTCGTACGTATCGCGTGGCGGATCGCAGTTTGATCTGGGCTGACGGTATCGGTGGTCCTGCCTCGATCGCCATCTCTCCGCAGGGCACTCAGTTGTGCATTGCCAATTCCACGGGTTCCATCGTTGTTGCTACGAACCCCGTTTATTCAGAGCCGTTCATTACCGGAATAGCGATTTCCCCTGGGGCGGTCCTCGGAGGCTCGAACGCGACGGGGACCGTTACGCTTTCGCGACCTGCACCAAGGGGGGGGCAGACGGTTGACCTTACGGTATTCGGCATATACGCGCAGGCGCCAAGTTCGATAATCATCCCAGCGGGAAGAATGTCTGGGACATTTCGAATCACTACTTCCGTCGTGACGCAACCTTTAGCTCTAAGCGTCCAAGCTTCCGTCAACGGTGCATCTTTGGAAGCAAACCTAAATTTAAAGCCGCGGAATTGAACACGGACTAGGCCCGCCTCAACCGAGTCGCCCTTCGACATCGGAATATCTATCTAGTTGCGCCTCCCCAGCGTTGCCCGAAGTCGGCTCTGTTTACTAAGTTCCTGAGCAGTACAATCTTCTCTCCGCTCTTGAGGAATACCGATGGAAGAACCACGACCGCTGGAAGTTTATGAACGCAGACTCAATATCGTGCTCGACTACGTCGAAGCGAACTATGACAAATCGCTCCCATTGGATCACCTCTCATCGGTGGCGCACTTTTCGCAATTTCATTTTCACCGTCTCTTTAAAGCGTATGTTGGGGAGACGCCGAATCAATTTGTCCGACGCTTGAGACTGCAAAAGGCGCTGACAAGAATGGAGCGCCAAAACCCGAGGAAGCTTGCGGAAATTGCGCTGGAATGCGGCTTCGCCCAATCCTCCGATTTCTCTCGCGCCTTTAGAGAAGTGTACGGTTATCCGCCGAGCAAGCACACGAAGGGACGAGTTCGCGAAGATAGCAAGATTCGGCAAAACATGTCGGACAGAAGTGGATATGGTTTTAGCAGGCCGACAACATCGGTCGACGGAGACGATTTCCAAGTGCGAATTGAAGAATTGCCGGCCAAAAGGATTGCATTCGTTCGGGTAATCGGCGCGAGTCGACCGGAGCGATTGATGGCAGCGTTAGATCGCCTGTTGGCGTGGGGCAGGCGACGCGGGATCTATCCCGGCGCAACCCTTGCCGCTACGTCTCCCGATAATCCTGACATCGTTCCCGCCACGCAATATCGGTTGGATCTCTGCATGCTCTTGCCGGTAGGGACCCCGGAGATCGGAAGACTCAGCTTCACGACCATGCCGGCGCTGCGTTATGCGATGGTTCACAGCTATGGAGACATTCAAAAAGTCGATCGAGCGTGGACCCACCTATTCGCCAAATGGCTCCCTCAAAGCGGGTTTGAACCGTTTGATTCCCCGTACCTCGAGCTCTTTCGGAATTCAGACGACTCAAATGGATGGAGCATCCTCGATCTCGATTGCTGTGTGCCGATCCGCAAACTATCTCATTAAGGAAACCCACATGAAGCTCTTGCCAGTTCTCTTTTTGTCTCTTGCCCTCCCAGTCTTGGCCCCCGCGGACCTTAAGCAGATCCAGGGAACCTGGAAGCCGACCTCCGCGACGATGGGAGGCACGCCGTTGCCAAAGGCAATGCTCGACAAGATGGTCTTGATCGTTAAAGGCGACACCTACGACTATGACGAAGGCCACGGCCACGACATCGGCAAGCTTAAAGACGTCAAAGGCAAGCCGATGGGAATGGATATCATCGGCACGAAAGGTCCGAATGAAGGAAAGACCTATCACACGATCTACAAAGTAGAGGGTTCCGACCTCACCATCAAATACGGGCTCGATGGAAAGCGGCCCAATTCGTTCGATCAAAAGGCTAAGGAGCCGACCATCCTCATCAAATACCATCGATCAAGCTAATCAAGGCCAAGAGGTGGCTTAGATCCTCACTTGGCCACCTTTTCTGCTTCTCGATTCCACGTTGTGGCCTACTCTCTTGTAGGACCGCGCTGCCCGGAAAGGACTACTGGCTTATTGTCAGCAACCAACCCTTACCGGCCTCGACAGGGATTCTGTCTGCTACGTTGAACGATCGCATAGGCTGGAACTTGTCAATTGGCTTCGCCGTGAGTATTGCCGTATTCGGGTCTATGCCAAGAGCTTTCCAGTCGAAGCTGAGCTTTATGTCCATATCCGTCTTTGCCCACGACGCAATGGATATGAGTGCCGAATTGTGACCCGCTTTTCGGCTTAGGTAGACGGTCGCCAGAACGTCTTTGTCTGTTGTCTTAACCGGACAGTCCTCTGCCCACCAGCCGATCATTTGGGAATCCTTGATTCCGAAATCGTCCCAAGCTTTCCAAAGCGCTCGTGGATCGCCGCTCCAGGGGCGGCGAGCGGTCATGCCGAAGAGCATTCCCCGCCAGGGGTTTCCGCCATCTTGAAGCATTTCCCCCATCAGGCCGTAAGGGATTCCCGAGATCTCGGTAAGCCAGTAGTCGGGGCCTTTGTTGTAGTCGAAGTATTCGCCGAACCAAAGCCGGTCCAGGAACGGCATCAGATCCATGTAGAGCAGCGAACTGTTATTCCAGCCATCCCGTTCGTTGTGCTGATTGGCGGAATGAAGGTCGATCACTGGCTGGCCCTCTGGCGTCCGTTCGGCAATGCGCCGCTGCAATACCTTTCGCACGCGGAGCATCGTTGTTCGGTCGAAAGCGACATCGTCAAGGTAGAGCCCGTCGATGCCGACGTTCCTGGCGAGCCAATCGAGTCCTTCGACATAGTAGTTGTGCCAACGGCTCATCCCGGAATCGATAATGGACGCGTCGCCAACTTCGGTTGCGTGCCATGCGGCGATGTAGTCGTCCTCGAGATGCTCCCGGAGCCACGACCCTCCGCCACCCTTTCCGGGAGAGAAGACTTCATGGCCAAGACTCTTGAGCATGAACAGCTCGGGCGCGCGATTCGACAGTTCGCGGATCGTATCGTAGATCTTCACCTTCATGCCGCGCTTATGGGCTTTGTCGATGTACGCCTTCATCTTTGCCGATGGGCCGTTCGCGAACCCAAGGAACGGATAGTTGATCCATGGATTGACCTCCGTCGCATGATGGACGTTTACGACGTTTGCGCCATCCTTCTGGATCTCGTCGAGCGGCTTGAACGAATGATAGTAGCGCTCGGAAAACTGCCTCTTTGGGTCGATGGTTTTGAACGGGGTCAACATCATGTGAACGTTGAAGTGCAGGATCTCCCCTTTTTTCATCGTCCGAGGGCCGGAGAAGCAGACGATCCGATAGGCGTCTGCCTCTTTTCGAATTCGGATACCACCTTTGCCGCCGTTATCCCAGGACGAGGGCATGATCAACGGCTTCTCATGGTAGAAGTTGGTGTTTAGCGGCCTGGCGTATCGTTCGTCACGCAGTGCGAAAAGCAGACCGCAATTGACGTTGCCGACCCATGCGCCCTCCTGATTGTTCTTGACGTCCCACTTCCAGTCAAGGCTATCCGGGGCAATGCCGCCGTCGCGCCCGAGGCCCATGAAGTACTTGGCGACTTCGCGCCTTACTGGGATCTCAAGCCGAATATCGTTGAGCGTGCAATCTTGAGTGCACCGGAGCTGAACTTGAAACTCGGCAGTTCCGTCGAATGCGAGGCTACCATCGAGGTTCTTTTCGATCGGACCAAGCGTAGCCGCTTGTTTCCACGCGATGGTGTCGTTTCCAACTTTCGTCTTTCTCGGCACGCGCGAGACATGCTCGGAAACCACTCCCGTGGCAGTCTCGACTTTGAGGTGTATCGGCTCTGCGAGGAGATCGAACACCGAACGGGAAAGACGGTCCATCCTGCTGTCGAAGTTTCGGCCGACTTGCTCGAAGAATCCGTCCTTGCCAAGAGTCGTTCTGCTACCAAGGGGCGATGCGCTTATGAACGGCTTGACGATTTCACGATCCAAACCCAGGGTGGAATTCAGCCAACGAAGCCTGGTCATGTCCTCCGGCCGATCGTCTCCGTGGTCCCTTGCCACCGCCTTGTCGATCGTGAGCGAAATTGGAATGCGCGTCTCTTTGTCTCCAAGCGCGGATACAACTGCATAGCCAACGTAGGAGCCTGGCTCAATATCGACCGGAACATCCCAAAAAGCAAAATCCAGCCGCTCTGGTGTGGGGT
>Ga0364866_10575_pt1 | contig 20996 bp, 21 predicted proteins | sample ExccelAu500001D3_3_FD_206913 | JGI IMG/M metagenome (GOLD analysis project Ga0364866, IMG submission 206913) | Enriched cells from Trout Bog Lake Hypolimnion, Wisconsin, USA - BchlTB.Aug13.5000.01.D3 | ecosystem: Environmental > Aquatic > Freshwater > Lake > Hypolimnion/Profundal zone | place... | reverse complement strand
GCGCTGCCTTCAGCCACTCCGACTTCCACACCCGCCGCCAACACCAGAAGGCGCTCTTCTACCGTCTGCCGGGCCGCTCGCTCATCAAGTGGTGCGGCATGATGTTCGTACGCGGCGCGGTGCTCGACGGCACCGCCGGCATCGCCTACGCCACGTTGCATTCCTTCTATGAATACATGATTGTGCTGAAGACGAAGGAGCTGCGGCGCGGCGGGGCCTAGATCATTCCACGTTGCGTCACCACTCTTTTGCGGCTGAATCCACTATCATCCGCGACTTTGCGACCGGAGCCTTCCAGCGCAGAACAGGTTTGCGGGCGGCGGCGGTTTCATCGAGGCGGCGGATACGCGTGGTATGCGGCGCGGAGTGGACGAACTCGGGATTCTCGGCGGCCTCGCGGGCGATCTGTTGCAGCGCGTCGATGAGGAGATCGAGTTCTTCGCGGCTCTCGCTCTCGGTGGGCTCAATCATCATGGCGCCGTGCACGATCATGGGGAAGCTGACGGTGTAGGGATGGAAGCCGTAGTCGATGAGGCGCTTGGCGATGTCGCCGGTCTTCACTCCGTTGGCGGATTGCAGGCGGTCGGAGAAGACGACCTCATGCAGGGTGGGCGTGGTGAAGGGCAGATCGAATGTGCCGGAGAGTTTGGCGCGGATGTAGTTGGCGTTGAGCACGGCGTCTTCGGTGGTTTGGCGGAGGCCGTCGGGGCCGTTGGCCAGGATGTAGGCGAGCGCGCGGACGAACATGCCGAAGTTGCCGTAGAACATGCGGACGCGGCCTACGGAGTGCGGGCGATTGAAGTCGAGGCCGAGCGCGCCGTTGGATTTTTTCATCAAAACGGGCGTGGGCAGGAACGGCTCAAGGATTTTTTTGCAGGCGACGGGACCGCTGCCGGGGCCACCGCCACCGTGGGGGGTGGAGAAGGTTTTGTGCAGGTTGAGGTGCATCACGTCGACGCCGAAGTCGCCGGGGCGCGTCTTGCCGACGAGCGCGTTCATGTTTGCGCCGTCCATGTAGAGCAGCGCGCCCTTGGCATGCAGGATGTCGGCGATGCGGTGAATCTCGCTCTCGAAGACGCCGATGGTGGAGGGGTTGGTGAGCATGAGCGCGGCGGTATCTTCGTCCACCATGCGCTCCAGTTCGGCGAGATCGACCATGCCCTGCGCGTTGGATTTGAGATTGGCGACCTGATAGCCGCAGACGGCGGCGGTGGCAGGGTTGGTGCCGTGGGCGGAGTCGGGGATGAGGATTTTTTTGCGCGGATTGCCTTTTGACTCGTGATAGGCGCGGGCGAGCAGGATGCCGGTGAACTCGCCATGCGCGCCGGCGGCGGGCTGGAGGGTGATGGCGTCCATGCCGGTGATCTCGATGAGGCAGTCTTGCAACAGCTTCATGATGCCGAGACAACCCTGAGCGAGCGATTCGGGCTGGTAGGGGTGGGCATCGGCGATGCCTTCCAGGCGGGAGACGACCTCGTTGACGCGTGGGTTGTACTTCATGGTGCAACTGCCCAGCGGATACATGCCGAGGTCGATCGCATAATTCCAGGTGGAGAGGCGGGTGAAGTGGCGGATGATCTCGATCTCGGATAGCTCGGGCATGACGCCCAGATCGGTGCGGGTTTGATCGCCGAGGAGCGCGGCGGCGTCGATGGCGGGGACGTCGAGTTCGGCGAGGCGGTAGGCTTTTTTGCCGGGCGACGACTTCTCGAAGATGAGGCCCTCGTTCTGGTTGACGTGGGTGGTGGCCTTGCGCGGCGTACCTATGAATTTTGTGTCTGACATGATGCTCCTTTGACAACGCCTCTTAGGGCTTGTGGTATGTAACTCCACACACCTGTTCGACTTCCTTTGGATCAGGCATATCGAACTGCATCACTACACGAGCTGCAAATGCTTCGTCCACCGCAATTACCGCCTTCTTAACAGGCGGGTTTGAATCAGCACGATGTGGTAAGTAATGAGAATAAAGGAGGGTATCAAGCGTCATCTGATTAAAGAAAGCTACCGTGCCAGACGTACTGATTGACCATACCTCTGTTTGTGGTTTCCCATCGTCGAGTCGATACATAGCGGCAACGCCACTCTGCTGCGAGCCTAGAACAGTTCCGACTGTCAACTGTGCGGAGAGAAGACTCCCATCGTAAACGTTCTTGCCGTTATGGTGTTCTCCTTTCTTACAATGAAGAACTAGAAGAGGTGGTCCGTCGCTATGATTCTGGGGCGCACTCAGAAATGTTCCAGTTAACACAAATTCGGCATAGCTCGTTCCGCTGAATGCATCTATTTTCTCAGTGCGTACCCATTGACCAGTGTGAGAAATGTCACTCTGCGCGAATGATGCACCTATCTGTGCAAATAATGCGCTCAAAATGCCTATGACTAATACGCGTCTGAGCATAATATCTCCTATTTAGCTGCCCGTCGGGATACCGTGATCGTCAATTCTTTTACGTTATAAGAATGTAGCTCTCGCATATGTAGACTATCTGCACTTAAGCATGAACTTACAGACGACGGATCGTGTACATCTCCAACCTCGTCGCGGAATACCCAATGAAAATCTTCCAATCCATGTGGGCAGTTCGCAACTAGGTGAACGCATGGCAGAACATCGGTTTGACAACCGTCGCGTCTCAAAACCGCCAGCCCCTTACTCTCGAGCCATTTTTCCCATTCAAGAACAGTGATTTCTCCACGGGCTGCTCCTGGTAGGACACTAATAACTTCCGTCTCAGACACACCCGCCAGCGCAGCGAATACCGGTACCGAACATGCCCGCTCACCGACTTGGAAAAATCTCTGTGTTTTACACATCGAGTCGGTCATCAAAACTCCTGTGCATCGGATTCGTCGCCGGTTTCGGAGTAGCTGCCGGATTCGGGGCCATCGAGATCTTCTTCGCGGAGGGAGAGGCCGAGGACGATGCCGTTGGCGAATTCGAGGGTGAGGGCGTCGTCCTCTTCGAGCATGGCCTTCTCGACGGTTTCGCCGATGAGGGAGCAGAGGGCGTTGCGATACTCCGGCTCGCCGTAGGCGACGGAGAAGTCGGGCAGCAGGACGTGGGGCCATGCGTAGAGCCGCAGCAGCGGCGCGCCGAAGCGGAGTTGGAGGAAGTCCTCGACGAACTCGACGGACTTAAGCTCGGCGGATTCGATGGCGGAGATGTCCATCAGGCCCTCGTCAACTCTTCGGCGGCGAGTGCGCGGAGGCTTGTGGCTGCGGCGTCGATCTGGGTGCGGGTGGTGAGTTCGGTGGCGCACCAGAGGCTGGCGTTGGGGCCGAGTTCGGGATACCAGCGAGCGAGGGGCAGGCCGCCGATGATTTTTTGATCGAGCAGTGCGGCGTTGGTGTCGTCGGCGGTGGCGGCGTGCTGGGCTACGAATTCGTGAAAGCGCGGCGCACCATCGAAGAGGAGCTTTGCACTGCCAGCAGCGGTGAGCGCGCTGCTGAGGTAGGCGGCTTTGGCGAGGTTGTGTTCGGCGAGTTCGCGCAGACCCTGCTTGCCGTAGACGGTGAGGAAGATGGTGGCCATCATGGCGACCAGCGCCTGATTGGTGCAGATGTTGGAGGTCGCCTTCTCGCGGCGGATGTGCTGCTCGCGGGTGGAGAGGGTGAGGACGTAGCCGCGCTTGCCGTCGGCGTCCACGGTCTCGCCGACCAGGCGGCCGGGCATCTGGCGCATGAACTTTTCCTTGCAGGCGATGACGCCGCAGTACGGCCCGCCATAGCTGATGGCGACGCCGAAGGACTGCGCCTCCAGTGAGACGATGTCGGCCTCGGTCGGTGGGCGCACGATGCCAAGCGAGACGGCTTCGGCGATGGAGACGATCAACAGCGCGCCCTTGGCGTGGGCGATGGCTGCGATGGCCGCTACGTCTTCTATTGTCCCGAAGAAGTTGGGCGACTGGACTAACACGCACGCAGTCTCGGCGGTGATGGCCGCGTCCAGAGCAGCGAGATCGACACGGCCATTGGCTGCGTAGCCAACTTCGCTGATGGGAATCTGCTGATGTTGCGCGTAGGTGGCGAGGACTTCGCGGTACTCGGGATGCACGGTGCGGGCGACGACGGCGCGGTCGCGCCCGGTGATGCGGACGGCCATCATCATTGCCTCCGCCGCACCGGTCGAGCCGTCGTACATCGATGCGTTGGCGATCTCCATGCCGGTGAGTTCGCAGATCATTGTCTGGAACTCGAACATGGCTTGCAGGGTGCCCTGCGCGATCTCCGGCTGGTAGGGCGTGTAGCTGGTGAGGAACTCGCCGCGCTGGACGAGCGAGTCGATGATGACGGGGCGGTAGTGGCGATAGGCGCCCGCGCCGAGGAAGCTGGCATAACCGGCGGCGTTGTTTTCTGCGAAGGCGCGAAAACGGTCGATAATCTCCGACTCGGAGTGCTGGCGTGGGACGGCGAGGTCGCGATGGAGTTGGAACTCGGCGGGGATGGTGGCGAAGAGCGCGTCGATGGAATCGACACCAGGGGTGACTTCATTGATTGCCGCGAGCATCTCCACGCGGTCCTGCGGCGACTTGGGTAGATAACGCATCCTTAGTGACCTGTCTCCTCGGCGACGAAGGCCTCGTACTCGGCGGCGGAGAGCAGCGCGTCGAGCTCGGCTGGGCTGGTCAGCGTGAGCTTGAGCATCCAGGTGGTGTTGGCGTCGGCGTTGACCTGCTCGGGCGCGTCCTTCAGTGCATCATTCACCGCGGTGACGGTGCCGGAGGCCGGCGAGAAGAGGTCGCTGACGGCCTTGACGCTCTCCACGGAGCCGAAGATCTTGCCGGCTTCAAGCGTGTCGCCCAGCTTGGGCAGATCGACGAAGACGATGTCGCCTAGCGAACTTTGTGCGTAGTCGGTGATGCCAACGGTCCCGGTTGTGCCATCCGCCGAGATCCATTCATGTTCTTTGGTGTAGCGATAATCGGCAGGATATGCCATACAGGGGCCTCCAAAACTTTCTGTTATCAGTGTATTCGTGGGCTAAGTGGATTTCTTCGGCCTTTTGTAGAACGGGGTTGCGACGACCTTTGCCTTCACGAGTTGGCCGCGAATCTCCACGGCGACAAGTTCGTCAATGGCTGCGTACTGAATGGGTACATAGGCGAGGGCGATGTTCTTGTTCAGGAAGGGCGCGGGCGATCCGCTGGTAATCTCGCCGATTCGCTCGCCGGCGACGGTGCAGACGGGATAGCCATCGCGTCCGATGCCGCGTTCGACCATCTCAAGGCCGACGAGCTTGCGCTTGGGGCCACCGGCGGCTTCGATAGCGGCGAGTGCGGCGCGGCCTACGAAATCTGTGCCCTTGTCGAGTTTGGCGTAGCGACCGAGATTGGCCTCGAAGACGTTGATGGTGTCGGATATTTCGTGGCCATAGAGGGCCATGGCGGATTCCAGACGGAGGGTGTTACGCGCCCCGAGGCCACAGGGCAGGATGCCAAACTCCGCGCCGGCGTTGAGGACCTCATTCCATACGCGGGAGCTGGTGGGCTCGTCGGAGGGGATGTAGATCTCGAAGCCGTCTTCGCCGGTGTAGCCGGTGCGCGCGATCATGACGTTATAAAGACCGCAGACTTTGCCGAAGGTGAACCAGTAATTTTTGATGGCGGAGAGGTTGGTGTCGGTGAGCTTGGCGAGAGTTGCTTCGGCCTTGGGCCCCTGGATGGCGAGCTGGGTGTAGTAGTCGCTGTAGTCGCTGATATGGATGCTGGGCATGGCGCCGACCTGCTTACGCACCCACGCGATGTCTTTCTCTCGCGTGCCCGCGTTAATGACGATGAGATAGTCGTTGTCGCTGAGCTTGTGTACCACGACATCGTCGACGAAGGTACCGTCGGGAGTGAGCATGGCGGAGTACTGGGCCTGGCCCACGGCCAGCTTCGATGCGTCGTTCATGCAGAGGCGCTGCACGGCGGCGAGGGAGCCTGGCCCGCGAAACTGGATGTCTCCCATGTGCGAGACGTCGAAGAGGCCGACGCCGGTGCGCACGGCCTTGTGTTCGGCGATGAGGCCGGAGTACTCGACCGGCATGTCCCAACCGCCGAAGTCGATCATCTTGGCCTTGTGCGCGCGATGCGTGGCGTTGAGCGCGGTTTTGCGCAGCGGCGGAGCTGGTTCGGATGTGGTGCTGCTGGCAGTCCCCATCAGATGACTTTACACCGCGAGGCGTCGCTCTACTGCACGGGGTTGATGGTTTTGATGTTGGCCAGTGGTGGCATGTGGCCCAGGGCAATCCACGCTCCGATCAAGCCAAACAGCACGGAGAGGCATGTGCCGATCATCCAGATGTTGTCGCTGTCTACCGAGGAGCGCGGGCCGGAGGAGCTATGCCAGCGGGAGGCGACCTTGAGCGCTAGAAAGCCGGCGACCAGCTGAATCCCGCTGCCGGGAAGCATGAACGCGCCGGTGTAGATGGTCCTCTCCAGGATGCCCACCATCCAACTGAGGCGGGACTTATGGTGGTCCGGGTCGGGCGGATGATGCTTGCGGACATACGGCCACAGGGTTCTTTCTATCAACAACCACAGCACGACATGGCCCACCAGAATCGAAAACGCAAATCCGGCAATCAATCGCAACACTTCGCATCCTCCCGCACGCCGTTGTTCCCGGCAGGAAGAATGATAGCCGCTGCGGCTGCTTCGGCGATAGCTAACATTGCCGATGGCGGTACACTGGAGGTCAAGATGCCACTGGCCGCTATTCTCTCGAAGCCGCAGAAGCACGAACTGGGAACGATCCTGCCGGAGCTGCATGCATGGCTGGTTGAGCGCGGCTGGAGCTGCGTCTTCGATTGCGAGAGCGCGGCATACCTGAGCGACAATACGCTGCAACCGGCCGTGGACAGCGTCGAGCGGACGGCATTGGCAGAGCGCAAGCCGGACCTTGCGATCATCCTCGGCGGCGATGGGACGTTGCTGGCTGCCGCGCGCGCCTACGCCCACACCGGCATTCCCCTGCTCAGCGTGAACCTGGGCGCGCTGGGATTTCTGACCGAGGTGCCGCTATCCGACCTGTACGCCACCCTGCAGGCGTGGAGCGATGGCACGGCCGCCATAGAGGTGCGCAGCATGATGCGCGCCGAGCTCTTCAGCGGGGACGAACACACCCGCCAGTGGGACGCTCTGAACGATGTTGTGGTGGCCAAGGGGACCATCGCGCGCATGGCCGATTTCGCGGTGGAGATCGATGGCCAGCCGGTGGCCACCTTCCGCGCCGATGGCGTCATCCTCTCCACACCCACTGGATCCACCGCATACAACCTGTCGGCGCACGGGCCCATCGTGATGCCCACGGTGAACGCCATGGTGGTGACGCCCATCTGCCCGCATTTACTGACCATCCGCCCCATTGTGGTGCCCGGCGAGTCGTCCATCTGCGTGCGCGTGGTGGGAGTGCCGAACCAGACCTACCTGACCGTGGATGGCCAGGAGGCCGTGCCCATGCAGGTGGGCGACCAGGTGCGCTGCCAGCGCAGCGAATATAGCGTCCGCCTGCTTCGCCTGAAGCCCAACGGCCTGTTCAATGTGCTGCGCACCAAGCTGAAGTGGGGCGAACGGTAGTAGGGCCATCGCGATAAAACCACGATCAAAGTGGCCCCCGAAATGCTTGTGAGTGGGTGACGCCGGGCCGCGAAAGATTGCCCGGTGTGTTACTGCGCGGCTCTAGGCGCGAAGTATCCCTCTTGCGCGCGGACATGGTACTTCGTGTTGCGCGCCTGCAGATAGATGGTGCGGAAAGCACCGTCCATCTTGAAGTCCGCCGGCCGATAATCCAGCAGGTACTGGCTGCGCAGCTCCTCTTCGATGCTGCTAAAGCCCAGCGCCACATCCTCGATGCGCCGTGGATAGAAGTCCTGCCCGCCGGTGGTACGCGCGATTGCTTGCATCGTCTTGTCGCCGCCGCCCCTGGTGGGGCTGACGTCGGTGCTGATGGTGTAGACGATGGTGTCCGCGCGCTGGCACTCCTGGATGGCGTCCTTCTCCAGCGCGTGGCTGTAGTTGTCGACGCCGTCCGAGACCAGGACGATGGCCTTACGCACCGCGGTCGTCTCGCGCAGCGTCAGCATCTGGTCCCTGCATGTGGCGTAGAGAGCGTCGTAGAGGGCCGTTCCACCGCCCGGACGCAGCTTGCGGATTCCCTGGTCCAGCAGCGCGACGTTGTTGGTAAAGCCCTGCTCCACGTCGGTCTGGACGTCGAATCCCTCCACAAACGCGCGGTCGTTGCGGTGCAACACCTGTAGCAGGAACGTAACCGCCGCATCCTGCTCGAACTTGAATCGCTGCCGGATCGAGCTACTGGTGTCCAGCATGATCCCCACCCGCAGCGGCAGGTCGGTCTGTTGCTTGAAGGCGAATACATGCTCTGGATCTTTATGATCGTCCAGCAGCCCAAAGTCCTGCTGCTGCAGGCCGGTAACGAACTTCCCGTTCTTGTCCGTCACGGTAAAGACCAGGTCCACCTCGTTGGACTGCACCTTCAGCGTCGGTGTCGCCAGGTCCTGCGCCGGGGGCGTGGGCTGACTCGCCTGCGGCTGAGCCTGTGCCGCAGCAGCTGCAGGCGGCTTTGCGGCCGGACCTTGCGCGGGCAATTGACCATATGCGATGGACAGCGTCATCGCCAGGGACATCAACGATACGACTGCCAGGAGGCAAGCCATGCGGGAGGTGCGGGACAATTCGATCACTCTCTCAATTCTATCGAACTCACGCCCGCCTCGTCCTGAGCAGCGCCAGAAACTCTTGCAACTCCGGCGGCAGCGGAGCGTCCACAGACACTGTTTTACCCGCCGGTGAAGATGGATGGGCAAACTCCAGATGCGCAGCGTGGAGAAAGTTCCGCTCCAGCCCAATGCTCTCCTCGTCTGTTGGAGGATGCGCTGCATCCTTGTGTACCGCGAGCGCTATCCGGTGCGGCGCTCCATACAACGTATCGCCCACCACCGGTGCCGCGAGCGATTGCGCATGGACGCGGATCTGGTGGGTGCGTCCTGTCTCGATGCGGGCTTCAACCAACGTGAACATGCCGTAGCGGGTGGTCAGCCGCTCCAGCACCGAAAAGTGCGTCACTGCATTGCGCCCATCCGCGCGCCGCGTTGTCATTCGCGTCCTGCGGACCAAATCGCGCGCAACGGGCAGGTCCACCGTGACATTGTCCTTCTTGAGCGCCCCATGCAGCAGCGCGATGTAGGTCTTCGACACGCGCCGCGCCGCGAACATCTCGCCCAGCTTGCGATGCGTACCATCGTCCTTGGCCACCACAATTGCCCCGCTGGTCTGCTTATCCAGGCGGTGGACGATCCCAGGCCGCAGCTCGCCGCCCACATCTGACAGCTTGGACCTGTGGTACAGCAGCGCGTTCACCAGCGTCCCCTTGTTGCGGGTGTCGTCCGTCGCTCCCGCGCCGGCGTGTACCATCATCCCCGCCGGCTTGTTCACCACGGCCAGGTACTTGTCCTCGTAAAGGATTTCCAGCGGAATGTCTTCCGGCACGGCGCGCAGCGGAGCCGGATGCGGTTCGCCCACGATCTCGATTGCCTCGCCTCCGCGCAGCCGCTGCTTGGCCTTTGCCGCAACTCCGTCCACGCGAACCTGTCCGGCCACGATCAGCAGTTGCACCCGCGCCCGGCTGAGATCCGGAATTGCCTGTGCCAGGTAGGCATCCAGCCGCATTGCCGCCGCCACTGCCGAAGCCGCAAACATCCGTACGCCGCCCTCAAGCTCCGTGTCTTCGGCGAGGTCGAGTACCGGCACAACGGTCTCCGGCTCCGCCTCCACCCCGCGCGTGGCCCTGTACTCGGCCCGCACGGACTTGCGGCGGTGGCCTTTGGGCAGCATGTTTTTAGAAGGCATCGCCAACACCCTGAACAGCAGAAAACCGACCCACTTGGCCGTGCGGTGAAGCGCTGGTGAACCCGTCCATAGACGGCGGGACCCTACCGTGACTCTTTAGGCATTCCGAACTGGCGGACAGCACACCGAGCCATATATACGAGCAGGATCCCTGTTCATTGAATGTTGGTTCAACCAGCGTTGTCCCCCGCACCTGCTTTGCAGGCCGGTTTCTAGCTTGGATGCTACCCGCGACTGTCGCGCTTTGCAAGCCGGAAGTGCTGCTCCACTTTGCGGGCCCGCCGCACCGGCCGGCCGCCACAAACCGCCATGCAGGGTGACGCGCCGCCGCACGCCCAATGCCCAACCGGCTGCGTCAGCTCCGATGCCAGAGCGATCCCCACCAAGCCCCGGCACAACATCTAATCCCTCCACATCCGGAGCCGCAATTCTGGCAAGTTCCACAATAACTGAAGCCATCCTCCGAAGCTGTTCAACCGAAACACAGGGAGTCGATCAGTTTGTTCGAATCGTCAATTGTGCTCGTAAGCCGAACTTTCCGCTGTCCCCTACCGTACCGCTGGCTTCGCCACCCCTCCTATCTCGGTGGGTTGCTGGCCCTGGCCGGGTTTGGCATGACCATGACGAACTGGCTGGCGATGCTATTACCTGTATGCTGCCTCGCAGCTGCCTATGCGTATCGCATCCCGATCGAGGAGCAAGCTCTGGTGTGCGGGCTCGGCTCGGACTACAGCGACTACATGCGGCGTACCTGGCGGCTGATCCCGTATGTGTTCTAGTTGCGAAGAGGGACATCCCCGGATAGCCACTTACATATTGGTCAAGCCCTGCCGCATCTTCTCGTTGAACGACGGGCGGATAAACTCCAGCATCCATGCCAACTGCGCAAGATACACGTCGCGCCGCTCCATCAACTTCTGCGTCGCTACCCCATACTCCGCATCCTCCGCCACCCGCAGCATTCCTTCCGCCGCCAGCGCGCCAACGGCCCGCTTCAGCTCCTCCACCGTGGTATTCAGATACTGCGCGTCCCTCGGGTCCAACAGCCACACCGGCTCATTCCCACCCAACACAGCGGAGAGCCAGTAGACCTTTGCCGCCAAAAATCCATTCCTCTGCTCTTCGCTCGTATCGTTGAAGCTGAACGTCTTGTGCTTCGGGCTGTAGAAGCGCGTGGTCAGCGGCACTGGCTGCCGGTTGCCGCTCTTCACCAGCTCCAACTGCCCCTGGTCCATCGTCTTGCGCACCGCGTTGTACACAAATCCTTCGGCAAACGGCTGCTCCGGCGCCTCCACTATGTCCCGGAACGTCACCGTCATTGACGCGGCAATCTTTGCGTGCAGCACGCTCTCGCTGCCGTCCTCCAACCGCACCTCGCCATGCACCAGCGATGTGTCCGCCCCCGAGCTCGACTCATGAAACGGCCATCCAAACCGCTCAAAACTCAACGGAAGCCCATGCAACGTCAAGTAGCACTCCGGCCTCGGATTGCGCAGCCGCTTGGCTGCATCCGCCAGGTATACCCGTACCCCGTCGCGCAGATCGGGCCGACCAAACTCGAACCTCTCACTCAACTCCAGCAACATGGTCTTGCGAGCCTCCGCATCTCCGGCTAACGCCAGCAGAAACTTCGCTGTTCCCCCGCCCGAGTAGTTGTCGCTGGAGTCTGTGCCACCCGAGTATTTATCTCCCGCTTCGCTCGAAATCACCGCCAACCCAGCCGCCTGCGCCGCCGACTCCACCTGTACCGCCAGCACCTCACTCCGCATACGCTCACCCCTTATTCGTCAATCCGTCATCCACTTCTGATGTACCCTCATCTATTCTACGGAAGTAGATAGAGCGATACACTGCGCTCTTCACAACTCACACCACGAACCACGAAAGGCCCCATGAATCTCACAGGAAACACGATCCTCATCACCGGCGGCGGCTCTGGAATCGGTCGCGCCCTCGCCGAGCATCTCCAACAACGTGACAACCAGGTTATCCTCGCTGGACGCCGCCAGTCGGCCCTGGACGCCGTCACCGCCGCCAACCCCGGCATGCGGTCCATCGTTCTGGATGTGGCCGACCCCGCCGCCATCCGGAGCGCCGCACTCCGGCTCACCGGCGAATTCCCCGCGCTCAATGTTCTGGTTAACAACGCCGGCATCATGCGCCCGGAAAATCTCCTGAAGGCCGCCACCGCGGATGCCGAAGCCATTGTCGCCACAAACCTGCTGGGCCCCATACGCCTCGCCGCCGTGCTGCTGCCGCATCTCATCCAGCAGCCCTCAGCCGCCATCCTCAATGTGTCTTCGGGCCTTGCCTTCGTCCCCTTGGCTTATACCCCCACCTATTGCGCCACCAAGGCGGCCATCCACTCCTACACCCAGTCTCTGCGCTACCAACTTCAACACACAGCAATCAAAGTCATCGAGATCGTTCCGCCCTGGGTTGCCACCGAGCTGATGGGCCCCACGCCAGCCGACCCGCGCGCCATGCCGCTCGCCGACTTCATCGCCGAAACCATGCAATTACTATCCACCGATGCTGAGGAGATCTGTGTCGAGCGGGTACTTCCCCTGCGACGCGCAGCCGCCAACGGAAACGAAGCCGGTTTCTTCAAGACATTCAACGACGCCATGTCCCAACGTCATTAGCACTATACAGAAGGAAATCCAGCTTCATGGCTGCGCGATAGACCGTGCTGACCGTGAGGAACTCCGGTATGAGGCTCGCAGAGCCACCGCTTGCGCGATTGCTTTTTGTCCTGATACATCTCCGCGTCGGCTTGCGCGATCACCTGTTTGACGTTCATTCCAGTCAACCACTGCGCCACCCCGAACGACGCATCAATGTCAACCTTCGTGCTCTTGTCGCTTCCGGTCTGAATCTTGTAATCGCCCAGCGCCCACTCGCGAATCCGGTCGATCTGTGGCTTTGCCGCGGCAAGATCGCATGACAGAACCACGATGAACTCATCCCCGCCCCAGCGTGCCACCAGGTCCGTGGGCCGTAGACAGTTCCGCAACTCGCTTGCGAACTGTTTCAGCAGTTCGTCTCCTGCCTCGTGGCCATACTCGTCATTGATCTCCTTGAAGTTGTTCAGATCAATAATCGCGACACAATACATCAGCTTCTGCGCGGCATACCATTCCATCCGTCCCTCGGCACACCGCCGGTTGGCGACGCCGGTCAGGGAGTCTTTCAACGCTAATTGCTCCATCGACTTCAGCCTGGACTCGTAGCCGACAACCTTCGTCTTCAACTGGACGATGGATTGTTGGCTCTCCTGCGTCATCTTATCCACGCAGCTCTTCAGTTCGGTTGCCTTCCGCACCAGGGACGATCGGACCTGAGCTAGATCATCGAAGTTGGCGATGGTCCGAAGATCGGAGGTTAAATCGCTAAACTGATTCGCATACCGCTGGTCCCTCTCGCCTACCGACTCTGCCGTGCGCGCCAGCATCATCAGAAGCTCTTTCACTCCGTCGGCCTTCTCCCGCAGGTACTCCTCTGCCTCCTGCGCCCAGCGGTACAACTCCTTTTCAACATCGGACTCGATTTGTCTCACTACCCGTGCGGTCGGCTCTACCGGAAGCCGACCCACCAGCTTCGCCAATTGCAACTCAAGGTCGTTGCCGGGAGTAGGGCAAGCCTGGGCCGCGCTCTTGCCAACCACCATCATCGCCGAGCGGTAACAGTCCATCGCTGCCACCAAGGGCTCGTTCGCATCCGGCTCCTCGATGGGCAGCTCTCCCGGTTTGGCGTCCATGTACCTCTTAATAGAAATCAACGGTGTCTCCTATGCGGTTTCTTCCATCTCTCGACCCTGAGTATGCAACATCTCGACCGGCTCACTCGCGGTCAGGGTTTAATCGAGGACAGAAAAGAGGCCCGAGGATGCCTAGCCTGGCTTCCACGCTTTTACTGCGGTAACTCTATCGGCACTCTTGAGTGGATAATCCAATTGTGCAAAAAACAGATCCTCTTCCCGATACTTCTAACGCAGATTTAGTGTTTCGCGTCTACGCTTAATCTTCGTCTATATTTCCTGCATCTAATTAACAGGTGATATTCAGGCGTAAATTGGTACTGATATGCCATTTAAGTGGGAAAAACTGACCGCAAAGTCGCAGCAGGCCACCCAGGCCGCCGCATCCCTGGCCGCCGAGAACGGCAACCCCGAAGTCCTGCCCATGCATCTGCTTGCCGCGTTGCTGGAAGACCGCGAGGGAGTCGTTCTCCCCGTCCTTGAAGGCGCGGGCGTCCGTGTACAGCAGCTTCTTGCCGGCGCCAACGCCGCCATCTCCAAGCTGCCCAAAGTCTCCGGCTCCAACGCCCAGCCCGCCATGGCCTCGTCTCTGCAAAAGGTCCTTGACCGCGCCTCCAAAGAGGCCGACTCCTTCAAGGACGACTTTGTCTCCACCGAGCACCTCCTGCTCGCCCTCACGGATGCCCCCAAAACCGGTGGCCAGTCCGACCCCACGCAAGACGCCCTCGCCGCCATGGGCGCAACCCACGATTCAGTCCTCAAGGCACTCTCCGCCGTCCGCGGCTCGCAGCGCGTCACCGACCAGAACCCCGAGGCAAAGTTCCAGTCCCTCGAAAAGTACGGCAAAGACCTCACCGATCTCGCCCGCTCAGGTAAGCTCGATCCCGTCATCGGCCGCGACGAAGAGATTCGCCGCGTCATTCAGGTCCTCTCCCGCCGCACCAAGAACAATCCCGTCCTCATCGGCGAACCCGGCGTCGGCAAGACCGCTATCGTCGAAGGCCTCGCCCGCCGCATCATCCAGGGAGACGTCCCGGAAATCCTAAAAGACAAGCGCGTCGTCGCCCTCGACCTCGCCAGCATGATCGCCGGTGCCAAGTATCGCGGCGAGTTTGAAGATCGCCTCAAAGCTCTCCTCAAGGAGATCGAAGACTCCAACGGCGAGATCATTCTCTTCATCGACGAACTGCACACCCTCGTCGGCGCAGGAGCGGCCGAAGGCGCAATGGACGCCAGCAACATGCTGAAGCCCGCGCTGGCTCGCGGAGGCCTGCGCGCCATCGGAGCAACCACGCTCAACGAGTACCGCAAATATATAGAGAAGGACGCCGCGCTCGAGCGCCGCTTCCAGGTCGTCTACGTCGGCGAGCCCAACGTCGAGGACACCATCAACATCCTGCGCGGACTGCGCGAGCGCTATGAATCCCACCATAAGGTGCGCATTAAGGACTCCGCCATCGTCGCAGCGGCCACGCTCTCGCACCGCTACATCTCCGACCGCTTCCTGCCCGACAAGGCCATCGACCTCGTCGACGAAGCCGCCGCCGCCCTCGCCAATCAGATCGGCTCCGTCCCCACCGAGATCGACGACCTGGAGCGCCAGGCCACCTCGCTCGAAATCGAGCAGGCCGCACTGAACCGGGAAAAAGATCCCGGCTCGCAATCCCGCCTGGAAATTGTGCAGAAAGAACTCGCCGAAGTCCGTGAAACCGCCAAAGCCCTGCGCGCCCGCTGGCAGACCGAGCGCGGTGCCATCGGCCGTATCGCCGAACTCAAAACCCACCTCGAAGCCCTCCGCTTCGAAGCTGAAGAGCAGACCCGCAAGGGCAACCTCCAGCGTGCTGCCGAACTCCAATACGGCGAAATCCCCAAAGCCGAATCCGAACTCCGCAAGCTCACCGAATCCACCGACTCCGACCCATCTAAATCATCCCACCGCATGTTAAAGGAAGAAGTGGACGAGGAAGACATTGCCGCCGTCGTCTCCAAGTGGACCGGTATCCCCGTCGCCCGCATGCTCGAAGGCGAGATGCAAAAACTCGTCGAGATGGAAGACCGCCTGCGCCAACGCGTCATCGGGCAGGACGCCGCGCTCACCGTCGTCGCCAACGCCATCCGCCGCAGCCGCGCCGGCCTCTCCGACCCTAAGCGTCCCATCGGCAGCTTCATCTTCCTCGGCCCCACCGGCGTCGGCAAAACCGAAACCGCCCGCGCGCTCGCCGAGTTCCTCTTCGACGACGAATCCGCCATGGTCCGCATCGACATGTCCGAGTACATGGAGAAGCACGCCGTCGCCCGCCTCATCGGTGCGCCTCCCGGATACGTCGGCTACGACGAGGGTGGCCAGCTCACCGAGGCCGTCCGCCGACGCCCTTATGCCGTCATCCTCTTCGACGAGCTCGAGAAGGCCCACGCCGATGTCTTCAATGTCCTCCTGCAGGTCCTCGACGACGGCCGACTGACCGACTCCAAGGGCCGGACGGTAGATTTTAAAAACACCGTCCTCATCATGACCTCCAACCTCGGCGCAACGCAGCTTACCACCGCCTGGGCCGAAGGCGAAGAAGGTTTCGCCGAAGCCACCGAGCGCGTCATGGCCATACTGCGCGAGCACTTCCGCCCCGAGTTCCTCAACCGCATCGACGACGTAGTCGTCTTCCACCCCCTCGGCGAAGAGCAGCTTACCCACATCATCGACCTCCGCCTAGCCGAGCTTACCGCCGTGCTCGCCGACCGCAAGATCACCCTCTCCCTCACCCCCGACGCGCGCAAGTTCATCTTCAAATCCGGCTACGACCGCGCCTACGGAGCACGCCCCCTCAAGCGCGCCATCCAACGCCTCGTCCAGGACCCACTGGCGATCAAAATCCTCGACGGCTCAGTCCTTCACGGCAACCACGTCACCGTAGACGCCACCAAATCCGCCCTCACCTTCAAGGTCGGAAGCTAGTCGCTGTTCCAATGATCGGAGCGGATGGGCTTAATTGGGCCAGCCAACTCCTGCGTCAGGCCAAGCGTGAAAATCGGCGAAGGCGTCGCCTTCAGGTCCGTGCGCTTCTGCATGGCAAACAGGTGGAAGCTCGTGGTGCATCCATATACCAGCCAGAAGAAGTCCTGCCAACCATGCCGCGTGCTGCGACTCCAGGCCGCGTCGGGGTTCCACATCACCAAGAGGGCACCCAGCATCGCGACCAGGCCTACCCAACAAGCGACCAAGTCCAGAGACTTCCAGCGCTTGTTGCGCGCCTTCTCGGAGTTGAGGTCGTCGACGTTCACAGTACCTCGTCGGGAGGATTCTACTCCAGCGCCTTAAGGTAATATACTCATCTTTGCGCGTCGTCGCATGAGCATCAAGCGCCATAACCCAAAACCCGTCCAAGTCAGCCACGAGAACACCATCAAGCCATGCCGGACGTTGCGGCTCAAGTAGTCTCCGAGATTCCACATCGCCGTACACATCACAGTCACGGAGACGACGCCAGCTCCATAAACAATCCACTCCCACAACTTCAAACGCGTATTGCGCGTCCTGTCGGCGAAGTTGAGGTCGTCGTCGTCGCTCATAAGTGCCTCGTTCGGAAAATTGTACTCGCACCTCATGCCGGGTGCCCCATCCTTTCGCAGTCTCATAGCGAAAGGGTGGGATATCGCTTCATGGGTTCACACCTCGCTGCGCACTAACTGCACCTCAGTCTACAATTCCTCCATGCCGCAAACCGTCAAATTCAGAGAGCCGCGCTGGCACGCCATGGTTGCGCTCATCGCAGTCGGCGGCCTGCGTCTCGCTCTGCCGCACGAACTCTTCGTTGGCCCAGAATGGCTTGTACTCGCCATCATCGGCCTGCTCATCGTCCCGTATCTGGTGGCGCGCCAGCTACAAAAGTTCCGCCTCTGCGCCGCACTCGGCTATCTGCAGCTCGCCGTCGTCACCGTCGACATGACGTGGTCGCTCTGCCTGCTCATCGCCGCGCTGCCCGCGCATCGCGAGACGCCGCTCTCCCTCCTCCGCTCCGCAGCCGAGCTCTGGATCACCAACATCCTTGTCTTCGCATCCTGGTACTGGCGGCTCGACGCCGGCGGCCCCTATGCCCGCGAGCAGCGCGGCGAGCACACCGACGGCGCATTCCTCTTTCCCCAGATGATGCTGAACCAGGAAACCCAGGTCGCCATGGGCGAAGACCAATGGAGTCCCGGCTTCATCGACTACCTCTTCCTCGCCTTCAACACCAGCACCGCGTTCTCGCCGACGGATAGCCCTGTCCTCAGCCGCTGGGCCAAGGTTTTAATGATGATCCAGTCGCTCATCTCTCTGACCACCGTGGCACTACTCGCAGCGCGCGCCGTCAACATCCTTTGACGCCGGGTGCCGCATTCATCGCGGTTTTACGATAAGTGGCTTATGGTGACCCAAGCGACTGTTTTAGAGATCAGAGAACCGACTCAGAATCTTTGGCGGGATCAGCAACGTCAACGCCTGCGGTTCTACTTCGATGCGCACCGGCAGCGTGCCCAGCATCTCTCCGTCAGCCTCCACAAATAGTTGCTCCGCCGAGCCCTCCCGGTTGCGGCACTCCACCGAGATGCACTTGACCAGCTCAATTGTGTGCGCGAAGCGATGGCGTCCGAAGAGCACGGCGACCAGGAACCGCAGGTAGCGCACGCGGCTGAACGTCTTGAATGCGATCACCCTCAATTTGTCGTTGCTGATGGATGCGCCGGGCGCTAGGTTCCCGACCAAGCCACCAAAGTCGGTGATACGCACTGCCAGCAGTTGCGATGCCTCCACCTCCCGCTGCGTCGCTCGTCCAACTTCCGTAAACGACGCAGTAAACATGGGGAACGTGTACGTCGCCCACAGGCGAAGCGCCTCCACCAGATAGACAACGTATCCGAAACGCTGCTTCAACCGCGAGTCGAGCCGCGAGAAGAAGAATGCATCCGCGCCGACTCCCGCCGCCACAATAAAGTATCGCGAACGTTCGCCGCCCTCCACGCTGCGATAGAACAGATGTCCCACGGAGATGCGAACCGGCGTCGCATCCAGCAGCATCTTCACTGCTTTCACCGGGGAGGAAGGCAGCCCCAGGTCCTTCGCCAGGGCATTGGCGGTGCCCATCGGGATCACGCCCAGCGCCGCCGTACCTCCCACCAGGCGCTGCAACACCTCGTGCACGGTACCATCGCCACCGCACGCCAGCACGGTGTCGCAACCATCGCGCACCGCCTCCTGCGCCTGCCTACCGGCGCTCTCCGGCGATTCGGTCGCAATCGCTCGCACCTCGATCCCCGCGCCTACCAGCACTGCCGCAACATCCGTCACCAGCTTGATCCGTTCTTCCGGATGCTGGCCGCTCATTGGGTTGTATATCAGCGCAACTCGACGCATCGATGGGTCCTCTTGACTACGTGGTCTACCTGCAAGTGGCGATTTGGCACCATTCTTACACGTTGTTGTTAACCAGGGATGCAAGGGCCAACCGAGGTAGTGACTATGCGTGTACACCCTACAATCCTTGCCCCGGCACACGCAGTCCACTAAGCTAATGACATGTACGAAGACTTCACTGTCACCGACCGTTGGACCGGTGAACCGCTGCACTGCACCTGGCGCGCCACCATCGTCGCCATCGCCACGCGCCACGCCGACGCGACCGACATCCATTTCTCCGTCAACGGCCGGATTGTCTGGATCGCCCTGCCCAACCTGGCCTGGGTTGAGCAGAAGCGCCGCACCGGCAAGGTCATTACCGACTATCTTGCCGCCCAGGTTGCTGGCCGCTACCTGATGCAGGCCATCGAGTCCGGTTACGACAACGGCCGCGAGATGTACACGATGACCGTCGACGAGGTGCTCGCCCACGCCGATGCCGTGGTCCGCGAAGCTGGCCGGACCACAAAACTTCCCAGCCTGCCCGTCCTCCACGAAGACGTCCCGCCGGAGAAGGCGCTCGGCACCCAACCCTCTGGCGGATCCGCCGCATAATCCGGGACCGGGAGCCACGGAGGCTAAGCCATTATGTTCACCCGCCGTCGATTTCTGCTCACCCTACCCGCGCTCACGGCCCTTCCTCGCCTTGCGCTGCATCCTGTTCATTGCGAAGCCCAGTCCCTGCTCACTCCATTCCACAAGAAGCCCATCCCGCCACCGCCCACCTTCGCCTACTTCGGAACCGACACCGATAAGGGCATCAGCAAGGGAATCTACCTCTCGCGCTACGACCGCGCCACGGGCCATCTCACCCCTCCAGTTCTGGCCGCCGCAACCCTGCGCCCATCCTTTCTCGCCCTGTCGTCGACCATCCAGGGCCATCGCCGCCTCTATGCCGTCAATGCTGTTGCCGCCGCCTCGGCCACCGTTACCAGCTTCCTTATGGATCCCGCCAGCGGAGCGCTCCGTCCCATCAACCAGGTCACCTCTGCGGGCGCTGGCCCCTGCTACGTCTCGCTCGACGCCACCGGCGAGGCCGCCTTCGTCGCCAACTATGTCGGCTCTACCATCTCCACCTACCGCATTCTGCCCTCTGGCGCGCTCTCCGACCCCGTCGAACGCATCGATTACAAGAACCCGAAGTTCGGCAAGCGCGGCCCCAACGCCACTCGCCAGGACGTTCCCCACCCGCACTCCGTCCACCTCTCACCCGACAATCGTTTCCTGCTGGTCAACGACCTCGGCTCCGACGAGATCACGGTCTTCCCCGTAGACCCTGCCCGCGCCCGTCTCGGCCAGCCCACGCTCTTCTCCAACGACCGTCGCGGCTGCGGCCCGCGCCACATCGCGTTCCATCCCAACGGACGATGGGTATACTCCATCAACGAGCTCGACTCCACCATCGACCACTTCCTCTGGACCGAGACCAGCTCACTCACCAGCCCCCAGGCCATGCTCGTCAATACTGGCCACTTCGTCAAAACCATTGCTGCCAACTTTCCCACCGCAAAAAACACCGCCGCAGAGGTCGCCATCTCCACCGACGGCAACTTCCTTTATGCTTCCAACCGCGGCGAAGACACACTGGTCGCCTTCGCCATCGCCCCCGCCGACGGCACACTCAGCCTCGTCCAGCGCATCTCCTGCGGCGGAAAGACCCCACGCCACTTCACCCTCTCGCCCGATTCCGAAGCCCGTTTGCTCTTCTGCGGCAATCAGGACTCCGCCACCGTCACCGTCTTCCGCCGCGATGCAGCATCCGGCCGCCTCTCGGGCCCAACCCAGACGCTCTCGCTCGACTCGGTCATGTTCACGCTGTTCGCGTAGCCAATCGGCTTCTCTGACGGAAGACTGCCATCAGACTCCGCGGTCGAGTACTATGTCTCCATGCTCATGGCCTCTACGTTCCGATGCGCTCTTCGCCTGGCACTCTTTGCGATCTGCGCGGTGGCGCTAG
>Ga0364866_10571_pt1 | contig 21070 bp, 17 predicted proteins | sample ExccelAu500001D3_3_FD_206913 | JGI IMG/M metagenome (GOLD analysis project Ga0364866, IMG submission 206913) | Enriched cells from Trout Bog Lake Hypolimnion, Wisconsin, USA - BchlTB.Aug13.5000.01.D3 | ecosystem: Environmental > Aquatic > Freshwater > Lake > Hypolimnion/Profundal zone | place... | reverse complement strand
TCGTCGGTGGTCACGAGAACTTCAACGATTTTGTCGACGGATTGGAAGTGGACGCTGGTCATGGTACTTGGGTTTGCCACGCATGAAGGGAGTTATGGGGCATAGTGAACTGTCTTTCTTTGGTTTGGGGGTTTCTGCATCTCATCTAAAAATGCATTTCCTCCTTTCCCCGGGCCAACGCGAGCGAACGAGGCAGCGGCTCACGCGGTGGAGGGGGAAAACAGTCCGGTCATCGACCGGTCGGCACCCCGGTTAACCCCACCCGGCAACATCCGTTTTGGGTAGCAAATAAGATGGTGGAGAGATGACTACCCGATCAGGAACCCATCTTTTTAGATTTCCTGGTGGGCTGGGTTAGGTCGCGCTTTGCTCGCCGAATGAGCCGGGTGACAAGCGCGCCAATAGCGGTAGCAGCCTGGTCAACCGACTCTGCAAGATCTCGATCTGCTCCGCGCTTGGCAAACTCGCGAACTGATTTACTTGGCTTTTGAGAGCTTGAAGGCTGTTTTCCAAGTCCTGGTGGCGTTTGTTCATCTCGTTCAGTCGGATCTCGATCTTCCCAATTCTTGCCTCCAGAATGGCTTGCTGACGCAGCAACATTTGATTCTCCAGCTTTATTTCTTGAAGGGACTGATCGATGTGGAAGTCCAGTTCGTCTTTTTCGGTTTTCATAGTCGGTTGTTGGAAACAGCTGTTGGAGGGTGATGGGTTCAAATCCAAATCCGTTTTTTTCTGCTTCAGCAAGGCTCATCGTCTCGACTTTTGACTGATACCGATGCCAGTTTCGCCTTGCGCGTTTCAAGCAAAGGCCATTCAATTCTTCGAGCATTGATTCGAGTCGTTGCAGAATATCGGCGTCGGAACTGGCGACGATCCGCGCGTTCACGGGCATTAATGGGTCGCCTACGAGCTTTGTCTCCGTGCCATCGGGCAGGGTAACCGTAAACGATTTACGTCCCCTTGGCTCGCCGCTCCGCCTCCTCTTGACCTTGTATCCCCGTCGATCCAACTCGTCGGCGAGCTGATCGCGGGTGGTGATCGTGCATTCGTCGAAGATTTGGCGGACCACCGCTTCCAACTCATGAGCCTTGGTTCCCTTCGCGGTGGCCCCAAAGACGCGGCTGTGTTCGGTTGCGGCCGGTTCCTCATAACCGCGCGCCAGATTGACAATTTGTTTGAATAGATCGAAACGGTGGAGATCGCTTCGCTCGTAATAAGGGTTGTGGGCGAGCCCCGTGCCCAGGTGTTTTCGGAGCCAAACTCCGTGCACATCCCAGCGGATGCGCTTGGAGAATTGTTGTTCTTGGCCATGAAGCACGAAGACTTCCTCGTGGTCCTCGTCTCTGAATCCCGGGAAGGCCACGCGATTGAGCAGATCAACGTCCAGCAAAACTTCTGGTAATGTTGGTTGATCATCGACGTGATAGGAGAGCACTGGGCGCGTATCTTTTTGGCTGAACGGGATCAAACGATGCAGATCACGAAAGCGAGAGATATTGCCGCGAATGACTACCGGAGGCTTCGAACGCACTTTTCCCGCTGACGTTTTGAGTCGCATTAAGTAGACAAACGGGTCAGCGTCACCCTTGGGATTCATTTTCAGAAGCATAAGAAGCCAGTTGTCGGTTAATCCGTTTGAGCTGAATTAGAACGCCCGTGAGATTGATGAACTCTCCCCCGCGCGCGCATCTGTTACACGCCCTGGCGATCTGATTTAGGTTATTGCCAATCAGAGCAATGTGACGAATCAGTGCGGGATCACTCCGTCGTGTCGCGGAGGGACGACCATGGATCGTTGAGATGATGATGAATTGGCTGATCTTCATTCCGGCCATTTGGGCCAATTCCCGGATGCGGCGATTCTCTTCCGGAGTCGCGCGAAATCGCAGAACTTGGGTCTTCTTGCGAGACGGGTGAGGCTTTTCGCCTGAGATTGGAGCACTCATCACGGGATTATCCTGGGGGTGGTGCGCTTGGGGATGGGTTCGAAGGGAAACCCCGCGGGTTTTCCTCGCCAGCCGCACCGTGGGTACTTGTACCCACGGTGCGTATGCTGGCAAAGGGGGCTCCTATGAGGAGCCCAGCCCCTTCGGGGCAGGTGTGTTGACCTGGTCTACACGCCCACGACCTATGGTCGGACTGGGCGAGCCTTGCTCGCCAGTCAACATGGGGTCTAATGAAGACCCGGTTGCGGCATTGCCGCCCTTCAGGCTGCTCTGGCTCGTTGCACGTTTGGCGGCCAGCTTTAACTCATGGCGGTTACGCTTGAGTTCCTGAAGCCTTTCCGCGAGAGAATCTTCATAGATTCGGAGCAAGGCTTCCGGGCTCACCGTCTCGTCGATGGCGTCGGCAAGGCGTTTCTCAATGATCGACTTTTCTTTTGAGGTCATTGGGCCGTTAAGCTTGGCTTCTTCCCGACGTGCGGTTAAATCCAACCGCCCGTGTTTCACTTCCGCGGGAAGTGAGATTTCATTTATTTTTGCTTTCATGCATTATCGTTGGCAGCCGGTTTTTTCCTGGCGTAATTGCTGGGAATAAGACTGCCACTTGCCCCATTTTAGCAACTGCTGGCGATGTCCCGACGCAAAGTGCTGTTTTTTTGAATTTTTTTTAAGCACTCAAGACAGTCGCTCCACCCTCAATCTTTGGCTTTCTCCTTTGAGGCAGATCGGTCAATCATTAGGCCGAGATAATTTATGCTCTCGGAAGCGGACACATGCAGGCAATACGTGGCGCCGAAGCTCTACGCGCCAGGCTGGACTGACGACCAGAAGTGCGAGGCAAAACTCCAACCCGTGGTCTGGCTGCGGTTGGACGCTGAGACGCGGAAATTTTGGGAAGCTGAGGAGCTTGTCAGTGAGGGTACATTTAAACCGTTTCCAAGGCCGCCACAGCTTCAAACTCGGAAAAAATGTCAGGATGCTTGGACGTGAGAAATCGAACCACTTTGACGTTCAACAGCAATTTTTTCACGTAGGCTTTGGCCAAGGTCAGGTTGAACATGTTTTTGCCATAAGATTGCTCGACCGCTTTGAAGTTAGGTTCGACCGCCTTCATTTCCTGTTCCAAGCGGGCGAGGTCCTCGGCGGACAGTCCCTTAACTTGTTTGGGCTTATCCGGGTCGGTGAGTTGATCCTTGGAAGTGCCCATCACGAGAGCCTCGGCATAAGCATGGGTAAAATTATTGGCTGAGACCATTATCTCCGCTATTTCAATTTGTCGCAACGAGGTAACTTTTCTGAAAAGGCGGATGGCCGATCGGGTAATCTGTTTATCCTTCATGATTTCGACCGCCTCGGGATGAACGCCGTTCAAAAGGTTCATCGTCTCGCGGACTCGATCTACTTTGAGCTTGAGGGTGGCGGCGATCCGTTCGGGGGAAACTCCACTTTTGATCGCTTTCATAATCATGGCGTGTTCCTGAATCGGGGAAACACGGTTAATCTTGTTGTTGTAAGTAAAACTTTCGTCGTCGTGAGCAACGATGCAATCGACCTCAGTCATGCCGAGTTCCTTCAAGGCATGGTAACGCAAATGGCCGTCCATGATCAGGTAGTGTCCCGGTTGCTTTTTATGGGGAAAGACCATCAGCGGCTCCACAAGCCCTATCTCCTTGATGGAAGCCAAAATGGTCTGGTAACGGCGGATCGTTTTGTCTGGATTTTTTATGTTCCGGACCGGCAGGATCACATCGAGTGAAAGAGAGATTTTTTTCAGATCAAAACTGATTTTAGGCGTGTTCATGATTCGGCAGTTTGTAGAGCGGTCTGTTCATCAAGATATTTAGGCATGGTCAGCAGTCCTTCCGCTTTCAGCAGGTTGATAAAATTTTCGTCTTCAGTGAGCTTTCGCAGGGCTGACACAATGAAAGTCAGCGTGGTCTCGCAGTGCCGTGCCTTGCGAATGAAAATATTTTGTCGCTCCATTTCCCGGCGATAGGCGTTGACCATCCCATCGGCGGAGGGGCGAGGTTCCCTGCTCCCCCTTCGCGAGCGTCTTTTCCCCAGAAGTCGGCGCTGCTCCATCAGCCGCCTTACGGTGCGTATGGAAACCTGGTTAAGCTGACCCGACTCATAGGCTTTGAGTAATTCCCGTTGGGCCTCCGGGCTGTCGGCTTTGGCAATATCTATCGCCGCACCCACCGGAATTTTATTTTGCAGGGTGGCTTCCAGCAATCGCATCTCGCCGTTTTTCATCAACGTCAGAAATCCCCCAACAAGGGTGTGAGCGATGTCGAGTTTTTCCCCAATAACCGTATTGGAATAACCCTCGGCCTTGAGTCGCTGGATTTCAGCGATCAGATCCATGGAAGAGGGAAAGCGCCGCGCCAGATTTTCCACCAGACTCATCAAAAGCCGCTCTTCCTTGGAAATGGCGACCACAATGGCGGGAATCTCCTTGAATCCGAGAACCAGGCACGCTTCGATCCGGCCTTGGCCGGCCACCAAGTCGTATCCCGGCTCATCGCCTTCCGCAGCGGTGCGCAGGCTGACTTTAATCGGTTTTTTCAACCCCAGATTCTTGATGCTCTGGACAAGAGACTGAAACTTTTTCTGGTCCCGGTCTCTTGGATTGAGAACACGGATGCTCTCAATCGGGACGAGTTTAATTTCCTCTTTTATTTCCTCTTTCATGCCGCATCCTCCAAGCAACAGCGTTCCGCCATCCCGTAAAAATAATCGAGCGCTTCAAACTGATACGCATCGAGATAAATTCCATTCTCTTCGGCTATGCGCAATTTGCCCCAGGTCATGTCGAGGGCGGGCAAGAGATAGTAATCCCGGATGCCCGTATTGGTTTCATCCATACGCACCGCGATGGTGATGTCGGGCTTGAGACCTTCGTCCAGGCGGATCACCCATCGGGCGGTTCCGGCTTCGCTTTGCTGGTAACGGCACAAAACAATCGACACTGTCCACTCCTCGTTAACCAGGATCAGATCGGTTTTCTCGTCGATGCTGACGCTGGATCCCATTTGGCGAAGTTTTTCCAGGACCTCCGCGATAATTTCAGGATGCCTTTTTCGGATTTGCCGGTTGATTTCGATGAAACTGTAGTCGATCTCCGGATCGTAACCGACGAGACGATATGCCGAGACCAGGCTGCCGAATCGGTTGCGGAAAGCCGAACTTGAAGGCAAATCTTCCGCTTCGTCGATCAGGATGCCAGAAATACGGCCGTGTTGGGTCAAAATGCCGCGAAGCTTTGCGAGCATTTCTTCGTCGGACAATTTATGACTGCGCGTCAGGATAATGCTCTCCGCGGCAAGAAAAAGAGTGGAGTCGATGATGCCGACAAAGGCATTGTCCGCCCGAATCCATTTTTCAGGAGGATTTTCGACATGCTTCTGCTTCAGCTTGCACGAGGTGCGGTGATAAACATTGTGCCCAAGGTATTTCTCGTTGGTCAGAACCTCGTGCACCGTGCCGCGCGTCCAAGGACGCTGAAAATCGGTCAGGATTCCCCGCTCGTTTAACAGGTCGGCAATCTCCCATTCGCTTTTCTTTTCCTTAACAAAGGCATCGTACATCCAGCGCACGATTTCGACTTCTTCGTCCGGCCCCGGCACCAGAATGACGCGATCCGTTTGAATGCTCTTGTGCTCGCCCATCTTCAACATGCCCTTTTGCTGGCCGGTGTGATCGACCAGCATCCGGCGCAAGCCGAAGCCGGCGGTGCCGCCCTGCTTGAATCCGAGCTGGATCAACCGGCACGCCCCTCGAAAAACTTTGGCGGAAAGCTCCCGGCTGTATTCACCGGCCATGCCTCTTTTGACGCTTTTGAAGATGGAACTGATGTTGCTGCCATCGTTCTCGAACTGTTCAGCGCAATAATGAACTGCAATCCCTGCGCGCTTACAGAGGTATTCGTAGTACGCGCTTTCGTCAGCATCCTGGAAGCGCCCCCAACGACTGACGTCATAAACCAGGATACAACTGAAATTGGTCCGCTTGTTTTCGACATCCGCGAGCATCCCGGCCAACGAGGCACGGCCTTGGATGCTGAGTCCGCTTTTGCCTTCGTCTGAATAGATGGTGACAATTTCCATGTTGCGCCGGGCAGCATATTCCCGGATCACGTCCATCTGATTGCTCGTGGAATATTGCTGGTGTTCCGTGGACATGCGGACATAAGCCGCCGCGCGAATAAGGGGCGTTTCACCAGTGGGCTGAGATACGGCGGGCGTCTTCATGGTTATTGGCAAAATCCGCTTTTACGCTTGTCTGGATGAATCATGACGAATTCCAGACCACTTCGGACGGCAAATTCACGGATCAGGTCTATTTGAGCGTCGAGGGAATATTGTTGATCCCTTCTGGACATGCGGACGTAAACCGCCGTCCGAGGGGTGGCCGGTTGATCCGTATCTTGTCGTGAGTCAGGTGTATTCATGGTCGTTGGTAAAATTGGAAGCGCGTCACCTCCGCAGCAGGTTTGGAGCATTGAGGGAGATAAAACCCTACTACGGAGGCTAGGCCGCGCATCGGGTGTGCCGTTGCGGCCGCACCCGGAAAAAGAACAGTATCCGTTGCCATGCTCCGGGACGGGTGGCGATCCTTCCCTGAAGCATCGCACCCGCAGGTTTCACGGCGGATGTTTCGGTGTTTCGGGCACACCTCCCTGAAAGCCCTCTTTGCTCCAAAATTTATCGGTAGAAAAAATCAGATTTTTGAAGGCCCTCCTCAATCACAACCCCTCCAAGGGTTGGTTTTGCTTTCTCGTGTTGATCCATAATTCGTGTGCAAACCTTTTCATGCCTCTCGCCTCAAAGAAATAAGGAAGTTGTGTGGGGTTGAACCATCATCCTTTCCCAACTTTTTTCTCTTCCGACCTGTTGGGACGATGACAGCGATAGCGGCCAAAGAGGGTGATCTGGAACGAGGAGACCAGATGCTGCGTTGTCGAGGCCACATCACCGTGGCTCGCGAGCAGGAATGCCCACGCCTCATGGGGTTCCTGGGGCGGTGCTCGTTCCAAAGCGTGGCCGAGGGTGCGCTCAAGCTCAGGAAGCCAAAGGCAAAATCGTCTCCAGTATTGTGAAAGCAGGTCTAAATGCCGAATGACCTCATCAGCGAGGAGTTTTCCACGGACATAATTTTCAATCGTCCGATTTTGGACGAAGCGATAGGGCTGGGCAAATGAGGGAAGGAGACTAACCGTCTTGCGGCAGCAGCGACAGAGGAAGCGCCGGACGAAGATGAGCAAGGCACCCAGGCCCATCCGGCTCAGATTTCGGCTGTAGTAGCCCAAGGCCCAAAGTGTTTTGACGCGCCGACAATGGGGGCACTTTGCTGGGGGCCGCATCCGTTTGTGAAAACTTTTGGCGACATATTGCTCCGGGCTCATGTCCACGACATGAATGAGCTGCATCTTTCTTTTTAGCAAAGATCGACAGGCATGAACACGATCTATGGCAAGCTTTCTTCCACCACCGAGTCAAAGCCGGGCCTCCGACCCAATCTCGGATTAAATGGTCATGACCTCCTCGTATCCAGAGGACTACCAATGAAGCCCGGTCACCACAGCCATGTTTGGCGTGGAACTTTATCGTTGATGCTAGTCGGTTGTCTCGGCGTGATGTGAGGCCGGACCAGTTAATTAAGCCAAATGCCTCGGTTGTATTGGGTAAGCCATTTTTCAACGGCGCTTACGCGAAACAGACGACGACCAATAATGAGTCGGGAGGGGCAACCTTTCGCGATCCACCGTTCAACAGTGCGGCGACTGACCGGGTAGCAGGCAATGAGGCCTTTGATGTCGACCATGGGCTCTACATTCACGCCTTTAATTATGCCGCCCAAGGCCAGGCCTAGGTGGTCACTTTTTTTGGGCGTCCGGCATGATTTCTGCCTGCTGTGAAGGAAAAATGGCCCAATAGGCCTCTGCGTCGGGTTTGCCGACGACGGCGTCGTAGTGTTCCCGGAGCATCTTGGGGGAGTGACCACAGGCCCGTGCGGTGAGCCATTCGTTGTCGTACATGGCGAGGTGGTGGGTGGCGAAGGAATGGCGCAGGGCGTTTGGCTTCCATTTGAATCCTGTGCCTTTTTCGATGATGCGATACCGACGATGGAGGCTGGATTCACCCATGGCACAGATGCATCCAGGCTCCGTCTTGAAACGGCTATTGGCCAGCCAAGCCTTGAGGTTAGGTGAAATGGGGATGTTACGAAGTTTTCGAGTTTTGCTGATGTTGGCCGGGATGGTGATAATGCCTTGGTCTAACTTGATGGAACTGGAATGAAGCAGGAGGAGTTCACAGGTGCGTGCGCCACTGAAGAGGGCAAGGAATAGGAAGTCGAGAATGTCGGGGCAGTCGCGGGCCGCTACTTCAAGCAACAATGCCGTCTCCGTTGGAGTCCAGACCTCGATGGGCGGGGCTTCCACGATGGCTTTGTCGACCGCTTTGGCTGGGTTGGTTCTGCACCAGTTTCTATTCAAGGCGAAGGTAAAAAGCGTGCAGATATAGCCGCGAGTGACGTTTCGGCGGCTGCCCGCCCATAGGCGCGAGCGCCCTTTGTAATCGATATGGGATTTGGTGAGCCACTTTTCGATTTCATGGGCAGTGATGGTGTCGATGAGCCGGACGCCGTAATCCTTGGCGAATTTGCCTAATTGGCAGCGGTACTCGTCGACGGTGCGTTGCCGGTTGCCACGGACGTGCTTTCGACTCCTCAGGAATTCTTCGAGGATGTCGTTGATGTTTTTGTCGGTGTCCCGCGGGCGGTGTCGGAGACCGATTTCTACGACCTGTTGCAGGGTAAGGCCTGTGCCCTCCACGAGCTTGTGACAGGCGACAGCTTCTTCCCGCACGCCGGGTGCAATTTGAGAGGCGTGGATACCCTCATTGATCTGGCGACTCTGCACCACATTGACGGTGGCATCCGCTTCGGCTCTGGAGTGGAAGAAGCGACGTCGGCGCTTGCCAGCATGGTCGTAAAACGTCACCTTCCAGCGAGTTTCAATCTCGTTGGTGGTGAGCCGTTTCTTGTCTTTGCTGACCGTGGGCGGCCGTAACGCCGCGAATTGCCTTGCCATGAGTTGCCATTATCGCCGATTTTTCGGCCTAGCTGGCACCAGGGTGGCAATTTTTGATTTTCAGCTCGTCTTACCTCTGAAAATAGGCAAGTTCAAATCCTGCCCCCGCAACCCCTTCTTTACCTCTAAGGAACGTCCGTCCAAAGGGTTCAAGCGGAAAATTCCGTTTCGCCATTTTTCATCGGCGAGCCCTAAAGCGCTACTTTGTGTTCAAAACCTTGCAGCAACCATGCAGCGGATTTCGCTGAAAATGATGCTTCTTTGGGGCTTATCGTGGGTGGTGTCGTGAAGTAGTGTATTTATCTTCAAGCCCACTTCTGGGGAAAAATGACCCGTCACCGCTTCTACCAGATTCCACTGTCCGCGTACCTTTTCGGCATCCAACTCAGAACCGAGGAAGTGGAAGGTTCCGAAGAATCCGTTCGCCAATGGTGCGCTTTTGAGTTGATTCGAATTTACGGATATATCAGCAGGTGGAAAATCAAGGTCAGGCAGGAGCAGTTGAAGTAATTGGGAGCACCTCACTAAATTTCTCTATTTTCCGCTTGGCTCTTCTATCAGGTGCGGATGCAAACTGGCAGGAAGAAGAGACTTCTCGCCACTGACCTGCACGGTCTTGGTCTTGTCGTCGTAATGTAGCTTCGCAAGCTGGAAGTGGCCCGATTCATAGTCGTAAGTATGACCATCGTCCACGTAGAGTGCTGCATTTCCATCCGCTCCGGTGTAGACACGAAGTTCCTCAATCGTTTGCACCTGATTCGTATTCTCAATGTCACTACCCAGCGGCAGAATCGAGCCGGCCCGAACGTAAAGGGGTAGGGTCTCGATTGGCGCGTCGGCGGTAATGATCTGTCCACCGGTGTAACGCTGGTTGGTCCAATAGTCGTACCAATCGGCGCCTGCGGGCAGATACACCGTTCGTGAGGTCGTGTCCTGGGACGTGATCGGCGCGACAAGAAAAGCGGGGCCGAACATGTACTCATCATTCAGGGCAAATACGTTTGGGTCGGAGGGAAAATCCATGAACAACGCCCGCATGAAGGGCGCGCCAGTTTCTTCAGTCTGGCGGGCCTGTGCGTAAATATAGGGCAGCAACTGGTAGCGCAGCTTCAGGTATTTAACGAGAATCGGCTCGGCCTGTTTGCCGTAGGACCATACTTCGTTGTGCTTGCGCTGGCCGTGCAGGCGGAAGGTGGGGCAGAAGGTGCTGTACTGAAACCAGCGCACAAAGAGCTCCGGATAATCATCATCCTGGTACACCGTGTCGCGAGCATCGCTGGGATCGAGGAGGAGATGCGGCGGATGGCTGGCTCGGGCCAGTCCCTGCCAGCCTGCCGTGTCGGACGACCAATAAGGCAGCCCGCTGGCGCTGACATTCAGGCCGGTCGGGATCTGCTCGCGCAGCGCCTGCCAGGTCGGTTGGATGTCTGAGGACCAGAACGTGGTGCCGTTGCGCTGCGCGCCGATGTAGGCGTCGCGGGCAAGAATGAGGCCCCGTTCGTTGCTGATGCTCCGCTGCCCCTCGTAGAGCGCCGACGTGTGAACGAGGGGATAGATATTGTAGACAAACGCGCACGGGCCCAGGTAGCAGAACAGGTCGTGCCATTCGGTGTCCGGCTCCGTTTCGTCCATCCAGAAATAATCGAAACCGTCGGCGTAATATCCCGTCTGGACTTTGTTCCAAAGCCAGGTTCGGGCCGCCGGATTGGTCGAGTCGATGGTCGCGTCGCGGCGTAACCAGGGGTCCTTCGGATGGGGCGCCACGTTGCCACTAGCGTCGGTGAGCACGAGCTTCTTGCTGGTGACCTCATTGTAATTGGCCGATTCCGACGAGAAACCCGGCCAGACCGTGATCATGGTGTGAAAGCCCATGTTATGCAGTTGGGTGTTCATGCCCTTCGGATCGGGCCAGGTCCCGGGCGAAAGCGCAAGATCGCCCAGTTTCTTCCAGTGAAACCAATCCACCACCAGAATGTCGCACGGATAATGGCGGCTCCGGTAATCCTGCGCGACGCCCAGAAGCTCCTTCTGGCTGCTGTACTTTGCTTTCGATTGCACCAATCCGAACGCGGCCTTGGGCGGCAAAGGCGCTGTGCCCGTGAGCGCACGGTACTGTGTGTAAATGCCGTCGCTGTTGTCGGCGACAATGAGATAGAACGCAACGGCACTGCCCACCTCCGAATTCCAGTGGGTCTTGCCGTTGACCGCAATTTCCGCCTTAGTGCGCGCCGGGTTGTCCCAAAGGATGGCGTAGTTGCGCGTCGAGACCAGGAACGGAAAGCCAATGATCTGCCGGTTATTACCCGCGCCTTGATAGTCGTGCCATACGGTCAGCTTCAGTCCGCGAAGATCGAGCGGCGTGTTCTGGTGCTGGCCTAGGCCGAAGTAATGCTCGTCGGCATCGGAGCTGAAATCGGCATCCACGCGCATCGTGGGTTTGCCGCTAACCGTGGCCGGGTTGAGAGTGCCTCCCAGATACTGGCAAATGGGACGTCCGTCCGGGCGGGTCGCGGTAAAAGTGCCGTCGGCCTTGTTCACTTTCAGGACGATCTGACTGGACTTCAGCGTATTGTCGTTCACGGTCCAAGCCGTCTCACCCGAGGGCGAGGCAATCGTTCCCCAGCCGCTCGGGACAACAGGATCGTCGTGGCCGCTCGTGAACGTGACGCGAATGACGCTTGGGCCATAAGGAACAAAAGCGATATGCCCGGTCTGGGTGGCAAAGACCCAGCGTTGAGAGGAAGTGGCCGGCATCACCTTGTCCTCCGGCATGGAACCGTCGTAGGTGGTCTGCGCTTTCAAGCTTATAGCCCAAAATGTGGTTACGAATAAACCCAACGAGCGAATGAACACGGACATGTGTGCTTTCATGAGGCACAAAAGCATAACTTTGATGGTCTTGAGTACAATGCCTCAAGGAGAAAATTGAAAAAACGTGCAGCAAACGTGCAGCGGAACCTTCTCTTTTAGCAAAAGTCAGCAAGTGAATTTCTAAGACGAACGGATGGTCACTTTGACTGCATGGCGCTTTCCGTCGCCCTGCGGCAAAATGAGGTTTTCCGGCAGGTGTTGACCATCCAATTCCACCGTGACATTGCCTTTGCAGATGCCTTGCGTCTTATCAAAGGTGATCTCGTAAACGGCGCCCCGATAGTTGCGGGTTAGCTTCGCCGTGGTCCAATGCGAGGGCAGGCAGGGATCGATGCGGAGGCCGTTTACTTCCGGGCGCACGCCCAGGATGTGCTCCCACACGTTGAGCAGCGTCCAGCACGCCGTGCCGGTTGCCCAGGAATGCGACCCCTCGCCGGGTTTGTCCGTATTAGGCGCGTAGAGGAATTGACACGCGGCATAGGGCTCGATGCTGTAAAGTTCCGGATCTGCTTCGTGCCGCGTGGTCGGCAGCATTTGCTTGAGAATCTCGTACGCCTTGTCTCCTCGCCCGCCCACGGTTTCCGCCCAGATGCGCCAGCGGCTGTTGTGGCCTTGAATCGAGCCGTTCTCCTTGGTTCCGGGAGCGAAACGGCTCACGATACCGGAGCGTTTGTCCGGCACCGCAAACGGAGGATAGAAACAGAGACTGCCCCACGGGGTGTCGAGGTATTGCTCGAAAGCCTTGAAAATCCGGCTGGCGCGTTCCTCATTTGCAATGCCCGCGATGATGGCGAAGGAATTGGGATTGGCGAAAATGCCGCCGGCGGTTTTGATCTGGTCCTTTGTCCCAAGCACCCAGCCTGTGTCGTGAGTAGCGCGCCAATACCAATCTTCATCCCAGCAAAGCGTGTTCATTGTCTCTTTGAGTTGGGCAGCTTTTTTGCGATAGAGCGCCAGGCGTTCCACATCGCCCACCTGCTCCATGCAAGGATAGAACAGTTCAAGGCAGATGAGCGCCCAGCCGGCGTTCATCACCGATTCGCCCTTGCGCTGGTTGCCCATCTGGTCGAGGGCATCGTTCCAATCAGCCTTCAGGATCAACGGCAGCCCGCGTTGTGAAAAATTATTCCAGAAAAATTCGATGCCAGCGATGGCGTGCTCGTAAATAGTCGCCGGCGGCTTTTGCGAGAGGCCCGAAACACCGCTCACCGGATCGACCCATGGTGCCTTCTCATCAAGAATGCTCCAGTCGCCGGTTTCGCGCACATACTGGCCGAGGATGAACAGCGGATTGAGCGGGTCGTCGGAATGAAACGTGCGGGTTCCGCACATGTTGAGGAAATTTCCGCCGTGCGCGTAATCGCCCCCCTCGAACTGCCAAATCATGATCCGCTTGACGATGTGCTCGCGCACCCAGAGCGGGTCCTGCGACAACCGGCTCACGGCATCCTGACATGCATCCCGAACGCCAAAGTTGTAGATACCGCTATAGCAGTAGCCGGTATTGCGATTCCACCATGACAAGATCGCTCCCTGATACTTGAACCAGGTGTTCACCATCAAATCGAGATCACCATCCGGCGTCTCAATCTGCGGCGTCGAAACGACCTGCGACCAGTAAGCCTGCAGATTTTCAAAAGCGGCGCGGGCCTTCGCCGGGCTGTTATACTTCTCGTAAAGCGGCGCGGCGCTTTCCTGGTCCTTCGGCACGCCGCCCAGAATCAGCACGTATTCCGCGCTTGCACCCTCGGCGATCTCAAAGCGGCTTTGCAAGGCCTGGCAGGAATCGCGTCCATCCTGAATGTGCCGGCCAAGAGCCGCCTGATCCAATGCCTGGGGATTGGACAGATCACGATAGGCCCCGACAAACTTGTAACGCTCCCCCTCATACCCAACCACCGGAGCGGAACTGTGCAGGAAGATGGCGTAGTCGAACTCGATGTTGTTTGCGTCGGAGTTCTGCGCCTGCCAGCCGCCAAGATACTTCACCCAAATCGTTGAACGGTTGTAGAGCGTATCGGCGGCGTAGGCTTGACGCTGCATGAGCGTATAGAACTCGCGCCATGAGGTGTCTTCAAACCAGTTGCCGGGCGCCAATTCCACATAACTTGTCGCACGGATGCGACGGGCGCGACCGCTGCGATTTGTGAGCTTCACGGTCCAGATCAGGCATGGGTCGCCCACTTCGCTCGATCCGGCATGCGCCGCATCGGGCATGGGAGTAAAATAAGTGATTTCAGCCTCAATTCCTTTGTGCAGCGAAACGATGCGATTATAACCCAGCCCGATGTGGCAGCGCCAGGCATCCAGTGGCTCGGTGGGAGGGTAGCCATTGGCATTCCACCATTCGCCGGTTTCCTCATCGCAGAGGTAAATGAATTTGCCCACCGTGTCGCGCGGCACCCCGTCAACATGCCAGCGCGTGACGCGTCCCACAGTCGGATTGCTCAAAAACGAGTATCCGCCCCCGATATGGCTGCATACATCGCACCATAAGCCATTGGAGAGGACATTCATCCAGGGACGATCCAGGCAGGGTTTGGTCAGGATAAATTCATGTCCACTCTCGGAAAAGTTACCGTAAGTCGTTGTTTTCATAAATTGAGACTAAAAAATAGTTTGTGTTATTTGAAAGTGCGATCGAGGCCCCTTTCCCCAATAAGGTCCAAACCGAGTGGAAGTGGGTTGAGAATTAGTGCTAGCAGTAATGAAAGAGGGATCAAGCTTTTGGCGGAGGGCGACTGGAGAAAAAACTCCATGCTGTCCTTTCCTAAAACTCAGGGTGGGACGGTTCCAATATAATATGTTATTTTGAGTGGCGTTGATTAAATCTTTATGAAAGCTGTTCGTATCGCAAAGGATCGTTGGAATTTCGAGATCGACGGTTCGGGCGGTTTCATTACGCCACTGGGTGGGAACATGTTGAACGATCAACATCCGGGCCAGGGCACGCTGTTTCAAAAATTCGATGCGGCCGACTGCGACCGGCGCTTCGGCCTCATGGCGGAGCTTGGGTTGAATTGTTTGCGCCAGGCCATCGGAGTGAACCAGGTTTTTGACCCCAGTACCGGTCTCAAAGCGGAAGGTTTGAAGCATTGGGACACTTTCATCGGTCTTGCCGAGAAACATGGAGTCTATTTGATGCCCGTCGGCGGTTACGTTGGCGGCAACGATTGGTTTGATGCGGAACGGCTCGCGGACAATGGCCGTTCGCTGGACGAATCGTGCGCTTTTTGGGAAGCATTTTGCGGTCATTACTCGGGACATCCTGCGATCTGGGCGTGGGACTTGCGCAACGAGCTTCTTTACTGGACGCGTCAGCACTTGACCGTGCCGGGCGGCACGCAGGAAGCGTTCATCGAGGCCATGCTCAAGGACGGCTGGCCGCGCTGGCTGGAAACCCGCTACGGCACGGTTGCGGGCATGAACCGCGTTTACGGCTCTAGCTACGGTTCCTTCGATGAAGTTCCGGGTTCGATCCGTTTCGTGGAAAAGCCCTTCGACCTGTGCGCCTACGATTTCAGAAATTATCTCAACGATCGCGGTTATGGATGGTGCAAGCGTCAGTGCGAAGTGATCCGCGAAGTGAGTCCCGGTCACATGATTTGCCAGGGCAACAACACCTGGCTTTCGCCTGATCAGGATCTATGGCTGGCCAACGGTTTTCACAACCGCGCCAACCACGATCTTTTCGACTTCGTCACGCATCATCCCTATCCGGCCTGGCAATGTCCGCCCGGACAGCGCGGCGATCCACTGGATGATCTCTATACCAACGGCGTGAAGCTCCGCTACTGGCTGAACGCCTGTGTCGGGATGTCCCGGTTCGATTTCTACAGCAAGCCGGTCGTGCTGCAGGAATTTGGCTGGTATGGCGGCGGCACGTCGCGCTTTTTGAATGACCTGCCCTATCGCAGCGAAAAGGAGCACGCCGATTACACCCGCAGGCTTTGCGACGCGCTCATCCCGCATACCAACGGTTTCATCAACTGGCCGCTCATGGATATGCCCGAGTCAAACGACATTTCCAATCATGGCGGTCTCTTCACCTGCGATGGCAAACCAAAGGAACTCGCGAAAGTCTACGCCGACCTCGTCTCGAAGTTGAACGGCAAGCGGCAACAGCGCGTTCGCGCGACGACGACGCTGATCTACTCGCTGCTTGCTCTTTATACCTGCCGCAAATCACAGGATCGGATGTGGGACGAGGTGCATGAGGTCATCGAAGCCGGAGAAACGCCGGACTTTCGATTTATATAAGGCATCCCCGCCGCAAGGCGCGGACATTTGCAAGCTGAACCGGTTGCTGGAGCGACAGTCAGGCCGCCCGCTACACTTACGGCGAAACTTCAGAGTGTTCACTGTATAAAGAAAACGCCGTCCTGCGCGAAGCAGGACAGCGTTTCCGGTTAAGCCCGAGACCTTGGGGTTATTTGGTCGGTACCGTCGCAATCGTCTGAAGAATGCGGCTCGCGATCTGGTAGGGATCGCCCTGGGAATTCGGGCGGCGATCTTCCAGGTAGCCCTTGTGGCCGTTGTTGACGAAGCTATGGGGCATACGGACGGACGCGCCGCGATTGGCCAGGCCGTAGTTAAACTTATCGATCGACTGGGTTTCGTGCAGTCCCGTCAAACGCATATGATTATCCGGGCCGTAGACGGCGATGTGCTCGTTTTTGTGCTTGTCGAAGGCGGCCATGAGTTTCTCGAAGTACTCCTTACCGCCGACTTCGCGCATGTAGGTGGTCGAGAAGTTGCAATGCATGCCCGAGCCGTTCCAGTCGGTTGCGCCGAGCGGTTTGCAGTGGAAGTTGACGTCCACCTGGTACTTTTCGCAGAGGCGGATCAGCAGGTAGCGGGCAACCCACATCTGGTCGGCAGCTGTTTTGGAGCCTTTGCCGAAGATCTGGAATTCCCACTGGCCCTTGGCCACTTCGGAGTTAATGCCTTCGTGGTTGATGCCGGCATCCAGACAGAGGTCAAGATGCGTGTCGACGATTTCGCGGGCGATATCCCCGATAAATTCGTAGCCGACGCCAGTGTAGTAGTTGCCTTGGGGCGCGGGATAACCGTGTTCGGGGAAGCCGAGCGGGCGTCCATCCTGGTAAAGGAAATATTCCTGTTCATAACCGAACCAGGCGCCCGGATCGTCCAGGACGGTCGCGCGGGCATTGCTCGGATGGGGTTTGCCATTGGGCAGCATGACCTCGGTCATGACAATCACGCCGTTTTTCTTGGTGCTGTCGGGGTAGACGGCCACGGGTTTGAGGATGCAATCGGAGTCGTGTCCTTCGGCCTGACGGGTTGAACTGCCGTCAAATCCCCATTTTGGAAGCTGTTCCAGGGTCGGAAAGCTGTTGAATTCCTTGATCAGGGTTTTGCCGCGGAGGTTGGGGACGGGGGTGTATCCGTCGAGCCAGATGTATTCCAGTTTATACTTCGCCATGTGTGTGTAGGTTGTTGGTTTTTATGTGGGTGGAGTTGACCGTTCTTTTGATAGACGGGATCAAGGGATGAAAGCAGAGATCATGCCAGCCTCGCAAGCAGTAAAAACGCACCAGATGAAAATGAAAAAAAAGCGCCCTTTTGTTGGGGGCAATGCATAGTGCCGATGTCATGGATAAAGCGAAAGACACTCTCAGAGCTCTCGTCCGGATCGGTTATGATGGCCGTGTCTACAAGACTTTTCGCGGTCCTAAGGCACGGGAACGGTTCGACAATGAAGTGCGGGTTCTTCGCCATCTCGAAGCTCGCGGGTGTCCATTTGTGCCCAGACTGCTCGAAGCTGATCCCTCGCAGCTTCGGATCATTACCACCAATTGCGGCAGTCGGGTGGACCATCTCGACGAAGAGCGCCGGCGTGAACTCTACGCCGAACTTGAGCCTTACGGAGTGCGCCACGACGACGCCGAAATGCGCAACGTCACCTACCGCCAGTCCGACGGGCGCTTCTGCTTGATCGACTTTGAATTTGCCACCATTCTCCCCGAGGGCGGTCCTGCGGGTAGCCTCTAGCCATGGATACTTCACCTCCTGCTTCTGGTTCCCAGCGCCTGCAATGGTTCGGGCAGACGGACCGGGGCCATGTCCGGAAGAATAACGAGGACACCTTTCTCGCCCTTCGATTTGACGCCCTCGAGATCCATTACCTGGGCAAGATTGGAGATGCCTTAACCGGGAGCGCCGACTTTGTCTTTGCCGTGAGCGACGGGATGGGCGGCGCGAAGGCGGGTGAACTCGCCAGCCGGATCACGGTGGATAAAATTACACACCTGCTCCCACGGGCGTTCAAGCAATCGGCCCTAGGGCTGCACCCCGGTTTTGAGGATGTTTTTACCGAGCTCTTCGATCAAGTTCACCGAGCGTTGACCTTTCTGGGCGCGAGCGATGAGGAGGTCCATGGGATGCAGGCGACCCTGAGCCTGTGTTGGTTTACGCCCGGTTGGATGTATTTCGGCCATATTGGAGACAGCCGGATTTATTATCTGCCCGCGTCGGGAAAAGAGATCAAACAACTCAGCCATGACGACACTTATGTCGGCTGGCTCTTTCGCACCGGGCAGATCAACGAGAGGGAAGCGCACAACCATCCGCGACGCGCGGCACTCCAGAAAGCCCTCGGCGGCGGCAACCAGTTTGTCGATCCCCAGGTCGGCGCCGTGGCCTATGAGCCGGGGGATATGTTTCTGCTCTGCACAGACGGCCTGACCGATGGCCTCTATGATCCTGAGATTCTCGAGTTGTTGCGCCGCCCCGATGCCACCGAAGCCGCCGCCACTCCCGCCCAGCGCCTGGTCGGGATCTCCCTGGAACGCGCCGGTCGCGACAACACCACCGCGTTGGTCATCGAGATGCTGTGACGGTCCGTCGCACGGAGTGCGACGGCTACCCTTTATCCGGCGTTCGCGGAACCCGGAGCCACCACACGCCGAGCGGGCCGTTTTCGAGGCTTGGCTTAAATGGCCTCGGAAGCCTATTTTTTTCGGTATTATGCACTTCACAAACAGCGCCCCCTAACTCTTGGACGGAGTTCCTTTTAGAAGGCTCTTGTACTGGTCGAGGGTGGTGTTTCGTATTTTTTCATCTTGCGACACTTCCTGATATATCCAACCGCATGTTCCTTCGTTAAAATCTCCGACTACGTTGGCTCTCGATGGAGCCATGGTTCTCCAGCTCTTTTGAGAAGCCACTACGTACCAATGATCCTTCAGGAACCCCCAGCCTGAGATCGGTAGAGTCTTCTCGCTTTGTCCCCTCAGAGTTTCCTCCACGGTAAACGTGATCTGCGCTTTATCAGTGTCGATGTATGTAACGCGCACGAGATAAACTTTGTCCGCCTCTGGAAGGTACATTGTTAGCGGCCCCTCTGGTGAGGCTTGCCCACTCGAAAACAAGCCCGCAAATAGCAGACAGATTGAGAGAATCTGTCTCACTTTTTATTCCCTTTCGCCAGCGCCTTCTTCCAGTCCTTCGGCGGCTTCACCATCATGGCGCGGCCTAGCGCCTCATCTGGGGGAAGATTAATTTTAAGGCGGTGTGGCTTCTTATTTATTTTCATCTTTGATCCTCAAAAAACTTCTCTGAATTCCGCCTTTAATAGTTCGATTTCCGAGTATTGCGGTTGAGCCGGATTTGAGTTTAGAAAAGGCCACAATCTCATCCCACACCCCAACTATTGATTGCCGTTGCGACGCCTTGCCTCTCTTTACGGCTCCTCCAGTTAGCATTATCAGGCTAATGGAATATTGCCTGCAAATTAGAGGAAGCTTCATATCTTGAGTGGAATTAACTCCTCGATCTCCGGTAATTACCACCCATCCAGACTCTTTGGACAATAGCTCTATCCAAACGGAGTCTGGAGAGCTTGCGCGGGTGAAATCACGCAGGTGTTTTATTACCAAATCGGGATAGTCTACTTTGTAAAAATCCAAAAGCTCAGTTGCAAGCAACGAACTCATATTCTCATCAAAGAAAAGTTTTGGGTGACCATTCACGCAGCTTTTAGAGAGTTCCAGTACAGGCAGGCCGTCTCAACGTCCTCTTCCTCTACTCCGTAATTTCGTGCGGCGACCTCCATGCTCCCTTCTTCGTTTGCGGCGTTCCAGAGAGTTTGCGCAGAATATCCACATCTCACCACTAAGGGTTCGCCAAACAATTTGCTTGGAGTCATCGTTATTAAAGAGGCTTTATTTGCGAATGCCGTGAACGAGTTCGCTAGATTATCTGGACCGAAAGACAGTCCCTTCATGTAAACTTCCAGAATTTGCTTAGACGAAGTTTGAAACTTATCGATTCCGGTCAGTCCAACTGGATCGACTCCATCAATTGTGATGTAAAGGTCTTTCCCAATCGCAAAGGTTTTATGAGTCTTATGGGCAAATGGATGCTCGATACGGTATGTCTTGTTCGCCGTATCAATGGCCTCGCGTATTTTCTGCAACGAGATTCCCATGCGGCGTAGCTCACCGACGGCCATCGCCTCGACAAATTCAATGAAGGAAACGTATTTCCCATTTGCTGTGTCCAATAAAGGCTTTCGGAGGGCTTTCCTGTGCGTGGTTCCAAATAGCCATCTGTTAAGGGTAGCTTGGGAAACTCTCGAAAAAAGCGCAGCCTCATGAACGGAGTACAATCCGCGCCCCTGAGAAATGGAATCCATTATCTGCATTATGGTTTCAGTTTCATGAGTCCCTGTATTTGAGCCTCTTGCCTTCCATCTTGCTTAGACTATCAAAGGTGCGCTGGCCATCCGTAACTTTACGGTTGCTGTAGCGATGGTCGAACTCAGCCAGATAGAGCGGGAGATGCTGCTTGCTGACATGGTGGAAAGTTCCGATGACGCCGCGCTTTAAGATGGAAAAATAGCCTTCCGCGCTGTTGGTATTCACGTCGCCGTGAGCGTATTCTTTCTCATGATGGTTGACGGATTCATGAGATTTAAATCCCTTCGTGGCCTTCCGGTAAACTTGGTAACTGTCGGTCATGATTCGGGAAGACTTTTCGGCGTGTTCGTTCAAAACGGCTTTGATATTCCTTCCGGTGACAACCGGCATCACCTGAGAGCGGACGCGGCCACCGCGCTCTACAAGAGACACGACAGCCGTTTTATTGCCTTTGTAGCAACGACCCATGCCGCGCCGTACTCCTCCCACGTAAGTCTCGT
>Ga0364866_10570_pt1 | contig 21081 bp, 8 predicted proteins | sample ExccelAu500001D3_3_FD_206913 | JGI IMG/M metagenome (GOLD analysis project Ga0364866, IMG submission 206913) | Enriched cells from Trout Bog Lake Hypolimnion, Wisconsin, USA - BchlTB.Aug13.5000.01.D3 | ecosystem: Environmental > Aquatic > Freshwater > Lake > Hypolimnion/Profundal zone | place: USA... | reverse complement strand
GGGCGTGCCGTTGGCGGTGGCCACCACGCCGAAGTTGTTGGTGGCAGGCGATTGCGCCATGGTTGGCCGCCAGCTCAACACCGCATTGGTTGGGCTGACCGCGTAAATGACAACTCCGGCAGGCGCGGACAGCAAACTCCAAGTCAGCGTGGTCTCCGGCAAATCGGGATCGCTGGCGGTGTTGGTAATCAGCAAGGTGCGGCCCGCCAGAATCGTGCTGTTGGCAATGGGCGCCAGCGTCGGTGCATAATTCATAATGCCGGCCACTTCCGACCCGCTCAAGGTGCGACCAAATAACCGGACGTCATCAATCGTTCCGGCCAAGAATCCGCCGGCATAGCCGGCCTGGATGCTGCTAATACGCAGACTGGGAGGTGCCGACCGGGTTCCGCTCGGGCCGTTGGCTGTCGCCTGCAACTGTCCATCCACATACAATTGCATCAATCCCGTCAGGCTGCTCCATTCGGCCGCCACATGATGCCATTGGCCGTCGTTGATAACCGAGGTCGAAGTGATCGTGGTGTCCGGGTTGCCGATGCCAAACGCGGCATTGTTGCCCACCAAGGTCAAACCAAAATCCGCGACCGATCCAGGCACCTCGCCATCCACGATGCCCTTGCCCGCCCACCATTGGCTGCCGCCACCCGTCGCCGTGGTCTTGACCCAGCAAGCCATGGTGAAGCTGTTGCTGATACAGCGGGGAATGATCATGTAAGAGTTGGTATTCCCGCTGAACTGGGCGGCCCATGCGCCGATTTTGCCGGTCCCATACGTCACGTTGGTGACCAGCGTGGCGTTGTTGCCGTTGCCCGTGGCGTCCTGCGCGTTGCTTTCGAGCGGATACCAAGCCATCGGCTGCGTGGCATAGACATTGGAAATGACCAGCGTGGTCACGGATTGCGGCGCAAGATAGGCGGTGAACTGCTGGTTGCTGATAGTCAGAGCCGCCAAGGAATTGCCGCTTTCGTAATCGGACGTCCGCCAGCACGCAACCTGGCTGCCCGTGCTGCTGAACGCGCCCAGCATGTAAGTGACAAAAAATCCATTGGCGGAGTGATTTTGGGCCACGATCATCAAATTGTGGTTGGTGGTGTTGTAAGCAGCCAGGGAATTGGTGTCGCCGACTGTGATGATCTGGCAGCCTGGGCGGATGAAATGGCTGAATTGCCACATGACGTAGAATTTCTCGTTGAAGGCATAAGTGTCATTGCCGCTGCCATCTTCGGGATTGTAAAGCATTCCCCAGCCGCCGGCATTATCCACCACCTGCCAATAAGCCCAAGCCTGGACGCCGGCTTGGGTGATGTCGTCATGGATGCGCCGGGCCATGGGCAGGCCACTGGCGTCGCCGTCGCCGTACTCAGAGATCCACCACGGCTTGCCCAGCGAGGTGGCCAGGCTCTGCAACCCGGAAGGATTATTGGCGCCATAAGTGTGGCTGGCAATCAGGGTCACACTGGCCTGCCCGGCGGCATTGTAGGAACCCGCGGAATTGATGGTGTCCTGTTCATCGGTGTCTTCCGAAGCGTCAATGCCGGTGGTCAGACTGCGGGCCGTCAAATTGGTGCGCAGGTCGTTGACCACCCGGTTCTGCTGGCTGGCCTCCATGTGGCAGCCTTCCTGCCGGCCGCCATAAATCCACCAACTGCCGGTCGGCTCGTTCATCGGCGTTACCACGTTAAACTTCACGCCATCCAAAACCGTGAGATTGCTGACGACCGTTGACAAATATTGTGCAAAGGTGTTTTCGTAATTGGTCTGCAAATTGTCACTGGTTCCATTCGTGGAACCGGTGACGCTGCCGCTGACCGTCATCCACCACGGCGGCGAGTTGGCGAAAGCCACCACTTGGTTGGCGCCCAGGGCCACGGCTTGTCGCAGCATCCAACGCTGGTTGGCGTCGGCATTCCAGTTCCAGATGCCGTTGGTCGGCTCAAAACCCTGCATTTGCGCGCGGTACTCCATGGTGTTGGGGAGGCCCGGATTTTCGCCGCCACCGATGTTGTAGCGGACGAGATTGAGGCCCAAGGTCGTGAAGGCCAATGAGGCATAATCATTGCGGTTACTATAGCTGCCGCAGACGTTGGCCCACCAGCAAAGGGAGGTCCCCCAGCCGACAAAACTGTCCACCAAGACCCGATTGGGATTCACAGCCGCCGAATATTGGGGCGTGGCGGCGGGCAGCACGACGAGCGCGGCGTTGCTGCTCTTGCTGGAGCCAAATGGGCCGGTGGCCACCACATAATAATTGCCGCTGTTGGTGCTGTTCAAGCTGGCGATAAACAGCGTGGAATTGGTGGCATTGGGCAGCAAGGTCGCCGGTGACAGGTACCACTGATAGGTAATCACCGAGCCGGGCCCGGTGGAATTGGTTACGGCCCCAATGGTGCTGACACTCATGGCGACGGAGGCACCCGCATTATTGGTTGCGCCTTGCGGTTGCGTCGAGAAATAGGGACGGGCTGGCGCGAGTTGAAGCCAGTCAACCCAGATCCAACCATACTGGTTGCTGGGTGTTTCGTTGAGCCTTCCATCCACGCCGAACGTATCGCCCACCACGCCGCTTAAGGTGTTGGATGAAATGTATAGGCTGAAGATGCGCCAGGCGGTGGTTTGATCCGGAAAGGTGAAATTCTGGTTGGAGAGAGTGGTGTTGCCGGCCGTCGCGTCTTGCAACTGCAGTTGCAGCCCGGTGACCGGGCTTTGAGCGCACTGCGCCCGAATTGTCAGGACGTAATCCAAGCCTCGCTGGATGGTCGCCCCCGTGTCCTGCGAAAAAGTGCAGCCATTCGTCCAACCGATGGACAGGATGTGTTCCGAGCCGTCGTTGTAAAAGTAAACGCCGTTGGCGGAAGTGGACCAATCCGTGCTGCCGCTGTCGAACCCGCCGTTTTGGATCAGATTGTCTTGATCAATGCTGGTCTGCGCTGGAGCCAGCCATGCGCCTCCCACCATCAACAACAACAACAGCAGTTTTTGCATTCGATAAATATCGTTTGATGCGGCGCTTGATTGGTTCGTCAGGCGACGATCAAGGACAGACTGCGCGATAAAAGCGCTGGTTTGCAAGCGGTGCATTGGTGTCCGTAAAGTTGAACGCGCCCAAGCCGTCCGCCGTCACGGTGGCGGCAGTGGTCCAGGAAGCACTGGCGAGGCTGGCGGTGTATTGAACGCGATGCATGGCAAAGGGCAGGCCGCTGAACGTCAGCAGCATTCCGCCGTGACTTGCAACCGGGGCCACGGACAACACCTTGATGACCGTATTGGCGGCGCCGGGCGTGGCGACCGCGAGCGGGAGCACCGCCAAATCTCCATCCGTCTTGCTGCCGGAACTGGTGTCGGCGGGCTGAGCACTCAGCGTAATCGCGTCCACCTGGCTGCCATTCGTGGCGAACAGGCCGATGATTTGCGATTGCGCCAGCGTGAAATTGACGTGCAGGTTGGGCTGGCTGGGCTGGTTCTGCGCCGTCAATCCATCGGCCCAGACCAACAGGCAGCCACCCGGCGCCAGGTGGTAACCGGAAGGAATTTGAAATTGAACCAAGTTTGTCGGCGTGCCGGTCAGATAATAGCCCGAAAGGTTGAAATTAGTCGTGCCGGCATTGTAGAGCTCAAACCAGGAATGGAACCGTCCATCGGCCGGATCAGCGATGGTCTTGGTATTGTTGGCCATCCATTCGTTGATGCGAATCGAGCCGGCTTGTTGCGGAATATTGTACACCTGAAACTCGTAGATCGCTGGCGAATTGAGCATGTTGGTGACCAACAAACGCTCCTTGGTGGAACCCACCATGGAAAAAGCATTGGTGGTGGGATTATTCGTTACCAAACCGCTGATCATGCCGCCAAGCGCATCGTCGCTCCAGGCACTGCCGGTCCAGTGCTGCAAATGATACCCCAGGATACGGGTGCTGAACTCGGAAAGCGTCGTGGTATTGAAGTTGAACGTCAGCGGGAAGTCGAGTTCGAGCCACTCATTGGCCAGCGGCGGATACCCCGCGCTCCAATACGTCGAGAAGTTGCCGTCGTTGGCATAACTTGGAATCGCCGCGGAATTGAAATAACTGGAAGCGCTGGCAGTGGCGGTCAGGGCCAGATTGGGCTCGCCGCGATGCAATTGCCGGACGGTGAAGTTATCAAACTGCGGAAAGCACTGCCAGCCGCATCCCACGCCGGCCAGTCCGCTGGAACAACTCGTGTCGGAGAGCTTCGCCACCTGCGTGCCGTCCACCCAGGCTTGAATCCAGCTTCCCTGCATCGCCAGCCGCAGGTTGTGCCAGCCGCCGGCCGCGAAGGGCAACGAGCCGGACACGATCACGCCATTGGCATTGAGCAGCTTCCAACCCCCGGGATTATTGTTGGCCGCCAGCCAGTAGCCGGTGGGTGTTGCACTCGACCAACCGGGGACAGAACTGACGCGGCCCCAAAGAAAAGCCCATTCGTTGGTGTTGAGTTCCACATCGGTGCTGACATCGTAATCACTCCAAGTGCTGTCACCGACCAACGTGTAGGGGTAAAATTCGGAAGTCCATTCGATGCCCTGTTGGGGCAGCACCTGCGCCAGGCATTGGCCCCGGCCATCATTGCGATTTGTGACTTCGAACGTGCCGGCTTGCGTTGAAAAGTAAGGCGGGACGGAGCCCAGCGCATAACTTTCAAAATCCTCTTTGTAGGGCAGCGAAAATGCAGCCGCTGCCGGTGGGGTGGTTGCCCCTTTGCTCTGGCCCGTGGTGGTGGTCAGAGTGTAGATGGTGCTGGGTTGAAAGCTAAACGTGAAGGCTCCATTCACCGGCGTCAAAGTCGCGACTTTGATGAACTGCTGGCTCGAGGTGGAGCTCCAAACGTACACTGGCCCGGTGGAAAGCCCATTGGTCAGACGAATGGTTGCGGTTTGTGAAACGGTCGCATCGGACGTTTCCGCCACGATGGACCAATCATAGTTATTGGTGGACTTGAGGGATACCACGCTGCCCCCTTGGGGCAGCATCGCGGAAGCGCCGCCTTCGAGGTAGGTCCAGCCTGGCTGGGCAAATTGCGTGGTGTGCGCCGTCATCCAAATGCCTGGAAGCACCGTATAATTCCCAGACCAAGGCGTGTTGGCGCGCATCAGCCCCGCGCCAGCCGCGATCAAGACATCGTAGAAGGAGGTCAGCGGACACCAGATTTCCGTCTTGGTCAGACGGCGTTGAATATAATTGCGGTTGTAACGAGCGGCCAGATTTGGCGCGTTCCACCAATCGCCAAATCCCGGACCATCCTCGCTGGCCCACAAGGATTGACCGAGCGGTTGACCCGGTGCCTGACCCGCTGCCGGGCTGTTGCTCGGGTAATGTCCGCCGACGGCATAGACGGCATTGGATAGAGCGGAGTCAGACAGGATATTATTGACAATGTTCCAGGTGCCACCCCACTCGTCTCCGGCAACAATCTTGACACTCTGCAATCCGTTGGTGTTGAGCGTGGCGCGAAGCAGCTTGATCCACGTCGTGTTATTGGCGGTTTCGTTGCGCACGCCGGTATAGTTGATGTTCAAGCCATAGACATTTTTAGCGCCGTTGAGGAAATTCGCGATGTAGTTGGCCATGTCTTGCGAATAATAAGTGCCGCCGCCAATCCAGCCAGGCGCGCCCCACGCGAGCGAGTCCAGCAGGATGGAGGGGTTCCGCTGCCGGGCCTGCTGCATCAACCACCATTCATAACCGCGCGTAAAGTTGGTATCCGTGGCCGTGCGCTGATGCGTCGGCTCGCAACCATCCGTGGAGTTCACTTCGCCGCCGATTTCCACTTTGAGATGCTGCAACGCCGCGCCATAGTTTGGTTTGAAAAGGCAGTCGAGAATCTGGCTGCGTTGCGGTTCGGGATAGTCCAGCAGCAGGCGCGAGGTCGCGCTGGCGCTGACTGCGCCAATGCCCTCAAACACCCGGCCCACATTGGTGGCATTCAGGGTGAGGGTTAACTGGGTGACGGAGAGCAAGGCATTGCTGCTGGCGGTTGCGCCATAGGCACCGGTGGCCACGACATAATAATTGCCACCATTGGTGCCGGCAAGGTTGGTCAGCGTGAGGCTGGCATTGGTGGCGCCGGCCAGCAATGTCGAGGGCGCTTTGTACCATTGATAAAGCAGAGCTGATCCCACCCCGGTGGTATTAGTCACCGCCCCAACCGCATTGGCGGTGAAAGTGGCCGTTGAGTAATAGAAACCTGTGGTATTCTGGGGTTGGAGCGTGAATTGTGGAACCGTGGGCGCCAGTTGCACCCAATCAAGGTGGAGCCAGCCTTGGTTGGTACTGGGAGATTCGTAAAGGGCAACGCCAACGCCGATCGTATCGGCAACATTACCAGTGAACGTGTTGGTGTTCAAGTTAAGACTGAATATGCGCCAAGGTCCAGGCGTCATTGTTTGGTCCGCAATGGGAAAGGTGAAGTTCTGATTCGACACGTTGGCCCAACCCAAAGTCGGATCCTGAAACGATAGGTTGACGCCCGTCAAATCGGATTGCCCAACGCGCACCCGCGCGGTGAGCGTGTAACCAATGTTCGGCTGGTACACCGCGGTGGCAGCCTGCCAGACGGCCACCCCATTCCACCAACCGACGGAGGCGATGGTGTTGGTTTCATTGTTGGGATTGACCGTGTTGAAAGTATAGAAATAGCCGCCATTTCCGCCATCGTTGTTCCAACTGGCGCTCCCGCTGTCAAAGCCCCCGTTGGCCAGCAGGTTGTTCTGGGCGATGTTGGTTTGGCCACAAACCACCGTCGGAATACCGCAAACAATGGTCAGGGCCAAAGCCTGCGCCACGCCGATTTGCCGAAAATGTATTCGTTTAACGAGCATTTCGAGCAGGTGCTGAGTATTTATGGGCATGAATTCGAGTTTGCGTTGAGCAAAATTGGACGAATCAATTTACCATTCAACGCGGAGGGCCGCAAGTTCCTGGCAAAATCACGGAGGCCGGCTTCGCGGCCGGCCTCCGTTCGTTCAGTTCATTATCTCATCCGCTTAATATTGGATCCGGTAGAACTGTCCCGACCCAGTCATCGGCAAGGTGAATGGACTGGTGGCTCCAGAAACTGGCGCGTATGGTCCGGCGACATTGGTGGATGACACCAGCGTGCCCATCGTCCAATTGATTTGGCTGGCAGACCCGGACATGCTCATCGTGAACGGAAACGCGCCCAAGTTGCAAATGCCATAGGTCAAATCGAGTCCCCAGGTGGTAATGGGGGTGTTTGGCTCGTGGGGCCAGGCCACCAGTGACGAGTCATACATGGGATAACGCGTGCTGCCGTCGTTCACGCCCACATACGCCGGGTTCCATTCCGGCAAGAAGGCGTCCGGCCATAAATCCCAGTTGTTGTCCGAAGCGGCCAGCACGTAGTTGGTGTTGGCCAGCAACGTCAAGGGCGTGCTTAACGCCACCCAGCGGAAACCATTCAGGAAGGGCGCATTCGTCAGTACCTGCACCTGTGCGAATAACGTGCCGGAGCCAGGCGGACCTTGATAGATGCCCACCCAGTGATTGGTCTCCAGGCCCGTGCCAGTGGAATCGAAATATCCCAAATGCGTCACCACCCGGTTCTTGTTGCCGGTCTGGAACCGTACCCCTTGAATCGGTTGATAGTTGTCTCGCAGGGTCCAAGTGCTCGCGGTGTTGGTCGAATAGAGCATCTGCGCCGATTGCGACGGATCGAGCACCGCTAATTCAACACTCGGGCTGTTGGTCTGGCCATCAGCGTTACTGGCCCGTAAAACATAATTCCCGGCATTCCCGGCTTCTGGGTCCGCGAAGTAAAGGCTGGCATTGGTCTGGCCCGCGAGCAGGACGTTGTTCTGATACCACTGATAAGTCAGCGGCAGACTCCCGTTGGCCGCACCCGTCAGGCTGGAGGGAACGCCGGCCCAGAAGGTGGCCGGTTGCGGCAGGGCGGTGAAGAACGGAGCAGCCGTCAGAATGGAAACCGTGGCGACCGTGCTGTTGGTATTGCCAGCGGTGTTTTGCACGTACACGTAATAATTTCCGCTGTTGGTGACCGAGGCGGACGCGACCGAATACGTCACGTTGGTGGCTCCCGGAATCGGAACGTTGTTTTTATACCATTGGAACGCCAATGGTGGAGCGCCGGACGCCACCACCGTCAATTGGAACGGCTGACCAGTGTAATTGGTCAGGCCCGCCGGTGAAGTGACAATGCCCGCCGGGTCTCCCGTCGCCGCCGAATAAAGGGTGTTCACGTCCGTAGGCGACAGCACACGATTGAAAATAGTCGCCTCGTCAATGATGCCATTGAATCGGCGCGTGGAACTCCCAGTTCCGCCGTCAGAATCCCAGCCAACCCAAGTGTTGCCCGTGAACGCGTTGATTCCTTCTGCCACGGTATCCACCGCGGTCTGCATGGACGTGCCGTCCTGCAAATACAGCGTGGCATTGGTTGGCGTGACGACCAAGGCTGTGAAACACCACTGATACTGCGGAACGACCAAGCCACTCTGGAATTGCCAGCGCCCGCCGGTGGCCCAGTCATAGGACAGAATGTTGTTTCCGTTTGCGTCGTTCTGCATCTGAAGGCCGGAGGCATTGCCGCCGCCGTTGCGCTCAAACACAATCCCGCTATAATTTGCCTGGGAGCCATAGCAATAAATCCAAGCCGTCATGGTGATCGTGTTGCCGGTGTTCGTGGCCAGGTTGAGCGGAGGAATGACCACATCGGTGTCAGCACCATCGAATTGCACCGCCGGGTTGGTGGCTTCAAAGTTGGGATAACTGGGCGGCAGGGGGCCGGTCGTGGCCACATAACCGCCTTCGGCAGTGCCGTCGGCCACCGCGCCCATGGTGCCTTCATTGAAGATCCAATTGGTGCTGTTAATGTCGTCGAAGCGCAGATAAACCTGCGGCTGCAGGTTGATCACGGCGGCTTCGTAGGTGCCGGCAACCGGTGTCAGGACGGTTAACGTGGCGTTGGTGGTCACATTTCCAAATTGGTTGGTGATGGTCACAAAATAGGTGCCGGCGCTCGTTGACGAAATGCCATTCAGTGTCAAAGTAGTATTCGTTGCCCCGGTAATGGGAGTGGAATTGGAAATCCATTGATAATGGAAGGGCGGGGTGCCGGAAACCGCGACGGAGAATTGCACGGTTTGGTGGGGGTATGCGTTTTCGGACTGCGGCGGGGCCACCACAATCGGCGGATTGGCCGGCAACACGTTCAGCGTGGCATTGCTGCTCTGGTTCGAGCCAAATGGGCCGGTTGCCACCACGTAGTAATTGCCCCCGTTGGTGGCGTTCAACGTCGCGAAAGTCAGGACGGCGTTCGTGGCATTGGCCAGCAACGTGGCGGGTGACTTGTACCACTGATACGTAATCACCGAGCCGGGACCGCTGGAATTGGTAACCGCGCCAAAGGCGGCGTTGGTGAAGGCGGCTGAGGCCCCGGCGTAGTTGGTGGCATTTTGAGGTTGAGTCGTGAACTGTGGAAGAGCAGGCGCAAGCTGCAGCCAATCCACCCACAGCCAGCCATATTGGGAGGTGGGTGTTTCGTCGAGTCTTCCACCAACGGCGAAGACATCACCCACCTGTCCGCTCAGCGTGTTGGAAGAAATATACTCGCTGAAAACCCGCCAGGTGGTTGTCTGATCCGGAAACGTAAAACTGAGGTTCGAGAGCGTGGTCCAGCCGGTGGTCACATCTTGCAGTTGCAGTTGGACGCCCGTCAGCGGACTGGAACCAACCGCCGCGCGAATGGTCAGCACATAATCCAGACCAGGTTGAATGGTTGCCCCCGTATTTTGCCAAAAACTGCAACCATCCCACCATCCCAAGGACATAATATTCTCTGAGCCATCACTGTAGAAGTAAGCGCCGCCACCCTGGGTTGACCAATCCGCGCTCCCGCTATCAAAGCCGCTGTTCTGGATGAGGTTGTTCTGCGTGATTGTGGTTTGCGCCTGAACTGGGCGGGCAAAACAAAGGCCCGCCAAGAGGATGAGGCAGCCAGCCTTGAGCCAGGCCGGCGAGGTTCTGTCCGCCACAGACGACGGTCTGGACTGACACTGGATGCTGGCTCGGCTGGCAAGCCGGTCGCGTTCCGTGATAGATATGGATGTTCTCATAGTTTGTTTTCTTGTTTATGTTTTCTTGGTTACGTCCGTCAAGTTCAGCAATGCCGGATTCATGGGAGCCCCGGTCGTTTGCCAGGCGCGGCCCAATTCTGGCACCAAGTCAAGGTCCAGAGTTGTTCCAGCGGCACGGTGGCCGCATGGCCGTCGGCAAAAACCATTTGCGTGGCCCCCGGCATGCGGCTGGAAATCGCGAAGGCGGCCGGCACGTTGTTGGGCCGGGATCCGTGGCGCGGAATGGTCATGCGTTGCATGCCACTCAAGGTGTAAATCGCGCTGCCGCCACCGTTGTAGAGATCCGTGGCCGGTGGATCATTTTCGGTTGGCCAGGTGTCCTCCCAGAAGGAATCGCCAAACACCGGGGTGGTGGCCGGATATTGGATGCTGCTCTCTCTGCCGAATGACCGGGCGAGGGTACTGGCGGAAGGCCAGCCAGCAGACCCCGCCGGCACATCGCCCGAATACAGGAAACCGTTGTAAGCGTAACCGCCATTGTAGCATTGGACGGGCGTGCCGGCGATATTGAAGTTGCGCCAGTCGTACCAGTTCTGATCCACGTTGCCCGTAGCGCAGGAACCGGAGACCGGATTGTTGAAGTTCAGCGAGGAGGGACAAGGCAGAATGTTCAGGTTTTTCAGCGAATAGTTCACCAGTTGAAAAAGCCAGGGGGTGCTGTAATCAAAACATTTTCCGCCGGAATCGGTGAGATACATGATGTTGGCCAGTCCCAATTGCTTGATGTTATTGACACAGGAAATGTCCTTGGCCTTGCGCTTGGCGCGGGCCAGGGCTGGCAACAGCAGGGCGGCCAGAATCGCGATGATGGCAATGACCACCAACAGTTCAATGAGCGTAAAAGCTCCGGCCGGGCGGCAGGTTCTCGTGTGCTGGTTCATTGATATGCGGATACGAGAACATTATCATGCATCCAGAAAGAAGCCATACGCAGAAACATGTGTATCCACGCCGCGAAGATTTGAAGTTCCAGCTTTGAAATACTTCGCTGGTGCGGTAGGTTTTCCGCCTATGGCCCTGAAGATCCCATGGCGCGCCGCACGAGTGGTCCACGGCGGTTTGCGCCTTATCCTTCGCGCCGGCATGGTTGCGGGCCTGCTCCAGGTCTGGTTTGACGCCCTTTCGGCCGGGGCCGCAACGAGCGGGGATCAGCCGTTGACACCCCCGGCGGCCGGCACCGTCAACCGACTGGCGCAAGTGCGACAATTGGCCCTCCTGCCCACCGCCACCAACGAAATGGTGGACTTGGAAGCAACCGTGGCAGGCATATTCCCGGAATTCTCGCTGGTGGTTTTGCAGGACGACACTGGCAACGCCGGCATCATGCTGGATTTGGATCGTTATTCGCGGTTAAGAGCGCGGCAGCGCATCCGCCTCCAAGGACTGGCGCATTTTGAAAATGGCGAGGCCTCATTGCTGCCGCTGAAGTTGATTGACAACGATGGCCTGCACGGCGCGCAAGAAGCCAGCGGCCGGCTGTATTTGACCGGGGGGATGCACCCATTTTGGTTGGGCTACTTTCAATTCATCAGAGAGCAAGTGTTGAAAGTCGAATATGAAGGCCCTGATATCAGCCGGCGCATCCTGCCACGCGAGGCGCTTTTTCATGACGCCAATTCCGCAACCGAGGCAGCGCGCTGCGAACCCGGGTTGAATTTCGATTACTATGAAGGCTTTTGGGATGGGGTGCCGGATTTTCGACAATTGGAACCTGTCAAATCGGGCATCACCGGGGATATCAGCCTGGAGACACACCCCAGAGACGACTATTTCGCGCTTCGTTTTGCCGGACTGCTCGAAATCAAAAAGCCGGGGGATTACATCTTTCATCTTACTTCCGACGACGGCAGCCAGTTGTTCCTGCAGGAAATCCCGACTTCCGTGAACATTTTATCTGACCATGACTCGGGACAAGCGAACGTGGCGCAGCCCTTGGATATGGGCCAGCCGCTGACCAAAGACAAAGATTACTTGTGGTCGGCGGTCGAGGGAACGGTGACTTTTATCGGTCGCACGGGCAAGGGGTGGAATTTGGAAATCAGCGCCAACGGCGCCCAAATGAATGTGTATTGCAACCACGCCGCCGGCCTGCCGGCTGGGCTGGTCAATGATTGCCGGATTTGCGCGGCAGGTTATTGCAAGGGTATTCTTAACGAACAAGGTCGTCTGGTTCCAGGAAGATTGTTGGTTCCAGGCACCAATGATATTTCGTTGCTGGCTCCGGGATCAGACCAGAAGGCAACGGATCAAGGCGCCGCCAAACCACTACCCGTTCTGACCACCGCCGAACAAATCCGGCGATTGAAGCCAGAAGAGGCGGCTCGCGCCTTTCCGGTGCGACTGCGTGGAATCATAACCACCCGCAAGATCACCCCCGAAGGCATTATCCAAGATCAAAGCTCGGCGGTTTATGTGCGCTTTCAATTGCCGGAGAACCAACAACCCGCGGTCGGGAATTACTGCGAACTGAGCGGCGTGACGGCGCCCGGCGGTTTTGCCGCGCTGGTGATTGCCAGCCAGGCAACCGATCTCGGGCCAGGGAAATATCCCTTGCCGATGCATCCCGACTACGCTCAATTGCTCGACGGCAGCATGGATTGTCAATGGGTGGAGGTGCAGGGCCTGGTCCGCCAAGTGGAGCCGCAGGAGCGTAAAGTTCATTTGGTTGTCAAAGGCGGTGTGCTGCAGGCACTGATCCAAGTCAACGCGAACCTGAATTTCTTTGAGAGTCTGTCGAATGCGTTTGTGCGGATTCGCGGCTGCGTCATTCCCGGAAGAAACGAGTCAGGCCACAAGACCAAGGAAGTTTACCTTTTCGTGCCTGCGCTTTCCTGCCTGGCCGTGGATCAAGCGGCGGCCGCCGATCCGTTCCAAGCGCCCTTGAAACAAGTTTCCGAATTGTCCCTGTTCGACCCCAACCCAAACTATTACCAAATGACCCGGGTGCGCGGCCAGGTTCTGCTGGTGTCGGATAAGCTGGTGTATTTCACCGATGGCGCCAGCAGCCTGCGCATCATCCCCAAAAATCCAGCCCAAGTCGCCGCCGGCGATCTGGTGGAAGCCGTTGGTCTGCCCGAAGCGGGCGCCTTTTCGCCGTTGCTTATAGAAGCGATGATTCGCAAGACGGGCCATGCCAACCTGCCGGCGCCGCCGCTGGCAAGTTTTGAGCAGATCGCCCAGCCCGATTACGATGCCCACTGGGTGCGGATAGAAGGGCGGCTGATTGAAATCCGAACCGAAATGAACCGGGTCGTGCTGCAGTTGCAGTCTGGTTTGCGCAACCTGCGGGCTGTTGGCCCGGCCAACCGCTTGAGCGCGGTGATCCCAACGCCGGGCAGCCGATTGTCACTGTGTGGGGTCGTGGTGCAAACGCAGGAAGGCCAGGTTGGAAACGCCGGAGTCGCCGAACTTCAGTTGAATTCGCCAGCCGACATCATCTGCCTGCAACTTCCCCCCTTCTGGACGCCCCAGCGTACTTTATTGATGATCGCGGTATTGATTGCAGCGATCCTGTTGGCAGGTTTGTGGATTTACCTGTTGCGACGGACAGTGGCCAAACGCACCCAGGCATTGCGTTTGGAAATGGATGAGCGGGAGGCTGCTGAAGAACAGGTGAGGGCATTGCAAACCGAGAATGCCTTGGAAGCGCAGCGAGCGCGCATTGCCCGTAACATCCACGACGACCTGGGGGCACGCGCCACCAAACTCAGCCTGCTGGCCAGCCAGCATCCCGGTTCAGAAATTCATCTGCAAGAGCATCTGAACGAGATTTCCCTCACCTCCAGACAAATGATTGAGGCGCTGGACGAGACGGTCTGGACCATCAATCCAGTCAATGACACATTGCCCCGGCTGGCCAATTACATCACCCACTTCGCTGAAGATTTTTTTCGGGGCACGGGAATCTTCTGCCAGATGGAAATTCCGGTTGGGCTGCCGGATTTACCGCTGACCGCTGAATTCCGCTTCAACCTGTTTCTGGTTGTCAAAGAGGCACTGAACAACGCATTGAAGCATTCCGGCAGCCGGACTGTGCTCCTGAAGATTCGGCTCAAGCCCGGCCAGTTGGAGCTGACTGTCCGGGATGACGGACGGGGATTTGCGTCCAATGCCGTGGAGCCGGGCAACGGCCTGAAAAACCTGCGGAATCGGATCCAGAGCCTGGGTGGACAGATTACCATTGAATCAGCCCCCGGGGCGGGCACGGAAATTCACACTTGCGTCCCATTGCAGACCCCGGAAAACCAGTCAGTTCTCTAAAACCATACCAATCCAACATGTCCAACCCAAACCCCCTAAACAACCAGCCGAGCAAGAACGACAGCATCACCGTCAGTATAGTTGAGGACGACAACTGGCTGCGCAAAGACTTGGTGAAAAAGATTTCCGGCGCCGATGGATTTCGCTGTTTGAGCAGTTATGGCAATGCGGAAGAGGCGCTTAAAAAACTGCCGAAAGAATCTCCGGATGTCGTGATCATGGACATCAATCTGCCCGGATTGAACGGGATTGAGTGTGTGCGCCGACTGAGGGAATCCGTTCCGGAAATGTGCATTCTAATGCTGACGGTGTATGAAGAGAGCGATCAGATATTCGGGGCTCTCCGAGCCGGTGCCAGCGGTTATTTGCTGAAACGGAGTATCCCCACTGAACTGATGGAGGCAATTATCTACGCCCACCGTGGCGGAACCCCGATGACTTCATCCATCGCCCGCCAAGTGGTGGACTTCTTTGCCCAACCATCAGCCGGCAAACCAGAGATGGAAGGACTGACCGCTCGGGAAACGGAAATTCTCAATCTGCTGGTCAAAGGCCATGCTTACAAGGGCATCGCCCGCGAACTGTGCATCAGCATCAATACGGTGAACATGTTTATCAAGAGCATTTACAAGAAAATGCACGTTCATTCCCGGGGTGAAGCCGCCGCCAAAGTGCAAAAACGGTAACCGACACACCTTGGGGGCAAAGCCGGCAACTCATAATTTTGAAGCAGACAGGCACCCGGCAAAATCACCGTTGCATTGCCCCCCTGCCCGATTCGCGCCATCAGACTTTTGGATTGTTCCGACTCCAAAAGAAACAGATTACTAATAACACACTAATCCTGCACAACTTGCACAAGCAAATCTGGAAGTATTGGGAAAAACGGGTGTTTTCAAACAAACATTTGCGTATGCAGTGGTAAAGAACCCCTCCTGAGATACGTTCAACGTCTCCTTAGGCAATGTTTTGGAGTTACCGTAGTTGTCGGCTATGGTTAAGCTGCACTGAAAATTGGGCCGTTATGGTAAAGACGCAGACGTAGAGGTATTAAGCTTCACTGATGCAGAACCACCCCTGTGGTGTGGGGTCGAGCATCGGCTGGCCGTCCACTAGGAATTGATATTGATGATGACCATGGCAAAGTTCCACTTGGGCGATCCACCATCCATCCATCCATCGAGCGCGTCATAGGCTGTGGTTGCCAGTCGTTGAAGTCGCCAACCAGTTCCACCATCTTGGCTCGTGGGGCGGCACAAAAGAAACTGACCGGTTTGTGGAAGTTGTGGGGCTGCTGCTGAATGCCAAGTTAAAAGGTCGCGGTGATTTTGAACTTCAGCCAAGTCGATGCTAATATGATTCCGCTTGAGATAAACAGGAGCCATTGCTTGTCAGACCATGAATTTGACCAACGTGACCGACAACGGAAGAGGTCTCACTTCTGCCGAGGCCCGCACCCGACTGAGAGAATTCGGACCCAATACCGTCCGCGGGAGGCAACTCATCCGCTGCGGGATTTCCTCAACTGGGTCAGATTACCGGCCGAAGATCCTAAAAAGTTCCTGATTCAGGACCAGTAACCGGTGGTTTGCCCAGGCATCGGGACTTTCAAGCTTTCTGAAAATCTCCGCCATTGCCAAGCGTCTGGGCATGGTCTTCCCTAACCCGGCAGGGTTGGCAGATGGTAGTCTCTGCATCGTTCGGGGAGCGGAGGGGAGGAACGACCACCGGAACCGCGTCGAGAAGCCAACGCACCCCGGAGGGTTGCCAAAAGCATCAACTCGCCAGCCGGTCTTTGCAACGACCACCCTCTGGCACCCAGCCAAGACTTTCAGGCCTGCTTCAATGTCCGCCACGCTGAAGATTCACGAGGGCTCTAAACTTGGCGAAAGCTGAAGCGGGCCGAACCTCGGCTTTGCAAGCAACGCCGCGTCCCGACGTTCTTGCCGTCACTTTCGCCGCTTTCTGCTTCGGGTTAAAATCACCCCTAGGGGTGATGGCTGAGTGCGCCGGATCATGGTAAAATTTGCACACGATGAATCCTGTTCGCACCCGGTCAAGATCCAAGGCGTTAAGCCCGTTGGTTTTTCAAGGTCACTGGTTGTGTGCTGGCGATGCCGACACGCCGTCAGTCATCAGCAACCTGACGACAAACGTCACCGTGCTGGCCAACGCTTCCACGCCGGCGATTTCCTTCACTGTCAGCAGCCCCAAGGTGCCGGTGGATTCGCTGGCGGTCACCGGCTTTGCTTCGGGCACCAATTTGATGCCGAACACAAATTTCGTTTTCAGCGGGAACAGCACCAATCGCACCGTGACGCTGACGCCCACCGCCAATCTGACCGGCACGGCCACTGTCAGTCTCGTGGTCACCGACGGCACGCTCGCCAGCACCAACACCTTTCAACTCAACGTCACCAGCATCAACATCCTGACCAACACGCTGTTCAGCGACCTGGCCGATTGCACCATCGTCACCAATGCGGGCAATGTGCCCGGCATCACTTTGGATGCCGTCAACGTCACCACCGGCACCTTGGGCGACGGTGGCAGCGCCCCTGATTCAGACCGGTGCGCGGTGTATGTCTTTCAATTGCCCAATTACGGCGCGGTGGCCAATCCGTTCACCACGGCGGCATTCAGCTTCGACGTTGTTTCAACCAGTACTGTGCATAACTGCGACCTTTATGGTCTTTTGAACCGGGCCGCCTCGACGGTGTTGACAAATGACTACTTTGGCTGCGCGACGCCCGATCCCAATGCGACCCAGATTCAGGCCACTATCCTGACCTGCGCCACGCCGGCTGGCACGGTCACGTCCTCGGCGGCGGGTAACAGCGCCTTGGTGAACTACCTGAATGCCCAATACAATGGCGGCGCAGGCGCAGGGCGCTGGGTGTTTCTCCGCATCAGCACCGACACTCCCCGGAGCGGCATTAATCGAGACACCTTGACGATGGCGGACGGCGCCGTGACCACGCCTACGAACACCTGGCCGCAGATTAATTACACCGTCACCGTGCCGAACTATCCGCCGGTGCTGCCGCCCATCAGTGACCGGACGATCATCGCCGGCCAGACGCTCATCTTCACCAACACGGCCACGGAAAGCGATGTGCCGCCGCCGCCCTTCACCTTCAGCCTGTTGAATGTGCCGGATGGTGCGTCCGTTGATCCGAACCTTGGCGTGTTCACCTGGCGGCCCACCATTGACCAGTCGCCGAACAGCTATCCGATGAGCGTGGTGGTCACGGAACCCGGCCTGCCGCCGCTGAGCGCGACGCAGAATTTCACCGTGACGGTGAACCAACCGGTGAATCCGGGTTTCACCAACGTGAGTTTGAGTCATGGTCAGTTCAAATTTACCGTCACCGGTAACGCGGGGCCGGATTACACGATTCTGGTTTCCAGTAACCTGACCACCTGGCTGCCCGTCTGGACGAACAATGCTGCCACGCCACCATTGCAATATTCCGATGCCATCAGCAATGTCACCCGGCGCTTTTATCAGGTTCTCCTCGGCCCTTGAATCCTAATCCCAATGAATGACCTGCCCATCTCTTGATGAAGACACACCTCGCCATTGTGTTGAGCGGTGATCGGCGCCGCGGCCATGACGGATCACCCCAACGTCGTTTTCATCCTCGCGGATGATCTGGGAGTGAATGATCTTTCCCTCTACGGCAGCAAGTTTGATGAGACCCCGAACATTGACGCGCTGGCGCAACGCGGAATGAAATTCAACCAAGCCTATTCGGCGGCGCCGATTTGTTCGCCGACCCGCGCCAGCATCATGACCGGCTTGTATCCGGCGCGCCTCGGCATCACGCAGCCGGATTGTCATCTGCCCAAAGTGGTGCTCGACAAGCATCTGAACGCCACCGAGCCACCGGCGCAAAAGGCGCTGTCCGCCGAGAGCCTGACGCGGTTGCAAACTAACTACTACACGCTGGCCAAGGCGTTCAAGGCGCATGGCTACCGCACCGCGCACTTCGGTAAATGGCACCTTGGCCCGGAGCCATACAGTCCATTGCAACAGGGATTTGATACGGACATTCCGCACACCTCGGCGCCCAGTCCGCTCCCGAATGGGTACTTCTATCCCTTCCAGGTTTGGAAAAATCACGGCAAGCCCGGCGACAATCTGGAGGACGACTTGTGCGATGAGGCGGTGAAGTTTATCGGGCAGCAGTCCAAGGATAAACCGTTTTACCTGAACTACTGGGCGTTTGAAGTGCATTCGCCCTGGCAGGCGAAGGAGCAACAGATTAACAAGTATCGGGCCAAGGCCGATCCGAAATCGCTGCAACGCAATCCCGTCTATGCCGGCATGGTCGAGACGCTGGACGAAGCCGTTGGCCGCATTATCGCGGCGCTGGACCAAGCCGGTTTGCTGGACAACACCGTCATCGTGTTCAATTCGGACAACGGGCCGTATTTCATCCCCAATGCGACGTATATGCCGGCGGAGTTTGCCCAGGTGCCGGTCACGAGCGCCCAGCCCTTGCGGGCGGGCAAAGGCACGATTTACGAGGCGGGCACGCGCGTACCGCTGATTGTTATCTGGCCGGGCAAGGTGAAGCCGCGCGTCGAAACCAGCGCGCTTTTTCAAAGCACCGATTTCTTTCCGACCTTCATGGATATGTTGGGTTGGAAGCTGCCGGAAGGAGTTCAATTTGATGGCGTGAGTCAGCGAGCGGTGTGGGAAAAGAATGTGGCGGTCCGCGACGAAATTTTCTGCCACTTCCCGCATCCGGAAGCGCACGGCGAATATGAAATGATGCCCGCGATCACGCCGGCCACGCCGGCCAGTTCGGTGCGCCAAGGCAACTGGAAGCTCATTCGGTTTTATTGCGACCAGGCCGATCAAACCGACCGGTACGAACTTTATAATCTGGCCGATGATCCGGGCGAAAGGCACGATCTGGCGCCGGCGCAGCCCGGGCGCGTGAAACAACTCGCGGCGCGGCTGGACTCCTTTTTGAAAACCACCGAGGCCGTCGTGCCCAAACCCAATCCGGCTTACCATCCCAACGCCAGACCGGTCAAGGCTGCGGCGGCCAGGGAGCAAATAAAATCCACCAATAAGGTCCCAAATATAAATCCATGAAGAAACTATTCACCATCCTGCTGGGCGTGTTCGCCCTCACGGCTGGCGCCGCCAACCCCGGCCGGCCCAACATAGTATTTATTCTCGCCGATGATTTGGGCTGGAGCGACACCACCCTTTACGGCCATACCAAGTATTACCAGACGCCGAATCTTGAGGGGTTGGCCAGGCGCGGAATGCTGTACACGCGCGCCTACGCGGCCAGCCCGCTGTGCTCGCCGACGCGCGCGAGCATCATGACCGGTCAAAGTCCCGCCCGCATCGGTATCACCACGCCGGATTGCCATCTGCCGGCGGTGCGCATGGTCGAAACGGTTCAGCCCAAGGCTCCGCCGTTCAAGAAATCGTTGATGTGCGTCAGCGCGACCCGGCTCGACACGAATTATTTTACGATGGCCAAGGCCTTGAAGGCCGCCGGTTATGCCACCGGACATTTTGGCAAATGGCACTTGGGTCCGGAGCCGTATTCGCCCCTGCAACAGGGTTTTGATGTGGATTTGCCGCATTGGTCCGGCCCGGGCCCGACCGGCAGCTATGTGGCGCCGTGGAAATTTCCGGCCAAGCTGAATTTCCTGCCGCGCGTGCCGGACGAACACATTGAGGATCGCATGGCCGATGAAGCCGTGAAATGGATGGATGCGAACAAGGATCATCCCTTTTTTCTCAACTATTGGCAGTTCTCGGTCCACGCGCCTTTCAATGCCAAACCGTCGCTGATCGAAAAATACCGCAAGACGATGGATCCGGCAGATCCGCAGCACAGCCCGACTTACGCCGCCATGGTCGAGTCCATGGATGACGCGGTCGGCAAGCTGGTTAATGAGATTGACCGGCTCGGCCTTGCCGACCACACGATCATCGTGTTTTTCTCGGACAACGGCGGCAACATGTATGACACGGTGGATGGCACCACCCCGACCAGCAACCTGCCGCTGCGCGGCGGCAAGGCCACGGTCTATGAAGGCGGCACCCGCGAGCCGTGCATCGTGGTCTGGCCCAAGCTCACGCCGCCAGGCAGCCGCAACGACACCGTGATTCAGAGCGAGGATTTTTTCCCGACCTTTGTCAAAATGCTCGGCCTGAAGACCCCGCCCGGACAAATTTTCGATGGCGTGAACATTGGCGATACATTCGCGGGCAAGCCGCTGGACCGGCAGGCAATCTTCACCTACTTCCCGCATAGTCCGCCGATCGTGCCTGACGTGCTGCCGCCCGCGGTGACCGTGGTGGCTGGGGATTGGAAACTCATTCGTCTGTTTTATGAAGGTGAAAATGGCGCGCACGCCTACCGGCTTTACAATCTCAAGGACGACCTCGGCGAACGGCATGATTTGGCCGCCGCGCAACCTGATCGCGTGAGGGAACTTGATGCCCTCATCGAAAAATTTCTCATTGATACCAAGGCGGTCACTCCGAAACCGAATCCGGCGTATGATCCGAATGCCAAAGCGCCTGCCGCCAAGCCAAGAGGTCATCCCGCCCCCCAACAGGCCGCTGGAGGCGACGAGCGGTTGAAGCTGGAAGCGGAAAGCGATGAAGACGTTTGAAATCACATGGTTTGCTGGCAGATCCCAGTGTTTGA
>Ga0364866_10568_pt1 | contig 21174 bp, 13 predicted proteins | sample ExccelAu500001D3_3_FD_206913 | JGI IMG/M metagenome (GOLD analysis project Ga0364866, IMG submission 206913) | Enriched cells from Trout Bog Lake Hypolimnion, Wisconsin, USA - BchlTB.Aug13.5000.01.D3 | ecosystem: Environmental > Aquatic > Freshwater > Lake > Hypolimnion/Profundal zone | place... | reverse complement strand
CTTTTTCGGAACAGCTTTACTGATCTACTTCTCGTTCAATTTTTATATTTACTCCAGAGGTTTACAGGCATTTTCTATAACTCCCGGATGGAAAAGAGCCTATTTCATACTGTTTTGGGTCGTTGTCTCATGTTTTGTAATTGGGGAGATTCTGGAACATACGCGTTCTTCACTTATCAGCGAATGGATATACCGTGTCGGGGCCTTCTGGCTTGCATTTATGCTCTATTTTGCACTCACGCTGCTCGTGTTTGATGTAATCCGGTTGGCCAATCATTTTTTCCACTTCCTTCCGGAATTAACCCAGCTTTTCCGTTTCAGGCTTGGTTTAGGGACTGTAGCCCTGGTTTCGTGCCTCGTTGTGGCGGGGCATATTAATGCATTGAATACACAGATCAGAAAATTCTCCCTCTCTATTCCCAAGAAAATTACAGGAAGTCATTCGATGAGGATTGTGATGGCCTCCGATATCCATCTCGGGGCGTTAATCGGTGAGAACCGCGAAGCTAAATTAGTCCGGCTTATCAATGCTCAGAAACCTGATTTAGTTTTGCTTTGTGGTGATCTGGTTGATGGAGACATTGCTTCAGTGCTTCGAAAAAACCTGGGAAAACATTTGCAGGAGATCAAATCGGTGATGGGGGTCTACGCTATTCCTGGAAATCACGAATATATCGGTGGTATCCAAAATACCTTGCCTTACCTTGAAAGTATAAATATCAAGGAACTACGCGATAAGGTACTGGTTTTACCCAACGGAGTGCAGGTTATCGGGCGCGATGACCGTGACAACCGCCAGATGGGTGAGGAAAACAGACGTAAGACCTTAAAAGAATTAATGGTTGGTTTAGATAAAACCTTTCCGGTTATCGTGATGAATCATCAACCCTTTAATCTGGAAGAAGCTGTAGATGAAGGTGTTGATTTGCAATTTTCAGGACATACCCACCACGGTCAGCTCTGGCCTTTAAACTATATTACCAATGCCGTCTTCGAATTAAGCTGGGGATATCTTAAAAAGGGGAATACCAATTTTTATGTTTCTTCCGGCTTTGGTTCCTGGGGACCACCTGTCAGGCTGGGAAATACTCCTGAAGTGGTTGTTTTCGACCTTAAATTTGAAGGTAAGTCACTTTAAACAATGCTGAGGATGAGTTCAAAGCGGCTGGTCTGTTTGTGCAATCACGTCTCAGCAGAGGAAATACTAAAGATTTTAAGGGCGGGTGCCCTTAACACTTCTGATGTTCAGAAATTTACTCAGGCAGGCACAGGATGTACCCGTTGTGTAAGGGAGATTGAAGATATCGTGGAAAAGTATTTTGCCAACAGGGAAAAGGATCCGCAGCTTAGATTTGAGTTTAAATAAACTGATAACTATAAACTAATACAAAGATCTAAAGCTAAAATTCAGCAATATTTGTATATCTCATGTATACGATGTATATTTACAGTAAAAATCATGAGTGCAACTATAATATCTAATAAGAAGAGAAAAAATATTGATTTGTCGGAGGACACTTTTCGTGCACTATCTGTTCTGGCTTCTGCAAACGGGAAAAATCTTAAAGCTTACATCGAAACTATTTTAAATAATGAAGCTAAAATGCTTAATGAAGAAATGATTTACCGGGATTTCCTAAAGAATCCGGAAAGCAAAGAAATTGTCCCTTCGGACGAAAAATCTGCATTTGAAGCCTGGCTTGGGTTATGAACGTTGAATATTCCAGACAATTTGTAAAAGCAGCCTATAAACTTACGGGTAAGTATAAAAAATCTCTCCAACATATCCTAAAGGAGGTGATGCAGGTAGAAGATTTGGCAAACTTATCCGACTGCATAAAGATGGTTGTTTCCCAAAATTCCTACCGCATAAAAATAGGAGATTACCGGTTAATTTTTATTTACAGAGTTGAAAATCAGGTGATCACTTTTGAACTTCTACTCTCGCGCAGTGAAATATATCGGAAGGAGCATGAAATGAATTTGAGGAAAAAAGAACAAGATTAATATAAAAACAATCCTAAGATGTGTGGCAGATATATTCTTATCCAGAAGGCCGAGGTTCTGGAAAAACGGTTCGGGGTGCTCGTCCCGGATACGATTAGTCTGAAACCCTCTTACAACATTGCTCCCGGGAAATTTGCTCCCGTAATAACCAATGACCACCCTCATGAAATTCAGTTATTCCGCTTTGGAATGACTCCATCCTGGATGAGTAAACCTACTCTGCTTATAAACGCCCGTTCCGAAGGAGACCACAACTCAGACAATAACCCGGCATATACAGGTTCAAAAGGGATCATAACTAAACCTGCTTTCAGGAAACCAATCCGAAGTCAAAGGTGTCTGATTCCGGCCGATGCTTTTATTGAAGGGCCTGAAAAGGAAAAACTGAACAAACCTTTCGTGGTATATCTGCGGAACCAGGTTCGTCCTTTTGCCTTCGCCGGAATTTGGGACTGCTGGAAAAATCCTGAAACAAGTGAATTAATCTATTCCTTTGCCATAATCACGACAGTGGCCAACGAGGTGACCCAAAAAATCCAGCACCACAGGTCGCCTGTTATCCTGCACCGGGAGGATGAGAGAAAATGGTTATCAAATACATTGCCGTTATCAGATCTGACACAACTCTTAGTCCCTTATCCGGGTGAATTGATGAATGCTTATCCAATAGCACCTACCATTAAAAATCCACGGGCCGATGACCCGGGGCTGATTCATCCTGCCGGACAACGGATTATGCCGGAGATCATAATCAAAAGCACCAAGGAGGTACGGATCACAGGAATGGGAAGCAACAAGAATTTTGGGTTCGATGATCAAAAGCCGATGGGGAATTGAAAAAGGAGATAAACTGGAACAACGTACCTGGCAACTTTTACTAATCAGTGAGTGGTCTATGGACTGAAAGGGCAATGTTCAGACCCCGGAATATTTTTAAACCATGCGAAACTTAAAATCTGATTCATAAATGAGAGCAATTTATTTTATTCTTCTTGTTGGTTTTACTTACGTATGCTTTGGCAACAGCCCGATTAAGCCCCAGTATTCGGTTCCAAATTCAATGTGGCCTGAATCCTTCGGGAATCACAGAGCAGTGCTTGAAATATCAGAGGCAACAGATATTGTAGGTCTGGATCTTGTATGGCGCAGACATGGTCCGGGAACAGCAAAAAAAAGGTTTCTGATCGTGTCGGCTGAAACGGGGGATACTATTCCAAATATTTACCGTCTGGAAGTGAATAATGAACGGTGCCGGATTCTTTTTGGTCCGGTGATCAAACCCGGAACCTATTATTTTTACTACATGCCGTACGAAGTTCAGAAGAATTATGGAAATTATGATAAAGATTACCTTAAACCTGAAGATGCCCCGTCATTGGAATGGAAGAATAAAAATCAGGTAGGAACGGGGTCCAAAGTGACCAGCTTCCCTCAGCTGAAAGTGATTGGAATCCAGTCACGCTCTACTTTCGACAGTTTTTATCCCATGGAAGTGATCCCGATAGTTCCGGAAAAAAAGGCCTTCCTCGCAAAGTTCAAATCTGACTACCTTATTTTTCCGGAAGATAGAACATTTCCGATCCGGATGAAGGATGAGATTCCATTGAAATGGGTCGAAAAAGGTCCTTCAGGCTTGTTCCATGGTGAAGCCTGCAGAAACGAATATTATGCTTTTCAAATAGGGGTTTTTGCCTCAAAAAGGGAGCTGAAGAATGTCAAAGTGGAGTTTTCTTCCCTTGCCGGACCCAATTTCAAAATCCCCGTTTCGGCACTTACCTGTTTCAATACCGGTGGCATCGGCCCTTATGGGCAGCCTTTTGAAAAAAAGATCGATATAGCCCAGGGTGACGTACAGCCGCTTTGGATTGGAATTGACATTCCCGAAGAGATCCCGGCAGGGATTTACAGAGGAATAATCAAAATAGTTGCGGAAAACAGTAATTCGCAATCTGTTGATGTAAACCTGAAAATAGGTGAAAAAGTCCTGCCCGACCGTGGAGACAGCGAACCCTGGCGACACTCCCGGCTGCGATGGCTCAACTCAAATCTGGGAATCGATGACCAGCCGACAAGACCGTATGATGCGATTGAGTTTTTGGGTAATTTGACTTACCGGCTCACCGATAAAATACTGAAGATGGACAAGGGAGGTATGCCGGGTTCAATCCGGATTTCAGGAACCGAACTTTTAACCAGTCCGATCTCCTTTGAAGTTGAAACCCCAAAAGGGAAGGAAGAATTTTCCTTACCCCAGGATGTCAAACTATTGAAAAATCAACCCGGGGTTATGTCCGGGGGATGGAACAGCACTTCTAATAATTTCCGGATTTCGGGGGTTGGTGTCATTGAATCTGATGGATACATCAACTATAAAATCCACCTTGAGGCGCTGAATGATGTAAGCATCACCGATATCAGACTTGAAATACCTGTCAGAAACGAAGTTGCCGAATATATGATGGGTATGGACTTGCCCGGCACGACTGTTCTGCAAAGCCTTGATGCGAAATGGAAGGGGCCCCATGACAGTTTCTGGATTGGGGATACCCATGCCGGAATCTGGTGCGAACTCAGGGGCGGAACCTACAATGGTCCTTTATTGAATCTCTATCACCCTGCTCCGCCTGAATCGTGGTATAACCGGGATAATGGCGGTTTCCGGATTGAAAAAAGTGCTGCTCAAACAAAAGCTGTCGTTTACAGCGGAAAGCGGGAACTGAAAACCGGCGAAAACCTCGATTTCGAGTGGTCACTATTAATGACTCCAGTGAAAAAGATCAATACCAAAAGTCAGTTTACCGACCGGTATTATCACAACGGGGGCAACCCGATGCCAACCGATGATGACCTCTCCTGCGGGGTAAAAGTGGTCAACCTGCACCATGCAAACAACTTTAATCCTCATATCAACTACCCATTCATTGCGGTTGATTCGATGAAATGGTTTGTAAAACAGCTACATGCAAAGGGAAAGAAGGTGAAAATTTATTACACCATCCGGGAACTGACCAATTATACCACTGAAATCTGGGCTCTGCGAAGTCTTGGAAGCGAAATTCTGGGTGAGGGCAAAGGTGGCGGCTACCCCTGGCTGCGCGAACACCTCATCGATGGCTACAGACCGCAATGGTACCAGTATTTCCCGGACAAAAGTGCTGATGCCTCCATTGTGAATGCCCCTGGGGATTCGCGCTGGTACAATTATTATATCGAAGGGCTGGCGTGGCTGGTCCGGAATGTGGATATTGACGGCCTTTACCTCGATGATGTCTCCTATGACCGCAGAACTGTCAAACGGATCCGGAAAGTTCTCGATCATGAAAAGCCGGGCTGCCTGCTTGATTTGCATTCAAATACCGGTTTCTCGATCGGTCCGGCCAATCAATATGCCGAATATTTCCCTTACATCGATAAGCTATGGTTTGGGGAGAGTTTCCAGTACGATCATATGCCCGCTGAAAACTGGCTCGTTGAGGTTTCAGGTATCCCATTCGGATTGATGGGTGACATGCTCCAGGGGGGTGGGAACCGTTGGCGGGGAATGGTTTTCGGCATGACTGTCCGTCATCCGTGGACTACCGAAGGTTTGAAATGTGACCCGCGTCCGGTTTGGAAAATATGGGATGAATTCGGCATTGAATCTGCCACGATGAAAGGATATTGGGAAAAGGATTGCCCGGTCACAACCACGCAACCGGGAATTCATGCTACTTTATATCAAAAAGTGGACTCTTCCCTGATCTCGGTAGCCAGCTGGAACGATAAACCGGTGAAGTTTTTATTCCGGTTTGACTGGAAAACACTGGGAATCGACCCGGCAAAAGCCGGTCTTGTGGCACCTGAAATAAAGGATTTCCAAAATTGGGCAACCTTTAACCCGGGTGATTCAATATCTGTCGAGCCCAAAAAAGGATGGATGTTATATCTTCGTGAAAAAAAATAAAAGAATGAAGCCCCTAAATCCACTGATTATCCTGTTTTTGATTCCCGGGATATTTACTCCTTCACTGGCAATGCCTTCTGTTTCAAAACACGACCTCCGGTTCTCCCGCCTGGCAACCTCATGGGACGAAGGGATTCCTTTGGGAAACGGAATGCTCGGTGCTTTGGTTTGGCAAAAAGAGGATCATCTTCGCCTTTCCCTGGATCGTGCCGATTTGTGGGATTTGCGCCCCATGGAAAACTTCACAAAACCCGAATTCAGTTTCAAATGGGTACAGCAGCAGGTTAAAGAGAATAATTACAAAGCAGTACAGAACCTGTTTGACGCCCCTTATGACCAACTGCCCGCTCCATCTAAAATTCCGGGAGCGGCAATTGAATTTGATACCAGGGATCTTGGTGAAGTTTCCCAAGTTCGGTTGGCACTGAATAACGGAGTATGTGAAATGAACTGGGAAAATGGAACAAGACTTCAAACCTTCGTTCATGCTTCCCAACCGGGCGGGTGGTTCAGGTTTGAACACGTTTCAAAGACCTTTGTTCCTGTAATGATCCCACCTCAATACCGGAAATCAGAAACAAGTGATGCCAACGATCCTGTTGCCGGTCAGGATCTGCAACGACTCGGGTATGAGCAGGGGAAAGTGGTTGAGACGCCCAATAAATTAGTTTACAGGCAAAAAGGGTGGAACGGATTTGAGTATGAAGTGGCCGTTTCCTGGGAATATTCAGGGAATACCCTTACCGGAGTGTGGACCATTACCTCCTCATCTTCAGAGAAAGAGGGGGGCAAAACAGCTTCTGAACTTGTGACGGAGCAATTGAAGGATACAAAATTTGAGGTTGCCTTACAATCACATTCAGTTTGGTGGAGAACATTCTGGACAAAATCAACCATCAGCATCCCCGATACGGTTCTTGAAAAACAATGGTATCTTGAACAGTATAAATTTGGGTCAGCCGCCAGGGCCGATGCCCCGCCAATCTCGCTTCAGGCTGTATGGACTGCAGATAACGGGAAATTACCACCCTGGAAAGGGGACTTTCACCACGACCTAAATACCCAGTTGAGTTACTGGCCAGCTTATTCCTCAAATCATCTTGACCTCGAAGAGGGGTATCTGAACTGGCTATGGAAATACAGGGAGTCCTTTAAAAAGTATACGAAAACCTACTTTGGAACTTCCGGGATGAATGTCCCCGGAGTAACCACCCTCGAGGGAGAACCGATGGGCGGATGGATTCAGTATTCATTCGGTCCAACTGTGGGGTGCTGGCTTGCCCAACATTTTTACCTGCACTGGATCTATTCGAAAGATGAGAAATTTCTGAAAGAAAAAGCCTACCCATGGATCAGCGATGTTGCCACCTACCTGGATGAGGTCTCGGTTAAGGATGAAAACGGGGTGCGGAAGCTCCCCATCAGTTCCAGCCCGGAGATTAACGATAATTCCATCCATGCCTGGTTTCCACAAACCACCAATTTCGATCTCGCCTTTATCCGCTGGACTTTTGAAAAAGCGGCAGAACTTGCTGATGAATTGGGGAAAAAGGATGAAGCCATGAAATGGAAATCCATCCTATCTGAATGGCCGCAATTTGCTCTGGATGAACAGGGTGGAATGGTTTTTGCGCCGGGTCATCCTTATGTTGAATCCCACCGCCATTTTTCACACCTCGTAGGTTGGCATCCGCTTGGGGTAATTGACTGGTCAAAGGGTGAGAAAGACCAGGAAATCATCAAATCAACACTGATTAACCTGGAGAACAGAGGTCCTGACTGGTGGTGCGGGTACTCCTGGAGCTGGCTTGGTAACCTTTACGCACGGGCTTATATGGGTGATAAGGCCGCAAAATCGCTACATATTTTCTCGGAAAATTTCTGTCTTCCCAATAGCTTTCATGTGAATGGGGAACAGCATGATAAAGGATTTTCAAAGATGAAATACCGTCCTTTTACACTCGAGGGGAACTTTGCATTTGCCGCCGGGGTTCAGGAGATGCTCATCCAGAGTCATACGGGAATCATTCATATTTTCCCGGCAATCCCTGCAGACTGGAAAGATTTATCCTTTTCCACCTTGCGTGCTGCAGGGGCTTTTCTGGTTTCGGCTGAACGAAAGAACGGGAAGGTGACCTGGGTTGAGATAGTTTCCGAAAAAGGGGGAGTCTGCAAACTTAAGAATCCGTTCGGAACTGACTCCAGCCACGCGAAATATAGCTGGAACGGGACCCTGAAATCTGAAAATGATATTCTTATGATAGAATTCCCGAAGAACGGAAAAGTTGTACTGACCAAATGAGATTTAATGTCAAAATCATTCTTACCTCCCCCGTCAAACGCGAAATTGAAATGACTATTACGAATAATTGAGGTAAAGTTTTTTTAATATCTTTGACCTTCCTTTTGGAGCAAATGCCAAAATTAACTAAACAAACTTTGTGAATAGTCTGATCAAAGATCGAACTCATTGGCTTGAGGTATGGTATAGATTTCGAATGGGAAATCAGGCTGCCTTTGGTGAAATCTATGAAGAGTTTATCGATTCGCTATTTGCCTATGGGTGTAAAATAACCCGCGATCAGGAGCTGGTTAAGGATTGTATTCAGGACATCTTTATTGACCTTCAACGGCTAAATCCCAATCTTCATCACCCGGAATACATCGAATTCTACCTGTTTAAATCGTTGAAAAACGCTATCATTCACAGGCTAAAGGAAAATAAACGCGGTGATAACCTACCAGTTGAGGAGATGACTGTTTTTGATCTAAAGTTTAATATTGAACAGGATGTTTTCGATCAGGAATCAGATCAACTTCGGTTGGATAAACTTAAAACCATACTGCAAACCCTTGACCCTAAAAAAAGGGAGTTGCTTTTCCTGAAATTCAATACAGGACTAAATTACGTTGAAATCGGTCATCTCTTAGGTTTGAATCCGGATACTGTTAAAAAACAGGTATATCGGACACTTGACCATCTGCGGGGGAAATATGGGAACCAGCTGATGGAATTGCTGATGATTTGGGGAACAGGGAAAATGAAGGAATGAAAAAAATCGAAAATTTCTCCCGCCAAGTGTCTGAATACCAAAAAACAAAGTTATAAAACTCTTTTTTATTAAGTGTTATCTGTATTGAGGTTGGAGTCGCGCCACTCCGATTACTTGGTGGCATTTTGCACTTTGTATTTTTACATTTTGAACTTTCCCCTCCCCCATTTGCCTCTTCGCCCATTCACCTCTTCGCGTCGGTCTCTCCATCTTCCCGTCTTTCAATCTCCCACCGATTCTACCTCTGGCCAAAAAATAAAAGTGTTAAAAAATGTCCCCTTTTCTAATTAAGCTCCTCTTAGGAATATAAACCAGAAAAAAATGACCCCTTTCGATCAAAAATTCATTGAGAACCCTCAGTTCTTAAACTGGGTATTCAAGTCTAATCCTGTCGTTGAAATCTATTGGGAACATTACCTGATTGAAAATCCACAGGAGGCAGATCAACTGCTTGAACTTAAAGCGCGACTGACCGAACTCCGGTTTTCGAATGACATAATGACTATTTCAGAAAAGGAGGAGCTGGGAATCCGCATTACTTCACGGTTAAACCGGGAAGTAAAGCATAATAAGAGGAGGCTGATCCTGAATACGTTGATGAAATATGCTGCTGTTGCCCTGATTTTTGCAGCGATTGGTGGATTGGTTGTCTATTTTAATATAGACAGAGGAAATATTTATCAGCAGTTTGCTCAACAGACTAATCAGGTACCCTCTTCAGTACAGGGTCCACTGCTCATCACATCAAGCGGTGAAAATGTAAACCTGAAGAAATCTAACTCAACGGTCGATTACTCCAAAAGCGGGACCGTTGTTCTGAATAATGATTCGGTTTTGAAGACAACCGAGGATGCTTCAACCGTAATGAATCAACTGGTTATTCCATACGGTAATCAATCACGAATTGTCTTATCCGACAATACGGTCGTTTGGCTTAATGCAGGAAGCCGTCTCGTCTATCCCACGCAATTCAACCGAAAAACACGCGAGGTACTGCTGTTTGGCGAAGGGTACTTTGAAGTTACCAAAAATCCTGAAAAGCCTTTTATCGTCAAAACTTCAAATCTGGATATCAGGGTATTGGGCACAAAGTTTAATATTTCGACATACGCTGAGGATAATGTAATTCAAACTGTGCTTAAGGAAGGAAGTGTTGCAGTAAGAAGAAATGGAGCAGGTCTTTTCGAAAAGGATATTATAATGAAGCCCAATCAAATGGCCTCCTTTGATAAAACTACCAGCCAATCAAAAATCCAGGAGGTAGATGCAAATTATTATACCTTATGGACAAAAGGGCTGCTTAGTTTCGAGGAGATTGATTTTGTGCGGGTTATTAAAAAACTCGAGCGGTTTTACAATATTTCAATCAATTTTTCAGATCCGCAAAAGGAGATTATTCGGATTAGTGGTAAACTTGATTTAAAGCGAAGCAGAAAGGAGGTGATGGAATATCTGGAGAAAGTTTCAATGTCCAGGTTCGAGCGAGTAAATGAAAATCAGTATACTATAAAATAATAAGAAAAAAACCGGAAAATGGTGGAACATCTCCCGGTTTCAATAAACACCAAATAACTTAGTATTTATTCATTAATCAATTCAAAAGTATGCAAAAAAAATGTCTAATTGGCATTCCCGACCGGGAAAGTCAAAAAAAACTTTGGAAAATTATGAAATTGACCATTGTGTTACTTATCGGTTTTATGATAACCGCGTCAGCTGCGAACACCTATTCGCAAAAGACCAGACTTGATGTTAACCTCTCCAACATTAGCATAAAAGGTGTTTTAGGCTATATTGAGCAGAACAGCGAATTTGTCTTTCTCTACCGGAATGACGATTTCAATACGGCAAAAAAGGTAAGTATTGATCTTAAAGACGCTACGATTAACCAGATCCTGGATGAAGCACTTAGCGGTGAAAAGGTTGTTTATGATATTTACGAACGACAGATTGTAATCCGAAAGGCAGAAAGCCTGCCTGCCAATACCCAGCAAATCCAAAAGAAAGAAATCTCCGGTACCGTAAAAGACCCCAAAGGGCTTCCTCTGCCTGGTGTAAGTGTTGTGATCAAAGGAACCACTTCCGGAACCGTTTCAGATTCAGAAGGTAAGTTCAAAATTAATGTTCCTTCGGATGCAAAAACGCTTGTGTTTTCATTTATAGGTCTGAAAACCCAGGAAATTGTCTTAGGAAACAATAGGGCGTTCAACATAACACTTACTGATGAGGCCGTTGGTTTGGATGAAGTTGTAGCCGTTGGTTATGGTACTCAGCGAAAGGGAAATCTGACTGGCTCTGTTTCCAGTATAAAATCAGATAAGCTTACCATTGCTCCTGTATCCGATGTGACCAATACACTTGGAGGACAATTGCCTGGACTTGTTTCCAAGCAAAGCACTGGTTTGCCAGGAGCCGATGCTGCATCATTAAGTATCCGTGGTTTTGGTGACGCATTAGTAATTGTAGATGGAGTTGAATCAAGTCTCAATACTCTTGATGCCAACCAAATTGAATCAGTTTCTATCCTAAAAGACGGTGCGGCTTCAATCTATGGCGCCCGTGCAGGGAATGGGGTAATTCTGGTAACCACAAAGCGAGGGATTGACCAGAAACCAATTTTTACAATAAATTCCTCAATGACCAATCAGGGTATAACTAAAATTTTAAAACCCGCCAGTTCCGGACAACAGGCTGAAATGCAACGTGAAGCCTGGATACAGGCAGGCAACCCTGAATCGACTGCTCCATGGACTGCTGCAGCTGTTCAGAAGTTTTATGCCGGAACGGATCCTTTGTATCCAAATACTGACTGGTTTCATGAGCTCATCAGAGAGTGGGCACCAGAGCAACAAAATAATATTTCCGTAAGAGGAGGAAGCGACAAAATCAAATATTATGGATTTATTGGACACATGGATCAGCAAACCATGATCAAGAAAAATGGAGGTTATTATGAAAGGTACAACCTGCAATCAAATATTGATGCAAAAGTTACAGACAATCTTTCTTTACAATTAGATTTAGCAACTATGGTTAATAACAATAATACTAACGCCCGTGGTATGGGAATTGGTCAAAATATGTGGCAGGATTATTGGAATACACAACCCTGGTACCCTGCTCATTTACCAGATCCGACTAAAGTTCCGTATGCATTTGGAGCTGGAACAGGGGGATTACAGGTTACTTCTAATAGGGCTATTAGTGGCTATAATAATACTATGTCACAAGATTTTAAAGGAACACTTTCGTTGAATTATAATATCAGTGCAATTAAAGGTCTTTCAGCCAAAGCATTTGTAAATTATTATAAATCATATAATACAAATAAAAACTTTCAACGGCCAGTTAACCTTTGGAAGTATGACCCTGCCAGTCAAGTTTATACTCTTGCCGGAACTTATGGAACGCAAGCCTCTCTTAATCAGTCAGCTTCAAACAACAGTGCGTTTACTCAGCAATATTCCCTAAACTACGATAATACCTTTAAGGATCATCATATTACCGCAATGGCCCTCTATGAATCGATTGATTATAAATGGGAATCAATTTCTGCATCAAGGATTAACTTCCTCACTTCTGCTATTGATCAGATGTTTGCCGGAAGTACAACCGGCATGTCAAATGATGGTTCTGCGACTGAAATGGGAAGGGAAAGCTATATTGGGAGATTTAATTATAGTTACAAAAATAAATATTTGCTTGAGTCAATTATTCGTGCTGATGCTTCAGCGAAATTTCCCTCAGCAAAACGTTGGGGATATTTCCCAAGTGTTTCATTAGGTTGGGTTGTTAGCCAGGAAGGGTTTATGAAGCAGTTCAGCAAACTGGATAACCTAAAATTAAGGGCTAGTTATGGACAATCGGGAAACGATGCGGTTGGGAATTTTCAATACCTCAGCGGCTATGCCTATGGTGCAACCTATATTCTTGGAGCAGGTCCTCAGCAAGGATTAGTCTCAACTGGTTTGGCTAACCCTAACCTGACCTGGGAACGGATGAAAATATCCAATCTGGGGGTTGATTTTTCCTTTTTGAACCGAAAAATCTATGGAGTGGCTGAAGTATTTTATCGCGAACGCTCTGGAATTCCTGCCACCCAAATCTCTACTCTTCCATCAACTTTCGGTGCATCACTGCCTCCGGTAAACTTAAACAGCCTAAATGACAGGGGTTTTGAACTTAACCTGGGTACCTCAGGTAAACTTGGCGAGGTCTCTTATGACTTCAGTGGGAATATCTCATGGTCACGCTCAAAATGGAACCATTTTGAAGAGCCTAATTATACGGATCTTGACCAAAAAAGGATTTATCAGAATTCAGGGAAATGGACTGACCGTACTTTTGGTTACTTATCAGATGGGTTATTTACTTCTCAATCACAAATCGATCAACTTAATTTTGATGAGGATTTACAAGGAAATAAAACCCTTCGGCCGGGAGATATCCGTTACAAAGATGTAAATAAGGATGGTAAATTAGACTGGAAAGACCAGGTTGATATTGGAAAAGGTCAAAATCCTCATTGGATGGTTGGTTTTAGTACAAACCTGAAGTACAAAAATTTTGATTTTACCGCACTATTCCAGGGGGCATTTGGTTACTATACCTACATAAATTTGAGTCTTCCTTCAACTTTAATGTACGAATCAAGATGGACAACAACAAATAATAATCCCAATGCAATTGTCCCAAGATTAGGTGGCGCCCCGACGAATGCGAATTTATCGGATTATTATTACAAAAAGTCTGGTTACCTCCGCTTAAAATCATCGTCTTTAGGTTACACCATCCCTAAAGTATGGCTGGATAAGATAGCATTCTCTCAGATTCGCTTCTCTGTTTCAGGCACCAATCTTCTAACCTACAATAGACTAAGCAAATACGGCCAGGATCCTGAAGCGCCTAATACCGGATATTATTATCCACAACAAAGGACGATAAGCTTAGGTGTAAATGCATCTTTTTAATTAAAACTCTAAGTATTAATAACATGAAAAAATTAATATATTTTTCTATATTGGGTCTTTTAACATTTTCTGCTTGTCAGAAAGATGTGTTGAATAAACAACCCTTAAATATCATTTCAGATGCAACTCTATGGAGTGACCCAGCCTTGATCGATGGTTATCTGACCCAGCTTTATGCCCAGACTGCTGTTTTTGTTCAGGAAACACCGGGTTATACTGTAGGTTGGAATGGGGCATGGGATACCAGCGAACAGACAGGCGGACCATTCTATATCAATGAAATTGCTGATGAGGCGAAAGCTGGCTGGGCTGTCTTTATAAATTCCAGTAGTTTTAAAGCAGGAGGACTTAAAATCGGAGGCGGATTTTTGGAATGGTGGGAAATGTCCTATCAAACAATCCGTTCGCTCAATGAATTTATCGAAAGAGTACCCACTTCTCCTGTTGATGCATCAGTTATAAAATTACGCACAGCAGAGGCCCGTTTCTTAAGGGCATTTAATTATTTTGCCATGGTTAAACGGTATGGTGGGGTTCCTCTCATTACCAAAGTCCAAAATGTTGGTGATTCCAAAGAGACACTATATCCAGCCCGCGACAGCGAACAAAAGGTTTATGATTTCGTGATTTCAGAAATTGATGCAATTGGCGCAGATCTGCCAGAAGTAGCCACTGATTATGGACGGCCAACAAAATATACCGCATTGGCACTACAAAGCCGCGCCGCCCTTTACGCAGGTAGTATTGCACAATACGGAACTATTCAATTAAGTGGATTGTTAGGGATTCCCGCAGCTTCGGCAAATACCTATTATCAGAAATCGTATGATGCTTCAAATGCTATTATCAACAGCGGTAAATATGCTTTGTATAATGCCGACGCGGACAAAGTAAAAAACTTTAAGAATATTTTCCTTGTGAAACATAATTCTGAGATCATTTTTGCAAAACAACATGATGGGATTTCTAACTTTTCAGGAGGAAATGCCTGGTCGTACGATTTCTTACAATGCCCAAAACCACATGCCTGGGATGCCGGGAATGAGGATGCACCCTATTTGGAAATGGCCGAAGAATTTGAACATATTGATGGTACCCCCGGGACATTGGACCGAACAGCAATTCAACAAGGATTATGGTCTATGGATCAATTATGGGCTAATAAAGATCCTCGTTTCTTTGCTACAATTTATACAATGGGAACACCCTGGAAAGGAACTATTGTTGATCCCCATAATGGGCTATTGTTGCCCGACGGTACAATCCAAACGGATGGTTCATTCAATGGGACGGCAGCGCTTGGCACCCAAAAGGTTAATAATCAATTTTTTACAAGTTTTGGGGTTATGAAATTATTGGATGAAACTGCAGATAATAGTCAGTGGATTTCCAAATCAAGCACTGATTATACGGTATTTCGTTACGCGGAAGTATTGTTGAATTTAGCAGAAGCTGCTTTTGAGCTTGGTAAAACAGGCGAGGCTCTGGGTGCTGTCAACCAAATCAGGGCTAGGGCAGGGATTGCCTCATTAGCCAATGTTGACCGCGAAAAAATCCGTCATGAACGTAAAGTGGAATTAGCCTTTGAAGGTCATCGTTATTGGGACCTTCGGCGATGGAGAACAGCTGTTTCAGTCCTCTCTGTAAATCGCTCAGGTTTACGTTATATATTGGATTATACAACAGGAAAATATCAACTGCAGGTTATTGAGAATGCCGATGGAACTGTTGCACCGCCAGCTTTCTACCCTTACAACTATTATTTCCCGATTACCATTGCCCGTACAGGGAACAATCCGAATCTGGTTGAAAATCCAGGTTACAATTAAAGTATAGTTTGATCAAATAGTTAAGTAGTATAGTCCTTGTGGCTATACTACTTTTTTCAATCTATCTTATAAAAGGGGGCATTCTTAATATTCCCCCACTTGTCAGTAATGAATTTAAGTGTTTCAAGGTCTATTCATAATCATCCTTAGTCATATTTCATCCGGAATGGGATCAAAATATATTTATCTGATATTTATCTTGTTTTTTTATGCCCCAGCGGTTTCGGGGCAAGCAAAACTTTCACTTTCTTCCCCCGACCATACTATTTCGGTCGACATCAGTTTGAAGGAGAAAATCTACTACACGGTTTCATTCAAGGGGGAACGGGTTCTGGAAGCATCTCCATTGTCATTAAGTATTGGAAACACTGTACTTGGATCGAACCCAGTTGTTTTTAATCCCAAAAACACCGCAATAGAGGAGATTATTCCAACTGTTTGGGGTAGCCGAAAATCAATAAAAGATCAATACAATCAGCTTGTACTCGATTGTATTGGGGACTTTTCAGTGGAATTTCGTGCTTACAATACTGGTGTAGCTTATCGATTTGTTACCCGTTTGAAAGAAAAACAAATCATAGTCAAGAATGAGGAAGTAGCATTTCGCTTCAATTTTGGCGTTTCGGCATGGATGCTTGATTCTAAAAGTTATGAAACGAACTATCGGCTAATTCCTTTGGATGTTAAGGCCATAACGGATTTCAAGAATGAAAAAAATAAAATATTCTTGCCAGTTATTGTGCAGGCAACTCCAAAGGTAAAAGTTGCAATCACCGAAGCCGGACTATACGATTATCCCAGTTTGTTCCTTGACAGGGGCAATGATTACGAAAATTTCCTGAACGGAACATTTGAAAAATATACCCTCTCAACCAAAACGGGAGGCTTTAGCAACTATTCTCAGTTGGCCGATAAAGAAGCCGATTATATTGCAGTTACCAGTGGAACTCGTGAATACCCTTGGCGTCTACTGGTTATCAGCGACGACGACCGTACTTTTGCCGACTGCGACCTGGTTTATCAACTATCCAAACCCTGCCAGTTGAAAAACACAGAATGGATAAAACCAGGGAAAGTGGCCTGGGAATGGTGGCACGACTATGTAGTAGAGGGGCAGAACTTCCAAGGTGGAGTTAATACTCAAACTTTCCTGTACGAAACAGATTTTGCTGCAAAATATAACCTGGAATATATCCTGATTGACTGGCTTTGGACAGATAAGTATGACCTCACTTTAATCAACCCCGATGTTGACATCCCCAAGATTGTTAGCTATGCCAACAGCAAAGGGATAAAAGTAATTGTCTGGTGTCCCGGCCATACCTTGTATCGGCAATTGGACAAAGTTTTGGATTTATTTGCGTCGCTTGGAATAGCAGGTGTAAAAGCTGATTTTTTTGGTCGTGAAGATCAGACCGGAATTAAAATGTACGAGGATATTGCCCGTGCTACGGCTGAGCGAAAGATGCTGATTGATTTTCATGGGGCTGCAAAACCCACCGGGTTGTCACGAACCTATCCAAATGTGATTAACTATGAGGCCGTAGCCGGAAATGAATGGAACAAATTAAACGATGATAAGGTAACTATTGAACACAAAGTAATCCTTCCATTTACCCGTGGAATGCTTGGACCGATGGACTTTACACCCGGGGGAATGCGTAACGTTCAGTCAGGGCATGTATTACGAATGACCATGCCGGAAGTGCATGGTACGAGGTGTAACGAAATGGCTTTGTTTGTTCTTTATAACGAACCACTAAAAATGCTTTGCGATGCACCTTCGGTGTACGAGCGCGAGCCTGAAATTACCTCATTTATTTCGCAGATACCTACTATTTGGGACGAAACAAAAGTATTGGAAGCCAAATTCGGAGAATACCTAATCGAAGCACGAAAGACAGGAAATTCATGGTATGTTGCCGGAATGACAGGTGAACAGGCAAAAGCGATAACTATCGACTTTTCATTTTTAGGCGAAGGAAATTATAACGCTCAAATTCTGGAAGACGGTCCAAATGCCGACCGGATTGGAACAGATTACCTTTTTGAAAACGCATCAATAAACAAAGATTCAAAGTTTGCAATTAATATGGCACATGGTGGCGGGTTTATCATGAAAGTTGCACAATGAAAAATTTATAAACTAATAAAATCCTAAAGTGAAATTATCTATATATATGCTCCCCATTTTAGCATTATTTCTTTGTGTGACGTCCTGTTCAAAGAATCATGCAATAAACACTCTTCCATTGGTAACATCTGATGAAACTTATGGCAAAATTTCGCTCGGGCCACTTAAACAAATATACTCTGATCTGCAAATGCCCTATACCATGGATGCCAGTTGGGCGACACTTAAAAATGCGGATGGCAGCATGACATTTTATGAAACAGCTATGGGAAAATTTCCATATTATTTTCGTCACACAGGGCCATACAACGATCCTTTGAAAACCCAGCTTGATAAATTTAACTGGGATTATAACGGGTATAATCATATCTGGCCAAGTGGTTGTTGGTTAGACAATATCTACAAAGTTTCGAAGGATACTTTGGTTGGATTTGTGCATCGCGAAGATTTGGCTGGTTCGAACAACAATAAATATGGAACAAGCTATTTCTATATTGGGCTTGCCCGATCTTTTGATGGTGGAACAAACTGGAAATATCTTGGGGATGTTTTAGGGACAATTGGGAATACATCAACTTCAGGAGTGACTCCTAATATTGCAGGTGTTCCGCTGCTTATCGTAGACAACTATTTCTATCTGTATTTTGACGAAAAGAGTATAAATAACGATTGGTTGGGGTTATCTGTTGGAAGAGCAAAGATTAACGATGTGCTTAATGCCATTAGAATAGATACGGTTTCCCCATTCGTCAAATACAACAGTGGGAGTTGGTCCGAAAATGGAATTACCGGAACAGGGTCTAATATTGTACCCGACTACCAACCCTTATATGACTTCCATAGCGACGCAGTTTATTGTAAATCACTGGGTAAATATCTAATTACAGTACAGACACACAGTTTTAATAAGCTATACCTATATCAGTCAACGGATGGAGTTAATTGGGGCGAACAAATTACACTTGATTATTCACCCGGAAATATGCAACCATATTCCAGCTTTGCAGGATTTGACTCAGAAACAAGCGATGACTGCAATACTGTCGGTTCTGAATTCTATATTTACATTGATCGCAAAAGTCTTGTTAATTATGATAATGATGAAATGTACTATCGGAAAGTGACTATCAAATAATCCATTTCAAAATGATGAGAATTTGCGATTATTTTTTGGTTGTTTAATTCAGATTATGTATATTTAGGTATTGCCCGTTCATTTGACGGAGGTACTAACTGGAAGTATCTGGGAGATGTTATAGGCACACTGGGAAATCTTTCAACAAATCAGGTTTACGCACCTAATTTGGCAGGTATGCCTATCTTAAAGGTTGGTGATTACATTCTTGTTTACTTTGATGAATGGGATTCACAGGCTCATTTCAGGACCGGTATATCTGTTGGAAGGGCCAAACTAACAGATTTGATTGCAGCCATTAAGCAAGATAAGATTTGTGCTTTTAAAAAGTACAATAACGGAAGTTGGGATGAAGATGGATTAATCGGTATAGGAAGCAATGTAATTCCCGATTTTAAATGGGACTATGATGTTCATAGTGATGCTGCATATTGCAAACCGTTGAATAAATATCTGTTGACGGTGCAGACCTATGATAATAACAGACTTTATCTTTACCAATCTTCCGACGGAATCAATTGGGGAGAACAAATAACATTGGATTACCAATCGGGAGCCTATCAACCCTATTCGTGCTTTGCGGGGTTTGATTCAGAAACAAGCGATGACTGCAATACTGTTGGTTCTGAATTCTATATCTACATGGACAGAAAATTCTTTAACAATGATCCTGAGCAGATATATTATCGAAAAGTGACAATTACTCCATAAACAACTAATCAGAAAGGAAATAAAATGAAGTTAGAAATCAGATTATTACTGGGTATAAGCATGGTCATATCCACAATCTTTTTTCTTGTTGGATTCAGACCTGAATACTCTAAAGATGGTACTCATATTAACGAGAAAGCAGATCAAATTTGAGCCAAAGAAATCAATAACTATTTAGAACTAATTGCACAAAAAAGCAGCAACCCTCTTTTTCACCAGGCGAGATCTGGAAGGATAACTGGTAGTATGAACAAAAAAATATAAAATACCCGAATGGTTGAAATACATAAAACGATGGACAAAATGCGATTAAAATTTTGATTATGAGTAGATTTATTAGGCTATTACTTGTATCTCTGCTTTTTTCGCCATTGGTATTTTTTGGACAAAACAATACCAGCGTTTTGTTGCACGGCAACTGGCAATTCCAGCTCGACTCACTTAAGGTTGGTGAGAGCGAACAATGGTATAACAAGAATTTGCCAGCGAAAATTCAACTGCCCGGCTCGGTTGATGAAGGCGGATTCGGGAAAAAGCACATCAATGGGACTCCGTTGTACGATGGTCAGCCTGAAATATACCGGCTGGCCCGCAAACAGGTTTATATTGGTGCAGCCTGGTTCAGAAAAGAAATTACCCTGGCTCCCGATTGGAAAAACAAACAGGTTTACCTATGTCTGGAGCGTTGCATGTGGCAGACCAAACTCTGGGTAAATGGCAACTACGCCGGAGAAAACAACAGTTTGTGTACCCCTCATCAGTACGAAATATCTAAATTTCTGAATCAAGGAAGGAACGTTATTTCCATCCAGGTCGATAATTCGCCGCAAATCAACCTGGGTTCGTGGAGTCATGGTTACTCGCCCGAAGTTCAGACCATCTGGAATGGAATAATTGGCAAGATGGAGGTTTACGCGGTTTCGCCTGTACCTATTCAGGATGTTCAGCTTTATCCTTCGCTGGAAAAACAACTACTGACGGTAAAAGTCCAAATGAATAATACTGACAGGCAAAAAATATCAGGGGATTTAAATTTTGCAGTAAAAGATAAGAAGGCAACAATCCTAACTTACAAGCAGATAGTTAACAATTTCGATACTTCACAGCCTTTAACGGTGACAATTCCGTTGGAAGGCCGGTTAAAACCCTGGAACGAGTTTTCACCTCAGCTTTATACATTTTGTGTAACAACTACGCTTGGTCGTAATAATTCTGAAAATAAAGAAATTACATTCGGCGTTCGCGATCTGAAAACTGAAAACGGTAGTTTTGTCCTAAACGGTAATAAACTTTTTCTTCGTGGCGAACACGATGCCGGAAGCTTCCCGCTCACCGGTTATCCTTCGATGAACAAGGCAGATTGGTTAAAAATTTTTCAAAACGGGAAATCGT
>Ga0364866_10567_pt1 | contig 21176 bp, 14 predicted proteins | sample ExccelAu500001D3_3_FD_206913 | JGI IMG/M metagenome (GOLD analysis project Ga0364866, IMG submission 206913) | Enriched cells from Trout Bog Lake Hypolimnion, Wisconsin, USA - BchlTB.Aug13.5000.01.D3 | ecosystem: Environmental > Aquatic > Freshwater > Lake > Hypolimnion/Profundal zone | place... | reverse complement strand
CCCTTCAAATAATAAGGCAGGTTATGTGATTCGCCGGATATTGCGCCGTGCAGTCCGTTACGGTTATACTTTCCTGGGTTTCAGAAAACCATTTATTCATCAGCTGGTTCAGGTTCTTGCTGAGAAGATGGGGGATGCCTTCCCTGAACTGAACAAACAGCGGGAACTGGTTGTGAACGTAATCCGTGAAGAGGAGGATTCTTTCCTTCGCACCCTTGAAACCGGGATTAAAATGCTCGATACCATCATTGAAGATACCAAAAAGAAAAAAGGGCTTGAAGTGAGTGGAAATGTCGCCTTTGAACTCTATGATACCTTTGGCTTTCCACTTGATTTGACCGAATTGATCCTGCGCGAACAGGGGCTGACCGTGAACCGCGAAGAGTTTGAGCTGGCGATGGAGCTGCAGAAGAACCGTTCACGGAGTGCCACCCAGCTTGAAACCGGCGACTGGATCGAATTGCAGCATGCACCGGGTGAAGGTTTTGTCGGATACGACACCCTTGAAGCCAAAATTAAAATTAACCGGTACCGGAAAGTAAAAGGGAAAAAGGGGGAATTTTTCCAGCTGGTTTTTAATACCACCCCGTTTTATGCTGAATCGGGCGGACAGGTTGGAGATTCGGGAACCATTGAGATTAATGGAAATAAAGTAGAAATATTTGATACGGTTAAAGAAAATAATCTGACAGTTCATTTGGCAAAGGAGTTGCCAGACAATCCGGAAGGGACTTTCACTGCCATTGTTAATTTGCAAAACCGGAGACTTACGGAAAATAATCATACGGCAACCCATTTACTCGATCATGCGTTACGTGAGGTTCTCGGAACTCACATAGAACAAAAAGGATCGCTGGTGAATCCTGACTCATTGCGTTTTGACTTTAATCATTTTCAGAAAGTAACCGATGAGGAGCTTCTCCTGATTCAGAAAAGGGTAAACGAATTAATCAGGGCAAATAGCCGGAGGGACGAACGTCGTGAGGTTCCGATTGCCGAAGCCGAATCAATGGGTGCCATTGCCTTGTTCGGAGAGAAATACGGCGATCAGGTGAGGGTAATCAAATTTGGGGATTCTGTTGAACTATGCGGGGGAACACATGTTGAATCAACCGGCACAATCGGACAATTCATCATCCTTTCCGAAGGCTCAATTTCTGCCGGTGTTCGCCGGATTGAAGCTATAACAGCCTCAAAAGCAGAAGAATATATCGAGAAGAATTTGAAGACACTCAAGGAAGTTTCATCATTGTTCAACAATCCTTCAGATCTTAAAGGGGCAGTTGAAGATCTGTTTGCGAAATTTCAGCAACTTAATAAACAGGCAGAGGCTTACGAAAAGGAAAATGCGGGTAAGCTAAAGAAGGAGCTTTTACAACAGATTGAATCAATCAACGGGGTAAATTTTCTGGCACAACAATTAAAGGTTGATAATTCTGCCATACTTAAGGATATTGCTTTCCAGGTGAAGGGTGAGGTTGAAAACTTATTCCTGGTGCTGGCGGCTGAGATTGACGGAAAGGCGAATATTCATGTGATGATTTCGGATAATCTATTGAAAGAAAAAGGATTAAATGCAGGATCGATTGTGCGCGAACTTGCTAAGGCGGTCAATGGGAGTGGTGGTGGTCAGCCATTTTACGCCACCGCCGGTGGGAAAGAACCATCGGGAATACCACAATTACTGGATAATGCCAGGAAACTGATATAGCTTATCTGATATTAATTGGATATATTCTTGTCTTCAAATGAAATCGGAGATAATCCGGAGTATTGGCTACAGGGCCGGGATATACTTTGCATAATAATTGTTCAAATAAACAATGGAGCAATCATGCATTTAATCAATACCTTATAAAATAGTTTTCAGGGCAGGTAAACATTCACCTGCCTTTGTTTTTTATATATTTTAGCAATCTAAAATTTACTTTAATGAGAAACTTCTATAACTTCCTTTTTTCAGTTGCAACCGCCGGATTTTTACTGGTCCTTTTGGCGACTGCATTGGCGTTTGGTACCTTTATCGAGAACAGTTATGGTACTGAAGCTGCCAGATCACTGGTTTATAACTCCTGGTGGCTTGAGCTGATCATGATTGTTCTTAGTATAAACATGGTCGCTAATTTTATTCGTCACAAGATGTACCGCAAGAAGAAACTGACCATGGGTGTTTTTCACCTGGCTTTTGTCCTGATCATTCTTGGTGCCGGAGTGACCCGCTATTTTGGGAGCGAGGGGATTGTCCATATCCGTGAAGGAGAGTCTACCAATATTCTGGTCTCAGCTGACACAAAGTTTAATTTTTCAGCCTCTTTCCAGGGTGAACAGAAAGGATTCTCTGAATCGGCAAGTGTTGCTACCCTTGCTGCGAATAAGATATCGCATCAAATTAAAATAGGAGGGAAGGAGATTTCGGTTAAATCGGTAAATTATTTTGTGGATGCTCAGCGTAGTATTCAGTCTGATCCACAGGGTGAACCAATGATTGATCTGGTCTATGCCCAGCAGCGGGGAATGAAAAGTGAGTTGCTTCATGTCGGACAAGTTGTCAGTGCAAATGGTGTTACCATTGGATTTAATACCCCGGCGACAGTCCGTTTCATAATCAGGGGAGATAGTCTGAAACTGGTTTCCGGAGATACCATCCGGTCAACCAATATGCAATCACAGGAGGCTCCGCCATGTCCCCCGGGAACAGAGCTGACCTGTAAGGAAAAAATGATTTACCAGGTGGCAGGAACGTCGCTGGTCGTAAAAAAATTCCTGCCGGCGGGTCGTGCAGATGCAGTTGCGGGGAACGGAACCCCAACCGGCGAAAATGCCATTATTCTACAATTAGCTGATAATCAAAAACAACAATTGGTCACTTTATGGACTTCTGCCCAGAATGAGTCTTCGAAGTATTCGGGAAGTTTTGATGGAGTGAATTTTCAGATGTGGGTAGGTCCGGAAGAAAAGTTACTCCCTTTCTCACTTAAGCTGAACAAATTTAATCTCATCAGATACCCGGGTTCCAACAGCCCTTCGTCGTATGAAAGCCTGGTGACCCTCACCGATCAGGAGAAGGGGATAACCATGGATTATAAAATATTTATGAATAATATTCTGAACCACAGGGGATATCGTTTTTATCAGTCATCCTACGACATGGATGAAAAGGGAACCGTCCTTTCGGTTAACCATGACCTTGCCGGAACTTTGATTACCTATGTGGGGTATTTCCTTCTGTTCCTGGGAATCCTTTTATCTATTTTTAACCGTAACAGCCATTTCTTTGGATTGATGAAAAAGGCATCTGCGGGAACCGCTTTAATTTTATTCTTCCTGTTATTCAATGGATTTAAGGCGGATGCAGCAGCTCCGCAGCCTGTTCCCTATTCAATAGCTAAAGAGTTTGCGAAAGTCTGGGTCCAGGGGCATGACGGAAGGATCAAACCATTCAGCACCCTGGCCTATGAAATGGTGATGAAGGTCTCGCGATCCGAAGATATTGACGGACAATCCCCCGAACAGGCGGTGCTTGGTATGTTGGCCCATCCTCAGGAGTGGCAGGGGGTGGCAATGATCGCAATCAATGACGATCAGATTGGATCCAAACTGGGCGTTCCGAAAGGGAAAGCCTCATTTAATGATTTTTTCGATCAGCAGGGAAACTATAAATTGGCGAGCGAAGTTCAGTCGGCGTTCAGCAAGAAACCCGGAGACCGCAAACTTTTTGATAATGATATCATCAAAATTGACGACCGGCTTAATGTCGTTTACCAGGTTTACCATGGGGATATGTACAAATTTTTCCCATCACCCGATCCCCGGGACCTGACCTGGTATGCTCCTATTACACGTTTCCCATCTTCGTTTGGGAAGGATTCCTCGCTGGTTACACGTGTTTTTCCCGAATTTATCCTGTCTCTGCGTGATGGAAATCTGGAACAAGCTTCCAAATCGGTGGATATGATTTCCGGGTATCAGAAGCACTACGGATCTGCGCTGATTCCGGGAGAGGCAAAACAAAATCTTGAAATCATTTATAACCATGTCAATATTTTTAAAAATCTCTCGGGATGGTATGTCCTGCTAGGTCTGGTATTGTTTGGGTTCTTCTTTTACTCTGTTTTTACGGGTAAAAAGCTTAATCAAAAAGCGGTCAATTATATAGTTATCGGTCTAGCCATCGGCTTTATCGGACAGGTTGCCGGCTTGATTATCCGGGGATATGTTTCAGGACATTTACCGTGGAGCGATGGCTATGAATCAATGATTTATATTGCCTGGGCGGTGATGCTGGCCGGTTTGATTTTTGCCCGCCGCAATCCGATGGTGCTCTCGGTGGCAGCGATCCTTTCGGGATTGACCCTTTTTGTGGCTCAGATGAGCTGGTTAAATCCCGAAATAACAAACCTGGTTCCGGTTCTCAGGTCATATTGGCTGGCAATCCATGTGGCAGTGATCACAGCAAGCTATGGCTTCCTGGGGGTAAGTGCCATTATCGGATTTGTGAATCTACTGATGGCGGCTTTTCAGAACAAATCAAACAAGGAACGTATTAAATCCTCAGTAATGCAGTTAACTGCAATTAACGAGGCTTCCATGATTTTAGGGTTGTATATGCTCACTATCGGAACTTTTCTGGGGGGAATATGGGCCAACGAATCCTGGGGACGTTACTGGGGCTGGGACGCAAAGGAGACCTGGGCGCTGATCAGTGTGCTCTATTACGGTTTTATTTCACACATGAGGCTTATTCCGGGCTTTAGAGGCTGGTTTGCCTTTAACCTGGCGTCGGTCATCGGCCTTTTGTCAGTTTTGATGACCTACCTTGGAGTAAACTATTACCTCTCCGGATTACATTCCTACGGAAGTGGTGAGGGGTTACAATTCCCGATCTCAATTGTTGTGGTGTATGTAGTTATAGGAATAATCGCATTTTTGGCAAAGAAAAAAGAGAACAAATCTTTTTGATATAAGCCCCGGGTGTTACAATAACATTCGGGGTTTTACTTCCAACCAACAAAATCCGGTTATTTAGTTGGTAATTTTCTTGCTTTTTTTACTTTTACTAAAAAATGTAGGACTATGCCTGTGAAACGCACCTTCGATATTCTCGAACATTGTCTTCAGAATTGCCCCCGCGCGGACGCAGTTTGCGGAAAATATGGTAACCAATGGGTGCCATTTAGTACGGAACAATTTGCACGGAAATCGGAGTTGCTGGCCCTAGGCCTCATGGCAATAGGGATGAAAAAAGGGGATCGTGTTGCTACAGTCTCCGGAAACCGGCCCGAATGGAGTTTTGTTGATATGGCCCTTGCTATGTCGGGCGCGGTACATGTGCCGGTTTATCCAACCATCAGTGAAGAGGAGTACCGCTATATTTTCAGCCACGCCGAAACACGGTTTATTTTTGTCTCAGACGACAAGTTGTATAAAAAACTGAGTCCGATGATCGGTGAGATTTCAAGCATGGAGCGGGTTTTTACATTTAATGAAGTAACCGGTGCCACCAGTCTCGAATCACTTTGCCAGTATGGGGAGGAACATGAAAATGAGCTATCTCGCATACTTTCTCAGATCAGCCTTTCGATAGGAGAGGAGGAGATGGTTACCATGATCTACACCTCTGGGACTACCGGAATCCCGAAAGGGGTAATGCTCTCGCACCGCAATCTGGTCTCCAATTTTACTACCCACGCCAATAATTTTGATCTGGGACACAATCACAGGGCAATATCGTTTCTCCCACTTTGTCATATTTTTGAACGGATCGTCAACTATAATTTTCTTTATAAAGGGATCGGAATGTATTATGTGGAGTCTCTGGCCCAGATTATGCCGGCCATTAAAGAGGTTCGGCCACATATCTTTTGCGGAGTGCCCCGGCTGCTCGAACGGGTTTATAACAGTATCCTTACGAAGGGAAAACAGCTGAGAGGGATCAAAAAGTGGCTGTTTTTTTGGGCAGTAGATTTAGGCCGCATTTATGAGCATAACATGAAAATGTCAGTCTGGTATCGGTTGCAACTTATGATTGCTGACAAGCTGATCTATTCGAAATGGCGTGCTGCCTTAGGAGGTAATCTGCAGATTGTTGTATCCGGAGGAGCTGCCTTGCAGCCTCGTATCGCCCGGGTATTCAGCGCAGCCAGGATCTATGTGCTTGAAGGTTATGGACTAACCGAAACTTCACCGGTTGTGGCGGTTGGAAATTTAAGAACCCACGAATTAAAAGTGGGAACCAATGGTCCGGTTTTACCCGGCGTTGAGGTAATGATTGCAAAGGATGGAGAAATTCTCACCAAAGGACCTAATCTGATGATGGGATATTACCGTCAACCGGAACTGACTGCTGAAGTAATCGACAAGGAAGGATGGTTTCATACGGGGGATATCGGAATCCTCGACGAGGGGAAATACCTTAAAATCACTGACCGAAAGAAAGAGATATTCAAACTCACCGGGGGGAAATACATTGCACCGCAGATGATAGAGAATAAACTCAAAGAGTCGATGTTTATTGATCAGGTGATGGTCATTGGTGATCACGAGAAATTTGCAAGTGCTCTGATATCTCCCAATTTCGAATACCTTCATGAATGGTGTGCAGAACACCAGATTCTCTTCAAGGATAACGCCGATTTAATCACTCTTCCCGCTGTTCAGTCGAAATTCCTAAGTGAAGTAAAAGAGATCAATAAAACGCTCGGACAACACGAGGAGATCAAACGGTTCAGGCTCATTGCCGATTCATGGAGCCCTCAAACCGGTGAGTTGTCGCCAACGCTGAAGCTAAAACGAAAGATAATCGAATCTAAATACAAGGTGCTGATTGAGGAGATCTTTGCTCCATCACGCGACGAGGACTAATCTTTTGATTCCCGTCTATTGGTGAAGAGAGTAGCGAAAGTTACCGAACTTTAAGGAGACTAAGGCGGCAAACCCGCTTAGATCAGCCGGTGTAAGTGAGTCGTATGAGACATTGCCTGTGTACCGGTAACTTGTGCCAATCCCAAATTTGGCGTATCTCCAGATGTTTGCCTCAATGATTATCCCCGGTTCAGCAAATATAAAATTAGGGCTGCCTGACACGGTTCCGGCTCTGTTCCCTGTTATTTTCAGTTGCCCGACGCCGGCCGACAAAGGAAAGGTCAGGTGAACCTTTTGGAGAGGCCATAGGGTATATTCCAAATGCAAACCACCCCAGATCATCTGAAATCTACCTGTCCCACTAGCGGGGGGCAATGGAATATTTTTTGGTATCATGTTATAGACTGCTCCGATTGAGATTTTCTTATTGATAATTACTCCACCACCCAGTCCGCCGATCATTGTACGATTAAGGGCAATCTGACTGTATTCAAAAGTTGGGTTCAGATAAAGTTCCAGGTCGCGGGGCTTATCCTTAAAAAGCTGATCCATCGGATTTATTTGCCCGTTGAGGTTCAATGCAGCCAAAACGGCAAGAGTTATAATCAGCAAAATCTTCATTCATGTATGTTTTATAAAATATTGAACACCGTTTAACCACCGGAAATTTAAATCCATTTAAAATAAGGTTCAGATCAAATATCATACCATATTCACGAATACCGAAAAGCTAGGATATTTAATTTGCTTATTGAATTAAGTAATTGTTAATCAGAATTATATAATGCTCTAAACCTTGTCTGGATTTTATAGGGCTGGTAAAAGGTGGAGCAGGGTAAAAATTGTGAATGTCTTAAGATGTCTGTTCCGAAAAATCAGAAAAATAGTCAGATGACTTAAAACATGAGAAATGGTTAAGTCTACCTTTAATTTTGCAGGCGATTTGGCCAAATTATCCTGTCTGAGAGGAGTATGATCTTTAATCTCAAAACGGAAGTTAAATCCATTGAAAATTCTATTGCTTATCCCTTTTCTTGCAATAAATTGATTCTTCAATTAAATAGAGGAATCAATTTGATTGAAAAGGATTAATTTTGTCTGACTGAACTTTAATTTGTTTATGGAGAAGATTTTAATTACAGGAGCCACTGGCAATGTGGGGTTAAGTACATTGAAATTGCTGGAAACCCTTAATTATCCTGGTGTTGAGGTTGTGGCTGCCGTCCGTGATATTGAACGGGCACGAAAAATAGAGGGGATTGGCACTTGCAATTTCTGTCATTTTGAGTTTGACGAGCCTTCAACCTATGATAAAGCGCTTGAAGGGGTTACCAGGATTGTACTGATTCGCCCCAATCAGGTATCCGATGTTTCGAAGCATATCTTTCCTTTTCTGGCCAAAGCCGAGAAGTTAGGGGTAAAGCATATCGTTTTTATTTCCATTGCCGGGGCAGAGCGGAACCGTATCTTTGCCAATCACCGGACAGAAAATCATTTTAAAAAATTGAGTATCCCTTCGACTATTTTGCGTCCATCGCTTTATATGCAGAATTTGTCCACTTTACATCGGCAGGATATTCTGATGCACGATAAGATCAATATTCCGGCAGGGCAGGGGTTGGTCAACTACATTGATGTGCGGGATGTTGCCGAGGCGATTGTTGCGATCCTGTTTAACCCGGTGCATGAAAATCAGGCGTATGATATCACTGGTCCGGAACCACTTGATTTCTACCAGATTGCTAAAATATTCTCCGACGAATTGGGTCGGGAAATCAAGTATGCCCGGCCATCTACCATCCGGTTTGTACGTCAAAAATTAAAGGATAAGAAGCAATTGCTCTATGTCGTTACCCTGTCACTGCTCTATTCTGCTGCCCGAAACGGCAAAATGAATTATGCCAATGATGTTTTCCGTTCGATTACTGGACATGATCCCAGGACGTTAGCTGAATTTATACACGAGTACCGGGAGTACTGGATTCGAACCGGAGTTGAAGCGAAGCCGGAAAAACAGAGAAAAGGGCTCCGTCGTAAACGTTTTTAATTTTAATTTTAGTTAAAATGCGAAAAGTTATTAGAATATTTTTAATATATATCCTTCCGGCTGTTATTGTATTGATTATTATTGCTTTAATTGCCCTGCCGCATGTTGCAAAGAAATATATCAACGAACACGGGAAAGAATATACAGGGAGAAAACTCGCTGTTGACCAGATTCGGATCAACTATTTTACGAAGACCTTGCGGGTAATCGATTTTAGGATGTTCGAACCGAATGGCCAAAAAAGCTTTATCGCCTTTGATACCCTGTTAATAAAAATCAACCCGGTCCGCCTGCTCTCTTCTGAGCTGGACATTGATCAGATCCGCCTGGTTAAACCTGAAGTGAATATTGTGCGGCGCGATACCGTTTTTAATTTTGATGATATCATTGCCTTCCTTAAATCAAAGCCTAAAGAAGAACCGGCTAAAAAGTCCTCAGCTCCTTATAAATATGTTTTGAAGAACATTTCGCTTGAAAGGGGAAATCTCTCATTTAACGATATTGGGGCAAATTATACCAATATTATGAAGGATCTGAAATTTGCAGTTCCCTATATCAGCTACAATGAAGAGGAGATCAGCAAAGTCGGATTAAAATTTTATTTTGAAAACGGAGGTTTTTTTCAGGCCAGGGTTGACTATAACCTGAAAAAAGGGGGTTATGCTGCTGATTTTACTGTAAATCAATTAGATATTGCTCCCTTCTTACCTTATACCAAAGATTATTTCAGGTTAAAAAGCATGGAAGGGATCGTGGACGGATCTTTTCATCTGAACGGAAATATAAGCAAACTTGATTCCATCCTGATCAGCGGAGATGGAAGCATCTCTGGTTTTGTGGCTAAGGACTTGTCAGACAGGAAGGTATTGGGGGCAAAAAAGGGCCGTGTTGTGATGAAGAATTCATGGCCAATGAAGTTCTCGTTTAACTTTGACACCATCGCCTTAACAGAACCTTATCTCTTTTTTGAGATGAAAGACTCGACGAATAATTTTTTAAATCTGATGGTTCCAAGCGCTCCGTCGAGTGAGCCATTTCATTATTATTACGCCATTAATCACCTCAAGATTGAAAATGGACTGGTCGATTTCAGGGAATCATCCCACGGAGAACCATTCAACTATAATCTTGATCAAATCTCATTTGCCGTCGATTCAATCTCTTCAACGAGTAAATGGGTAAAGGCTTATTCTGCAGCCCGGCTCAATAAACGTGGAAAGCTTAAGGTTGAAATGGGGATCGATCCTTCCAATCCCTTCGAATTGAAGCTTGATTATGTACTGACCAATTTCCAGCTGAGCGATCTCAATCTTTATTCAAGATACTATGTGGGCTTCCCGATCCTCCTTGGAAACATGTATTACCAGGGGAAGACCGTTATAAAAGCCCGGCAGATTACCAGCGAAAACAAGCTGATTATCCGGAATGCCAAACTGGGGAAGAAGAGTGGCGGGTTAATGAATCTTCCGTTGAAGCTTGCAGTTTACCTGTTAAAAGACATCAATGGAGATATTATCCTGGATCTTCCGTTAACGGGTGATTTAAACGATCCCAAAACCAATATTGGTCATTTGGTGTGGCAGGTACTAAAAAATGTGGTGGTAAAAGTTGTTGCTTCTCCATTTCGGGCCCTTTCGAGGCTCATGGGGGTCGATCCTGCAGAGGTAAAGGGACTCGAGTTCGCCTATGCGGATACGACCCTTACTGATCGCCATCTCAAGCGAATAAAGCTGTTTACAGAGTTGGAGAAGAAGAAGCCCGATATGAAAATTGAGCTTACCTACTTTAACGATGTTGAATTAGAGAAGAAGGAGATTGCAATGGATGAGGCAGGCAAGCTTTTTAAGGCATCCACCGGAAGCGATTACAATAAGGAGAAAACTCAGTTTACCACCTTTCTTGCTCAGAAATTAAAGTCAGATACCATAAGCCCGGTTTCGGGAAGCCTGTTACTGATTGGAAATCATAAACTTGATTCCATCCAGAACAGCTTTGCCCAAAAACGGATTCATAAGATTGAAGCAGCCCTGCACGCCATTGACAGCACCACCCGCATTAAAATGGTCACTCCAAACAAGGAGGTTCCTGAAAATGTGGGGAGCAGACCTGTTTTTGAGTTGAAGTTTTCTGTGGACGAGTAAGGTTAATATGAATGTGAGAGAGGCTTTTGTCAATGAAAGGGAGTCAAACTAAGATGATTTTTACCCTTCTTTAATGGTTAGCCCGAGATCTTTCCCTTTGGAAAGCATAAACCGATAGGCCTCTTCGAAGTTATTGCGTATCTCACCCTCAAGGATAGCCTCTTTGATCGCAGATTTAATGATCCCGATTTCCCGTCCCGGAGGAATTGAGAAAGTCTCCATGATGAGCTCTCCGGTTACGGGGGGCTGAAAATTCCGGAGTGCATCCCGTTCTTCGATATCTTTTAATTTTTCACGTACCAGTTGAAAGTTAGCCAGGTACTTAATGACCTTGTCCGGGTTTTTGGAGGTAATGTCTGCCTCGCACAGGGTCATCAGGTCATCGATATCATCTCCGGCATCGAACAATAGCCGGCGCACGGCCGAATCGGTAACCTCCTCTTCCGACAGGACAATCGGCCGCATATGGAGTGAAACCATCTTTTGCACGTATTTGCACTTCTCGTTCAGAGGCAGTTTTAACCGGTCAAACATACGCGGCACCATTTTTTCACCCACAAAGTTATGGGCATGGAAGGTCCATCCCAACCGCGCATCGAACCGCTTGGTTACTGGCTTTGCGATATCATGAAGCAATGCTGACCATCGGAGCCAGAGGTTATCGGTATTTTTGCAAATCCGGTCAAGAACCTCCAGTGTGTGGTAGAAATTGTCTTTATGTCCAATCCCATTCCTGGTTTCGCGCCCCTTAAGTTTTTGCACTTCGGGGAGGATGATTGCCAGTAATCCTGTCTTTTCCAGTAGTTTAAAGCCAATAGAGGGCTTTGGGGAGAGCATGATTTTATTGATCTCTTCCGAGATCCGCTCTTTCGAGATAATCTCAATCCGTGTCCGCTGACTTTCAATGGCCGCCAACGTATTTTCTTCGATAGTGAAATCGAGCTGGGTTGCAAACCGGATGGCTCTCATCATGCGTAAAGGATCGTCAGAGAAGGTTATTTCGGGGGCAAGCGGGGTCTTTAAAATTTTGTTTTCAAGATCGCCAATTCCGTTAAACGGATCGAGAAGCTCTCCAAAACTATTGATATTTAGGCAAATAGCTAATGCGTTGATTGTGAAATCACGGCGTTTCTGATCGTCTTCCAAAGTGCCGTCCTCGACGATTGGTTTGCGGCTTTCCTGTCTATAGGATTCCCGGCGTGCACCCACAAACTCAAAATCGATATCGTTGAAGCGAAACATCGCGGTGCCAAAGTTGTGGAAAACACTCACCTTCAGTCCGGGCCGCAAGGAGGCTGCAACCTTGGTTGCCAGGTCAATGCCACTGCCAACGGTCACAACATCGACATCGAAGACTTCCCGTTTCCGGTTTAACAGCACATCCCGGACAAAACCACCGACGACATATGTTTCAACCCCTTCCTTATCCGATATTTCACCGATCTTTTTAAAAACGGGGTGGGTTATGTATTCTTTTAAATTCTGCACAATAATGAATTAGTATTTACTAATGGCTGCAAAGTTAAGGATTTAAACGCTTCCGCAAGGTGTGAAAAGACAGAAAGGTTCGCAGACATAAACTCATCATAGCTTATCTGCCACATTCTCAAGCTTCATCCCCCTTGAACCTTTAATAAGGAACAGATAGCCCCGGGGTTTGGAATTTTCCATAAATTGAATGAGCGATTCATTGTCTCTGAATACCTTAAAATCAGGAGAAACGCGACATTGCGAGAACTCCTCTCCGGTTAGCAGGACCATTTGAACTTTCATAGTCGCAAGCTTATCCGCAATTTTCTGATGTTCCTCATGGGAAGCTTCGCCCAGTTCGAACATATCACCCAGAATAATCCCCTTCAGGGGTGCATCGAATGTTTTAAAATTCTCAAGCGCCGCATCCATGCTTGAAGGATTGGCATTATAAGCATCCATGAGGAGGGTATTGAATGCTGTTTTTATAAATTGTGAGCGATTATTGGTTGGTTTGTAACCCTCTATTGCATCAGCTATTTCAAGTGGATCCACACCGAAATAATTCCCGATACAAACGGCTGCCATTGCATTCTCAAGATTGTAACCTCCTGCAAGATTTGTTTTCAGGTAAAGCCAGCCTTTCGGGAATTTAGCCTTGAAAACCAGGGTTGGCGAGTGCTGAACGATCTCTCCTTCGATTCCGATGCCTTCGGGAGTCGTCCTGTAGCCAATCGGTTCAAGCTCCCCGGCCATCTCCTTTAGCCAGGGATTGGAAGTATTCCGGAAGATCTTTCCCCCGTTATGCTCAATAAAACGATAAAGTTCAGCCTTGGTGTTTCTCACCCCCTCGAAAGAGCCAAAACCTTCAAGGTGTGCTTTCCCGACGTTGGTAATTAAACCGAAGTCAGGCAATGCAATTTCACACAAGGCGGCGATCTCACCCGGATGATTTGCCCCCATCTCAACGATACCTATGCTTGTCTCATGGTTCATGGATAATAATGTAAGCGGAACACCAATATGATTATTGAGGTTCCCTTTCGTAGCCGTGACCTTGAATTTTTTGGATAAAACAGCCGTAATCAGCTCTTTTGTGGTTGTTTTTCCGTTGGTTCCAGTGATAGCAAGGATCGGAATCTTTAGTCTGAGCCGGTGGATGCGGGACAACTCCTGTAAGGATTTAAGTACATCCTCAACCAATATACAACGATCATTTAATTTGCAGGCAGGTTCGTCAATAACAGCGTATTTGGCACCATTTTCCAATGCCTTTGCGGCGTAACTGTTCCCATTGAAATTTTCCCCTTTTAACGCGAAAAAAAGGGCATTCTGTTCTATGTTACGGCTATCAGTCGATATAACCGGGTGTTTTGTAAAAAGCTGATATAATTCTTCTGTTGACATGGCACTGATATGAATTAAAAAACCCCATTTTTAGATGAGGTTTTTTAGGATTCCGGTCTTAACTCCTATTTGGATTTGGTATTCGAATCTCCAAGATGGGTCATAGCGCATCGGAAACCAATATCGTTGGTTGCCTTTCGTTCATCCATATATCTGCGGGCGCCGGGACTAAGCCAATAGGTTCGGTCTTTCCAGCTCCCACCTTTGTAAACCCGGCTATGGTCGGAGATTCTCGAAATAAAATTAGCGGCCCCGGCTGCATACATTTGGCTGGTAGATGCCGGATCGTTGTTGTTTTTCCATTCATCTGATTCCGAAATCACTGACTGGCTGTCACCGTCTTTGAAATTGGTATAATTTGCAACAGTGTCCTTAACGAGTTCCCCGTATTTGTTTTTAATCATTTTTCCGTCTGATCCGCGGCGGAAATTGGTATAAACATTTCCCCGGAGTGGTTGGAATTCGTTAACTACTGAGAATGAATTTGGCCGGTATACATCCTGTACCCACTCATTCACATTCCCTGCCATGCAATATAGCCCATAATCATTTGGTTGAAAGGAGTGTACCGGGGCTGTAATCTCGTACCCGTCATTGAGGTATCCTGCAACTCCCATGTAGTCACCACGGCCTCTAACATTATTGGCCAGCATTTCACCCTGGTGTTTTTTGCTTGAGTTACGGATCTGATTTCCATTCCATGGATATATGCGCCGTTCAAGAACTACTTCGTCTTCTGTATTTCCCGAAAGTCCAAGAGCTGCATATTCCCACTCAGCCTCGGTAGGGAGTCTGTAACGTGGTTTGATTAATCCGTCTGACATATTCACCCGGCGGGTACCACCGTCTTTGCTTAAATTTTTAAGTGGCCTTTTGCCATCTACCCCATCATAAGCTGCATTGAGGTAACCATCTGTGGTAAAAACTTTATCTCCGGTCTGAGCAAGGTCAGGTTGTAGTTTTTGATTTTCAATAAGAATCTGTTCATTAGCCCGGTCTGTTCTCCATTTGCAATATTTGTCAACCTGAACCCAACTTACTCCGACCACCGGATACTCCGAATAAGCCGCATGGCGAAGGTAGTTTTCAAGATATGGCTCATTATAAGAGAGTTCGTTGCGCCATACAAGTGTATCAGGGAGGGCGGCTTTGTAAATGTCCCGGTCATTCGGGTAAACCCGCTGTAACCAATAGAGGTATTCGCGCCAGTCAACATTGCGGACTTCAGTCTCATCCATGTAAAATGAAGCAACCGTAACGCGGCGGGGAGTATTATTGTTTTCAAACATAACATCCTGCTCGACCCGTCCCATGGTAAAAGTTCCCCCCTGGATATAAACCAGTCCCGGACCTGCCGTCTGCGTATATCCGGAACGATATTCAAATCCACCGTTTTTAGGATTATTGTAAGCCCAACCAGTTGTTGATGACGTACTTTTTTTCTTACCTTTGACTAAACTACAGGAGGATGCAATCAGCAAACATAAAACCAGATAAACAAAAACATTGAGCTTCATATTTCGATGTCGTTTAAATTCACTTTAATTTTAAAATACAAATATAAGTAAAAATCAAATATTTTACCGTTTAATTAGCCGGTTTTACCCGATTCCCGGTTGAGGAAACTAAGTGGTACAAATATATTGGAAAATATCGAAACCAGAATGATTAATTTTCTGAAAAAGAGTAAACATATTTACTCCGATGATATTAAATTCATGGATCTGACTTTATCTGATATATTGTTATTAATCAGCCTGATGATTAATAATTGGATGCGGAATTTTAAGGCGGAGATTTGATTCTTGTCACTTTACAAAATTGGTTGGGCATTTATGCGCCCTCTCAACAAAGGGGGAGCTACACTTACATTAACTACTTTCTTCCCTTTGGGAGGGTTAGACTGTGGTTTGAAAGATCAAACAGGGTGCGAATGCGGTTATAAAATATTGCGTATGCCTTGAACATCCGGATAGTACTAAATGGCAGAACTTTAATGAATTAAATTAAAAATTATAAATCACAATGAGTTATCGCATCGGATTGGGGTATGATGTTCATCAGTTGGCTGAAGGAGAAACACTTTGGATCGGGGGGATCCTGATTCCCCATGACAAGGGGCTGGTTGCCCATTCGGACGGGGATGTATTGCTTCATGCCATTTGTGACGCTTTGCTGGGGGCTGCAAAACTTCGGGATATTGGCTACCATTTTCCTGACACTTCGGCGGAGTTAAAAAGTATTGACAGCAAGGTATTACTTGCTGAAACGTACCGGATGGTCCGGGAGAAGGGATTCAGACTGGTGAATCTTGATGCCACCATTTCTGCACAGCGACCCCGGCTGAAGGAGTATATTCCGGGTATGGAAGCCGCAATAGCCAGTGTCTTGACTATTGATGTTGAAGCAGTTAACATTAAAGCCACCACTACCGAAAAGCTGGGTTTTGAGGGAAGAGAAGAGGGAATTTCGGTACAGGCTGTCGTTTTGATAAAGAAAACCGGTTATTAAGGATATGGAAATAACAGCAGTAATGAACTCATAAAAAGCAAAAAACCGCTACTTTATTGGTAACGGTTTTTCATTTTCTTTTTGTCAGGGTGTGTCTTAAGAGATGGCCAGCGGATTTTTGATAAGTTCATCCATAAGTGCGATCTCAAAAACCTCATCCACATTGACAACATAGTGGAAAGTAAGCCCTTTTAGATATATTTCCTTGATCTCTTCGATATCTTTTTTATTTTCTTTCGAAAGGATTATCTCTTTAATTCCGGCACGTTTTGCCGCAAGGATTTTTTCTTTAATTCCGCCAACTGGCATTACCCGGCCCCGCAGGGTGATCTCCCCGGTCATGGCCAATCCTTTTTTTACTTTCCGTTGTGTGAAAGCAGAAGCCAGGGCGGTAGCCATCGTTATACCTGCCGAGGGTCCGTCTTTGGGTATGGCCCCTTCAGGCACATGCATGTGGACATCCCATTTTTCGAAGACTTCGGGTTTTAATCCGAGCTGCAAACTGTGAGACTTTAAATATTCAAAAGCAATTGCTGCCGATTCTTTCATCACTTCACCAAGGTTACCGGTGATTGTAAATTTACTCTTTCCCTGGCTTAGGCTGGTTTCCACATATAGAATCTCACCTCCGACCGAGGTCCATGCCAGTCCTGTAACAACGCCTGCATATTCGTTCCCTTCGTAGCTCTCTTTATTGTACCGTGGAGATCCAAGATATTCCCTGATCTCCGGAACACCGATTTTTTTGTTGTAATCCTCCTGGAAAGCGATTTTCCGGGCGATACGTCTGGTGACTTTTGCGATTTGCTTATCCATTTCACGGACACCCGATTCCCTGGTATAATCTTCAATTAAACGGACGAGCGCCTCTTTCGTGAATTTTAAATCATTCTTTGACAGCCCATGGTTTATAAGTTGGCGCATAATAAGATGGCGCTGAGCAATCTCTATCTTTTCTTCGATCAGATAGCCGCTCACATCGATTAATTCAAGCCGGTCCCTCAGAGCAGGATGAATGGTGTTCAAAGTATTGGCAGTGGCAATAAACATGACCCGGGAAAGATCGAAATCCTGGTCAATGTAGTTGTCGTGAAACTCGCTATTTTGCTCAGGATCAAGGACTTCAAGTAATGCTGATGCCGGATCTCCATGAAAGTCACTTGACACCTTATCTATTTCATCCAGAATGAAAACCGGATTTGAGGTCCCGGCCTTTTTGAGGTTTAGAATTATCCTGCCAGGCATGGCTCCGATATAGGTTTTTCGGTGTCCGCGAATTTCCGATTCATCATGAAGACCACCCAGACTCATTCTGACGAATTTACGCCCGAGTGCCCTGGCCACCGATTTCCCCAGGGAAGTTTTTCCAACTCCGGGGGGGCCGTAAAGACAGAGGATGGGCGATTTCATATCACCTTTTAATTTTAGTACGGCAAGGTGTTCAAGAATCCGGTCCTTGACCTTCTCGAGGCCATAATGGTCCTCATCGAGAATCCGCTCGGCATTTCGAAGGTCAAAATTATCTTCCGAATAGACATTCCACGGAAGTTCAAGGAAGGTATCAAGATAACCCGATTGTACTGAATATTCTCCTGCCGCAGGATTCATCCGGGTAAGCTTCGAAAGCTCTTTCTCAAAAACAGTTTGAATATTGGCACTCCATTTTTTATCCAAACTCCTCCTCCTGAGTTCTGAGATCTCCTGTTCAGAGGGATTGCCCCCCAATTCGTCCTGAATTGTTTTAATTTGTTGGTGCAGAAGATATTCGCGTTGCTGCTGATCCATATCGACCTTTACTTTTTTCTGAATATCTTTCTTAAGGTCGATCATCTGAACCTCACGTACCAAAAAGGTAAGTAAAATGGTGCTTCGCTCACGCAGGTCATCCAATTCAAGTAACTCCTGCTTTTCTGCTGCACTGAGTTCGGTATTGTTACAGATAAAATTAATCAGGAACGTGTCATTTTCAATGTTTTTAACCGCAAACTGTGCTTCAGGTGGAATATTTCCCGATGACTTTACAATTTTTAGCGCCAGATCCTTAAGAGATTCAACAAGGGCAGCAAATTCATTCATTTTGGTTTTGGGCAGGACATCATCAAGCACATTTACCGTAGCCGAAAAATAAGGGACAGACTCTTTGAGTGCGTGTATTCTGAAACGCCGTTTCCCCTGAATGATCACCGAGGTGGAGCCATCGGGCATCTCGAGAATTTTCAGGATCTCAGCCATTGTCCCAACCTGGTAGAGATCTGCAATCTCCGGATCCTCTACCTGTCCATCTTTTTGTGCGATCGTTCCTATCAGTTTATTCCCGGCATAGGCATTCCGTATAAGCAATAACGATTTTTGCCTCCCAACGGTTATAGGCATTACAACTCCCGGGAAAAGAACCGTGTTGCGAAGCGGTAAGATTGGCAGTACAGCCGGCACCTCAATCATATTGAGATCTGCATCATCTCCATCAACCATAATCGGTATAAAATCATCCTGATCTTCTATCTCTCTGGAAAATAAGAAGTTATTTTTTTGCCCTTTATTTTTTTTGTTTTCCATATTCAATTTAAAGCAATGACAATTTGTCTTAAGCCTGCTCTGAAACAGAGGGGGATAACAAATGGTCAAATAGTATGCCAGAATCCTCCCAATGGTTAAAGATCGCCAGGATCAAGGCTATTGTTATGTAAAAATAGTACAAAAAAAAACCCGTACTGTTTAAATACGGGTTTTTTTCACAATATTTTAAAATTAGGACTTGCGTTTGTCCATATGTTTTGAATAGCGGGTCATGAATTTATCAACGCGTCCTGCTGTATCAACAAGTTTCATCTTGCCGGTATAGAAAGGATGAGAAGTATTGGAAATTTCCACCTTAATAAGCGGATAATCAACGCCATCAATTTCAATGACCTCTTTTGATGCAGCTGATGATCTGGTGATAAAAGTATGCTCATTTGACATATCTTTAAATGCGACCAACCGATAACTTTCCGGATGTATTCCCTTTTTCATGTGTATTATAATTTATTAAATATCGTATTCTAAAATCGTTTACCTGGATATGGGGTGCAAAGATAAGCATACTTCAATAATTTGCAATAGTATTTTTAAAAGTATTTTTAAATTTTCTTTTCCAACAACTTAAAGATTACAAGTATTTCGTGGGTGAGGCTTTTGTGCTCTCGTTTCACGAAATATCACGGGTGTAATCCGATATTTGGCGCCTCAAACCGATAAAAATACCATTAGTGTCTGATCAATCTTCTTTTTTCGGGTTTGATAAAGTGGGTTTCATCAGCATCGGGGCCCTTTCGAAAGGGGCATTCGGGTCAAAAAGATAGCGCATTGTGTAATGGGTCTTTGCAGGGACACTGCCTACCGAGGTATAAATTGCCATCATCTTCGGATTAAAATCACCTACCCATGAAAGTTCAACCTCATTGTACCATAACTTCCGCTGCATGACCTTGTCCAGGTGCCAGAAAACGGCCGACTCCAGACCGGTTCCCTGGAATTTGGGGACTACACCCATTAATAAAATCCTTGCCCGGGTAATTGTCCTGATTTTTTTGTACCATATAAACTTGATCAGGCTCCAGAGATTGGCCTTCCCATTTAATTTTTTCAAAATCTGATTCCAGTCAGGGATCATTCCAAAGAGGAGTACCGGTTCATCCTTATAGTATGCAAACCATATAAATTCTTCATCTGCAATGAGTTTGGCAATTTTCATCATGCCACGGATATCATCCAGGTTAACTGCCTGGTGATTATCGTGCCGTGCCCATGCCAGTTCGTAAATTTTTACAAAATCCTGAATATATTTCTCGATATTGTCAAACCGGACATGTTCGAACCTGAAATCGGGCTTTTTTGCGACCCATTCAGCAATTTTCCAAAATCGTTCCGGAAAAGGTTCTTTATGATTCAGGTGATAGCTGTATTGCTTAAAATATATTTTAAAGCCATAATTTTCAAATAGTTGAAGGTAATAGGGTTTATTGTAAGGCATCCCAAATCCCTGTTGCATAAAACCTTCTGCAAGAAGGCCCCAGTTCAGCAGATTTTCTCCGAAGTTAACCGGGCCGTCCATCGCTTCCATGCCCCTTTCAGCCAGCCATGTTTTGGCCGTGTCGAAGAGGAGATTCGCTGCCTCCTGATTTTCTATGCACTCAAAAAAACCGCACCCGCCGGTTGGTTGCTGAAATGAATAGGCCTTATTCCGGTTAATAAAGGCACCTATTCTTCCAATTGGTTTTCCCGAATCATTGACCAGTATCCAACGGATCCCTTCACCATGTTCGAAGAATGCATTTTTTGCCGGGTCAAAAGTGGCATCCTCAAGTGCTTTTATCGGGGGCACCCAATTTGGATCGTCTTTATAAATATCACGGGCAACGCCATGAAATGCCTTTATCGTACTATTGTCCTTTACTTCAAATACTTGCATTGTTAAAAACTGGGCTTAATTTGGATGGTGAAAATAGTCATTTAAAAATTGGGTGCAATATAAAGGGCAAAAGAAGATTTTTCAGTAAAATCAGATTCCCTGTTGACGTCGGCTGACAATTTCCCTGACCTCTTCACAATCCAGCTCGTTCAGGATTAATTGTGAATTGTTCAGTGAAACTTCCGAATCGATTGTTTTTAGAATTGTAGCGTGCCGGATCACTAATTCATGAAGATTTGTGTTCCGCATCCCAATCTGAATGAATATCCTTGAAAAAACAGTAGCCAAT
>Ga0364866_10562_pt1 | contig 21254 bp, 19 predicted proteins | sample ExccelAu500001D3_3_FD_206913 | JGI IMG/M metagenome (GOLD analysis project Ga0364866, IMG submission 206913) | Enriched cells from Trout Bog Lake Hypolimnion, Wisconsin, USA - BchlTB.Aug13.5000.01.D3 | ecosystem: Environmental > Aquatic > Freshwater > Lake > Hypolimnion/Profundal zone | place... | reverse complement strand
TGTTATTTGCAATTCCCGCATAGCGGCACAAGCTGATGTCAAGAATTCATGGCTATGTGTGGTTGCGACAATTTGACACGCAAATTTATTAGATGCGTTAAAAATACCTGTCCATACTTCTTTAATGACGCTGTGATGCAAACCATTTTCTATTTCATCGATAAAAACAATACCGTCTTTACAGGTGGCAATTGCTAATACAATAGATAATAAGCGTGCAATGCCATCCCCCATGTAAGAAATAGGGAATTTTTTCTCTTTTCCTAGATCAACATAAATCATTGAGGCATTGGCGATCCGTATCGCAGAGATTGATACCATTTCAGGTACGATACTACGCATGACTTCTAAAACGTCATTAATGTTTTTATTGATATCAATACGGCCTAAGCGCTCTGCATCTTCATTTTGATTTGAAATCTGTCGTGAAGAAAAATAAGCAACAGGTATGGGTTTCCAAGAGTTTGATATTTCTATATTCAGATTAAAGCCTTGATTTTGCTCAATATAAATGCCACTTTTTTCTGATATGGCTTCATCATCGCTAAATGTTAAATAAAGAACATCCGCGATTGAAGCAAGGGGATTTTGCAGTGTGTTAATAGGCAGAGTTCTAACAGGAATATCACGTTTTACATTTTTCTGAACTTCAATTTCTAATTTTTTTGTCTTTCCAATATACGTTGATGCAATCTCAATTTTTTTATTAAGATCAAAATCATTAAAGATGGGAGCCCACATAAAATCAGGTTCTGCTGGGATTACATTAACGCCCCTTAATATGGATTGTTGAATGATTATATTTGGATCCATCCGTTTAAAAAGCATGCACATCGCTTCCATTAAGGATGATTTGCCACAATTGTTTTTTCCACCAATAAGCGTTAATTGACTTAATTTATCAATTTGTAATTGTTGTATGCCTTTAAAATTTTTTATGTATATACTTTCCAGCACCTTCGTTCCTTTAGCGATTTAGGCGAACAAAATCAGATAACTACTCTTTAATATGAGATATTGTGAACTTGAATTTTAACGCAAATTTATTCAATATTGCGCTAAAAATAATAAACATCATGTTTTGTACAAGTTTTCAGAAGTATAAGTTAGTTTATCACGCTCTTTGTGCGATCTAGTTTTATAAGTTGTTTAAAGCGTAATGAGTAAGTCTCTTTCAAGTTGAGTTAGTTACCCCAATCTATTCTAACCGGCAGTTTGGTTTGTTCCTCAGTTTTAGCGATTAAGCGTGCCGCTGTTTTGTAGTTATCTTCGATCATGTGATGTTGTGGTGAGTTAAGCCTTACTACTAAGCGTTAACTATAGCAAAGCTATTGTGTGATATCTTTAATGTTTCTAGTTGTTTATGGTAATTGGTTAACTTAACCGCTAGAAACTCTATGGCATGTATAAAGTATATCCTTCGATAAACTCAGGATGAACGGAGCAGTTTGCTAATGCTAGATTTTAACAACCCAATAAACAACCTTCCCTTCCCTGTTCTTAATATTCAGAATCAATACTAAAGCCTCGCTCCAAAAAACAGTTCAGCTTTTACCAATGCACAAACTGCAATATCTTCTGGCTGAAAGCGATAAGCTTAGTGGATTTAAATTTATTCAACTAAAAAAGCCTTACATATTCATGTAAGGCTTTTTTATAACTAGCTATTAATCAATTTATGACACGTACTGCTCAACAGGATTTGAGTAGTTGTATTGGTTGCGTTTATTAGATTCTGAGCTTGTTGATGTCGCTTTAAAAATATAATCTTTCTTATGCTCTAAATCAGTAATGATACCCTTTGCACTTGATACCACTTTAGTGCGCCATTCCATATCATTTTCTGGCGCCGGTACGATAGCGTATAAAATGATGTGCTCTGATGCTCTAGGATCAGCCTCAATAACATAACCAACCTCCCCAGGATTGTTTCCGAAGCTTATTTTTAAATTAGGTGCAGGTAAAATTCCGACGGGGGTAGGAATAGCTGAAACATTAAATCCTGATGATTCTAATTTAACTAAGTCATTTTCTGCTGTTAGGTTAACGTAATTTGCTAATAAACTGATTGATTCTTGCAAGTTTACCCGCGCTGCATTTTTATTGGCGGTATCAGCTTTACTGCCATCAATTGATTTTAATAACGCGGCTGAATATAGCGTTATCAACCCTTGAAAAACCGTTAAATTCGGCTTAGGATCAGTATAAAAAGGGTTAGTTGTCATCTTAGTCACTATGTTAAATGCATAGTTAGCAAGTTCATTGTCCAGTATGTGTGCCGAACTGGTCAGTGCTTTTTGTTTCATAAATCCCTCGATTTGCCCTAGAAGTAGGTGTGATGTGTTTGAAATCAATTCAAAAGTTTGCGTAACAGGCAGGTAAGTTTAAATGTTACTTAAGGAAGTATAGGCTCAATTGAAATAAAAACATTATAAATCGCAAAATTCAGGTAAATAGTTTTTTATTTAATTCAAAAATTTATACAAGCTATTGATTTATAATTAAATTATAAATAATATAGTTTTTAATATGCTATTTATATTACTGTACTAAGAGCTGATACGCTCTTATTTACTCTAAACGGGCTCTCTAATTGAGTTTATATGTCTGTAGTAACAGCAGATTAGTTTATAGTTGTACTAAAGTAGCACGCGTTACACAAATCAATAGACACCTAAGATAGAACCACACGCTTTATACCAGATACGCTTGTCTATGCATCAAGGCGACATGCTCCAAGTGTACATGGATATTGACCAGCGCTTACTAAGACAATATCTGTACTATATTCGTTTAGCTTTGCTGCAAGTGTGGCTATATAAATGCCTAGATAAGGCTTACTTGCGACAACTACACTCTGATCTATTTAATAGACATACCCAACTACTGTATAGACAAGCTTTTAAAAATCCATTAATAACCCAGGTATGCCAACACTTTGGATATGTTGGGCGTTTGCGCCTTCTTCATAAGCTAATAAAGTTTTATCTTTTTGCCATAGTCTAAATGCTAGGGCATAAGACAAGACTCTTATGGGGTAATCTCGGGGGAGTTGTTGTAAATAAGGTTGAATTGTAAAAAAATCAGTGGCGCCGTATTGATCCATAATAAAGCGTAAGCCCCCATTAGTAGGACCTATGTTATAAGCCAATAAACCCAAAAACAGATCATCGTGCATTTGGTGTAAATAATATTTAAAAGTCGCCGCCGCTAAATAAGCATTATGCCGATGATTCTTTTCTGACAGTTCTTTTTCTGCTAACACTTTAGCCACTTCTGCTCTGACTGATTTAGGGGCTTGCGTTATCTGAAATAAGCCCTGCCCGCCATCGGCACTGTCTCTAGGTAAAAAAGACGACTCTGTCGCGGCAATGCCCTGCAATATATTAAGATCGATATCAAAAGCAGTCGCCGCCGCTTTAATCTCTGCGTCATACAATGCGGCTCTTGTTAAGATAACTTTAACTTGTGGCACATCAAAGCGTCGATAAGCCGCATAAACCTGATGTGCTAACGTGACACGACCGGCCTCTTGTTTACCCCCTAATAACGTACGAAGATGCCCTCTCGCTTGGGATGATTGATCCTGAAAAGTTATCCATCCAAACAACACCGCTAAACCGACCGCTAATACGGGCGCACCCCAGATAATAGAATGTCGTTGTAACCAGTGACGTAACCACCACCAAACAATCAAAAAAAGTGCCGTTATTAAAATAATGCCCAAAACACCTGCGGCAAAAGGTAATAAACTGGTTAAAAAATGCGTCCCAGAGAACCATGTCGCTGAATAACCTAACACGATAATAATGGCGGCAATGGCGGCTGTTACCAGCCCTACTATTTCTATAAACAATCCGATTAAGCGATGTCGTAACTTAAGCTTAGCGTCAGGAAGAGTTGATGTTGACGCTTTAGATACTTTGGTTACTTTAGAGGCTTGAGTGACTGTCTTTTTTGCAGAGACCGCTGATTTCTTAGGGGCTGATGCTGCCTTATCAGCGGCCTTAGGTTTAGCAACCCTAGGTTTGCTCACTCTTGGCTTGGGTGTTTTGATTGGCTTTGAGGGATTATCTGGCGTATTCATCTAGCGCTCTATTGAACCTAATGCTAAATAAGCCACTGCGACCGCGGGTGCACAATCAGCCGGCGTTAAGTCTAAGGGGGTTTCGGTTTGCGAACATAACGCAGAGAAATCACAATAAGAAGCGCCGAGCTGTTGAGCGATATCTTTAACTAAAAATCGTCCAATACCTGCACCCACTAATGTTAAGGGTTGTGTAATCGTTACATCGCTATGCTTAAGACGATATTCACACGCTTGTTTAATTTTTTGCAGCTGTTGAGTCCGTATATTGTGAGCGAATGCTTGCCAACGGGGCAAGTCAGACTTCGTAAAATCACTGCCGATCATACGTGATAAGCGTCTGGCACTGGCTACGATTGTTTTTTCTGCGCCGTCTGCCGTATCTGTTTGATCATGATGCTCGTTAAGTTCACCCGTTACGCGATACACATCGGCCATCGTAGCAAAGTATTCCGCCATTACCCCTATATTTTGCCCGTGATCAATAGCCGTTTGGGCAACGGCCATCACCGCTGATCTAACAATACCGGTATAAATCAGTTCTTGAGAGACTAAGCGTTGATAATCTGAATAACCTTGCGCCAGCACTTGATCGTTGTGTAATAACAAAATATCCGTTGTGGTACTGCCTATATCCACAAACAGCCCATTGCTGATTTTCTGGGCTGCAAATGAGGCACTGGCTAACCAATTAGCGGATGCCACCGCATCATAATCTGATATTTGTAAGTGTGTTGCCTGTATAAAACCTAAAGTCCCTGCATAAATAAGGCAGTTATCCTTGGGCAATAAGCGCTGTAGGGCCGCGGTTATTTGTTGCACCCCCTCGTGTCTATCTGCGAATAAATCAACCAACTCGCCCGTCATAGTGACAGCATGTCTACATTGATTGACGAGAGCCTGTTGCAAAATAGTTTTTACAGCGGATTCTAAATGATCTAAGCCTTTCCACAACTGACAGGGTTGTTGATAGACAGCCAGCACTTTGCCAGCCTTATCAAGCAACGCCGCTTTAAGATGCGCGCCGCCGACATCCCATCCCAGGGTATTAATCTGTTGAACCATCCCTCACCTTTAATGTAATAGTTTGCTGCTTTGTCATATTGAGTGTCGGTTGACCGTCTAATAACGCTAGAATATTCTGCACCCCATTGATCCCTAAGGCTGATTGTATACCCACAAAAGAGGTGGTTAAACGCGGATTAATTTCTAATACAAAAGTATGCATGGGCGTTTTTATTAAATCTATTCCCACATAGCCCCATAAATCAGGTATTGCTTGAGCAATCTGGCCGATTAATTTAATAAACTCATTTTGCTCAGACGATACATTAACGCTGATAGCCTCTAAGTGGTACTGCTGATCATATAGCGTAAAGTGTTGCTGATTAACACTGAGTAACCACGCTTTACCCGCTTTAAACAAACACGACAAACTGAGTTTTTCGCCCTTTATGTGGGGCTGGATAATGTAGTCACCTCGACTTAAACCCATCTGCTTAAGGCTATCGATCGTAGGTAGAACATAACTATCCATACACCCTACGCCCGCAACGGGTTTAATAATCCATTGTGTGCACGCTTCTGTACTTATTTCCTGTAACATCGCATTTAACTGCTGAGGTATATCTTCTGCATCGGGTTGATAGGGCCACGTCGGCACCGTGCTTATTTGATGCTTTTTAAAATGCAAATAGCTATTAAACTTATTACCTGTTAAAGCAACGGCCGTAGCTGGGGAAGTTAATAACTGTTTTTTAGCGTGTTCAACGATTAAACATAATTTATAGAGTATATCGTCAAACTCAGGTGCCACAGGCCAAACAGCAGCGCATTGCGCAGTATTGCGTATAAATTCCGTATAACAATCCTGCTCTGAATCAATAATCACCGTAGCAAAACCCGCTGTATTTATGTGCTGTTGCAGTCGTACATCCAACATCACGACTACAGATACATAAGCGTAATGTGGCTGTTGCATTAAGTCTCGGAAACTCTCTAACAACGCTTCCAACATTAAGCGCCCCTCTTGCAACAACGACTCGGGCAGGGCTTGCTTATTTAAGCCGCCCCCCGTGATATACTCAAATACTAATACATTCATGAACGCATTTTATCATCAGAAGTACGCAAGCCATTTTAACGATGAAAATAATTCCAGTCCTTGATTTAAAGAATGGTTTAGTTGTGCACGCTAAACAAGGCATGCGAGACACCTATCAACCTATTAACACCACCTTATGCCAAGACGCCGACATTTATAAAGTCATTGAAGCCTTTTTATCACTTTATAAATTTGACACTTTTTATATTGCCGATTTAAATGCCATTACTTTACAAGGTGATCATGATGATTTGATTACAGCGGTAGTGACTGCTTATCCCCAACTACAATTCTGGGTAGACAGGGGTTATCAAAAAACCCGTGATTATCCCCGTAATTATTTACCCGTATTGGGCAGTGAATGTTTTACGGATACCAACATTGAGGAGCTTAGAGACTTTAATGAACGTTTTATTCTATCTTTAGATTATGCTCAAGCAGGCGCTTTAGGGGCAAGCAGTATTCTGATAAAACCTGAGTTGTGGCCAGAAACAGTGATTATCATGACCATGTTTCGGGTGGGTAGTCAATTAGGGCCCGATGTGGATAAATTAAGCACATTCTGTACACAATATCCCCATAAAAAATTTGTTGCCGCGGGTGGAATAAGAAATATTGCTGACTTACAGTCTATAAAAGCATTAGGTGTGCAACACGCTTTACTAGCCAGCGCCCTACATTCAGGCACGATTAATAAAGCTGATATCGCTAATCTTTAGGCAAAAAAATACCCCGGCAAGCCGAGGTATTTTTAACACTCTTAAGAAGATGCCCTAAGGCATCAACTCAATTAACCCGCTACGTTTGCAGCGAATGGGTGTTTTGCAGTACCTTTAGCAGCAACAACTTCAGCAGCAGTTGGAGTACCCGCTACAGCGCGTTGGATAGCTTCTCTTGTTGCTTGGTAGTTGAATTTTTCGATTAATGAATCGTCTTCAGCTTGCCAGTGAATGAATACACCAACAGAGATGAATAAATCATCAGCTTCGTCAGCTGGGATAGTACCGTCTTCAACTGAATCAGCAACAGCCATAGCAACTGCACGTTGTGCTGGGCCAAACATTTGAACAGCTTGTTTTGCGCCTTTGATTGTTACTTTGTTGAATAAGATTGTAGCTGGTTTAACTAATAAGTTAGGAGCAACAACTGCTAATAAAGTAGAGAAACCATCTTTGTTGTTAGTTAAAGCTGTTGCGAATGCAGTTTCAGCAGCTGAACCACGTGGGCCAATGATTAAATCGATGTGAGCGATTTCGTTGCCTTCGCCTACTAAAGATTCGCCTACGCGCATGTTAGTAATTTTTGCCATGTTATAAAATTCCTATTGAAAAAAGTAAAATCGAGATAATTTCGAGCTTTTGTGTGCTACCAACATTATGTTGGAAGATTTTTTAAGAAGAGCTATGTTTAATAGTATCTTCCAAAAATACGGTAAATACGGTTGCAACGGTTAAATCTGCCATCGTACCTGGGTTTAAACCCTGCGATTTAAACTCGCTATCGATACTATGCAGCAACGGCAAAGTGAGTTCAGGCCTATCTACTTTAGACAACTCATCTGATAATTGAGTCATCTTAAGCGCTATCATCCCATTATACTGACTGCCATATTTTCTTTCGACATGACTATCGGGAAAGCGGCACAATAAACTTACGAATACAACTAATGCAGACCAATCCTGCTTGCACCATTTCTTATTGGCATTGTAATAGATTGGCAGGGCAAAATCAAAAATATCTTGATAATTTGTAACAAATTGCAAGGCAATTCTATCTCTAAAACTAGCCAAACGCATCGCTTCAATTAAATTAATCGATGGCTTTTCAGACACATCCGCTTGATCAGCATTACCTAAACCACCCGGGGACGCCAAACTAATGGCCTTAAACACCCAATCGGCATCATTTAAAGTTGTGTGACTTAAAACCTGCGCTAAAGCTTGTTGTAGCGACATGTCTGGCGTTTTTATGCCCATCGCTTTAATTAATGGCGCACATAACAATAAAATACCTAAATTAGTATTGCACCCTACCGCTTCCCGCGTGGCTTTAACGGCGTAATATATTTTTTCACCCAAGGTGTAATCCGGGTTACATAAGGCAACAGCACTGACTTTAGCACTGATTCTAAAGTCTTCTACCGTCATATCATGACCATCAGCATAAACACTGACATTACCCGGTTTAAAAGCTTGCAACTCCACTTCGCAGGCTTGTTGATACAAATCACTCATTAAATTTGGAGAAATACTCATGCTTGCATATGCCGCTTGACTAAATCATCCGCTAAAAGCTGTGCGATGTTTACATCACAAACACTTTCTAAGCCTTTCCAAGCCGGAATACTGTTCACTTCTATGACGGTATAACGACCGTCCTTATCTTTAATAATATCAACGCCTGCATAATCCATAGCCAAAGTAGCTGTGGCTTTTATAGCCAATTCAGCCATGTCATTATCTATTTCTATCAACTCGCAACTGGCGCCACGCGCAACATTATTTAACCAAGATTTGCCCCGTCTACGCATTGCAGCAACAGCAAGCCCATTAATAACGAATACTCGAATATCAGAGAAACCCTCACCGGCGCAATGCACAAAGCGCTGTAAATAATACACACCTCGACTACTCGTTAACCACATCAAATCGGTCATTTTCTCAATACGCCTAATTCCTGCACCTTGAGAGCCAAACAAGGGTTTACTGATTAACAAATGCCCTGAGCGTAATTCGTTCTCTGCTATCGCTAACGCTTCATCTCGATCTCTTAACACCCAAGTTAAAGGTGTTGGTAAACCCGCATTTTGTAATAAAAAGCTAGTCATGCCTTTATCAACACTGCGCTCTACCGCATGACCGTCGTTATACACTGGCACTTTCATTAACTTTAAAGCATGCAGAAAGTCTAAGTACAACACCACTTCTTCTAAAGATCCCCCAGGCACGCCGCGCACAAAGACGGCATCAGGCAAATCATGCTCAAAGCCAGGTATAACTATTGGATTTCTTCCTGCTTTAATAGCAAACCGACACTCGGTTAAGGATACAAAGTCACTTTCGTAGCCGTGATTCGCAAAAGCGGTTCTTAATTGTCTGCCGTGCCAACCGGGATCATCTGTAAAAATTGCAATTCGACCCATCTTAAAACTGAATATCCCAGCGACGAAGTAAAGGCAGCATTAAAAAATAAGCAACCGCAGTTGCTGTAACAGAAATGCCAAGACTTAACCAAAAAGCTAAGCCTTGTTTAATCATTAGAGGAAAAATCAAGAAAAATACCAAAGAAGGTAACACCAACCAAAACACAGCGCTGCATAAACCGGCGATATCTGAGACAGATGAACCATCAAGCCTCATCCACAACATTGCCATTAAGGTCGTTAATGGCAATGAAGCAATAAGGGCCGCAAAAAGACTATGGCGCTTAGCCAGTTCTGAAATTAAGACGATTAATACCGCAGAAACCAATACATTGATCGCGTAAAAAAGCATTATTTGAGCTTATAGTCCAAATGATTGATCTAATAAAGCATTGTCTAATTGACCGGCTCTAAAACTTTTACCTGATTCCACAGCCGTTACAATCACACTAGCGGGGCTGAACAACATAGCATCAATCTTAAAGAAGTCGTATTCATATTGTTTAAAAATTTCAGCAAACGGTTTGCCATAATCTTTAGAGGTTGAGCTAGGTAATTCTTTAGCCAATTTCTCTGCGTCTGCATCGCTACCTTTTACAAACAAATGCACTTGGCCGGCAAATAAAATCGCATCATTTGTACGACCCATGGCTTTAACAAAGTTGGGGTGTGGAGGACAAATAGGTGCGCTACCGCTACCATCAACAATATTCTCTAATGGAAAATGCAAAGCATGCGCTTTATGCATCGCTACTTCTAAGACTCTAGCCACCACTTGCACGCCACCCGCTAAACTAGAAGTCGGCGTGACAATAATCGTTAATTTAGAAGGCTCTATTTGGCAAGCTGCCGCTACTTTTTCAATAATAGCTAACGGTGGAATCGCATCATTCTCAATCACTAACGCAGTCGTCTCAAATTTATCCGCATACGCTAACTCTTTATACAACTCTTCTACTGGCTCTTCTTGTCCTTCTTTAAGTTTTTTTGCCATCGCTCTAGCGGGGCCAGAACCTAAAGCATAATACTTTTCATGAGATAAGCTCCAGCCCGCATATTGACTGCCTAAACAACCCAATACGGGGTTACCTGTGTGCACATTAACCGACAAAGGCCAGTTTTGAGTATAAGCACTATGACTGATAGACACTGTTCCCATACCGCCTAAACAGATCTCAGCAATAATTCGACCCGCTTCAAGACCACCAGGCACATTGATACCGGCATCAATAACCGTACAACCATTTTCCAACACTTGTACGCCTAAACGTAATTTGTCAGCATTATCAATCAAATGTTGCACTAAAGGCTGAGTCAATTTATTAACACTTGCTTGGTATTCCATAGGAGTTGAGACCTTTTAATAAGTTATATTGTTTAATCTTTAGCGTATCCATTAAGAGATCCGCCTGTTCATGGTGCGCAATGATACTGCAAATGGGCTGTCCTTTGCGACAAGTAACGCCAACATTGGACAAATCCACACATTCTTGTGGCCAATTAAACGCCTCAGGTATTGTTATATCGTAAGGCGCATAAACAATTTGATAAGCCGTGTAGTGCTTTTGCGGTGGTAACGGCCTTAATTCCCCGCGACAGCTATCAATATGCCGAATCAATAAATCAGAATCATATAACTGCATACTCGCTGACGGTCTAGGGTTAATTTCTAGCACAAAAAACCGCTGATCTGGCGCTTGTATAAAGTCTAGGGAATTTAAGCCTTTTAATGAAAATAATGGCACGAGTTTTTCTAGCCATTTAGCAATTGTCTGTTTATGTTCTTTTGATAAATCCGTCTTGTTGATTACACCTGAGAATATAAAATGCTCTGGATAATGGGTTTCATCTACCCACTGTGTATTGAAACCCACTATTTGGGCGTTAACACCATTAGCTAGGAATAATACCGAATGCGGTGTGCCAGATATCAGTCTTTGCCAATAAATAGGTGCACCCGTTTCATCCTCACAATAGCGCCTTATACCTAAGCCACCTTGCCCTTGCAGAGGTTTGACTAACCAGCTATTTTTATTGAATGCCGGCGCCGTAAAAGAAACCGCTGGAGACGGTATATCTAATTGCTTAAGTGCCGAAAAAAAATGCTGTTTATCTTGGACATTAACAAAGCTATCGACTGAATTTCCTAGTGTTAATAGCCTTTCTGCTAAATAAACTAAACTCTCGGGGTATTGTTCAAATCCACTCCCATAAACGAGCAATTTTACTGCGTATCTTGAAATAAAGTATTCAGCGGCAGAAGCTAAGTCATGCAATGCTAGTGAAGCCACTTGTACAAAATCTGCCGCATGTCTTTGGGTATCGCTATCAGCGAATAAATCAATGACTAAAGGCTTAAAGCCAGCATCTAAGGCGGCTTGTGCCAACATTCGACCTGAATTAGCAATAATTAAGATATATTCAGGTTTGGACATAGCAATTAAAACTACTTAATCTTATGATCCAGTAAGTTTGTTTTCTTAAGCTTACGGTTTTCAAAGAATCGTAAACCGGCAAAGGTAATCCACCCGGTTATTACTAAGCCCATAGCAAAACTTCCATAGGCAATAGGCCAAGGGAGACCAGCAGTCATCATCGTAAATTCAGACATACCTCCCACACCTGCTAAAAGATTAAGTGGCATAAAAACGACGCTAATAATGGTTAATCGTTTAAGATCTTTATTTTGGTTAACGTTAATAAAACCTACCGTGGCATCCATTTGAAAGTTGATTTTATTAAACAAGAAAGCGGTATGCCCATCTAAAGAATCAATGTCCCGCAGAATCTCTCGCACTTCATTATGCTGAGCATCTGAAAGTAATCTGGCTCGCATTAAAAAAGACAAAGCGCGCCTCGTATCTAGAACATTTCGACGGATACGGCCATTAAGATCCTCTTCTTCAGCAATCGCCGCTAAGATATTTGCCGCTTCGTCATCTGTCATATGAGATCGGAAAACCTGTTGGCCCACCGCTTCTAATTCGGTATAAACCGCTTCTAAAGCATTAGCGGAGTACTCGACCTCGGCCGCATATAAATCTAATAAGACGTCCTTAGCTTCTGAGACTGTTCCAAACTCTGTTCTAGCCCGTAACCGTTGTAAACGAAAGACGGGGAGCTCTTTGTTTCGTACTGAAAATAAAGTGGCTTGATTTAATACAAACGCCACAGCCACGTTTCTTGACTCATCTTTACGATCTAACAAGAAATCTGAATGTAAATGAACTTCTCCATTGTCTTCAACATAAAAACGCGCACTCGATTCTAAATCGGTTAATTCTTTTGGATTTGGTAAATTAACGCCAAAAATATCTCTAGCCCAAGAAATTTGTTCATCTTCAGGCATCACCAAATCAATCCAAATAGGATTCGCGTTGGCTAGGTCTTCTTTTGTTTCGATAGGTATTTGTCGCAAGCGACCTTCATGCAAATCAAAAACGCGTATAGTCATACTACGATTTCTTGGTTTAATTTCAATAATGAATTCAGTACGAATAGTTTCTGAAATCTCATGGCGAACTTCTTCTTTACGGTCATCACGAATTAATTGCCAGATAATTTGCCCATCATCTATAGGCAATGCCTCCAAAATATTGGCAATGACCGAGCTACTTAATTGATCAAGGAGTCTTTGGAATTCAACTTTATTTTGTTTATGGACTAAGTTTTCAACCAACTCATGCCGAGGCATACGTTGGCGTTGCATCAATTCTTCTACTAATTTATGCCGTTCCAACAACTCGATGACATTTTCAAGATATTCACGAATAGGTTCTTGTGCGTGCATTTTATTCCTTAGTCAATAAACACTTCACCGCCACAATTACGGGCGCTGACCACGACAAAACTTAAATTATCTAAAAAAGATGCAAATTGTTGTTTCGCTTTTATTACTAATTCGTCTGCAACTGACATACCGTCCACCGCGCAAAAACCTGTCGGCCCCCATGAAGTTTGCCCAATAGCGACGGTGCCCTGCTCTGCTAACCATTGCATAACAACAGCCACTTCAGGGCTAGTAAAAGCCCCTCCTTGTGCTACAGCAAAATGCTCTCCAACCGCTTGCTGTAATTGGGTAATCACCTCACCAAATTGCGCAAGGTCATTTTCGGCAACAGCAGGTAGCCCTTGCATCAATAACAGATAGGCCAATCGCTCAGCTTCTTGCTGGGGAAACACGGGTAACGTCTTAAAAGCATCCAGTTCTTGTTTACCATGCAGGCCTTGTCCGCGTGAATCAAATACTAAGATAAAGCGCCAATCCTTAGGAATATCTAAATGCACCAGTAAGGGTGGTGTAATGGTTTTTTTTCCACGCCCACCATCAAGCACTAAACCACCTTGTTCAAAAATACCAATGCCAATACCCGAACGCAAGCCTCTATCCATTAAGGCCGCTATATCTCTAACAGACATTTGCAAATTATAGAGTTTGTTAAGGGCCATACCTATGGCCAAGGACATTTGCGTACCCGAACCTAAACCAACATGCTCAGGAATAGCAGATTCAATGATAACTTCAACTTTATCGGACACTTTTAAAGCCTCACACATCAATGTTAGGCATTTATCAGCGCGTTGTGATGAGGGACCGGTCACTAATCGATCTACTGCAGGACTGACCGATATTTTTGTTACATATTCATTTAAGGCTACGCCGATACTCCCAAAATGGCGATCTAATGATCCGCTTAAATCAATAAACCCCATGTGCAATCTAGCAGGCGCGATAACTGAAACTTTTGAATGATGAGCTGCCACAATAAACGTAGAAATTTTAGTGAAGTTAATAGAAATTATACAGGAGTTGCTGCTTAAAAGGCTTCAGTAACACTCAGCAACCTCATATAACAATTTACTGTTTAGATTCCAAGACCTGTAGTACTTCACATAAATCCTTAAACATAAAATCACATCGCTGTGCAGTGAATGGATCAATCAACTCTGTTGATGGAATAAAAATTGAAAAAGCCCCCGATTGTACGGCAGCCTCTATACCTGTTGCAGAATCTTCTAATATCATACAGCGATCAAGTGGTGTATTTAAGATATCAGCGGCCTTAATGAATAGATCTGGCGCTGGCTTACCCTCTAACACATCATCGCGGGTAATAACTGTTGGGAAACGGTCTTTTATTTGAGCTAATTCTAAACATTCATAGGCATTAACCGCCAAGCTATTAGTGGCCAAACAATATGGCATCTGTTTTTCAACTAAGTACTCCAGCAACTCAATAACCCCCGGTTTTATTTGAATACCGTCAACATAAACCGTTTCTCGCCAAATACGACCACCGATTTGATGAAAAGCATTTAGATCGAAGCTCTCTCCAAAGGTCGCGCGTAATTTTTGCTGAATATCGATATAGTGCATACCCGATAATGATTTAAAAAAATCATCAGAAAGACACTCCCCCATAAGTTCCGCTGCTTTTTGCCAAGCCGCAAAATAAGTGCTTTCAGTATCTAAAACCAGACCATCCATATCAAATATAACCGCAGATACTTCCGCAAATCTATGCATGTATCACCTTAATATACTCGCCCTGAGCTTCTCGGGTAGAGCCCACTACGATACGCTTGATACCCTCTGAAGATTGCTCAACTTGACCGGCAATCTCAATCATCTCACCTTTTATAGCCTGCCCTGTGTAAGTCGCCGTAAAACATACAACATTCGATATATCGGCATGGTCTATTTTAAATGCGGCTGGATAATCATAAGCCATTGCATCATCAACCACTCTCGCTTGTAAAATGACAGCGCCACACTTTTGATAAACGGTTTGATTCGAAGCAATAGACTCATTAATAAAACTTAAATCAAATTTACGGCCATTGATGAGCGCTTTATTATATTTTCTACGTTCATGCCAAACATAATCGGTATAACTCAAATGACACGCTCGGCGATCATAAGACGCTTGCCAATCTTGCTCATGCAAAGGCTGACATTTATTTTCTGCTATTAACTGTCTTAAAATGGCTCGACATTCATGAAAAGTCGTCCGATCATAAAACACTAAATCAATATCTGAACTGTGTTTCTGAGCGCTTATCAATAAAGATCCCGTGACACCCACTTGTGTTAAATCGACGTTATAGTGTGTTAATAATCGCACTAAAGTTAATAAATCAGCTTCGATCACATCTAAGGAGTCAGCCTGTAAAATAGCGTGTAAGCGCTTTCTAGGTTGATGATGTTTATGTATTTTAGAAATGTCTACCGCATGTAAATGCGCATCTAAAACGGCAGAGTAATGCAAGTAATCGGGATAATGTTGTTTAAGCAGCGTGTTAGCTTGGAGAGTATCAACTTTTAACCATCGATCCCCCTCTTTAATATAGCGAAGAAAACACAGTATTTTGTTCTGCTCGGTACCTGACATCACCACGGCAAAAACCAATCCCTCCGACGTTTCAATAAAATCTTTTGATAACAGCATCTATTCAACTCGTGTATCTAATCAAAGCGCACTCGGCAAACTATAATTTTTATTGAAACTAATCCCCTAATCACCTATGCTCTAGGGGTGAGATTATTAATTCTTACTATTATGCCCTAAATCACACCCACAGGAGACTGTATGAAGATTGGTATACCGAAAGAAATTCACCTTGGTGAAAAACGCGTAGCAACAACCCCCGAAGCAGCAGCACAAATAATTAAACTTGGCTTTTCAGTCAGCATAGAAAGTGGCGCTGGTGTTAATGCTGATATTTCAGATGAAGCTTACCAAAATGCCGGTGTTGAAATTGTTTATGACACTCAAACACTCTGGCAACAATCTGACATTATCCTAAAAGTAAGGGCCCCTGAGTTTAATCCCAACCTAAATCTATTCGAGTCACAACTTCTATCCCCTAACAGTAGCTTAATCAGCTTTATTTGGCCCGCTCAAAATGAAGGCTTAATGCAAGATTTAGCGGTTAATAATCATACGGTACTGGCTATGGATAGCGTACCCAGAATGTCTCGCGCACAAAAATTAGATGCCTTAAGCTCAATGGCCAACATTGCAGGGTATCGTGCCATTGTAGAAGCCGCCCAACACTTTGGCCGTTTCTTTACTGGCCAAATTACCGCCGCAGGAAAAATACCGCCTGCCAAAGTACTCGTTATTGGTGCAGGCGTTGCCGGCTTAGCCGCTATCGGTACGGCAAAAGGCATGGGCGCCATTGTTAGATCCTTTGACACGCGACCTGAAGTAAAAGAGCAAATTGAGAGTATGGATGCAGAATTCTTAATGCTCGACTTTAAAGAAGAAGGCGGTGGCACAGGTGGTTATGCAAAAACCATGTCCAAAGAATTTATCGATGCAGAAATGGCCTTATTTGCGGAACAGGCCAAAGAAGTTGACATTATAGTGACCACGGCTTTAATCCCGGGGAAACCAGCCCCTAAATTAATAACCACCGCCATGGTTGAATCCATGAAACCCGGCAGTGTTATTGTGGACTTAGCGGCTGAACAAGGTGGTAACTGTGATCTAACCGAAAAAGATCAAGTCGTCGTCAAAAATGGCGTTACCTTAATAGGTTATACCAACTTACCGAGTCGTCTAGCGAATCAATCGAGCCAACTGTATGCGACGAACCTAAGACATTTATTGACTGAGTTGTGTCCCGATAAAAATGGCATCATCAATGTTAATATGGAAGATGAAGTCATCCGTGGCACCACCGTGATAAAAGAAGGCAAAATCACTTGGCCACCTCCAGCACCTAAACTATCAGCAGCCCCCGTTGCGACAGCAGAAGCGAATGCAACACCGACGGCCACTGAGACTAAAAAATCAATTATTCCAAATTTCGTTAAACAGTTGTTACCCATTACGGTGGCAGGCTTAGCCCTATTTGGTATAGGCGCAGTAGCCCCTGAATCGTTTATGACCCATTTTACGGTTTTTGTATTAGCGTGTTTTGTAGGTTATCAAGTGATATGGAATGTATCACATTCATTACATACCCCTTTAATGAGTGTAACGAATGCCATCAGTAGTATTATTGTTATTGGTGCCATCGTACAAATTTCCACCGCTAATCCTACGGTTACCATCCTAGCTGGTGCAGCAACACTGCTTGCCGCTATCAATATTTTTGGTGGTTTTTTAGTCACGCGTCGTATGTTAGAAATGTTTAGGAAATAACAGGAGCTCATCATGTCACATAGTTTAGTTACGATGTCTTACATCGTTGCCGCCATTCTGTTTATTCTTAGTCTAAGCGGTTTAAGTAATCAAGAAACAGCCCGTAAAGGCAATTATTACGGCATGTTAGGCATGGCAATAGCTATTATTGCTACCACTTTAAGTGGCACAGTTTCTGCGTTTGGCGTTTTAATAGGCGCCTTAGTCATCGGTGGACTGATTGGTGCTAGAGCCGCAACAAAAGTTGAAATGACTCAGATGCCTGAGCTGGTTGCTATTATGCACAGTATGGTTGGCTTAGCCGCTGTATTAGTGGGTTATGCTAACTTTATGGATCAAACCATCGCCTTAGAAGGCGTTGAAAAAACAATCCATGAAATTGAAATTTATGTGGGGATCTTAATCGGTGCCGTTACCTTCTCAGGTTCGGTTATTGCGTTTGGTAAACTCAGCGAAAAAATCAATGGTAAACCGTTACTATTACCCGGTCGTCATTGGCTTAACCTCATATTACTCATTGCATCTGCTGGATTAGGTTATGAGTTTTTACATCAAACCGAAGTAGGTGAAGACGCGCTTATCCCCTTAGCGATTATGACCGGCATAGCCTTAGTATTTGGTATTCACATGGTAATGGCTATCGGTGGGGCTGATATGCCGGTTGTTATTTCCATGCTAAACAGCTACTCGGGTTGGGCGGCAGCAGCCACCGGCTTTATGTTGAGTAATGATTTGTTAATCGTGACTGGTGCGCTAGTGGGTAGTAGTGGTGCGATTCTAAGTTACATCATGTGTAAAGCCATGAACCGCCATTTCTTAAGCGTTATCGCGGGGGGATTTGGCACCACATCAGGTGGAGAATCAGCGGAGATAGAAGGGGAAGTACAACCTATTGATGCAGAAGAAACTGCTGAGCTTTTAAAAGCCGCCAAAAATATCATGATTATTCCTGGATATGGTATGGCGGTTGCGCAAGCTCAACACACTGTCTATGAAATCACTAAACTACTCAGAGCTAAAGGTAAAAAAGTAGGCTTTGGTATTCACCCTGTGGCGGGTCGTATGCCTGGACACATGAACGTATTGTTAGCAGAAGCTAAAGTACCTTACGATATCGTTTATGAAATGGATGAGATTAATGATGACTTTGACAGTGTTGACGTGTCCATCGTTATAGGTGCCAATGATATTGTTAACCCTTCTGCACTTAATGACCCCAATAGCCCTATTGCTGGCATGCCAGTGCTTGAATGCTGGAAAGGTGAAACTACTATCGTATTAAAACGCAGTATGGCTTCAGGCTATGCTGGGGTGGGTAATCCACTATTTGTATTAGAAAACACTCGTATGTTATTTGGTGATGCTAATGCAACCATGCAAGCCGTACTGAAAGCACTAGAAAAATAAGCTGATATAAAATGCCTATCAACTAACAGATTTATATTTTTTAAATCCTTAGATGATAGGCATTATTTAGTACTATGCCTACAACTCCCTCGTTGCACTAAACCGTATGTCTGGCCAACGCTCTTCAGTCAATTGTAAATTGACTCGGCTATTAGCCAAATAAACCAAGTAACCACCACCATCTTCAGCAAGATTTTCGAATACTTTCTTTTTAAACTCTTCGAGCTTAGCAGGTTTATCCGAACTGACCCAACGTACTGTTGAAATGGGTGCAACATCGTATACACACTCAACGTTATATTCACCTTTTAAGCGAAAAGCAGTCACATCAAATTGAAGAATACCTACAGCACCTAGTATAAGATCATTATTTTTTAAGGGTTTAAATAACTGCGTAGCACCCTCTTCCGTTAATTGAACTAAACCTTTTTGTAAGGCTTTAGCTCTTAAAGGATCTTTTAGAACGACACGTCTAAATAATTCAGGGGCAAAATATGGAATTCCACCGAATTTTAATACTTCACCTTGTGTGAAGGTATCTCCTACTTGAATAGTACCGTGATTATGTAATCCGATGATATCGCCGGGATATGCTTCTTCAACACTTTTACGACTATCGGCTTGAAATGTGATGGCATTACTAACCTGAATATTTTTTCCAATTCGTACATGTTGAACTTTCATTCCTTTATCAAATTTACCAGAGCACACTCTTAAAAAAGCAACACGATCTCGATGAGAAGGGTCCATGTTGGCTTGTACTTTGAATACAAACCCAGAAAATTTTTCTTCTTCTGGATCAACTAAACGTTGTTCAGCTTGTCTTGACCTAGGAGATGGAGCGTATTCAGCAAAAGCATCCAATAATTCGATAATACCAAAGTTGTTAATAGCGGAACCAAAGAATACCGGTGTTAAATTACCCGCCAAATAATCTTCTAAATCAAATTCGTGACTGGCCCCTTTAACTAAATCAATTTCCTCACGTAACTCTTCAGCTTGCTCTTTAAGTATTTCATCCAATTTTGGATTAGTGAGTCCTTTTATAACTTCTGCTTCAACAATTTTTCCACCATGTTGAGCACTAAATAAAAGAATTTCATCTTTATACAGATGATAAACACCTTTAAATCGCTTACCCATGCCTATAGGCCAAGTCATAGGAGCGCATTTAATATTAAGAACATTTTCAACTTCATCTAATAACTCAATTGGTTCACGACCTTCACGATCTAACTTATTAATAAAAGTTAGGATAGGCGTAGTTCGCAATCGACAGACTTCCATTAAGTTGATAGTTCTTGCTTCAACACCTTTTGCTACGTCAATAACCATAAGAGCAGAGTCAACAGCTGTTAATGTTCTATACGTATCTTCAGAAAAGTCTTCATGACCCGGTGTATCAAGAAGATTAATAATGCAATCATTATGCTCAAACTGCATAACTGAAGTAGTAACAGAAATACCACGCTCTTTTTCCATTTCCATCCAATCTGATGTTGCGTGTCTTGCGGCCTTACGACCTTTTACCGACCCAGCTAATTGAATAGCGCCTCCGAACAACAACAATTTTTCAGTGATGGTAGTTTTACCCGCATCAGGATGCGAAATAATTGCAAAGGTTCTACGTCTTTGCATTTCTGATTTTATTTCTGACATTATTAATTAGTTGAAAACAAGGAAATGAAGTAATTATACCTTTATACGTGCGCTAAAAATTAGAGAATAAGAAAACAGCTGTGTGTAAGTAACTAGATTAACGTATGAAATCTTAGAAATTATCACTAGGCAAAAAAAAACCCCGATGGAAATCGAGGTTTGATATTAAGCGCTTGGCAATTCCCTACTTTCGCATGGCAAACTGCCACACTATCATCGGCGCTAAACGGTTTCACTTCCGAGTTCGGGATGGGATCGGGTGGTTCACGTTCGCTATGGTCACCAAGCAAACTGGTGTGTCAGATATACGCTTTAGCATGTTGTCTGACGTCTTCGGCAAGTTATAACCTACCGTTGGAAATCTGTAACTGTTTGTGATTAGCGATAATCAAGTAACACTGGCTTTCGCCTACACCTCAAACTCATTGGGTGTTATATGGTCAAGCCTCACGGGCAATTAGTACATGTTAGCTTCACACATTACTGCGCTTCCACACCATGCCTATCAACGTCGTAGTCTTCGACGGCCCTTCAGGGGACTCATGGTCCCAGTGAGATCTCATCTTGGGAGGGGCTTCCCGCTTAGATGCTTTCAGCGGTTATCCTGTCCGAACATAGCTACCCGGCAATGCCATTGGCATGACAACCGGAACACCAGAGGTTCGTCCACTCCGGTCCTCTCGTACTAGGAGCAGCTTCCCT
>Ga0364866_10561_pt1 | contig 21273 bp, 17 predicted proteins | sample ExccelAu500001D3_3_FD_206913 | JGI IMG/M metagenome (GOLD analysis project Ga0364866, IMG submission 206913) | Enriched cells from Trout Bog Lake Hypolimnion, Wisconsin, USA - BchlTB.Aug13.5000.01.D3 | ecosystem: Environmental > Aquatic > Freshwater > Lake > Hypolimnion/Profundal zone | place... | reverse complement strand
AAAATTTTTATTTGCACAGGGTTTGGCTGGTAGTCAATGGATTAGGTTGTGGTTTTTGCACACTTTGGGGGGAAGTGAGCAATATTTTTTGCCCGCTGGTGTTTTGGGAAAGTGCACATGGTTCTGAAATTTTTATTTGCACAGGGTTTGTTTGGTAGTCAATGGATTGGGTTGGGGTTATTGCACACTTTGGGGGGAAGTGTGCAATTTTATTGGCTGGTAAACGGGCTTTCGCGGCCTGATTAATAATTTGGAATATTCGGAAAGTTTCGGGTTTATTGGTTTATTTGGGGTGTAAATTTACTGATTCTTATTCTGTTCTCCAAATAAATTGGATATATTGAAAATTCTGTTCTTTTTGATGCTATTGGGCTTTTTTGAATACTTATGTTGCTACCGCAAGAGGGATGTTGGTGCGCTGATGTGACTGAGTGCTAAGGCTTAGGGGGGCCTCACGCCGGCCCTCTGCGATGGAGTGGGAGCTAGCTGGGTGCAGGAACTGATCTTTTTATCATTGATCTAACTTTTATTGCGCTTCGCAAAGGATCGCTTTTGGGCCTTTTTTATACGAAAATTGCTACCGCAAGGGGGATGAAGGTTCTTCGCTGTGCTGACTGCTAAGGCTCAGGGGGTTTCTCCGCTTCGCTACGAAGAGGTCTATTTATTGGGCTTTTTGTGCACGTGCATTGCTGCCGCAAGGGGGGTGAAGGTTCTTTGCTGTGCTGACTGCAGAGGCTCAGGGGGGACTCACGCCGGCCCTCTGCGAGGGAGCGGGTGTTATTTCCCAGGGGATCCTGAATTCCTGCATTTAAAGGCCCGTTCCTTGTTTGAGGATTTTGGTTATGGTTCTGTTCTTTTGCTCGTCTATGATCTCGAGCATGTAAAGGCCGTCTGGCAGGGATTGCAGGGAAATGCTGTTATCACCTGCATGAAGGGTGCCTTGCTGCATGGTTGCGCCGGGTGTATTTAGGACTCTGTAGGAAGACGGAAAATTTAGATTGTTAATATTTAATTGGTTATAGCTGGGGTTTGGGTAAATCTCTAGCTTATCACTTGAGGTTGTTTCTACAATTCCTAAATAATTACATTTAGCAAATGTCACTTTGCGTACTCGACAGTTATTTGCATCCGTAAAATATAGGTTTCCACATTGATCAAAAACAATGCCTTCGGGATCATGAATTTCAGCTAAACCAGCTTGTATCCCGTCACCGTTATAACCGGTTGTACCATCGCCAGCGAGCGTAGTTATGATGCCATTTTTATCTACCCTACGTATTCTTTGATTCCAGTCTGATATAAATACATTTCCATATACATCTACTGCCACAGCAAATGTCTCTCCAAGTTCGGCAGAAGTAGCTGGTATATTATCGCCATTATATCCCTGAATTCCATTACCAGCAATTGTGCTAATTGTGTTGGTATTTATGTTAATCTTACGAACCCTATAATTATCCATATCTGCCAGGTATAAATTATTAGCTTGATCCAGCGCAATATTATAGGCATTTATTTGAGCTACAATTGGTACTCCTCCGTCACCGCTGTAACCGGGTATTCCAGAGCCAGCGAACGTATTAATGATTCCATAATTATTTATTTTGCGGATTCTACCAACCTCACTCTCATAAATATTGCCAGAATCGTCGACACAGATACCGTTTGGTGAGTATAGTGATGCCGACGTCGCCGCTCCGCCGTCACCACTATAAATAGCTATTCCATTACCGGCAATAGTTCGGATAACGCCATTACTATCTACTCTCCTTATCCTGTGATTACCATTGTCTGCGATATAAACATTTCCCGATCCATCAGCCGCTACCCAAGCTGGAGTGTTTAATGCGGCAATTGTTGCGGGACCGTCATCGCCACTAAACCCAGCCGTTCCCGTACCAGCAAAGTTGCTAATGACACCGGTAGTGGATACTTTGCGCACCTTATTACTCAATCTTTCGAGAAAATAATAATTTCCTTTAGCGTCAAAAGCTCCCCCTGCGGGAATTTCTATATTTGCATCAGTTGCTGGGCCATTATCCCCTGAATCCCCACAATTTCCATTTCCCGCAAATGTAGAAATGATCTGTGCATCGCTAGTTATAGAAAAAATAAAAAATGCAACAAAAAATACATTTATAAATTTTCTACGATTAGACATATATTGTTGTTCTGTAATAAAAATTTAATTATGGAACTCTGTGGACAATATTTGACGTATCATACCACAACGCACCAGATGGTAGCCCCACGCTCGTACTTGGCATATTCTGAGCAACAAAATTATTAGCATGGAACGCGGAATCGACAACATAACTCACGCCCTTCCCAAAAAACGCAGCATAAGCATGGGAAACGGTATTACCGCAACCGCCGAGTATGGCGCTAAAAACTACACCCGGTTTGCTGCTGTTCTTCTGTCCGCTCATGGCACTTGATATTATTCGAATTTATGGATTGTTTTTCGATCCATCAAATTATTTTTTTTGTAGGGGGAAAATGGGCTTTTTGTGCACGTGCATTGCTGCCGCAAGGAGGATGAAGGAGCGCTGTTGTGCTGAGTGCTAAGGCTCAGGGGGGCCTCACCCCGGCCCTCTCCGAGGGAGAGGGAGCTGCCGGGTGCAGAAACTGATCTTTTTATCATTGATCTAACTGTTATTGTGCTGCGCATGGCCCGCTATTGGTCTTTTTTATACGAAAATTGCTACCGCAAGGGGGATGAAGGTTCTTTGATGTGCTGAGTGCGGACGCTGAGGGGGTTTCTTCGCTTCGCTGCGAAATGACGAACTGCTATTGGGCTTTTTGTGCGCGTGCATTGCTGCCGCCCGCAATGCTGCGTTGGCCTCACGCCGGCGCTCTGTGTGGGAGCGGGTGTTATTTACCAGGTGATCCTGAATTCTTACACTTATAGGCTCGTTCCTTGTTTTAGGATTTTGGTTATCGTTCTGTTCTTTTGCTCGTCTATGATCTCGAGCAGGTAAAGGCCGTCTGGCAGGGATTGCAGGGAAATGCTGTTATTGCCTGCGTGAAGTGTGCCTTGCTGCATAGTTGTGCCGATGGTATTTAGGACTCTGTAGGTAGACGGACATTTTAGATTGTCAATATTTAATTGGTCATAGGCGGGGTTTGGATACATAGATGTCAACTTCTGAGTTGGCGCTGAGTTTGTTTCTGCGGGAATGCAGAAAGGATTCAATGCGACTTTGCGTATTCGGCAATTTCTTAATTCAGCTATGTATAAATTACCGCAGCTATCAAAACATATGCCGAGGGGCGAGTTTAATTCTGCCATTGTTGCAGGAATGTTGTCGCCGTTATAACCCGCTGTACCCGTACCAGCTATTGTGTGGATGATACCTGAAAGATCAATTTTTCTAACATCATTAAACAGGTAACCTGATACAAATAGATCGCCAGTTTTATCAAATGCCAGATCATATGGATCTATTGATGCGGCGGTGGCAGGCCCACCGTCGCCACTTGCTACAGACCCCTCGGGGTCAGTACCCGCAACTTCAGAGATTATGCCAGTAGTTATGGTTACTTTCCGCACTCTTAATCCGGATTCTGATCAGTATGCCTGGTTTGGCTTCCACATTGTTTGCCCAACTTGCCCATTAACAGGTTCTGCAGCACTCGGCGTGAACAACATCATCAACCAGGGCAGCGTGAAAGCTTACCCTAATCCTGCCAACAATGAGTTGACTGTTGCATTCTCTACAAAAGCAAATTCTGTAGATGTATCGCTGACTAACATGGTAGGCCAGGTAGTTGCAGCACAAACTGTTACTAACGGTACGGCTGTGTTTAATACTACTTCCATTGCCCCAGGCGTTTATATCATGACCCTCGTTGCCAATGGCGAGCGTACCACCGGCCGTGTGGTAATTGCACACTAATCTGTAAATAATTATAAAAAAAGGGTAATGGTTAAACCATTACCCTTTTTTTATGGTCAAATGTCTGGCATACTATTTGTAGTACTTTTTACTAACCCTCCTTGATTCTGCCTTTCGACTTTTTGAAGAATTACTGAAACCGTATACCTTTACAAAAAAAAATTAACCAAAACACAATACGAATGAAAAAATTACTTTTACTCTTAGCTGGTTCTTTAAGCATGGCTGGCGCAAACGCGCAGTATGCAAAGAATAATTCCATGGTATTGTCTCCCAATACCAAGGGCGCACCAATTATCGCCTCCAGGGATGGCAGGCAAACGCCCGCTCACAAACTGGCTGCAAGAACTACCGCAGTAACCATTGCAACCGAAAACTTCGGTTCAGGCACAGCTTCCACCTTACCTACCGGCTGGACTACCGGTATTATTTCAGGCCCCGGCAAATGGCATTGGAGCAATGTTGCTTCTACGTCGGCCTACTCACTCGGCACCATCGCCTCTACCACCGCTTCCAACGGATGGATGATTTTTGATTCCGATTCAATCGGTACCGCATGCGGCTGTGCTCCGGCTGGCTGGTTGCAGTCTCCGGCTTACAACTGTACCGGTCACCTCACCGTTCGCCTCAACTTCGAAGAATTATACCGTAGCTTCAATGACTCCTGCGTTGTATGGGTAAGCACCAGCTCCGCATTCACTACGTACACCCGTTATGCACTGCCACTCAACAGCGGACTCGCTGCCAACGCAGAAACTGCTAACCCGGCTACCATTCACCTCAACATCAGTTCTGTAGCTGCAGGGGCTGCCACCGTTTACATCCGTTTCGTATACTATGGTGCTTCCGGCGGCAGTTATTCCTGGCTGGTTGATGATATGAGCCTCACCGAGCTGAATGCTCACGACGTAGCAGTGGCTAGTTCCTTTATGTGGGAGCCTGAAGCTACTGCCTACAGTGGCTCTATCTTCAATACTCCCAAAGTATTCGTAGACAGTGTTTACCCTGTTACCCAGTTGTCAAACAACGGCGCCAATGCCGAAACCAATGTGGTAACTACCGCAAAAATTTATGAAGGCACCACTTCGGTATACTCACAGAGCAATACATACCCCAGCCTGCCTCTCAACGCTTTCGATACCCTGATTCAGTTCCCTGGTTACCTGCCTGCAACCGTAGGAAACTACACATGCGTATTCAATGCACCGCTGGCCAATGACTCTGACCTTTCCAACAATAACGATACGGCAACATTCGCCGTTACCGATACAACCTGGATGGAAAACCAGGGCCTGATCACCGGCAGCTACTACCTCCACAGGGCAACCACCCCTATCTCTTTTATGGATGGCGTACGTTTTGATGTGCCCACTTCATCAGTAGGCGATACGGTTTCTGGTTTCGGCGTGGTATTTTCTTCTTCGAGCGTGCCTACTACCGGCAGCGCTACAGTAAGCGTTCAGTTGTACTCCATTACGCAGGGAGCTACCGGATGGACCTATGTCGCCACTTCGCAGGCTCGCGCTATCACTGCTTCCGATATCTCAACTACGTCTGCTACCATTTGGGCCGACTTCCGCATCGATCCCATAGTTTCAGGTGGTGTTGCACCATTTGTGCTCCAGCCAGGCACCTCTTATGCTGCCATGATCCAGATCAAAAATGTTTCTACCGATCTGTTGGTTGATGTCACCGCAGCACCTAATGGCACTGGTATTTTCGGTTATTTCGGCCAGAGCGATACATCAAATGATGACGGAGCAAGCAGCTTCAGCCCTACTTCTATCGCCACCGGCGACCCAAGCATCGTGCCTTTGGTGCGCATGTATTTCGGTAATATCCCTTCAAACCATACCGGTGTGAACAACATTTCCCTGATCAACACCGTTGGTACCCCTTACCCAAATCCGGCCAATACAGCTGTGACTGTACCATTTACACTTTCCCAGGATGCCGTTGCGACTGTTACCCTCACAAACATGGTTGGCCAGGTTGTAAAGTCTCAGAACGTTCAGGCTACTGCCGGGCAGACTACAAGAGCTACATTCAGCACGACTGACCTTGCTGACGGCATGTACATTTACAATGTATCGGCCGATGGCCAGCATTCTAATGGCCGTATCGTAGTTGCCCATTAATTTAATATTCTATTTGAGTATAAAAACGGCTGCTTTGCAGCCGTTTTTTTTTGTCCTCACCCAAAGCCTGGAGACAAAATAATTACCTGTTTCCTGCGTTTAATAACGTATTTTTACGTCATCAGGTGCGACAGCCAGATACAGTGACTGCTGCACCAGGACTACGAATTTTAACATACATATTGCATAAACACAAGCAACCTAACCCCGCTTATCTCATATAAATAGGTAGATTTACTCAACCAAGCACAGAACCATTCACTCAACACGAAAATCTATAGTATGAAAAAACTAATTTTATTTTGTATTGGCGTTTGCAGCCTGACAACCGCTTTCGCGCAGATGAACGGAAACTACCAGGTACGCCAGCTGAACGACTCGCACCGCAACGCCTATGTAGTAGATGCACCCGGCAAAAATGTACCAGGCCATCATGATGGAGCCAGGACCACGGCCGTGACGATCGCAGCAGAAACGTTTGGTACGGGTACAGACAGCACCCTGCCTACCGGCTGGACTTCGGGCATTATCAGCGGTACCGGTACATGGCATTGGTCTGACTGGGCCTCTACATCCCCCAGTTCTATGGGGTTGATGAACTCTACAACCGCTTCCAATGGCTGGATGATTTTTGACGCTGATTCTATTAATAACGATTGCAGCTGCGCTCCCAGTGCCTGGCTGCAATCTCCTGCATACAACTGCTCCGGGCATGCTACTGTACGCCTCAATTTTGAGGAATTTTACGGAAACGTACAAGATACTACCCAGGTATGGGTAAGCACTGACCCCACTTTTGCCACGCATACGGTATATACCCTGCCCATAAACGACGCCCTCAGCTTCTTCTCCCAGACCGCAAATGTGCAGCTCATCCATATCAACATCACACCCACTGCAGCTTTACATCCGGCTGTCTATGTGCGGTTCGTATATTATGGCGAAAGCTTCTCCAATATGTCGTGGATGATAGATGATATGAGCCTGACCGAACTCGACCCGCATGATGCCGGTATTGCTGGTTCTTTTATGCTGGCGCCTGATCCAACAGCATACAATGGATCCGTATTCAACACACCCCTCGCTTTTGTCGACAGCTTCGTGCCCGGCACCCTGCTGAGCAACTATGGATACAGTACAGAAACCAGCTTGCCGGTTGCTGCTACCATATATAATGGCACTACGCCCGTCTATACGCAGACAAGCCACTACCCGCTTTTGCCGGCCAATGCCTCTGACTCTGTAGACTGGCTTCCACCCTTCAAACCAACAACCACGGGCAGCTATCTGTGCGCCCTCAAAAACCTGCTGCCTGGCGATGCCGACTCCACCAACAACCTGGATACCGTCCGGTTCAACGTGACAGACACCACCTGGATGCAAAGTGACACCGTAGTGGCTACCAATTATTTTGTGAACCTGCTGGCCGGCACGTTTCCGGGTGCCAGCGCCAGTTCTTCCCTGATTGGCACGCGATTCGATGTTCCCTCCTCCTCGGCGGGCGATACCATATCAGGATTTGGCGTGGCTATCTCGCCAATCAGCACGCCTACCGGCCCCCTGGGCAAGGTAAGCATCCAATTGTATGCTACGCAGAGGGGCGATACAACGTGGACCTACCTGGGCACGTCGGTAGCCAAATCAATTACTGCTGCCGACACATCTTCCATGGTTGCCATAAAATGGGATGACTTCCGGATCGATACCGCAGCGTCGGGAGGTGTAGCACCATTTGTCCTGCATCCGGGCACGAGCTACGCAGCGGTGCTGCAAATGGATCATGTCACAACCAACCTGCTGGTTTTTGCAGCATCTCTGTCGCCGGTTCCTGGTATGACCGGCGGTCTGTTCATCACCGACACGTCCAATAACAACGGAGATCATAACCTGCACTGGAATTCCTTCGATACTTCTTTTAGCCAGTTCACGCCTTTTATCAGGATGTATTTTGGCACGGTTCCCGTCGATCGCACAGGTATCAACAACATTGCCTCTTCCGGCTGGGCAGGTACACCCTACCCCGATCCGGCCAATGAGGTTATCAACATTCCCTTTTCAAGTGTTTTAAGTGGTGAAGTATCGGCCACCCTCACAAATATGCTGGGACAAGTTGTAAAATCAAAAACCATGCAGGCCACGGGCGGCCTGAAAACCAGTATCAGCTTCACCACCAATGACCTGCCTGAAGGCGTTTACAACTACAGCATCAACATGGGGAACGGCCCCGTAACCGGCCGGGTAGAAATCATGCACTGATCATATTAATCAAACTTGCTTAAAAGGGGAGATTTTCTTCCCTTTTTTGTTTTTGGAAACAATATTCTATTATTGCACACGCTTACCCTGTTTCAGGCATAAAAAGGAATTATATAGAATGGCAAAACATTTACTGATTGTGGAGTCGCCTGCTAAGGCAAAGACCATAGAAAAGATTTTAGGCAGCGATTATGAAGTGAAGTCTTGCTATGGCCATATCCGTGACCTGGAGAAGGAAGACATGGGTATCGACCTGAAGAACGGCTACAAGCCAAAATATATTATTTCGGAAGACAAACAGAAGGTAGTCAAGGAATTACGCGCCCTGGCCAAAAAATCAGACGATGTATGGCTGGCAACGGATGAGGACCGCGAAGGAGAAGCTATATCATGGCACCTTTGCGAAGTCCTCGACCTCGATCCCTACAAAACCAAAAGGATCGTCTTTCACGAAATAACCAAGCCGGCCATCAATAAAGCAGTGCAGAACCCGCGGTTTGTAAACATGGACCTTGTCAATGCACAGCAGGCACGCCGCATACTCGACCGCATCGTGGGGTTTGAACTCTCTCCCGTGCTCTGGCGCAAAATGAGTATGCGCAATAACCTCTCTGCCGGCCGAGTACAGTCGGTAGCCGTACGGCTGATCGTAGAGCGCGAAAGGGACATTACACGCTTTAAAGTGAGCAGCAGTTTTAAAGTGGAGGCTTTTTTCAGCGCCGAAGATCTCAGCAAAAAGAAAGTAACCTTTAAGGCCGATGGACCTGATAAGATCAGTAATTCAGAAGGCGCAGCGGACTATCTGCAGAAATGTACCGGTGCAACCTACACCGTCAACGACGTGCAGGTAAAACCGGCCAAGAAATCACCCTCCGCACCCTTCACCACATCTACTTTGCAGCAGGAGGCCAGCCGGAAACTGGGCTATTCGGTATCCAAAACCATGCTACTCGCACAGAAATTATACGAAAACGGGCACATCACTTACATGCGTACCGATTCGGTCAACCTTTCGGAAACGGCAATCGACGGTACCCGGGCTGCCATCATAGCTCAGTACGGACAAAAATACCACCAGCAGCGCATCTATAAAACCAAGAACGAATCGGCACAGGAGGCGCATGAAGCCATCAGGCCGACCGATATGATGGCGACTACTGCAGGCGACGCTGATACCAGCCGCCTCTATGAGCTGATATGGAAGCGCACTATGGCGTGCCAGATGGCTGATGCACAGCTGGAGCGCACCATAGCCAAAATTAATATTTCCACACAGCGCGACCAGCTGACCGCAACCGGTGAAGTACTCCGGTTCGACGGCTTCCTGAAGGTCTACACCGAAGGGCGGGACGACGAAGACGGCGAAGACGAAAATGAAGGATTGCTGCCACCACTGGCCGCCGGCCAGGTGCTCGACTTCCAGCGCATGGTTGCCACAGAAAGATATACGCGCCCAGCCCCACGGTATACGGAAGCCTCACTGGTAAAGAAACTCGAAGAACTGGGTATCGGGCGCCCGTCTACTTATGCACCCACCATAAGCACGGTGCAGGCAAGAGGCTATGTCGAGAAAAGAGACAAGGAAGGTGTAAAGCGCGACTACCAGGTATTGACACTCCAGCACGATAAGATTACCACCGCAACCGGCAGCGAAAACTTCGGCGCAGAAAAAAATAAACTTTTCCCAACCGACCTCGGCATGGTGGTCACCGATTTCCTGCGGGAGCACTTCGGGAAAGTGATGGACTATGATTTTACCGCCAAGATCGAAGCTGAATTTGACGAAATAGCAGAAGGAAAGCAGTTGTGGAATAAAATGATAGATGATTTCTATCTGCCGTTCCATGTGAGCGTGGAGCATACTATTGAAAATGCCGGAAGGGCCAAGGGCGAACGTGAGCTGGGCCTGGACCCCCAAAGCGGCAAACCAGTCGTTGCCCGCCTCGGCCGGTTTGGCCCTATGGTGCAGATAGGCGGCGCAGAGGAAGAAGAAAAGCCCCGGTTTGCCAAGCTGCGCAACAACCAGAGCATTGAAACCATCACCCTCGAAGAGGCGCTGGAACTGTTCCGGCTGCCCAGGAACCTCGGCCAGTTCGAAGGAGAAGATATCATTATCAATATTGGACGTTTCGGCCCATATGCGCAGCATGCCGGCCAGTTCTATTCCCTCAAGAAAGAAATGGATCCGTACACGGTCGAATTGGGTGAAGTGACTCCCCTGATTGAAGACAAAAGGAAATCAAAAGCGGAAAGTGAGATCAAGATTTTCGAAAAAGAAAAAATCAGGATCCTGAAGGGCCCCTATGGTCCTTATATCAAGCAAGGCCTGCGCAACTATAAAATCCCCAAAGAGAAGGTCGAAAATCCGGCAACGCTCACCATTGCCGATGTAAAAGCCATCATAGAGGAAGCAAAAGCAAACCCTCCCAAAAAAGCACCGAGGAAGAAAAAAGCATAAGAATATCCCCATAACGGGGATATTCTTTTTTTGCCTGCTACTGCAAATTGCATACTTTAGATTCAGCAAGCGTCCGGAAGGGAAACGCGTTCCGTATTTTTTTGACCCTAAAACTGTTTTCAAATCATGCAATCCAACAGAGAGATATCGGCCCTGCTAAGGCTCATCGATGACCCTGATGCGGAAGTGTATGACACCGTAGCCAACCGGCTGATCAACTACGGCCGCGAGATCATACCCAATCTCGAGCAGCTATGGGAGGTAACCGAGGATGAAGACGTACAGGAACGCCTGGAACTGCTCATTCACCGGGTTCACTTCGAAGACCTGCAGGAAGACTTTGTGACCTGGAGCAACGCTTCCCATCCTGAGCTGCTGCGGGGAGCTATACTGGTAGCCCGCTTCCAGTTTCCCGAACTCAACGTACCTGCCATTCTCACGCAGTTCGACCAGCTGCGCCGCAATGTTTGGCTCGAACTGAATAATTACCTCACACCCATGGAGCAGGTCAATGTCTTCAACAGCATACTCTACAACTTTTTCAAGCTGCAGGGTCATGAGCTTACAGAACGCGATCCGAAATATTTCTTCATCAACCAGGTCCTTGAGGGCAAGCAGGGCAACAGCTACACCATCGGCATCCTCTACCTGGCCCTCTGCGAAATGCTCGATATACCCATATTTGCCGTAGATGTACCCCGGCAATTCATATTTGCTTACATAGACAGCCTGCATAATATCTTCGACCCCGGTGAGCTGGGCAATCCGCAGATCCATTTTTTCATCGACCCCATCAGCGGTATGGTTTACACCCAAAAAGACGTAGACTCCTACCTCAATAAACTTAGCGCCACCGAGCGCGACACCTACTTCGCGCCCATCCTCAACAAGCGTATTATCTACAAAATGATGGAAGAACTCGCCCTATGCTACCGGTACCGTAAAGAAGACCAGAAAGCAGAAGAGATACAGCAGTTGATGCGGCTGATAGCGGAGTGAGTAATATCCGTCAGAAGTTAATCTTTTGTAGTACGCCCTAAAACAACTGCCCCACAGTATTCATCGCAATAAACATCCTGCCACTACCAGGCAATGAAACAAATCCACACTTTGAATAAAAGGCTGTAGCTGCTTCATCTTTCGGGTCCACAATTATCGCTATTGAAGCAATATAGGTATCCGGCAACTGAAAGCCGCACGAAAAACCGGATTTATCATGGTTGCTGCAAACAAGTGATGTTAGACAACTCACCTTGCAGACACTTGTTTTTGATATTGCCGGGCAGCTTCTTTCAATGATTTATTGGGCTTGGACGAATTGATGAGCGTATTGAAGAATAGCTTTTTATCCTGCTCGGTCGCGAGTATTGGACTGTGCTGTTCCACAATACGTGTAGCTACCTGCTGGGTGGAATGAATAACGAAATCCGATAGGGACTTAAACCCGCTGAGACTGGCAGAAAGCTCAAAAAACTCTTTCTGGCTTTTGGTAAGCCTGGCAGCAAGTCTGGCTTGTGAAGCCTTTGCGATACGCATAGCAGTTATTTGATACAAATGTGTGGATAATTGCCGTACAAAAAAAACAATATTGAACTTGCTTTATCTCTCTGTTAAATATGAAATAAATTCTTAACTTTAGCGTTTAAAGTTATGCACCATGAAAAATATAATCTTAATACTTCTCTTTTCGCTTGTTTTTGTCTCAACTTTTGGACAGAAAATACGGTTTAGTGATAGTACGAACGTATGGTATGGCTACAATTGGGATCTTGCCGATGTCCCTCATTATGCAAACCCTTATACATACGCCTATACTGGCGAGATAATCATAAATGACACACTGTATAAACAAATAGGATCTGGTAACCTGATTCGTGAAGATACGGTATTAAATAAAGTTTATCTAGGAAAAAACCTGCTTTATGATTATAATTTACATGTTGGTGATACTTTTAATTTTGCAGGTGTCAGGCCACATTATGTATCGGCTATGGATTCTGTTTTAATTAATAGTGCCTGGTATAGAACATGGCATTTCGTCCCAATTAATGATTCCAGCCAGGCAGGGATCATGCCTGCTGAATATGATGTAATAGCAGGAATCGGTTGTCTCAATGATCCTTTTTATCCTGCTAACCCGGTTTTTTCCGAAGTAAATATCACGCTTACATGCTTTAGTAACAAAGGTATAACTCCACCACTTAATCGCTTCGTTGGAGATTATTTCAATAACAGCACCAGTTGTAGTTTAACATTTGGATTAGCAGTGAAAAACACAAAAATAAATGATGTAACAACAGAAATCTTTCCGAACCCTGCCAATACTGATTTAACTATCGCTTCCACTAAGAATTTAAATTCTATATCTGTTACCAACCTAATAGGTAAAACTGTATTCGATAAACTATACAACTCACAAGAGGTTCAAATTGACGTATCAGATTTACCTCCAGGTATCTACTTCCTAAAAATAAACGGCACCGAAGCCAGAAAATTCGTAAAGCAGTAACAATCCTCAAACCCATGTTCTATTCGTTGCCAAAAAATCAACTCAGAATAGAAAACCAAAGTCAAAAGCTGAAAACAAATATAATCAGGAGAATACAATCCTTTCCAGAACCAGGGATTTGATGTGAAGCGCCATTTGATAATAGCTTTTTGCTTCGCCGGGTTCAGGCATCAGCGAGTAATCCGGATACCGGCCCTGAACAGCATAATCATTCATATTTGCCGGATCCACAGAATTGAAAACAGGATCAAAACAGGAACACTCCTGTAACAGGTAATCTATATCATGGGTTTTGGCGACCTCCTTTCCATTATAAATAAGAAAGGCTTTGAGATACTCTTCGATTGCTTGCTGGCAATGAAAGCAGGCACTATCAAGGATCATAGGTTCAATCTCAATTAACCTTTCAGCACTGATAATATCATGGTCGGCCTTGAGAAACCAGGCCTTTAAATACTCTATCAAAGCGGGTGTCATAACGCAATACCTTCCTTAATAGCTGAACGAACTATATGCCCGGGTAAATCCTGGTTTTGCAGAATTTCTTGCTCGCTGTACAGAAGTAAATCAACAGGCACCTGAAATGATTTTGCAATGGATTTGCGTATGACACTGCTCCAACTCAATTTATCCTTTTGTGTTAAGGTGGCCGGTGTTATGATCATCAGATCGTAATCACTCTGAGGACCATTATCGCCTCGTGCACGCGAACCAAACAATAAAACGCGCGCACCGGGCAAGCAACCCTCCACTATCGTCCGGATCATATTATATATTGCTGTGCGCTCCACGGAACAAATGTACAAATTATCTGTGATGAACAGGTAAGGTTTAAACCCCCAACGGGCCTTTCTAATCGACTTAACTCTTTGCTGGTTGGCGAAACGCACATCAGTCAGTTATATCATTCATATACTACGATCCACACGAAACCCTTGTTTGCTCAGCAATTTTCCGGTCATCCCAATTTCGATATCCCCAGAACAAGAACTCGCCGCATCATGCAGCTTTCCAGCTATCCTCCTTCGGGCATCTTGACTATTGTGGTTATCTGCTTGAGTGAAGGGCAGAAGGCCCCAGGGATATTATGTGCGGTTCGCTGGCTTCCGCAAACGAGTTATAGGCGTTTTTACTAAATTCAAGCTTAATGTTTCCCAGGCTGAAAAAAAGTCATCAAAACAAATGCCTTTTCCATCATATTGTATTGCCTTCGAAGTCGGTTCGCAGGGCAACAACGTGCATTTCGGGCCACGTTCTTACAAAATAATCTATGTCATCCAAATCTCCCTGAGCGGTTCACCAGCCTTCCTAACCTTTTTGCTGAAGCCTCGTTCCGAAAGACACTTCCCTATCTTGTCTTTCTTACCAAACAAATGATGTAGCAAATAAATGCCTTTAATATCATCCGACCGCAACCTCATTTCGCTCCCGCTGCCTTGCGGCAAACGGTAGCGCAACCCATCGGTGCGTTCCAGTTGCGCCGAGGAAGTCAGCCTGGGTTCCGGCTTAAAAATATTTAGAAATATTTGTACCCACTTATCGCAGTCACATATATAAGCCGTTATATTCCTACTTCAGTCGTTTCACTCAGCCTGCACAACTGGTAAGAATAGATCCTCGCATTATCCTTACCCCAATAGGCACTCAAAAAAGGAGAACTCCGAAACCCATTTCCTATCAGAGCCGGAATCCATCTGCCAAAGAAAATATCATTTATTATCTTCCCCAGCTTCCTGCACGAAACTGTATAAAACGAACTGACGTCTATGATCTGAAGCAGGAGCGAGACAAATTGGAGCGGACCATCGCTAGCGTCAGCCAAACGCCCCCAGGTACAGCTACAGACGGTCTGGCGAGTTAAAAGCAATACCCCTCCGCATCGATCAGCCTGGCCGCAATTCTTCTTCTTGCATCCTTGGCATTATAGTTATCGGCCTTGGTGAAACGCTTCAGACCCAGTAGCATCATACGCTGTTCGTCTCCCTCGGCAAATGAGTTGATGGCGTTTTTGCCGGCATGATTTATGCGGTCGGCTGCATCATAGATAAAGGTGCGGGCTATATCCAGGGCAAGAGGAGCCTTTTCGTTGCCCGCCTGCTGCATTTTCATCGCCCTCAGCAGCACGCACTCTGCCTGGAAGGCATCAATTACCATATCAGCCAGGTTCATCAGTATTTCCTGCTCACTCTCCAGTTGCATCATCAGTTTCTGGGCTGCGCCACCGGCACACATCAATATAGCCTTCTTAAAATTGGCAACCACCTTTTGCTCGGCTGCAAAAGGTGCTTCATCTGTTCCGAATTCCGGTATGCTCATAAGCTCCTTCTGCACTGCCATCGCAGCGCCCATAATATTAATGCGCCCCTTCATAGCACGTTTCAGGTACATGTCCAGGGTCAGCAGCCTGTTGATCTCATTGGTCCCTTCAAAAATCCGATTGATCCGGCTATCGCGGTAAGCGCGGCTTATGTTGTACTCATCGCTATAGCCATTGCCGCCATGCACCTGCACGCCCTCATCCACGGCATAGTTGAGCGCCTCGCTGCCCAGCACTTTCAGCATGGCACATTCTATTGCATACTCCTCCGCAGCGCCCAGCAGGGCATCGTGCCGGCCGGCATCCTGCAGTTCGTGTTCCTTTCGGTCTATCCAGTCCGCAGTCCGAAACAAGGCCGACTCTGCGGCATACAGCCTGATGGCCATTTCAGCCAGCTTATACTGTATAGCCCCGAAGCTCGCAATCGGCACCTTAAACTGCTCCCTCGTTTTCGCATATTTTACTGTCGTCTTCAATGCTAGCTTGCCGCCGCCTATGGCCGCAGCACAAAGTTTCAGCCGGCCTATATTAAGAATGTTGAAAGCAATAATGTGCCCTTTCCCCACCTCACCCAGCAGATTATCTTTTGGTATCACGCAATTCTCAAAAAACAGTTGCCGCGTACTCGACCCCTTGATCCCCATTTTATGCTCTTCCTCGCCAAAAGTCAGGCCTGGTGTGCCCCGGTCTACAATAAATGCGCTGAACTGCGTCCCCCCGATCTTGGCAAACACCGTAAACACATCGGCAAATCCTGCATTGGTGATCCATATCTTCTGCCCGTTAAGCGCATAGGTGGTCCCGTCTGCACTTAGGGTTGCCGTGGTTTTCGCGCCCAGCGCGTCGCTTCCGCTTCCCGGCTCTGTAAGCGCATAAGCGCCCTTCATCTCGCCACTGGCCAGCTTTGGTATATACTTTTGCTTTTGTTCTTCGGTTCCAAAATAAAGTATCGGCAAAGATCCAATACCATTATGTGCCGCCATCGCTACCGCAAAGGAATGCCCACCGCCCAGGCATTCATTTACGAGGGTCGCCGTTACGAAATCCTTGCCAAGTCCACCATACGCCTCCGGAAATGCAGCCCCCAGGAGGCCGAGCGCGCCCGCCTTGTCGAGCAGGGAAGGCATCAGGCCTGCTTGCTGCTGGTCTATCTCTGCAAGATGCGGCAACACTTCCTTGTCCAGGAATTCATTGCACATCTCTATGATCATGTGCTGCTCTTCATTAAAGTCTTCAGGTGTAAAAGTCGTTTCAGGAGCGGACGCCTGGATCAGAAAACCGCCGCCCGGTATCAGTGTGGTGAGTGCTTGCGTGTCCATACAAATGTTTGTATAAAGCTAAGAAATAAATGAAAACCGGAGTGTTAAAAAACCAATCGTTTCTTTCCGGTAGAGCTATCAGGTCTATCCCTCCCTGCACTCGAGCCCGGGAGCTCGCACCTCTGCAAATTGCGATCCAGCAGCGTATCTTTTGCATACCGGAACACCTCAGCACTTCTCCGGACCAACGCGCTCCGATCTCACAGCTCTACAAATCTTTATATTCAAATTCAACAATAATATAAATTAGCATGCCATATTAAACCCTTACGCCCGGTAATAATCTTAGAATCATACGTTTGCAACGGTAAATCTGTTACTTTGCAAAGCATTTCACACTTAAAATTCAAACAGTATGAAAAATCTGCTTCTATCCCTGCTCTGCCTGCTCACATTTGCCGTCGGCGCTGCTGCCCAGGATGTTATAACCCTTACCAATGGCAAACAAATTCAAGCCAAGGTTCTGGAGGTCAATCCGGGCAATATAAGGTACAAGGATTTCAACAACCAGGACGGCCCTATGATCACGGTACTCAAGGTCAATGTGGCATCTATACAATATGCTAATGGCGTCCGGACGCTATTCAACGATGGCAGTGAAACCAGCCAGGGTAAAGACCAATACGTCAGTGCCAGCCAGCCTGGCATAAAAAAATCCCAGCATCCCGAAGAACACAAAAAAGCTGCTTTTGCAGGATGGTATTTCGGTGTGGACCTTGGTTTTGGCCTGTCAAATGCCAGCTCGCAGGATGAGACCTATACTACCTCTGCAGGCGGCTTTACCAGTGGCAACTTCCTCGCAACCCGGATGTTCGACCCTCATTTCGGTATACAGTTCGGACTTGGATCGGAAACCTACAATTATAATGTCGATTTCAATGGCAACAGCGGCTACTATGGCTCAGACTATTTCTCGCTTTCCTGCTTCAAAATCCCGGTAAGGCTCATCTATCTCAGCAGTACGCCTGAGCATGTGGGATTTTATGCAATGGCCGGCTTTGATCTGTCGTTCATTGCCTTTGCCCAGGATCATGAGCAGGACAATATCACAAGCTACTATAATACTACTTTGATAAGCCCCTATCTCAGCTGCGGGGTAAGATTCACCACTCGCCGCAGCAGGATCAGCTGGCTCATAGGCCCATTCTACAAGGCGTCCATCAACAATATCTATGCCAGCAACCCGGGCAGCACCGGTTTTTCAAGCAATTCCGGCTCATTGTCCAGTGGCGGCATATCCATTGGCTTCATGAGCAAAATACACAAAAGAAGGCCACGCTACTACGATGATTCAAGGCAATAACGGTTGCCTACGCTGACAGTGTTAGGAGAGGCCCATGCGCCTCAAAACCTTATCCACATCTTCCGGGGTGTCTATGCAGTGGCTGTCGTACTGTGTTACCACGCACTTTATTTTCAACCCATGCTCCACCCAGCGCAGCTGCTCCAGCGACTCTGCGCGCTCCAGCGATGATACGGGCAGGCGCGTAATCTTTTCAAGTACATCCGTACGGTAGGCATACATCCCTACATGCCTGTAGTAAGGGTAGTGTTCATGCCATGCCCGCTCATCTACCCCCTTGACGAACGGAATGACCATCCGGCTGAAGTAGAGCGCTTCCATCTGATCATTGAGCACAATCTTGACTTCCCCTTTATCAAACAATTCTTCATAGCTGGCTACCCGTATCATTTGCGTTGCGAGTTCCACGCTACCGTCTGTCAGCAGCACAGCCAGCTCATCTATCTGCGCAGGGTTGATAAAGGGCTCATCGCCCTGTATATTGATCACGTACCGGTAGTCGCCCTCCAGTTGCCGCAATGCTTCCAGGCAGCGGTCTGTACCGCTGGGATGATACTGACCGGTCATTACCGCCCTGCCTCCAAACGACTGCACATGCTGCAGAATCCGCTCATCATCTGTAGCAACCACCAGGGTATCCAGGTACTTGCTTTTGGATGCTTCTTCATAAACGCGTTGGATCATCGACTTGCCTTGTATGTCGAGCAGCGACTTGCCAGGAAAACGGGTCGAGGCGTACCTCGCAGGAATAATACCAGCTATCATCAGGTTATTTGTTCGGTAATTGCGGCGCCCTGAAGGGCAAAATATTGCGTCTTAATAGCATTCCGGTCAATAATGTACTGCTGGTAATGCTCCGACCAGGCCACTCTTTGCATGATCGTATTATTATACCGCCCAGTCAGGCCCATAAGCAATTCCACACCCTCCCGGATTGCATGATGACCGCCATCATTAGCGGTAATGTAATCAGCCAGTTCGTGCGTGGAAACCAGGTTATGAAACATCGGGTTGGTATCCCGGCCGACAAGTATCCTCAGGCCGCATACAGGCGCCATCGACAGATCAAGTACATCATCGAAGAAAAATGCGGTTTCGGCCGGACTAAACTTATATGCGTCGCACAAATCGAGTAATGCTTCTTTTTTGTTCTTGATGCCCGAATAAACCCGGTGAAAGTGTTCGCGCCCTGCCAGGCTCAGCGCAGCGGCATTGCGCTCACCCGATATGATGGCAGTCACCGGGTTCTCACCCTTACGGATGAAATGGTTAAAGCGCATCATATTGATGCCCATCGAGTCAATTTCATTAAACGGGCTGGAGCCTCCCGCGTCTTTGAAACCGCTATTAAACACACCATCCCAGTCGAAAACAAAAGCTTTTACCTGTTGCAATTTAGCAAGAAGAGTTTCCGGGCTGACCAGGAAACTCCCCTTGAATAAACTTTTTATATGCCCGGGATCTGTAATATTCATGCAGCCAAAAAAACGTTCGTAAACTTAGTATTTCTTCAGGTCCTGTATATCCAGCATACCGCAGGGTGCGCCGTTGTCGGTTACCAGTATCGTATCTACATGCATCTTCTTAAACAGCGCGTTGGCTTCATTCAGCAATGCATGGGCATCAATACTGATCGGCGTTTTAAATTCCAGGTCGCCAATTTTCTTATCCAGTATATGCTCCCCGTCTTTCTGCAGCAAACGCCTCAGGTCGCCGTCTGTAAACACGCCTTTTATACTGCCGTCGTCATGGGTTACTGTTATACATCCAAAGCCATATTCCGTCATTTTCACAATCGCATCTTTCAGGCTGGCACCTCCGCTCACCAGCGGATTCAAACCATTGATCGCTTCTTTCACCCTGACTGTCATCAGCCGGGTATCGCTCAGAAACTGCTCGGTGCCAATGGTTGTAAAATTATTCTCAGTCAGGCTTTTCAGTATTTTCAGCGGCACGGTAATGGTGTGTACGCCAATGTTGATAGCATTACGTACATGCTCCGAATTACGCACCGAGCTGAACATGATCTTGCTGTTATACCCATAATGCTCCACCGCTTCCACACACTGCTCTACAAGCGCCAGTGCATCATGCCCCTGATCCTGCAGGCGGCCTACCAGCGGACACACATAGCTAGCCCCGGCATGCATAGCCATATAAGCTTGCTGCAAAGTGTATACCAGGTGCACATTCACCATCAGGTCTTGCTTGCGCAACATATTGCATGCACGAAGTCCCTCAAGAGAAACAGGTATCTTAAATACAGTCTTTTTAGGATCCAGGCCCAGCTCCAGCTGCCTGTGGGCTTCTTTCACCACATCTTCTGCCGTATTGCCCAGCGCTTCGATCTGCAGCACTGGTACCATTTTCGACAGTTTCACGATAGTACTGTCCACGTCCATAATGCCTTCGCGAACCATGAACGTAGGTGTGGTGGTCAAACCGTCAAGAAAACCTAGTTTGAAGCCTTCTTCAATTTCTTTCAGGTTTGCCGAATCAAGATATAATTCCATATTGGTTGGTTGATTTTATAAAAGACCGATTTTTTGTAAAAATAGCTATTTACCTCTATACTTCACTTCAATTGCATGTAGCTCCAGCAAAGGCTTCAAAAATTCTTCCAGTGCATACACGCTAAGCTGGCTCGCGGCATCGCAAAGCGCTTGCTCAGGGTTAGGGTGGGTTTCTATGAATATCCCATCTACTCCTGATGCTACACCTGCCCTGCTTAGTACCGGTAAAAACTCTCTTGCACCGCCCTTGGCATCCGCACTCGGTATGCCATATTTACGGATAGCATGAGTGATATCAAACACAACGGGATAGCCAATCTGGGCCATATGGTAAAAACTGCGCGGGTCTACCACCAGGTCGTTATAACCCATGGTATATCCCCGCTCCGTGAGAATGATCTGGTCATTGCCCGATTCTACGCACTTGGCCACCGGGTGCTTCATATTATCAGGTGCCAGAAACTGGCCATGCTTGATATTGATCACCTTGCCGGTCCTGGCAGCTGCTACCATCAGCCCCGACTGCATACACAGATAGGCAGGAATCTGCAGCACATCACA
>Ga0364866_10555_pt1 | contig 21532 bp, 9 predicted proteins | sample ExccelAu500001D3_3_FD_206913 | JGI IMG/M metagenome (GOLD analysis project Ga0364866, IMG submission 206913) | Enriched cells from Trout Bog Lake Hypolimnion, Wisconsin, USA - BchlTB.Aug13.5000.01.D3 | ecosystem: Environmental > Aquatic > Freshwater > Lake > Hypolimnion/Profundal zone | place: USA... | reverse complement strand
AATGTCCCCGGTGACCGTCAGGGTCTGCCCGATGCCAATCGTAATCAGGTTGGTTGCGATCCAGCTCGCGCCAGAGGGAGTGATGGTATTGGTGCTATACACATTCAGCCCGGCAATCGTCTGGCTGGCCAGACTGAGATCAAGACCAGCGCCATATTTGCTCTTGCTGTCACCCAACTGCGTGGTCAAGTTCGGCAGCGCATTGTTGACCATGAGGGCAACGGTGCCTTCGCGCACCACGGTGGGGGCGGAATTGCTCAAGGCAAGGTTCAGGCTAAGCACACCGCTGCCGGCTTTCACCAGTGCCACGGCACCGGTGATGGACCCACTGCCGCTCCAGGTATAGGGCACAATGTTGTTGCTGACCAAGATGCTTACGGGATACAACGAGGAGTTCAAGGCCACCGTGCCTACACCGGTGTCATCGAATTGCACGGCGTCCAGCATGAAGAACTTGTCCGGTCCCGGAATTGCGTTATTCAGCCAATTGACGGTGTTGTTGACATCCCAGACAGGACCATTGTTGCCCTGCCAGACCAGCGGTCCAGCGGTGCCTCCAAGCCCGGAGCCGCCGGTGACGTTGAGTAATAGTCCGCCCGGCGCGGTGGTCGAATCCAAAGTGAACGTCTGGCGCAGTTGGTTCAACGGCACCACGGAAGCGATGGTCAAATTGGCCGCCGAGCCGGAACCCGTATAGCCGCCGCTGATGAGCTGGTAAATACCGCCGGATGGCAGGCTGCCGGTGAGCGGGTTGATGAAGACCGTGCCGCCGTTCAGATTCAAGGCGCCGCTGCTGCTCGACGACCATGCAATCAAGTCGTTGACCCCGCCACCTGTGGTCGTGGTGCTGGCCAAATCGAAATAAAGCGTGGAACCCGAGTTCACATCGAAAGGATAGCCATTGGACAGGGTCAGCGTGGCGGCATTATTCAGGCCAGTGCCGGGACTCACCCCGGAGCCCGCGCCGCCCACGTTCAATTCCCCGGAGATTACGCCGGAACCGAACAGGTTTTGCCCTGCGCCCAGCACCAGACCGCCGCTGACCTGTGACACATCCAACACCGTCCCGCTCGCTACGGTGAAGACGGGCGAGGTGGGAGTGGTCGAACCGCTGGCAAAAATCAATTTGCCGGCGGTCAACAGGGTGTTGCCGGAGTAAGTATTGGCGCCATACAAGTTTAACGACTGGGTATTCTGCTTCTTCAGCGCCCCGGCGCCGCTGATGGGCCCAAGGACGCCAAAGTTAGTCGCGGCCCCGTCATCAAAGGTGTTTGTGGTTCCGGGCATCAGCACGATCGGCCCGCCCCAGTTGCAACCAGCGGAGCTTTCCGAAAACATGGCGTTGCTCATGACCATGATCGAGTTGGAGAGAATGCCGCCAGTGGGGGTGGTGTAACCGGCAATCTGGTAGAGATTCACTCGCAACAGGTTCGTCACGACGGCTCCGCCCAAGCTGGTCACTGTCCGGCCAAACTCGGTAACGCCAATGCCGGCGGCGGTAATCGAATTGAGGTTCGTCACCGGGCCGCCCCAGATCGCATGGCCATTGGCCAGCATGGTCAAGTTATGACCACCGCCATTCACGGAACCCATTATGTCAAAACGACTCCCGCTATTGCCGTACGTTGCATCGGCAGCCAAGACGAGGTTATTGATGCCATTGCCGCCGGCGAGCGCTGCGCCGCTGTTGTAGATCGCTCCCGCATTGGTGGTACTGCGTCCGCTGATGACAATGGGATTGGTGTACGCCGTCAGAGCGAGCAGACTCACGGCGTTCACGTCGAGCGCCGCGCCGGCCATGCCGCCGGCATTGGTGACGACGCAGACCGGGGTCGAGCCGCTGGGCGCGCCCAGAACCGTGCTGGTGTTTCCCACCTTGACCACGCCGCCGCTGATCAGCGTGCCGCCAGTGTAATCGTTGGTCGTGTTGATGGTCAGCGTGCCGCTGCCGGTCTTGATCAAGGCCGCGCCTGGGCCGCTCATCTTGCCGTTGCCATTGAAGGTGTAGTTGTTTGAAGACGAAACCAAGGCAGTCGTGGGAACCACGGCGCCAGGCAGGTTGATATTGGTGTTCAGTGAAGTGTCGTCGAACCGAACATTGTCAGCCGTATGGAAGGCGGCCCAGCCCAGCGAGTTGGTGAATTCGTTGGTGTAGCCGGCGGTGGACCATTGGTTGGTCACGCCGTCGCCCTGCCACGCGAGCGTATAAGCCGCCGCGCCATTGTCGCTCAGGGTCATCGTGATGGCATTGGGGGTGCCCGGGACATTGGCGAAAGTGACGCCATAACGTGCGCCCAATCCCGTGGCGGTCAGATTGCCGACATTACCGATCAGCGAACCGGTGTAGGTGATGATGGTGTAAGGCGTGCCGATGAGAAGGGGAACTTGGATGGGATTGATATTGACCACCGTTCCGGAGCTCAGGGTCAGGCTGCCATTGACCGCCAGCAAATCGTTGGTGCCACCGCCGACGGCGGCAGTGCTGGCAATTTCAGTCGCGAAGATGGAACCCGGGTTGAAGATAGTGCTGCCCGTAGTGAGGGTGCCAGCGGGTGCTCCGGTAACTGAGCCCGGATTCAGAGTACCGCCACTATTCACCGTCACAGGACCGCTCAAACTGCCAGAACCCTCAAGCGAAGCGGTTGCGTTCACCGTGGCGCCGCCGGCGTTGGTGCCGTTGATCACCAAAGTGCCAGCATTGACCACAGACAGGCCGGTATAGGTATTAACTCCGCTCAGCGTCAGCGCTCCGACGCCCAGTTTGGTCAAACCACCGGTCGTGTTATTGGCTCCGATCGCAGCCGTGCCCGTAGCCGTGCCGCCGCCGCCCAAGAAGGTGACGTTGGGCGCCGAACTGTAGTTCTCACCGGGGTTGGAGATCAGGACATTCGTAAGATTGCCACTGGCATCAATCTGCGCCAGTGCCGTGGCCCCGACGCCGGTGCCGCCACCGCTGAGGCTCACCACCGGCGGCGTCACAAAACCCGAGCCGCTGGCCGTGATGCTGGTGACGCCATTGCCCGAGGATACGAGCAGGGGTTGGGCGATGGTGATGCTGTTGTTCGTCGTGTCGATGATCGCGCCAGCGCTGTGAACATACGCGGCCGTCCAACCTTGCAGGTAGGTGGCGCTGCTGCCGCTGGCGCGCAAAGTGCCGCCGTTGAAGTTGATTAAGCCGACGCTCGCCAAGGCGCTATTGCCCCAGGTAAACGCAGTCTTATCCACCAGCGTGCCGCCCGGGTTGAGGTTGACAATTCCGGTTCCGGGATTGGCTTGCGTCGGACTGCTAAAACTAAAGCCCTGGCTGTCTTCGATATCCAGCGTGCCGGTTCCGCGCAAGGTGACTTGGGCAAACCCGCCGGCGGTGTTGCCGGCGAGATAGAACCGGTTGGCGGCGGTGGTGGGACGGAAGTGCAGGCCGCCGGAAAGGTCCAGCACACCAATGCCGCCGTCACGGGCAATCGTAAACCACGAGGTTGAGTTCACCGTGCCGCCGGTCTGGCTGAAGAGGGTTGCCGCCCCATTGTTGGCGGCACCGCGCCCGAGCTGGGTATCACCGCCAAAGGAGGCGCTGCCGCCGGAGATCATGTAGGCGGCGTATTCACCGATAGCGTTGCCAAAACCCATGACGCCGGTCGTGGTGAAGCTGCCGCCGGTCTGGTTGATAACGCCGACGGAGTTGGCGGCTGTACCAATGTTGTTTTGGCCCGTGTTGGTGTAATTGCCACTGATAATCTGGAAGAGGGCCGTCTGGCCAGCCACCCCATTGGCCACATTCAGGGAATTGGTGCCCGCATTCATGTTCCCAGCGTTGAGCGTGAGACTGCCACCATTAACGTTGACCTGGCCCACCAGATCATTGGCGCCGTTCAAGACCAACCCGCCGGTGTTCGTCGCCACCGTGATCGTGCCCAAAGTGCCATAGATATTATTGTTCCAAACGTTGGATGCAGCCACGTTGTAAACCAGCGTACACCCGTTGGTGATGGTGATGTCGCCCGAGCCCGGCGATCCGGAAACACCATTGGTGCCGAACTGGACCGTACCAGCCAAGACATTCAAGGGACCGGACCAAGTGTTGGTCGCGCCCAAAATAAGAGTATTGGCATTGATCTTGGTGAGACCCGACGCACCGCCCACCGGCCCGAGCAAGGTCAGATTGCCACCAGTGGTGTCAATGATGTTCGTGGGTGCCCCGGAATTATTGAGAGTTATTGGGCCGACGATGGTGTTGGCCCCGGAACCATCCTTAAGCGTGGAGTTGCCGCTGAGGACGATCTGCTTGTTCAACCGGTTCGTGGCACCCCAAATCTGGAAAGTGGTACCCGGCTGCATGGTTACCGTATTGGTCGGATTGCCCAGGGAAGTGCTGGTGCTTTCAAAGCTGAACAGTCCGGCCTGCACGTTGACGTTGGCAAGATAAGGATCCACGGTGACGCCCACCAGCGAGAACTGGCCAACGCCTGTCTTGGTCAAGCTATAGGCATTGGACATGGTGCTTAGAGTGGTAGGATACGCCGTGACGTTGCGGATATCCCAACGATTGCTCGAGCCAATGGTGGTATTGCCCGCCAAGGTGACGTTTTGAACCGCGTTGTAGTCTTGCTGGGGACCGTTGTTAATGACGGCTCCATTCCCATCATAGCCGTTGCCAGAAACGATGAGCTTCCGACCGCCGAACATCGGGATATTCGCCACGGCGGCATTGAGGTCCAAAGTGGCGCCGTTGGTGACGGTAATGGTGCTGCGGTTGGTGTTCCCCAGCGGCGAGCCGAGGCCGGAGATCGTGTTGCCCATGACCACCAAACCCTGCTGGATGCTAACCGAGCCGTAGAAATCATTGGTGGCCACGATGGTCAGAACCCCGGTGCCACGTTTGATGAGCGAGGTATTCCCGGTCAGTTTGCCGCCGCCGTTTGTACCAATAAAGGTATAGCTGGCAGTGTTGTTGCTGACAATGATCGTCGTGGGATTCAATACGTTGCCCCCAAAGCTCACGTTGGTGGAGCCGGCATAAGCCAAGGCGCTGTCATCAAAGTTGACAATATCACCCTGGGTGAAATTGGTGCTCATCAAGGTCGGTAAGTTGGTCCAATTGAAGGTGCTTAAATCCCAAGCATTGTTGACATAGCCCTGCCACCAGTCGGTGTTGCCGCTGGCCCCGACCACGTTCATAACCAAATCCCCCGCTCCGTCATCGTAAATTGTGTAAACTCCGTGACGACCAGAAGGAATCACGAAGTTGGAAGCTGAGCCAGCCCCCCAACCGGAAAAGCCAGAAATCAGCAAATAGAGGCCATCCTGCATGACCGGCGGCGGATTCACGGTCACAGTACCGTTGACCGTAAGCAGACCGTTCATGTAGATGACATCATTCGCCCATGGATCACTGTAGTCGGTGGTCGTAAGGTCGTAGTCCAAGGTGCCACCGTTCAAAGTCAACCCACCGTTGACGTTGAGATAACCGGTCACTCCGGGACCCGCAATGTTGATTTCGCCCCCGTTATTGATCAGCGCGCCGTTGATGTCAATGGAGAGGCTTCCGGGATTGGGATTTCCGGCATTACTGCCGGCGGTGAGCAACTGGTTCGTTTGCAGGGCAAAACTTCCGCTCGCGCTGGCATCCAGCGTAGCCTGGGAAGCGATCGTGATCGTCGTTGCGTTGGTAAACGTGGCATTGACCCCGAGCGCCAAGGTTCCCTGATTGATGCTGAGCGAACTGCTGAGGTGGTTGCTGCCCCCCAGCGCGAGGATGCCTGGACCGGCCTTGACGAGCGGGCCGGTGTTGGTGAGCGTGCCACTGATGGTGGTCAGATTGTTGCTGATGCTCAAGGTCTTGGACAACCCGCCATTAGCCACTTGGGGAATGGTGAACAGCAAGTTGCCGGTGCCCGGCATGCCCAGCGTGGTGCTGGTCGAGATGGAAAGGTAATTCGTCACCGTCCGCAGATTGCCATCGGCGGATTGCAGACCACCGCCGTTGAAGTTGATCAGACCCGTGCCCAGAGCATTGTCCAATGAAATGGCCGACATGCCGTTATTCAACGTCAGCGTGCCGGTGAAATTGTTCGGCTGATTAAAGATGGTGAGATTGGTGCTGTTGACATTCACAGCGCCCGTGCCGGAAATCAGGCCGTTCAAGGCCCCATCCACACCCGGGCTGAGCAAGGTGACCGTGGCGTTGTTGGTGATATTCCCCTGCAAACTGTAAATGGTTCCGTACATGGTTCCAGCCCCGACCAACGTGCCGCCACTATAGGAGTTCGTGCCCCACAGATAGAGGTTGCCGCCGGTATTGTTGAGCTGCGCCAGCGAGCCGCTGCCGGTGATATTTGCAGCGTTGGTCAAGGTTCCTGCGGCGGAGAAGTACATGGTGTTGGAACCACTCACCAAGTTCATCGTACCCGCGAAGTAGTTGGCTCCGCCGCCATTCATCTCGAAAATGCCGTTGGTCATGTAAAGGTTCTTCACCATTGGCACCGTCACCGAATAGACGCGGAAATCCGCGTTGCTCGCCACGTACATGTTGTTGGTCGGATTGCCCAGCCCGGCCAGACTTTCCACGCTGAAGGTACCGCCCAGAACGTTAATATTGGCCAGGTTTGTATCTACCGTGGCATTCGCCGACACCACCATCATATTGGTCCCGATCTTTGTCAGATTGAAGGCCTGTCCGTTGCTGCAAATCAGGTTCGCAGCCCGCATATCCCAGCGTCCGCCCGAAGCGTTGAAGATTGTGTCGGCCATCATCGTCACAGACTTGGTGAACGTATAAACGGTGGTGGGGCTGCTATTATCAATTGCCCCCTGCCCGTTGAATCCCGATCCGCCAACGATCACGGGTTTGGCGCCCACCACATAACCCGCGACATCCAAAGTGCCGTTGGTGGCCACCAGATTGCCAGTGAGGCCGCCCAAGCCGGCCGCATTGCCGAGCCGGATCGTTCCGTTGCCGATGACGGTGTCGCCGAGGAAGGTGCTGGCGCCACCGAGAACCAAGGTGCCGGGACCGGTCTTCGTGAGCGTGTTGCCGGCCACGCCGGCAATCACACCGTTATTGGTAAGGCCAGAGGTGGCACTGGTCACCTCAATGGAGGACGAGGCATTGAGCGTGGCTCCGTGATCCGTCAGAACAGAGGGGCCAGTGTATTGCAAGTTACCGCCCGCCAGAATGAGATTGGCGGAGGCGCTGCTGGCCGCCCCAATGGGACTGGCCGCACCGCTAAGGGCCAGAGCCGACACACTGACTGTCCCGTTGCTAATGGTGGTAACGCCGGAATAATCGTTGGTGCTGGTAATGGTCAGCGTCCCAGTGCCGATCTTGGTCAGGCTGGCGCCGCCGCTGATATTGCCGCCGCCCGTAAAGGTGTAGGGAGTCAGCGTGGTATCCACGGTGATCGCCGACGGCAGAACATTGGTCGTGACGTTGACCACCGGGTTGGTTGAGCCAACGCCGTTAAAAGTCACACTATCCCCCATGCCAAAGTAATCCTTGCCCACACCGTTGAACCAGTTAAGTACGGAATTGTTGGCCGTCCAGCTATTCGCCGCCGCCCCTCCCGTCCAGAACAGGTTGGAGGCGACCCCGGTGAACTTAACCAGGATCTGCAGGCCGGTGTTGGTGAATGTGGCAGCGTAACGGCTCGCGGGCATCGAGAAGTTTGGCAGGGGCCCCGCCGACAGCCCCGACAAGGTCAGATTAGTAATCAGGGTGTAATAAGCATTGGTCAGAGGCGGCCCTTTCGCAAAGCTGAAGTCAAACTGAACCTGCCCACTTCCGCTGAACGCGAGCAAATTGGTCACATAAATGATATCGCTGCCGCCGATGTTGGTGGTGGTGCCCAAGGACATGGCGATCGTGGCGCCATCATTAAGGGTCAGCGCGCCGACCTTGAGCAAGTTCACATTCGTGGCCACCGTGGTGTTCACACGCAAAGTCGCGCCCGAGTTCACGGTCACGTTCCCAACGCCCAGCGCAGTGGCGGCCACCGCCGCAATCGTGCCGCTGGCGATGGTCGCTCCGCCCGAGAAAGTATTGACTCCGCTAAGGGTCAACTCGCCGGTCCCAATCTTGACCAAACTCAGCGGCTGACTGGTGGTAGCGCCATCAACCAAGGTGCCGGCAAAGAGCGTGCTGGTGTTATCCCCGCCCACGGTGATGGTGGCAGTGGCGCCCGCATTCGCATTGGATATGATACCGGCCGTACCATTCAGGTTGGTGAAGGTGAAATTGTTCCCGTTGAGCCCCAGGCCGCCGCCCACCATGGCAAGTGGGCCCGGGCTGAAGGCCGCGGAACTGCCATAAGCAGCCACAGCCGTGGCGGCAATGATGCGGGTGGAAGCGTAAGTGTTATTGCCGGAGAGCGTAATCGTATGACCGGCTCCCTGCGCGAAGGTCAATTGGTAAGGCCCGGAAATATTCCCACTAACGCCGCCATTGGCATTGGCGCCCAAGCTGGCGTCAGCGCTCAAGGTCACAGGACCGTTCCAAGTCACGCTATCCAAGCGCAGGGCGCCGTAGGAAGGATAGGCATCAATCAAACAGCCCAATCCTGCAATGGTGATGGGCAGATTTAAGGCATTATTGGGGTCAGCGCTGCTCCTCGGCCAGATCTGACCGTTGTTGGTCACGTAAATCATGGAGGCATTGCCGTAGTTGGTGCCGTAGCCCTCGAGACGTTGGTTGTTGGTGACATACAGCGTGCCGGTAAAGCCCCGGTTGTCGGCCGTCAGGCTGGGGCTGCGATTGGCCGCGTCCGAGTTGATGTACCATGCGCCAGCGCCCGAAACCTGATTGGCAAAAGTGGGATCGCCACCGCCGTAGTTGAAAATCAGGGTGGCATTGTTGGCGATGGCGATGGGACCGGTGCCGAGGGAGGCGCCGACGGTGGTGCCATTGCCGATTTGTACCACGCCACCGTTAATCACCGTGCCGCCTGAAATGGTATTGGTGTTCAGAACCAGCAGCATACCGGAGTTGTTTTTTACCACGCTTCCATAACCTGTCAAACCAGCGTCGGTCAAAGTATAGTTCTGGACCGCGTTGAAAGTCACCAGACTCGGATTGATGACGCTCCCCATCAGGTTCAGGAACGGGTTGTCGGAGCCGGTATCGTCAATCGTCACCGCATCACCCGAGCGGAAGAGATCCGGGTTCCCGCCATTGAGCCAGTTCGGCGTGGTGACCAAGTCCCAAACATTCGACACCCCATCGCCATGCCAAGTGATCGCGCTGGGGGTGCCGACGCCGAAGGTCATGTAAATGGTGTTGTTCGCCAAGCTGAAGCTCACGCCGCCGCGGAAGTTTTGGCTGTTGGTGAACTGGCCTACCGATCCAATGAAATTGTTGGTGAAGGTGATAATGGGGTAAGGCACACCGGTTTGCAAGGTGGCGGCGGTGAGCTGGCCGACGTTGGCCACCACCGGGGCAGTGACCGTCAGACTGCCAGTGATGCCCAAGAGGCCATTGAGCGGCCCGCCCGCCGTCGTGGGATCGCCCAAGGCCATGATCAGGGTGCCGCCGTTCAAGACCACATTTCCGTTCACCGTCAGGGTGCCCGCAGGGCTGACCACCGTGCCATTGGTGTTGATGGTACTGGGATTGATGGTGGTGTTGGAAGAAACCAGGAGACTGCCGTTAATGTTGAACAAGCCGTCGCCGGTCAGGGTGTGACCGGGCGTCAAAGCGAAGCTGCCGATCGCGGTGACATCGAACACCCCGTTGCTGCCCAAGGAGATGGGCGTGCTATTCGTCATGGACCCCGTGGCTCCCAGCACCAGGGTGCCATCATTGACATAGGTGCCACCGTTGTAGGTGTTGGCGCTGTTCACCGTCCAAGTACCAATGTCTTGTTTGACGAGTTCCATGACATAGGGGCTATAAAGGATCGGACCGTTGTTGGTGCCATTGCCGGCGCCGCCCAGCATAAATTGACGCGAGCCCGGGTTGATGTTGGTAACCGAACCATTAAGGGTCAGAGTGTTGTTTTGCACGCTGATCAAGGTCATTCCGCCGCCGCTGGTGATGGCTATATTTCCATTGATGACATTGTCGCCATTGGCGTTGATGATAGCCCCGCCGCTGGCACTAAGAATATAACTGATGTTATTTGAGAGGATGATGGGGCCATTGCCGCCATAGTTGGCGTTGTCGAGCGTCAGGTTGGGCTGGATGTTGGCATTATTCGCGGGAATGAAATAGGCGGTCTTGGTGCCATAGCCCAGCGCGGAACTGTTATTGATCACAATGGCGTTGGTGGACTGATTAGTGACGCCGCCGGTAAAGGTGTTGTAGCCGGTCAAAATCAGCATGTTGGTACCGGTCTTGCTCAAGCCGCCAGAACCGGAAATCACCCCGGCAAGGTTCATGGTCCCGCCATACTCCTCAAAATTGTTGCCCACCGCCTGGAGAAAGACCGGGTTGTTCAGCATCCAAGAACCGCCATTAATGCCGAGCGTGCCCCCGTTCATGACCAAGGTGCCGATAGGGTTGTTGCCAAAGGGATTGCTGGTACCCATCAGGAGCCGACCCGCCGAATTGGTGGTGTTACCGGTGTAAGAGCTACTGCCACTGTTCATGACCAAAGTACCGGTGCCCAGTTTGGTCAGCCAGCCCGTGCCCGCATTGTTCCCCATGATGGGCGAATTCAACGTCGCCGCCGTCGTCGCACCGCCGCCTACCAGCACGACCGTGGGCGTGGCGCTGTAGCCCGATCCAGGGCAGGTGACAAGGATGTTGGTGAGGGTCTGTGTGGCGGGGTTGATTTGCGCAATCGCCGTCGCACCCATCCCCGTGGGATCGGTGATGTTCACAATCGGCGCTGCAAAGTAGCCCACCCCGGCCGTGTTGATGGTAATCAATCGGATGCCACTGCCGCTGGCCGCCAGCAAGGTGGCGTTGTTAGTCACCGCAAAACTTTGTGAATCAATAAACCCGCCGGCATCATAGAGATAGGTATAATTCGCCCACCCATTGGCAGTATTATCCATATTCTTGATGAAGTCGGCGGAGTTGGTGTCGGCCTGCAACTTGCCCCCCACGAAGTTAAAAATCACCCGGTTGGTTGGGGTGGGACTTCCGTTAAGAATCTGGGACGTGGAAAATGTACCACCAGTGAACAGTGTGAGGGTATTGGTGTCGCCGCCAGCCCCTTCCGTCATGTTCCAAGGCTTGATGGGATTATTTGTAACCGTGCCCCCGTTGCCAATGTTTACCGTCGCCACGACGTGCTGATTAATGTTGGTCCCCATGCCAATGGTATTCGCGATAGCCCCGGCATTAAGCGTGCCACCCCAGACGTTGACAGTGCCGAACTGCGGGCTATTGCCGCGACCAATGTGAAAATAATTGGTCGGAGTCACGGTGCCACCGAGGATGTCGAAAAGACCGTTGGCGCTATTTGCCTCCGCAGTGTCAATCTCCGTCGCACCGATGGTGCCACCTGTAATGCGATAATAGCCGTAACTGCCGGCAGTGCCGGCGCCAATGGGAAACACACCCGCACCCACTGCGGCATAAGTGGAAACAACTGCCCCGCCCGTTTGATAGACCGCGCCTGTGGAGACGTTGGCAGCCGCCACTTGGATGCTGGCGCCGATGGTGAAGTTGGTTGTGATCACGGCCAAGCTGCGGTCGCCGTTATTGTTTCCGACTTGGAGGTTCATCGCACCGGTGTTGTCCGGGTAAATGTGGGTCGGCCCGTTGATGTTCAAAGTGGCCCCAGCGCCGCCGCCGTTGACCATGATCGCTCCCTTGGTCACCGAGTTGGTGCTGCTCGCCGCAAACGTGAAAATACCGGCGTTATTCGTGACAAACCCAAGCGTGTTGGCACCGGCCAGCGTCAGCGTATAGCTGCCATTCTTGCTCAACGAATTGGTGCCTGCGTTCGCCGTGGTGACCGGGCCATAGATCGTGATCCCAGCCGAGCCGCTGCCGTTGAAAACCAAGTTGGTGGCCAACACGATGCCGTTGGTTATGAAATCGGTGCCGGTGCCTGCGGTATTGGTCACGTAGGCCACCACCGAACCGTTGTTGGTGAACATCAGCGGATTGCCGTTCAAGGCCACGTTGGTGCCGCCGAGGATCAACTGATTCAACGCGAACGTGCCGGCAAGGTTGTTGGTGGCTGTAAAGCCGTTGCCTTGGTTAAACCACAGGATGTTGGTTGCCGAGGAAGCCGGGGCGGTGCTGACCGCCGCACGGTTGGTCCAGTTGGCGGCAGTGCTCCAGCTACCGCCCAGCAAATTGGTCCACCAGAAATTAGTGTAGTTCTGCGCGGGCGCGCGCAATCCGAGAACCAAAAGGGCCAAGGTGAGTGATTTGACAAGGATAGATTTCATGCGGAGATTCCGTTGGTAGTCGTTGCTAGGTATGTTCACAATCAAACTTTCAAGCCAACTCGCCCAAGACCGGCCAGCATCTGGCCAAGTATCGGAGCGGGCAAACTTGTGGATCGCCGTTAAAACTACAGAAAAGAAGCTCGCCTGTCAACAGGTTTTTGGCAGGAAATTCCTTACTCATTGGCATCGCAAAGTGTTGAAAATCAACCCCTAGCGGCCGGTTGGAAAAGATTGCTTGGGGGGGGGACCGGGCCGCCAGAATTCATGATGCTCTATAAGAACCTGCCGGCCGCGTGTCCTCACGCGGCTGCTTTTGGGGTGCTGCAACCGGGTTCCGTAACGCAGGCCTGTCCTTGATCCCAGCCGAAGACTGGCGCTCCCACGGAAGGCCAAATCAAGGCGGCTCGGCTCCGCAGCGTAATTGCCGGATGACGTTTCGCCGTACGCGGGTTATGCTGGCAGCCATGAAATCCATGTCAATTGCCTGGCTGCTTCTTGTTGGCGGTCTGGTTCAGGCCCAAACCAACGAGGGCGCCAAAATTGCGCTATCCTCACCGGCCGATTTTCAAGTGTTTCAACGCCAGACCGCCGCCGGTGGAACGGTGATCGTGGAGGGTGCCCTCGATGTGCCGGGCCACGCGGCGTTAACCAACCTGGACACGCTCGAAGCGCGGCTGGTGGATGGCTCCGGCACTAATTCTTGGATGGTCCTGCCCTTTGACAATCGCGTGCGCGGCTTTCGCGGCGAGGTGCCCTGCCCTGCGCGCGGCTGGTTCCGCTTGGAGTTGCGGCTGCTAGGCGGAGGGCAGACCCGCTTGGCAACCGCGGTGGCGCACGTCGGCGTGGGCGAGATCTTTCTGATTGCAGGACAATCCAATTCCGCGAACCACGGCGAAACCCGGCAACAGGCCAACAGCCCGCTGGTGGTGGCCTTTGGCAACGGCGCGTGGCAGCCCGCCCGCGATCCCGAGCCGGGCGCAAGCGGCCGGGGCGGAAGTTTCCTGCCCGCATTTGGGGATGCGCTGGCGGAAGAGTTCCACGTCCCGGTGGCCCTGGTTCCGCTCGGGGTCGGTTCAACCAGCGTGCGCGAATGGCTGCCCGGCGGCGAACTGATGGCGGCCCCGCCCACCACCGGCTTGAACACCCTGACGGTCGGTTCCAATCTCTGGGCCAGCACCGGCGTGTTGTTTGAAAAAATCGCCGCCGCGGAAAGATTTTTTGGCGCAAACGGCTTTCGCGCCGTGCTGTGGCACCAAGGCGAATCCGACGCGCACCAGCCGCCCGACCGCGAAATCACGCCGGCTCAGTATCGCCAGTATCTGGCGAAAGTCGTCACGGCTTCGCGCGCGGCAGCCGGCTGGCGCGTGCCGTGGTTCGTGGCCCAAGCCAGTTATCATTCGCCGGAAGACCTCGGATCGCCCGAGCTCCGCGCCGCGCAAATATCATTGGTCATTGATGGCCTGGCCCTAGCGGGGCCAAACACCGACGCCTTGGGCCCGAATTTTCGCCAGGATAACGGGCATGGCGTGCATTTCAACGAAGCGGGGCTGCAACGGCATGGGCACCTCTGGGCGGAAGCGGTTTCGCCCTGGCTGGCGCAACAATTGGCGGGAAAATAGCCATGATGCGTGATGCGTGATGCGTGATGCTACGAATTGCGTACCGGTTTCCGATCCGGCGCTTGTCGAAGGGCCACGCTATCGAGCCGGCTCAGGAGACCGGCGCCCCAATCTGTGAATCCGCCTCTGACATGCTTCTTTCACGCATCACGCATCACGTATCACGCGCCCGTCCCGTCCCACTCGTCAGTTGGAATCAAAACTCACCTCGCCCGTCTTAATATCCAACGTCCACGGTTTCGGTTCCGGCAGCCAGACTTTGCCGTCGCCAATCTGCAGCGGCATCCACAGATAGCGCGAATCCCATTGCGTCTGCGGTTTCCAGATATCGCCCATGAAAATCACCGTGGTTGCCTTGGTACCGGTCACCTTCCACAGCATCGTGGATTGCGAACCGTAAGTGCTTTTGTCCGGCGGCGCGATGTCCTTGAATTCCGACCACGGCCCGGCAAGCGATTTTGCGGTGGCATATTTGTTCGGATTGGGATTCCACCCGGTGAGAGCCGAGCCGATCACGTAATAGAGCCCTTGATAATGCACCAGCGCCCCACCTTCCATGTGTTCGGAAATCAAGCACACCTCCTTCTCCACCGTCAAATAGTCATCGGATAATTTCGCGATGCGAAAACCGAACGGACGATCCTCAAAAATCAAATAGGCCGCGCCGTCGTCATCCACAAACTGGCCGATGTCGCGGCTCTCGTGGCCGAGCGGGCGGAAACTTCTCCGATACGCGTAGTCGCCGTCCACGGTGTCGCAGGTGAACACGGCCACGCTGGCGAATTTGTAGCCGCCCCGGCCGTCAATGTGCGCATACATCACAAATTGTTTCGTGTGGTCATTGAAAAAGACCTTGGGCCGTTCCAACACCCAGCCGTGCCCCAATTCTTCCGGATCGGTCAGGCGAACCACCTGATGACGAAACGTCCATTGCGCCAGGTTGGTCGAGGCATAGCAGGCCACACAACGATTGATGCGTGCGTTGGTCTCGGAACGATCCTCCCCATACCAATAATAGACCCCGCCCAGTTGCAGGATGCCACCCCCGTGCGCCTGGACGTGCTGACCGCGGTCGTCCGGCCAAAGTTCCCCCGGCCGGATCACCGGCGCTGCCGCGGCACCTCCGCCCCCGGTAAAGGCAAAAAGCCACCAGGTGGTTAATACGCAACCAAGGTTGATTTTCATAATATGGGTCCTCTGCATCACCAGAACTTTGCCAGCGCGGCAACCGCAGGACAAGCCCAGGCTTCTCGACAAACTGGCGCTTTGAAGGGAGGAACGACGCCTGCCAGAGGCCGACGTTCCAATGGGGCGGTTGCCGAATCGATCGTCAACATGAGGAGTCGAATCTTCCCCCAACCGCTGCGCGCCGGGACGGCGCGCGGTCCGTTGGTGCCCGGAGCGCGACCGGTCCCACGGTCGCAGCGCCCGGGATTCACACCCAAGCTCCAGAGGCTCGCCAAACGTCGCTGCTTCCCGCACGCGCTGCGCGCCGGGACGGCGCGCGGCCCGTGGCCCCCGGACCGCGACCGGTCCCACGGTCGCAGCGCCCGGGATTCACGCCCGGGCTCCAGAGGCTCACCAAACGTCGCTGCTTCCCACACACGCTGCGCGCCGGGACGGCGCGCGGCCCGTGGACCCCCCGGACCGCGACCGGTCCCACGGTTGCAGAACTCTCCAAACGCTAACACCTTCGGACCTCGCGAAGCATCTGGTGCGGCGCGTTCACCGCTGCCTTCGCCCGCGCGGCAGGCCCACGAATCAGGGAAAACCTAGGCCAACCCAAAAGCGGTCACCAGCAAGCCGCTTGCGCTTCCCTGAAGCAATCTCATTTCGGCCCGCCCAGATTCCGCTCGAAAAAGTCCTCCAGCCGACGCTTGCCGTATGCCGTGGACAATACGCCGTGGCCTTGGCCAGGCATGATGAACAGCTCAAAATTCTTGCCCGCCTTTACCAGCGCGTTGACCACCTGCATCGTGCTGGCGGGATCCACGTTCTTGTCCATTTCGCCGGCCATAAGCAGGAGCTGGCCGCGCAGCTTGTGCGCGTCGGCCACACACGAACTGCGCGTGTAGCTGTCATCCACCGGCCACCCCATCCATTGCTCATTCCACCAAATTTTGTCCATGCGGTTGTCGTAGCAGCCGGAATCGGCCACGCCGGCCTGATAAAAATCACCGTGATCCAGCAGCCCGCGCAGCGCGTCCTGGCCGCCAGCCGACGTGCCATAAATGCCCGCGCGGGCCAGGTCCATCGACGGAAACTTCTTTGCCGCCGCGCGCAGCCATAAAATGCGATCGGGGAAACCGGCGTCGCGCAAGTTCTTCCAGCAGACATCGTGAAACGCCTTCGAGCGGTTCGCCGTGCCCATGCCGTCCATCTGCGCGACGATAAAACCGTTGTCCGCCAGCCGCTGCTGTTCGTAGTTCGCGCGAAAACTCTTCGGCGTAAACGAATCCTGCGGTCCGGCGTAAATGTCCTCTATGACTGGATATTTTCTGTGCGAATCGAAACTCTTAGGAAACCAGAGGACACCGTAAATATCCGTCACGCCATCGCGGCCGTTCGCCGTAAATGTCCGCGGCAGCGGCAGTTTGCCCATGACTTCCGCGGTTTCCAGAGGGCAGACCAGCTTGCCGTCGGTGGTACGGCGCAGTTCGGTGACGGGAGGCGAGTCCACGCGCGACCAGGTGTCCACGAGGAACTTCCGGTCGGGCGAAAACTGCGCCAGATGCGTGCCGTTGCCGGCGGTCAGCACCGCGAGGCCGGAACCATCAAAATTCACGCGACAGAAATGGAGGTAATACGGATCCTGCCCCGGCACTATGCCGCCGGCTTGGAACCAAATTTGCCGATTCGCACGGTCCACGTAATCCACGCGACGCACCACCCATTGGCCCTTGGTGATTTGATTTTTCACCGCGCCGGTTTTCGCGTCGTAAAGATAAAGCTGGTTCCAGCCATCGCGCTCGGACATCCAGATGATCTCGCTGCTATCGTCGAGATACTCGCAGAAGAACTTGCCGGAGTAGTCAATAAAGGTTTTGCTGGTTTCATCCACAATCGGTTTTACCGCGCCCGTGCCCGCATCCACGGCCAGCAGGCGCAGCGCCTGGTGCCCGCGCTGGTTGAACAAAAAGGTGAACCGCGAGGAATCCGCGTCCCAGCGCACATCCTCAATGCTCCACGGATTGGCAAATAACTCGTCACTGATGGGGATTTCCCGCGCCGCCGGAGCGCCGGCCTCCCGGTACGGCGCGTTGGTGCTTGCTTCTTGAGACGAGCCGTGCCGGGAGGACGGCGCTCCAATCACGAACAGGTGCGGTTTGCGAATGGGCACGTTGTCGCCGGGCTTCAAATACGGATACGAATCAAGTTTCGGCTGGAGCTGGTCTTCCGGCGACGATTCCACGAGATACACCCGGCGATCGCCGCCGGGCTGATGGCGCATGCCGACGAAATGCTTTGAATCCGGGGACCAGAAAACCTCTGGGGTGGGCGTTTCCGGATCACGGCGGTCATATTCCATTTCAATGGCGCGGTTGGCCTGCTCGTTGCGCGCATAGGAATTGGTGGCGCAGCCGTCCGTGGTCAGTTGCGTTTCATTGGTCGAGTCCGGTTCGCGGAGAAACAAATTATGCTCACGCACGAAAACCGTCCACTTGCCATCCGGCGAATTATCCCCGCGCGCGGCAGCCGCGGCGCGGCGGGAATCGCCGTTGCGCGGGCTGCGCCGTCGGGGGCCGTCCGGCGGCCGTCCATCAATGATCGCCAACCCGGGCGAATCTCCGGCTTCATACACGGCCACGTTGTTCGAATTTGCCGACGTCACCAGCCAGACGTGACCGACGAACGTGTGTTGCAGATATTTCTCACCCGGACGGACACTGCCATATGGCACCCGGTTGCCGCCGGCATCAATCCAGAACAGTTTCACCGGTTCGCGCAAGCGGTTTTCAAACGTCACTTCAGTGTCGGTGGCGCTATCGCGCGAAGGATGCGGTGCGCGCAGGACCGGCAGCGAATCATCCCCGGCATTGTCCCGGTGCGCGGCCGTCTGCCGCGCGCCGGTTTCCGCGTTGATCGTGACATATTCCGTCTTGCCGCCGGGCGAATCCATGCGATACCAGAACTGGTTGGTGACGCCATCGGGGCCGGCAAACCAGTGCGGTTCCACATGGTCACGGAAAACCTTTTGCGCGAGGCTGCAATTGGCGGCGGTGACAATTAGTACGAGCGTAAAAACAATATTTCTCATTCTAAAATTGATTGCCGCAAAACTGCCAGCTAGCAGCAGCGTTGGAGTTCGCTGGTTGGAGTTCAAGTTTTAGCTTGTTCGGGGAGGCAGGCGAAAGCCCGAACTCCAACTTCACCTTCGCGAATTGCGGATTTCCCGAAAGACGTCGCGCCAAGGTTCGCCGGGGTTGCGGTCCTGTTCAAACTCCGCAAGCGCTTCGTCGAGCGCCTGCTGTTCGGCGGGAGTGGGCGCACCACCACTGAGCAGATCGGCCTCGTGAAGTTCGGCCAGCCGGGCGAAGAGTTGCGATCGGGCGCTGATCGTCAACCGGGGCAGTTCTTCAAGAATTTGAGTTGTGCTCATGGCGCAAATCTAGCGCGAGTGCAGATTAACGGCAAGCGGCGAAATAGCCAGTTCTTCCCCGATCCTCGCCTTAAATTGGCAAGCGCCAAATCCAGGCGCAGAAATAAGCAGGTTCAAGAATTGTGCCAACATAGGAAACCGAGGAAACCGCGAACCACACGAACCACACGAAAAATGAAATCCCGTTCGTGTATTTCGTGTTTCGTGGTTTGAATTTTTTCTTAGGCGAGGATTTGGGACAGGCGTTGCCGCTTGCCAAAAATACCATTGGTGGAATATTGTCGGGTCATGACGGTCACACTAACAGCGGAACAAGAGCAGTTCGTTGCCGAACAACTCAAGAGCGGCCATTACCAGTCTGCCAGCGACGTCGTTGCCCAAAGCCTCGGCATGTTGCGGGCACAGGAGGAGTTTATCCGCACAAACACCGCTGAGCTCCGCGAGAAAATCGCCAGCGGTTTGGCACAAATCCGGCGCGGTGAAACGGTGGATGGGCCGACAGCCATCCGAACCTTGCGGGAAAAGTTGCAGCAGCGCGAACGCGGCGGGCAATGAGTTCCTACCGCAATTCATCGGACGCCAACGCCGACATTGAAGGAATTGCTCTCCACATTTTCGACCTCAATCCTGTCGCGGCCCGGCGTTTTCTCAACTCGCTGGAAAACACGTGCGAATTGTTGGCGACCCATCCATTGATCGGCCGGCCACGCCCCGAACTTGGCGACAATCTCCGCTCTTTTCCCGTGGGAAATTATTTGATTTTTTACGTGCCCAGCGCCGACGGCATCGTCATTGCCCGCATAATTTATGGCGGACGTGATTTGCCCAGTGTATTTGGCCATTAGTGGCATGGGCGTCTCGCCCGTGCGTTTCCAAAGCGGCGGCGTTCCACACCACTTGCCGAACCAATGAGTTTGGCCTAAATTTCCCTCGTGAGCGTGGCTGAAAAGATATTCCACAAAGCGCAGTCGTTGCCGGAATCGGCACAGACAGCGGTACTCGAAATCGTCGAGCAATTGGCCGTGCGTTATCCGGCACCGGAGCCGTCCACCCCAATGACGCTACACGACTCCGCCGAGGTGCTCGGCAAACTTGCCGCTTGGGAGAAAGATTGGAACGCGCCGGGGATCCAAACCTGCGACCAACCGATGTGACAGGCTTTGCCGCCTGCCAAAAATCCCATTTCTCGGATAATCCAATCATGAGCGCGCAGGAAATTCCGATGGAAGAAATCAAGCACCAGCCCGAGCCTGTGCTCCGTGAGGTTTTGCTTTACTTGAAAATCCTCGAACGCCAGCGGGCTGAAGCAGCGTGGTCGGACGTTCGACCCTCGCGCGAAGCCGAGCAGGAAAAGCTGGAGATCCTCGACGGCAAATGAATTCGCGCCACGGTGAAGCCTGGCTGGTGGACATGGGCCTAGCCGCCAAAACCCGCCCCGCCGTTGTGCTCCTCGCGGACAACTTGGATGCGCCACGCTCGCTGATCATCCACCTTCCCATCACCAAGCAGAATCGTGGCAGCGAACTCGAAGTGCCGCTCGGCCATCTGCCGTTTCTTGATTCCGAATCTGTCGCGAACGTGCAGGCCATCGGCTCACTGCCGTCCGTACGGTTCGAAAAACGTCTTGGCCTCGTGCCTGAGGCCGATTTGAACAAGATCAAAGCTGCGCTCCTCAAGGCCTGCGCGAGCTGAAACAGGTGCAGACCTGGGCCACCACCCTGCCAGCACCGTAGGTGCGACATATTTGTAAAACCACCACAAGCTCGCGTTTCAAGCTCTGTTCAGGAGCGGCATATACTCCCCCCTCAGATGCCACAAAGTTACGTTTTGCGCGCAAGGCGATCTGGCCAATCATGATTGGGAGCAAAAGCCAAGTATCATTCTGCGTCCTGGGCCTTTTCTTCATTTCCCCACCAGCGCATCCCCCACATAAATCCGGTAATCCTTGATCCGCCCGCCCCCGCCCTCGCCCTGGCGCGGGACGTAGCGGAAACCGGAAATGGTCTGTGATTGGCCGAGATTCAGAATCAGGCGATGCGGATGGTTGGGTGAGGCGTTCTTCCATTCCGTGTGCCAGAAATTGGCGGTTTGGCCATCAATCGCGTTTTCCGCCGAGCCGTCTTCCGCGAGGCGCTCCTCGCTGTCCACGTAGGCAATCGTCCAGCCGTTATGGCTGATGGCGTTGCCGCCGGCGTCCAGCAAATCCAGTTCGGCCACGGCGGCGTAGGGCTTGCCGTCTTGCGCATTGAGCGATTCCAGACAGAAGAATCTTCCGGTGGCCGGCGCGGAAAACTTGATGTCCTGCGTGTCGCCCCCAGGCGCGAAACTCCCGGTGTGGACGACGGCAGCCGGGGCCAGATTGAGTTTCACGACGGGCCGATGGGTCTGGGCAAAATCCTTTTCGGGATGCAACTCATCGAGCACCGGTTTTTCAAGTCCGGCAATGGTGTGATTTTCCTGACCGAGCAAATCGAGGATGACGATTTCGTTGGCCCCGGCATGAAGCCAGCAGCCGGGCGCGTAGGCGGTTTGGGACGGACCGATATTCCAATAGCGCCCCAGGCAGTGGCCATTGACCCATAAATCACCTTTGCCCCAATGGTGCAAATCAAGAAAGGTGTCACCGGCTTTTTCCAGCGTGAACGTACCGCGCCAAAACGCCGGAGCGCCGGGCACCGCCCCGGCTCGTGGATGATCGGCTTGGGAACTGGCCGGGTCGGAGACCGGCGCTTCGGCGGCGCGAAACTTGAGACCGGCCATCATCTTGTCATCCAGCGGCAGACTAAAAATCTCCCAGCCTTGCAAAACTTCGCCATTGAGTTTCACCGGCGCGATGAGGCCTTTGCGGTCCGCCATTTCCGGGCCGAAATTCACGCGGCCCATGGGCTCGACCAGAATGTCCAATCGCGAGTCCTGGGCGCGCTCTGGCAAAACGATTTTGGCGGTCGCGCTCCGGCGATCCAAAATGCCGACG
>Ga0364866_10554_pt1 | contig 21536 bp, 11 predicted proteins | sample ExccelAu500001D3_3_FD_206913 | JGI IMG/M metagenome (GOLD analysis project Ga0364866, IMG submission 206913) | Enriched cells from Trout Bog Lake Hypolimnion, Wisconsin, USA - BchlTB.Aug13.5000.01.D3 | ecosystem: Environmental > Aquatic > Freshwater > Lake > Hypolimnion/Profundal zone | place... | reverse complement strand
TGCCATCCGCTAAAAATAAGCTGGCTTTATAAATCAAGAGAGGAGGCGACAGGCATGGGATACGGGAAAGTAGTCAGAAAGGCCATCGGTGAGCGCATATCGGAACTGCGCGCGAAAAAGGGGTTCACCCAGAAACAGCTCGGGGAGGCGTTGCACATCTCGGCGACATACATGAACCGGATTGAGGCCGGCGATAAGGCGGTGCCCGATGCGCACATGGACCAATTGCTGGAGGCGCTGGGTGTTTCGGCTGAAGACCTGCTGCGTTCCGATAAAGCTGAGGTGGGCCCTCAGGAATCGGCCTACAGGCAGTTTGTCGAGCTTTTTCGGGGGACGAGTGTCGAGGATTCCGGACTCTTGATGGAGCTGATACATTATTTTCTGAAGGGTTCCACCGAAGAGCGGGTAGTGCTTTTGAAGTCCCTGCAAGATCTGCTTTCGGCGAGAAGGATAAGGCATATCAGCGAAATGCAACTCATAGACCGGATCAACTCCTATGTCAGGGTGAAATCCGCTCGGAACTCAGAGTCTGTTGACGAAATGCATGGCTGAGTTATGTGAGGGTTAAATCGTGGGCAGTTTCAAGTCCATTGCCACGATATCGTTTGCTTGGCTATCAGGCAATAGCTTGGAAATCGTCCGTGTCCCAATGGCGCCTGGTATGGGTACTTCACTACCGACTTGTTATTTCTGTCCACTGGTGCTATTTAGAGCTGCATCTTGATCTGCCAGCCAATGGTTTGTTCTGCTCTTCTTTATGCTATGATAGTGTGTCGGTGCCGTTGGGTCTGGATCTCTGTGGCGCTGATAAATAACATAGTTATTTGTAAAGGTGCTGTTTGGTAAGATGACGCGCTGTATGTTGGATAAAGCCAACGTGAACAACAAGGTGTAGACACATCAAATCGCCATGTCGCCAGGATTGCGTGTGTCGTGCTTCGTCATGTCTGAATGTTTTCCGCAGGCACCCCACCTGGAAGGCAGCGGAGTAACTGGTCCCGGTTGTACCGGTACACCCCTATGATTTCAGCCGCTTCCATCCTGGTGAAATATCGACACATTGTCTCTGTGGACAGGTTCCTACTCGCAATGAACATCTTGCAGTCTTTGGAGCAGGGTGGGTTCCGTCCCTGCAGGGATTTTTGGTGCATTCCGATCCCGTTCCGGTGCACGACCACGGCGATCGACCTGGTGACGTGCTTCAGTGGGTCGACGATGCTGAAATCCCTGGCCATGACACACTCGCTGTTTGCCAGTATGAATAACCGCCAGGCGTCATGCGCTGCCCGGCTGACATTTCTGCAGCGCTCGTAGAGGCCATAGATGGTTGTCGCGCTGCCCGGAGCAACGTACCGGGCCAGGGAGCTGGCACTCACTGATTCGTCTCTTAGTGCGACTAATTCGGCGCCTCGCCTTGGGCTGAACGTCCCGGCTTTTTTCGCCGGGCGGTGAATCTCGATGCCGGTAACGTTAACCAGCACGACCCCGTGTTCGGACTGAAAGGCTTGCTGCCACGGCTTTTCCAACCGGTACTGGCGAAAATAGCCCGCGATTCCGTTTATGATGATCTCCTGCCAACCGTTCGTGACCGTAAGCTACCCCCCACGCTTGAATGTTGTGCCGCTACGCTCTCTCTTGTGCCACTTAAGCTGATCACCGGACACCCATAGGCGCACAGAGCTGCCTTTTGATGCCGGTGCGCCTCAGCGGATCGCGGCGCTCTTTGTGGACCCGTGCCGTGCCTGCGATGCGCCGGACGAGGTCAGTCCTTTGAGTGGGCATTGCGGATGCGGCAGGCAGCAACCTTCCGCTGGCGGGCTGTCCTTTGGCTTCGCGATAATCATCCAGATAGCTGTCCTGGCCTCCCTGGCAGATGGGTGCTCTGTCGCCTTATCGCCTTTTAATATTCGGTCATGTCCGTTCCGGGATAAGCCCCGTGTCAAAATGTCTGCGCGTCGCTTTCGAAAGCCGATGGCGCCGATGACGGTGCCCCTTGGGAAGCCGATCGTGCAGCGTGCAGCCCATAGGTGGCCGCCAAATATGCGACCAGGGTCGCAGCGCTTATGCAGTAAGCGAGGAAATGCAGGTCGAAGACCGCGAGGTAGTGGAGAGGCACTACCATTATTTCGGTTATTGTCCTGACTGCGTGGCATCCATGCTCGAGCGGTGATTGGTAGTAAGAATTCATTTGTCCTCCATGACTGATGTAGTAATATCTACACACTATTATAGCATGATAAACGACTGGAACAAAGAGTAACGTTTAGTTGATGATTGAACTATATCATGGTAAAATGCTCACTCAGTCACTGATAAAGTCTGCAATGAAAGGAGTTACTTTGCGTGCAGCATTGTATGCTAGGATTAGCACCTTCGATAAAAAACAGTCCACCGATCTGCAACTCAATGAGCTTAACGAATATGTGGCTGCCCGGAAATGGACTTCATTCGAGTTTGTCGACGAGGGAGAAAGCGGTGCCAAGCAAAAGCGACCGGCGCTAGAAAAATTGCTCCTTGCGGCGAGGCGTAGGGAGATAGATGTAGTAGTGGTTTGGAGACTTGACCGTCTTGGTAGGTCGCTACCGCACCTGCTGCAGTTGCTGCAGGAATTCCAGGCGCTGGGAGTCGCGTTCGTGTCGCTGCGGGAGGCCATCGACATGACCACGCCGACCGGTAAACTGCTAACCTATCTGCTGGCGGCCTTTTCAGAATTCGAAAAAGACCTTATTTGTGAGAGAGTTAAGGCTGGTCTCGAAGCTGCGAGGCGAAAGGGGAAGACTCTTGGTCGGCGCCCCACGTCCGGTAGCGATAAGGCGAGGGTCATCGCAGCGTTCAGCAAGACCCCTGCAGTTTCGATCAGAACCCTCGCGACTCAGGTAGGCATGCCCAGATCGACGGTGCATCAGATAGTCGCGGAGTATCGGCAAGAGACCGCGTGCTCAGACGGGGAGGTATGCGCATGACCAGAGAGGATGCTGCCAGTTTGCTGGATGGGCTTGAAACGAGAAGAGGAAAGGCCTTTAGCCCTCGTACGAGGAACTTGATATTGCGGGCCGTAGAGGCTGGTGTGTCGCGAGTCAGTTTCCATGGGCTGAATGTGGCATTGGACTATGCCGGCATCAAAATCGTAGCCGATTTGCTCAGTAGACATCAGACCGCATGGATGGAGGCCTTGCCAGATGAATTCGAACCGCTGGAGAATGCGCCAGTCGTTGAGGACGATCCTCAGCCACGTTTCGGCCTGTGATCCTCCGTAGTGTCGGATCTGACCGAAAATGGAGTGTCCGGACCGTGTCCGTAAAACCCCTCGCAAAACGCCCCCGCAAACCCGCATGTTTGCTGAGGGCGTTTTGCGTTTTTTGGGTGTCCGAGAAACAACTCTTTTTTAGACAGCAAGGGACCTCCCGTGGATATGCTAGAAAGGGTAAGTGGCTTCGTCGTCGTCAATCGTGCAAAGAGACCGAGGGGCAGCACGAATAGACCGCTAGTGCAAGGGCATCCAGGGGCGGCCGATATTCACGTTATTTCGCTGATGCAATCACGCTAAATAGCGTGAATGGAAACGGCGTTTGAGACAAGTAGCAGTAATTATTATTTGTTTATGAACGGTATGTAGATTGCAGAGACTTGCCGATGTGCCAAACCCCCACTACCTCCATTGGCCTTTTAATGTAATCTAGGGGGCTTGTCATGGTCTTTACCCGTTCAGACGGCGGACGACTTTCTTATCTCATCTGGTCCGCTTTCGAGATCCTTTACGCTGTCATTGAGGCCGGCGCTGCGAGACGATATCGCGCGCCGGTTTTTTGATTTGAAGTCTTCACACCGTTTTGCCGTAACAAAATAGCTCAACCTGATTACTTTTAATTTGCCCAAATAGACTAGGTTCGGAGGGACAGGTATGAAAAGCTTCAATGCATTAGGCGGTATGGCACGACTAAAAAGGCTGACCGGTTTTCTTTCCCTGCTCACGGTGTTGTTCTGCTGCCTGGCCGGGCAGGCACGGGCGGCTGTCAGCATCACCTCGGTAAGCCCCGTCGCCAATAAGGCAACGCAAACAATTGTAATCACCGGAAGCGGATTCGGAACAATGGCTCCGTACTCGGGAGACTCACCTTACATACTCTTCCAGGCACCGGCTCTCCAGGCAGGTTACAGTCCTTCTAATGTCGTTACGCTCAACGTAGCCTCCTGGACAGACACCCAGATCACCATTACAGGGTTCGGTAGTTACTACGGTTCTAACGGCTGGGTAATCAGCCCGGGTGATCAAGTGAGTTTTTCCGTATGGAATGCGCAAACCGGGAGCGGGCCAGCAACTTACCAACTTACCGCAACCACGGGTGCCACGCTTCCCAGTGCACCAACCATCACCCAGGTTTCCGCTGGCAATGCCAAAGCCGCAGTTACTTTCTCTGCTCCCACCTCCAACGGAGGCAGTCCTATAACAAGCTATACGGTCACCGCTTCACCCGGCAACGCTATCGCAACTGGCAGCGGCAGTCCGATAACCGTTACTGGACTGACAAACGGTACTGCTTACACCTTTTCGGTAACCGCGACGAACGGTATCGGCGTCGGTGCCGCATCTGCTGCTTCCAACAGCGTTACGCCGCTGGCAGCGTCGGTTCAAAGTGTTAGGCCGATGATACAGTCGGATTCCAATCATACCGTAGCACTCTATACCAACGGCACGGTATGGGCGTGGGGGGATAATACCTACGGAGAACTGGGCGATGGAACAACGACCCAACGTAATACCCCCGTGGCTGTTCCGGGACTCTCTGGTGTGGTTTCAGTATCGGCGAACGGCGGTGCGGCGCCGGCTTTTGGACCCGGGTCGCAAACCTTCGCGCTCAAATCCGATGGCACTGTATGGGCGTGGGGATGGAACCTATTTGGTCAGTTGGGTGATGGAACAACGACCCAGCGCGTCAGCCCAGTGCCAGTCCAGGGGCTGACAGGCATAGTGGCGGTTTCGTCGGGCTACACCCATACCGCCGCTCTCAAAGCGGATGGCACTGTCTGGGCATGGGGAGATAATACCTATGGCCAATTGGGTGACGGAACGACGATCCAACGAAACAGCCCCGTAGCCGTTCCGGGCCTCACTGGCGTGGTTGCGGTTTCGGCGGGTGGCGGTTGGACCGTGGCACTCAAGTCAGACGGTACGGTCTGGACCTGGGGTGTCAACAATTACGGCCAGCTGGGCAACGGGACAGCGACCGGATCTGCAGCCAACAGCACCCCTATGAAGGTTCCCGGAATAAGCGGCGCAGTCAACGTGTCAGCAGGCGGCTACCACACGGTTGCACTCAAATCTGATGGCACTGTGTGGGTTTGGGGATGGAACCTTTATGGCGAACTAGGAGATGGTACAACGATCCAACGCAACAGTCCGGTCGTCGTTCCGGGTCTAGCAGGTGTAACATCGGTTTCGGCCGGTGATATCCACACGCTGGCGCTCAAATCCGACGGCACGATATGGGCGTGGGGAGATAATAGCTGGGGCGATCTTGGCGATGCATCGATGACGCAACAAAATAGTCCGGTTCTTGTGCAGGGGCTCACCGGGGCGTCGTCTGTGGTGTCCGGTTGGCGTCACACCGTAGCGCTGAAATCTGACGGCACTATCTGGTCGTGGGGAGCTAATACCTATGGCCAACTTGGTAACGGCTCCACAACAAGCAGTGCAACCCCAGTGCAGGCCCGGGCGGTTACTCTGGCAGTGTCGGCTGGGAGTTCCCATACTGTGGCGCTCAAATCCGACGGTACCGCATGGGCGTGGGGAGATAACAGTCAAGGCCAACTTGGCGACGGAACGATAACCCAGCGCAATAGCCCTGCGGTGGTTCAAGGGCTTGCCAATGTAGTGGCGATCTCGACACACAGCGACGCATTTCATACCGTGGCGCTCAAATCCGATGGGTCTGTATGGGCGTGGGGGGGGAACGCCCTGGGCCAACTTGGCGATGGGACAACAACCCAACGCAATACTGCCGTGGCTGTTCAGGGACTTACAAATGTCATCTCGGTTTCGGTGGGGGCCAAGCATTCGGCTGCGCTCAAGTCCGACGGCACAGTATGGGCGTGGGGTGATAACGCCTACGGCGAACTGGGCGACGGAACAACAACCCAACGCAATACCCCCGTGGCCGTTCCGGGGCTCACAGGAGTCGTAGCTGTTTCGGCCGGTTTCTGTTGGACCGTCGCACTAAAGTCCGATGGTACTGTTTGGGTATGGGGAGCTAACAATTACGGACAACTGGGCAATGGAACCTCAACTGGCTCGTCAGCTAACAGCACCCCGGTAATGGTGTCTGGAATAAGTGGCATAGTAATGGTAGCGGCCGGTGGTTATCACAGCCTGGCACTCAAGTCAGACGGCACGGTATGGGCTTGGGGATGGAACATATATGGCGAACTGGGGGATGGAACGACGACCCAGCACAATAGTCCAGTTCAAATTCCGGGTCTCACCGGTGTAACCGCAGTTTCAGCAGGTGACATCCACAGCGAAGCGCTCAAATCCGACGGCACGCTGTGGGCGTGGGGGGACAACAGCTGGGGCTGTCTTGGCGATGGAACTACGACCCGGCAGAATAGCCCGGTGGCTGTACAGGGAATCAGCGGAGTGGTGGTAGTTTCCTCTGGCTGGCGTCATACTGCCGCACTCAAATCAGACGGTACGGTATGGTTATGGGGGTATAATGCGCTCGGCCAACTAGGCAACGGTACCGCTGATACCAACAACAACGTCACCCCAGTGCAGAGCAGTCTAATCGGTGCGGCATCGCAACCCTCCCCCACCATTTCCGGCACCCCGGTGACATCCACCACGGTTGGGGCGGGATACAACTTTACCCCGACTGCAAACAATGCGTCCAGTTTCAGTTACACCGGGACTCTACCTCCGGGGCTTAACTTTAATACCTCTACAGGTGCCATAACCGGGGGCGCTACGGCTATTGGCACCTACAGTAACATCCAAGTTACAGTTACTAATGCAGGGGGCTCCGCATCGCTGGCTCCGTTCTCGATAACTGTCGCCCCCTGGAAATTCTCTCTGACCTTAAGTGGCACCGGTTCCGGATCGGTTCTCATGCATTCACTCCTGGGTACCCAGGCTGACGTTACCTGCTCCAGTGGCACCTGCAGCCAAACGTTCACTCAGCCCGACACGGTAGTCATGTCTGCCACTCCGGCAACCGGGTCGAAATTTACTTCTTTCGTGGACCCGCAAGGCGCCATTTATCCGGCCTCATCACTACAGAATCCTGCCGGCGGCGTTACTGGTATGACTGCGGTTTTCGACCTGGTTAATCTGTCGCCCTTCAACGCTACCGGCAGTATGTCGACGACGCGCGAAGCGCAAACGTTGACGCTTCTGCCCAACGGTCAGGTGCTCATCGCAGGTGGTAATAACACCGGCGGCAGCCTCAGCAGTGCCGAGTTGTACAATCCCGCTACCGGCAAATTCACCTCTACCGGGAGCATGACCACGGCACACAATGGCCCCACAGCGACGCTTCTGTCCAACGGTCAGGTGCTCATTGCAGGTGGGAATACTAGCGTTGCTGAACTTTATAATCCTGCAACCGGCACGTTCACCGCTACCGGCAGCATGACAATTGCTCGCTCATTTCACACAGCGACGTTGCTGGCCAATGGCCAAGTACTCATAACAGGTGGGGATGGCAACGGCTATTACAGCAGTGCTGAGCTTTATAACCCTGCGACCGGCATCTTCACTGCAACCAACAGCATGACAATTGCTCGTTCTAACCATACAGCGACGCTGCTGCCCAACGGCCAGGTGCTCCTTACTGGGGGATATAACTCCAGCAGCGGTTGGGCCAGTAGCGCTGAACTTTACAACCCTGCGACCGGCGCCTTCACTTCAACCGGCAGCATGTCTCTTGCGCGTTCCAGCCAGACAGCGACGCTGATACCCAACGGCCAGGTGCTCATCTCCGGGGGGGGGAACGGCGCCGGCCAATATAACAGTGCCGAGTTGTACAATCCTGCCACCGGCACCTTCACCTCTACCGGGAGCATGACCACCCCGCGCTACCAGCACACGGCAACTCTGCTGCCCAACGGCCAGGTTCTAATAGCCGGGGGACAGAGCAGCTACGGTGGCACTGATCTCAGCAGCACGGAGTTATACAACCCTGCTACCGGCACCTTCACTGCAACCGCCAGCATGACCATAGGGCGCTTTTTCCATAGCGCGACGCTGCTGCCTAACGGTCAGGTGCTCATCGCCGGGGGGGGGAGCGGGGCGGGGAATAGCAGCATCGGCAATCTCAGTAGCGCCGAGCTGTATTCTTATGCCATCGGAACCTTTGCCGCCACCGAGGGTATGAACACGGCACGCAGAGGACACACTGAAACTCTTTTACCAAATGGAAAAATTCTTGTTGCCGGAGGGTATAAATACAGCTCTGGCAATAACTGGCTCAGCAGCTCGGAGTTGTACGACCCGTCCACTCATATTTTTGCGGCCACAGGGGACATGACTACAGCACGTGAAGGTCACACTGCGACCCTGCTTGCAAATGGCAAGATCCTGATTGCCGGGGGAACGAATAATAGCATTCTCAACGGCGCAGAACTGTACGACCCGTCAACAGGCATATATACTGCCACTGGCAGTCTGAATACTGCACGAAATCAGGCCACAGCAGCGCTCTTGCCGAACGGTAAAGTTCTTGTCACTGGTGGGTTTGGTAATAACGGCTATCTGGCAAGTGCAGAGCTATATGACCCGTCCACCGGCACGTTCAACCTTATCGGGAACATGACCATCTCGCGCTACCTCGCAACAGCAACACAGCTTCCGAATGGCTCAGTCCTGATCGCAGGCGGCATGAGTTATCAAGGCGGTATTCAGAATAGTGCAGAGGTCTTCAACCCTAGCACCGGTACATTTACCGCTACGGGGAGCATGGCCACGGCCCGTTGGGAACACACCGCAACCCTGCTTCCGAACGGCCAGGTTCTCATCGCCGGTGGTGGTGATGCCAATTTTAACTATTATAGTAGTGCGGAGATTTACAATCCCTCCACAGGCACCTTTACTGTTACGGGTAGCATGGTTACGTCGCGTTCAGCACATTCTGCAACGCTTCTTGAGAGTGGCAAAGTTCTTGTTGCAGGCGGAGTTAATAGCAATCCCGTAGTCCCGCTGAACAATGCAGAATGTTACGATCCATCCACTGGCACTTTCAGCGCATCCGGGAACATGACCGTTGGTCGCCTACAACCAACTGCGACCCTGCTCCCGAGCGGCCAGGTTCTCCTCGCCGGTGGACAGGACAGTAGTCTTAATGCACAGTCCAGTGCAGAACTCTACGATTCCGGATTTGGATTCGGCAGCACTGCACGCCCTGTTATAACAAGTGGCACTTTTGCTGCCGGCCTCTCTGTTAACGGTACCGGCTTCACCGGTATTTCCGAGGGATCGTCAGGCTCAACCAACAGTTCTGCCACCAACTATCCCATAGTTCAACTCCAGCGAATTGACAACGATCAGGTCTTTTTCCTGCTCAGCGACCCGACAACAAACTGGTCCAACACCTCTTTTACCTCCCAAACGCTAGCCGGCATGCCAGCTGGTTACTACCGGGCCACGGTATTTACCAGCGGCATTCCGAGCATTGCAACCATCCTGGCTCCGACTTTTCCTGGAAGCACGACGTATAGCTATGTTGGCCCTACCTATACTGATTATTGGGGGAGCTATTTCCCCGGGCACATGTCCATTAAGGTTACGGTGCCCTCCGGAGTTACACTAAGCTCAAACTCACAGACCAATTTCTTAAATGGTGTTGTCTTCACAATGAGTGATGGCTTTACAACTTTGTCATCTTCAACCGGGGACCCCAGTTTGACTCACATCTCCATTAACTCCGTTAATTCTTCCGGTGTTCCAGCCACCTGGTCCATTGGCGTTGGCAACAACGGCGCGCCATCACTGACCTCTGGTTTCAACAGTGTAACTTCATGGCAGGACCAAACTATTTCCGCCTACCCGAGTGTTTCCCAGGTGTGTAGTGCGAACCCGGGTAAAGCTTTGCCGGGAACATGGACTGTGACGGCCGGTAATCCTTCACTCGCGACCACCATCTCCGGTGCTCCCACAACCTCAACCACCCTAGGCTCAGCCTACAGCTTCACCCCGACGGCCACCAACGCCACAAGCTTCAGCTATACCGGCACCCTCCCCCCGGGTCTAAGTTTCAACGCTTCTTCCGGTGCCATTACCGGGACTCCGACTTCCGTCGGCACGTTCAGCAATATCATCATAACCGCTAACGGTAACGGCTCGGCAAACTTGGCAGCCTTTACCATCACCGTAGCGGCAACTGCACCTGGGGCACCATCCATTGTTCAGGTTCACCCGAACAGTCAACACGCGATTGTAACTGTTGCTGCACCGGCCAGTGACGGAGGCAGCCCGATAATCGGCTACACCGTGACTTCCAATCCGGTCGGAGGCATCGATCTGGACGCGGGTACCACTTCGGTCACGCATGTGATGGGTAATCTCGCCAACGGCACTGCCTACACCTTTACGGTCACGGCAACCAACTCGATAGGGACGGGTCCCGCCTCGGCGCCTTCCGGCAGTGTGACGCCGGCCGGCATGCCCCAAACCACGGCATCGCCCTGGATTGGAACCTACAGTACTCCCCAGAACGTGACGCTCAGCTGCAGTGCGTTTTCCGGCCTTTCGTGCGCCGGCACCGTCTATTGCCTCGGGGACGGCTGCACCCCTGCAACTCCCTACACCGGTCCGATAAGTATCGCGAGCAGCACCAAGCTTCGTTTCTACTCGACCGACTCGGCGGGGAATGCAGAGAAAGTTTCTACCTACTATTACAATATCAAGTCGGGCCAGAAGTATTCCTTTGAGCGCTACTGGCCACAGCTTGCCGAACCTTGGTATTTTGACAGCCCAGGGCGCCTGACTGCCGGTCCTGGTGACAACCTTTACGTTTCCAACTGGAACAAGAACATCTTGATGGTGTTTTCACCCGCCGGCAACCTCGTGCAGAGTACACTCAATTTTGGCACCGGCAACGGCCAGTTCAAGCATCCTGCAGAGGTGGCTTTTGATCCTTCGTCTAACATGTACCTCGTGGACAACCAGAACAACAGGATCCAGAAGTTCGATAGTAACGGGAACTACCTTGCTCAATGGGGATCGGCCGGCAACGGCGTCGGCCAGTTCTCAAATCCCACTGGCATTGCCCTGGATGCGGGAGGTAACGTCTACGTGGTCGATAGCGGTAATAACCGCATCCAGAAATTCGACGGTAACGGCAACTACCTCGTCCAATGGGGCACGACAGGCAGCGGCCAGGGGCAGTTCAACAACCCCCAGGATGTCAGCGCCGACAGAGCTGGCAATGTCTTTGTCCTTGATACGGGCAACAACCGCATCCAGAAATTCGACACCGGCGGCAGCTTTGTTACCCAGTGGGGATCCTTGGGCGCCAACCAGGGCCAATTCAACGCGCCCGGAGCGTTGGCCCTTGACGTCTTCGGCAATATCTACGTAGCCGATACCTCAAACGGCAGGGTCCAGAAATTCGACACCAGCGGAAATCCCCTGGCTGCCTGGAGCGTCAACGGCTTTGGAGGCAGCGTTTCCTCTATCCCGTGCGGGATAACGGTCGACCTGGCGGGATCGGTTTACGTACTGGATAGGGACAATCGTCGCGTTTTGGTCTTTAATTCGGGCGGCACTTATCTGTCACAGCGTAGCGAGTCCGGTTCGGCCAACGGTTCCTTCAGTTATGTCTACAAAGTCGGCATAGATCCTCAAGGCATGATCTATACCGTAGATTTCGGGAACAACACGATCCAGAAGTTCGACAACCAGGGCAACTACATCTCCCGATGGGGATCACCCGGCAACGGACCGGGCCAATTCAGCAATCCCGGAGGCATCGCTTTCGACAGCCAGGGGGAGGCTTACGTAACCGACAGAACCAACTGCCGAATCCAGAAATTCAACAACGGCAGTTACGTCTCTCAGTGGGGCACCTGTGGCAGCGGTAACCTTCAGTTCAATGATCCTGAAGGGGTCGCTGTCGATCAATCGGGCAATGTTTATGTAGCCGACAGCGGGAACAATCGGATCACCATTTTTGATGGCAGCGGCAACTTCCAGGGCCAGATCGGCTCCGGCGGCAGCGGCAACGGGCAGTTCAGCAGTCCGCAAAGCGTCGCGTTCGACGCCAACGGCAACATCTTCGTCGCCGATACCGGGAACAAGCGGATCCAGAAGTTTACCGCTAGCGGCGTCTACCTCACCCAGTGGGCGACGGGGAGTTACGGGGTAAACTCGCTAGCCGTGGATGCCGGCGGTAACGTCTATGCCGATCAGCCCGGTTCCGGCTTCTTCAAAGTGTATGACGGTAACGGCAATTCGGTCGGCATTGCGGGTGCCTGGGGGATCGGAAACGGCGAGGCAACCTGGTCCTCAGGGGTGGCCGTGGATAGCAGCGGCAACGTTTACCTTGTTGACAACGGCAATGACCGCATCGTGAAATTCGTGCCCAAACAAAGCGTTCCCGGGGCTCCGACGATCACCCAGGTAAGTGCGGGTGGCGGCCAGGCCACAGTCACCTTCACCCCGCCGGCCAGCAATGGCGGCAGCGCCATCACCGGCTATACCGTCACCTCCATACCGGTTGGCGGCGTGGACCAGAACGCCAATTCAAGTGCGCTGACCCATACGGTCACGGGGCTTACTGCCGGCACAACCTATTCCTTCGTGGTGTCGGCGGCAAACACCGTAGGTACCGGCCCGGTCTCGGCGGTCTTCACCGGTGCAACCACTATCGGCACCTGGAATCTCGCTAACGATTTCGGCAGCGTCAATACTGCCGGCAGTGCCTGGTCGCTTGGCTACTACGCCAGCAGCGGCAACTTTGCCCAATTCAACCAGACTTCCACCTCTTATTTCGGTTCGGCCTGGGCCTCCGCTGGCGTGAGCACCGACATCACTCTCAGCAACCTGGCCCATGCGGATTTCGGCATCATACCCGGCTTCATCTCGCTTGAGGCCGATCAGGGTTCGCCGGTGGCACGCTGGACCGCCCCGGGCGCCGGTACCTACTCCTTCGTCATCAATCTGGGCGGTGCCACCAACTGGATGATCGGCGGCTACGGCAACGGCGACGCCGACCTTGCCGGGATCAGGATCAACGGGGTCGATCAGACGGCGACGGCGGTGATCGCCACTTCGTCAACTAACGAAAAAGTCTGGTACCTGAACAACGTTCCGCTGTCGGCAGGAGCAACCGTCGACGCCTATGTGGGACAGCGCTACGGCGGCGGCAACACTAATACCTTCTTCACCGTGCTCCAGCTTCCGGGGCTGCCCGCTCCGACCATTGCCGGGGACCCGATGACCAGCGTAACGGCCGGCAGCTACTACAGCTTCACCCCAAATGCCACCTTCGCCTCCGCCTACAGCATCGTCAATAAGCCAGGTTGGGCCAGCTTTGATCCGACAACCGGCACGCTTTCGGGCACGACGGGAAGCGGCGACATCGGGACCTACGGGGGCATCGCCATCTCAGCCACCAACAGCACCGGAACGACACCCCTGACTGCTTTCACCCTCAATGTTACCGCGGCCCTGCCCGGTGCGCCGTTAAACGTCACCGCCAGTGCCGGAAACGGCCAGGCGACAGTCTCCTTCCTCCAGCCGGCTTCCGGGGCGGCGATTTCGGGGTACACCGTCACCGCCCTACCGGGTAATATAACGGCCTCCGGCAGTGCGAGCCCGATTGTGATAACGGGGCTTAGCAACGGCACCAGCTACAGCATCCTCGTGGCGGCCACCAACTCGGTCGGTACCGGTCCGGCGGCGGCGGCTTCGAACGGGGTCATCCCAACTGCGGTAGGCACTACGGCAAGTGCCGGCTTCACTAATTTTACCCTCTTGGCGCAATCCTTCCAGCTGAACGGCCCGGCGGTGACCTTCGGTAACCCGGTTGTCAACGCCCAAGGTGCGAAGGTCCTGCGCCTGACCAACGGCTACAACCAGAGCTCCAGCGCCTTCTTGAACGCCCCGCTCCCCCTGGCTGCCAACGGCGCATTCAGCACCAGCTTCGCCTTCCAGTTAAGTAGTCCCCAAGGGATGGGCGACCTGGACGGCGCCGGCGGAGACGGCATCACCTTCACTATCCAGGGGCTCTCCAGTAGCGCCCTCGGCAGTGGCGGCGGCGGCAGCGGTCTGGGCTATTTCGGCGTGGCCAGCAGTGTTGCGGTCGAGTTCGATACCTTCAATAGTGGCGGCCAAGACAACGGCGACGGGAACCATGTCGGTATCGATCTTAACGGCAACCTCACCTCGGTGGCCGTCAAGCATGTTTTCCTGAATGCCGACGGCAGCAGCAATACCGTTCGGATGAACGACGGCGGCATCTGGTACGCCTGGGTCGACTACGACGGCACCACCATGGAGGTCCGGATCTCCCAGACCAACAGCAAACCGGCGGCAGCTTACCTCTCGTATCCGTTGAACCTGATCAACGTCATCGGCACCCAGAACGTCTATGTCGGTTTCACCGGGGCGACCGGGGCCGCCATGAACGTGCAGGACATCCTGTCGTGGCAGTTCACCGGAACCGGGACCGGCACACTTCCGGCAACACCTCCTGCGATTACCCAGACAACGACAGGTATCGGCTCGGCCACCGTCGCTTTCACCCCACCCACCAATATGGGGGGCAAAACCGTCACCGGTTATACCGTCACTTCTCCTTTGGGCGGTATTGACAATAATGCCGGCACGACCCTTTTGACCCATGTAATCACGAACCTTACCAACGGCACCAACTATAGCTTCACCGTCACCGCCACTTTCTCCGATGGTAGCACCATGGTCTCGTCGGCATCGGATCAGGCCACACCCGGCAACATTCCGCGTGTTCAGCTGCCCCAGACCGGCCAGACCAGCTGCTGGGACGCTAAGGGGAACCAGTTGTCGACCTGCAGCAGCTCCGGCCAGGATGGCAGCAGCCAGGCCGGCGTCACCTGGCCTGAACCGCGTTTTAGCAATCCCGACAACACCACGCCGGTCAGCTCGACCCTGGTTGTGGACGGCGTGACCGGGCTGCAATGGGTCAGGGACGCCAGTACCCCGACCTATGGCCTCTGCGCCGGCGGACCTCTGGCCTGGCAAGACGCTCTGAGCTATGTTGCCTGCCTCAACACCTACCAGTACCTAGGCCACAGCGACTGGCGGCTGCCCAACGTCGTGGAACTGTCCAGCCTGCTCAACCTGCAGCAGACCGACAGCTCCGCCTGGCTGAACGACCAGGGCTTCACCAACGTCCAGTCGGGCTACTACTGGACCTCGTCCAGCAATGTCGAGACGCCTGCGAATGCCTGGTACGTAAACCCAGGTACAGAGATGACAAACAGCAGCCCCAAGGTCAACCAGTACCTGGTTCTGCCTGTCAGGACCGGCACCTTTACCTCCGTGCCGAGAACCGGCCAGACCAGTTGCTATGACGCCTACGGCAACCTGCTTGCCAGCTGCAAGGGTTCAGGCCAGGACGGTGAAACACTTGCGGGCGCCAGCTGGTCAAATCCGCGTTTGACCAACCTTGATCTTTCCGCACCCCCCTCGGGTCCGGTTGTCCTCGATCGCCTGACCGGCTTGCAGTGGGCTCAAAACCGAACCAATCCCACGGTTGGCCCTTGCGGCGGCGGCGCTCTGGCCTGGCAGGCGACCCTCGACTACGTTTCCTGTCTGAACAGCAACAGCTACCTGGGCTACAGCGACTGGCGCGTACCGACCATAACGGAGCTGTTCAGTCTTACCAACTGGCAGATGAGAACCGTCGACTGGCTCAACGCCCAAGGGTTCACCGCAGTCACCGGAAAATACCACTACTGGTCCTCGAATACTGTTGCGGCCGCAAGTGGTAACGCCTTCTTCCGATCCGATACCGGAAGTTTCATTTCGTCGCAAGGGAAGGTTGACAGCACCGGCTACGTGATTCCGGTCCGCGCTGGCGTGATCGTGCCGGGCATAGCGACCATCACTGGTATTTCCACGGGCGACCGCCAAGCCACGGTCAGCTTCAATCCTCCCGCTGATAACGGCGGGGCCGCGGTTGCCGGTTACACCGTCACAGCGAAACCGGGCAACTTGGCCGCGATAGGCACGGGCAGCCCGATAACGGTGAGCGGACTGACCAACGGCACGACCTATAAGTTCTTCCTCAATGCGGTCAATTCCTCCGGAACCGGCCGGTCCGCGGTTTCCAGTGCCCTGGTTTCCGGCCAGGCGGCGGTTACCGGTCACTGCGGCAGTGCCCAGGGGGAAACCTTCACAACCCCGCCAACCGACAACCTCTGCTCTTCCGGAACAGCGTCGGCAGTGACTGGCAGCGGCCCCAACCAGTGGACCTGTGCGGGAAGTGGCGGCGGCCTGTCGCAGAACTGCATTTCATACCTGACCTCCAACTTCGCGGCGCCGATCACGACCATCGTGCCGGCCGGAGGCAGCTACAGCACCGGGTCGATCCAGGCAACCCTGACCTGCTCGAACACCTCGGCCAGCATCAACTACTCGACGGACGGGGGTGCCACCTGGCTTGTGTACAGTTCTCCCATTACCGTCACCGGGAATACCACTGTCCTCTACTATGCCGTCGACCCCACGGGCCAGCATACCGAGCAGACCCGGAGCGCAACTTACAGCATCACCACCGGCGGTCCGCCAACGGCGAGTTTCAGCACTGCCATCAGCGGATCCACCTTCACCATTACCCGCACAATCGGTGGCGGGACGGCCACGCCCATCCTCACCGACACCATCAAGACCACGATGACCGACACCTCGGACCTGCCGCCGAATACGGTGGTGACCTACAGCGGGTCCTCCGACACCAACCAGAACAAGTCGGTGAACTTCCTCACCATCCACACGCCGATGTACAACGGCTGGAACATCGTCGGGGTCCCGTACGACACCACCGGAGTCGCACCGGCGCTATGCTTCGGGAGCCCGGTCAGTTCGGTTTACCAGTGGGTGCCGTCCGGTGCGACACCCGAAAGTAGCAACCAAGTACTGGGGAGTTATACCACCGTCAACGGTATCGCCCCCGGTAACGGCTACTTCGTCAAGGCATCCAACCAGAGCACCATAATGGTCAACAACTCCGGGAAAACGGGCCCGAGCCAGGTCAACGTCGTCTTGAAGCCTGGTTGGACCATGATTGCCAACCCGCAAGTAAACAACATGACCAACATCGGCGGCAACTGGCTGATCGATGGCCAACCGCTCTCCCAGGCGATCTACAGCAACCAGATCGGCGGCAGCATCTACTGGTGGAACGGTACGACCTACAATTCATGGACGATCCTGGAGGGTAACCCGCTCATCGAGCCTTGGAAGGGGTACTGGATTGTCAATATCGACACGCAGCCCCACACCCTGACGATCCAGCAGCCGTCTGCCGGTCAAGGGACGGAGTAAGCAAGTGATCAGGCAGTCGGTATTCGCTTTTGCGGTGATGTTTCTGACCAGCGTGGCGGCCATGGGCTTCGACCCCATGACCGCCACAATCAGAGTGTCAAACGGCGGCCTTTACGACTACGTGGTCATTGGAGAAAATGCACTGGCGACGGATGGCTACGATAACGCCTACGATACAATTTCACCCGGCAACCTCAACGAGACGATGAGGGAGTCTTTCATCAGTGCGGTAGTCGTCCATCCTGACTGGAAAACCGGTCTGCGGGAGATGCGGGGCGACATCAGGTCGCCGGCCAAACTGCAGGAGTGGCATCTGCAGGTCAGGTCGAGCCTTTCCGCCGATTCACCCTTGAAGGTCGAACTTCAGCAGGACCGGACCTCTCTGCCGAAGGGGATGAGACTCACCGTAAAGGATAGGAAAGGGAAGGTGACGGATCTGAGAGCCTCGAACCTCATCGTCCCCGCTCCGCCGCCTGGAACCAACGCCGAATTTGTCATTATCGCTGAACAAAAATAGGAGGGAATTATGCTTCAGAAATTCTTTAGATTAGTTGCGACTTGCATGCTTTCTGGACTTGCACTCACCACCTTTTTCAGTGCCGCTTGGGCCGGCCCTCCCGGACCGCCGGACATCGCTCCCGTTATCTCCGGCACCCCTTCTACCACCGACACGGCAGGGACGTACTACAGTTTTACCCCGACGGCCTCGGATGTAGATAGCAGCAACCTTACCTTCAGTATCGTAAATAAACCGTCATGGGCTTATTTTAACACCTCGACCGGCACCCTGAGTGGAACGCCGACAGCCGGCACCTACAGCAATATCCAGATCACTGTCAGTGACGGGACCCTCACTACTCCTCTCTCGCCCTTTTCAATCAATGTCGCGTCATCAGGTGGCTCAGGCACTCCTGTTCCAGTCATGGACGGCTGGTGGCTATTGCCTGGGATGCTGGCCGGCGTTGGAATGTTTGCCCGTAGACGGAAGGGGTAACCCTTTGGCAAAGAAAAAGAAGAAAGCTATTAAAGTAATGTCAGTTCAAGCAGAACAGCTGATACCTAAAGAAGCCGGGGTGAGTAATCGCCCTGGCTCTTCTCTGGTAAAGACCTGTGTCCTCTTCGCTCTTTTCCTGGTCCTCCTTCATGCATTCACCTGGCTCTTCGCGCTCAAGGGCTACATCAAGTGGGGCTACGGCACGGCGCACGTTGTATCCTCCATCCTAAACGCGATGGGAATTGCGAACACCGTTGACTACAACCTTGTCCATCTTCGCAACGACACCTGGAACGTCACCTCGGAATGCACCGCAGTCAACGCTGTTTTCCTCTTCATCTCCTTCGTACTTGCGTATACCTCGTCAATCAGGTCAAAGGCGCTGGGACTCATCAGCGGGATACCGCTTGTCATCGTCGTAAATATTGTACGGTTGGTCGCTCTTGGATGTGTAACGGAATATTGGCCTCAGAGTGCCCACATCTTCCATGATTATGTCTGGGAAGTGATGTTTATGTTCTTCATTGTGGCGCTCTGGTTCGTATGGATCAATATGGTGGTGAATCGTGAAAAAACTCCTGCTGTTTCTTGTTAGGTTGCTCGTCATTTCCCTGCTGTTCATTCCGGCTCTCCCATCGCTTCACTATTCTTACAAGTTTGCTTTGGCACTCATTACAACGGGGGGAATGCCAACAAGCGCGGTGGTAGATGCTCTCAATTTTGATGCAGCAGGAAACCTCTATACGTTTCTAGTTCTCCTCTTGGCAATCCCTGGGATGGAGATCAGGAAGAGAGCCCTTGGTGTTGCAATAGGCATAACTCTGTTCCTATGCGCTGATTCCTTCATGACAGCGATCTGGATGCCTCATTTGAAAGTACACAGACAAACAATCGTCTATATGGCTGTCACATATGGCTGGATTGTCGTAGCCCACTATCTGCTACCATTCCTCCTGTGGATCGTGCTTGCATACCGGCAAATAGAGGAGATGTGCAAGAGGGAGATGATCGCCGAGGGTCGGTAATGAACCGTCTTGTGCTCGATACGTTGGCGGCGGTTTCCTGGCTTTTTGAAGACGAAGCAGGACAACAGGGAGTACACCTCTGCCGTATACTTGCGATCCTCACCGACGGGGAAACGATGATTCCCTACCTTCAACCGCTGGAGTTGCGAATGTGCTCTTGGTAGCCGATAGACTGAAGCGACGCCGGGAAGTCGGGGCAGTCCGCTTCATTTAACTTCTCTTGAAGGCATTCCCACTATCACTGATGACGAGACTGGCCGGACTTGCTCTGAATCGGACATGCCAGTTCGTCTGAGCGGCTTGACCGCTTATAGTGCCATCAGCCTGGAATTTGTTATTCGTCTCGGCGTGGTGATGGCAACCATGGGTGTTCGACGGCTTTCTGATCCTGCGACACAAAAGGCCAGGGTGGCGATCCTGCCAGCCGAAAAAACCACCGATTGGGAAGCGCCCTTTAGCTTCGCCTTCATCGGCGAGTTCGCTGCGGACAAGCGCCAGGACATCAACGCCTTGGTCAGGCTGTGCAGTTTTTTTTGCTGGTCAGGAGTCGCCCTTGAGGTCAATCCAGAGTTGATGGCCGCAAAAAGCTTCCCCTAAAACCTCCCCTGAAATGCTGGTAAACGTGCGCAACATGTGATACATACAGTCTGAAAACATTACGTTTATTGCCGCAAGTCCTGTAATCTTCATCCTCATAACCCGAAGGTCACAGGTTCAAATCCTGTCCCCGCAACCAAAACATTATAAGGACTTAGGCTTAATTGCTTAAGTCCTTTTTTGTTAGTACTGACGCAGATAATGACGCAGGTAGAGGCAAGCACTCCATTTCACTTGGTCGGTTGTCCAGAATGGCAACCGTTCCCCATCGTGTTACACCGGTTTCCACCTCCTTGATTATTTATCAATACGTATATAATCCTGCCATGAAAAAAATACGGTTCATTGGCTCTAGTCTGGATTATATACGTCACACTAAATGCAATGAAGGAACAAGGTGTCCCCTCGGAGACCAGGAGGGAACTTAGAAGACCCGCTCCGTGATCCAGTAGACGCCCAACGGGTCTTCGGGTCTCTCTTCCACCACTTTGGAATCCACTATCTCCAGAATCTCGACTCCTATGCGGCTCTCGAAATCACGGATCATGGTGAGAGCCTCAGACGTCGAAACCGCGACAACATCATACATGACATGGTATCCTCCCGCCTCACGGCGCCACAGATGGCCGACCGGTAGGGTCGCTCCGACCACGATCCGCAGGTACTTCGCCTCTTTGTGGTAACACGGGTTCAGATTCCTTATCTCCTGGAGGATTTCCCTGCTGCAGCCGTGCTCTTCCAGGCACTGCATCAGGAAGCTACGGGTCTCCTCGGCGCTCGATCCCTGGCGTAGCCGAATACGGGCAAGGGCGGCGGCAATGAAGCCTACCCTTTTGCTGTACTCCTCATCGCTCTCGGGCCGGTCCCGGAGGAAACCTTCCGCCAATGCCGCCGCTTCTACCAAGCTGCCGACTCCTTCTAAGGCAAGTACCCGAGTACCCACAATTCCCCAGCGATAGAATGGATTGTGGACCTCCTCCAGTAACGTCAAAGCACTCTCGTATTTCCGGTATTTGATCGAGAGGATGCCCATATTCAGACGAACGAGGTCGGCGTCGACCAGCGGGCAAAGCAGGGCTTGCTGATAAGCCGCCAACGCATCTTCGTACCTTTCGCAATCAGCGAGACAGACCCCGAAGTAAAACCAATTCATCCAGATGTGGGGAGCCATCAGCACGCCACGTCTCATCTGGGCAACCGCCGACTTCATATCATTGAGGCCGGCGTACGCCTGGGCTGCGAGGTAGAAAGCGAGCGCTCCTTTCGCCTCTTCGAGGTCGTCTGCTATCTGGAGGACTTCCTGGTACTTCCCTTTCTCGAAGAAGTCGATTCCTTTATCCGTCAGCTTTTTGATCCTTTTTTTCGCGATGTCCTCGGCCACGATCATCTCCGTAAAAGAACG
>Ga0364866_10553_pt1 | contig 21594 bp, 15 predicted proteins | sample ExccelAu500001D3_3_FD_206913 | JGI IMG/M metagenome (GOLD analysis project Ga0364866, IMG submission 206913) | Enriched cells from Trout Bog Lake Hypolimnion, Wisconsin, USA - BchlTB.Aug13.5000.01.D3 | ecosystem: Environmental > Aquatic > Freshwater > Lake > Hypolimnion/Profundal zone | place... | reverse complement strand
CGGCAAAGGATTGGCCGACGTCCCGGATCAAGGAGGGGAGATGGCGTGAAGGCGGCCGGGACAGGAACACCCACCAGGTATGCGGGGCGCATGGCGGTGGGTGTTCCTATTATTTTTAACTGCTGAATAATTCTCCGAGATCCATAGAGAAGCCGGGGAGGGAAGTGGAGGTAACTATCTTGCCAACGGTAAGCAGCGGCGAAGAAACGTAGCGGCCATCTTTCAGGGTATTTACCTGGAATGTGTTGTCTTGCGGAGATACAATCCAATATTCTTTTACGCCGGCTTCCTGGTACAGGTCGAATTTATTGTTCAGTTCCAGCGCATTATTACCGGGAGAAAGTATCTCAACGACAATATCCGGGGGGCCGAGGCACCCTTTTGCATCGACCTTGCTTTCATCGCAGATGACCGAAATGTCGGGTTGCACTACACTGACGATGTCTTTTTCATCCGTTGATTTTTTGGGAAGGCGGACGTCGAATGGAGCTGTATATACGCGGCACTTGCTTTTTCTTAGATGATTCCAGAGCTGGCCCGAAATATCCATGGATAACTTTTGGTGCCTGCTTGCCGGAGCCGGGCTCATTTTGAATATTTTGCCCATGATCAGTTCGACCCGCTCCTTAAAATCCCAGGTGAGATAATCGGCATAGGTATAAACCTTATTGAGGTCGAGCTCGGCTAATTTCATGGCTCCAATATTGCTGCAAATTTACGGATAATTTAAAATCGCTCAATGATCCCGGCAATGCCCTGGCCGCCGCCGATGCAGGCGGTGACGATGCCGTATTTCTTCCCGAGGCGCTTGAGGTCGCTGAGTATCTGGATAGTGAGTTTGGCGCCTGTGCAGCCGAGTGGATGGCCGAGGGAAATGGCGCCGCCGTTGCTGTTGACCTTTTCCTCGTCGAGGCCCAGGGTGCGGATGACGGCGAGGGACTGGGAAGCGAAGGCCTCGTTGAGCTCGATGAGGTCAATATCGGCCAGGGACATCCCGGCTTGTTTCAGTACTTTGGGAACGGCTTTGATGGGACCGATACCCATGATCCTGGGGTCGACGCCGGCGCTGGCGCAATTGACGAGACGGCCAATGGGCTGGAGCCCGAGCTGATTCATCAGGCGCTCGCTCATGACGAGGGTAAAAGCAGCACCATCGGATGTCTGGGATGAGTTGCCTGCGGTGACGGAACCACCCTGTGCGAACACAGCGGGGAGTTTTGCGAGTGCGGCGAGCGAGGTATCAGCACGCGGGCCTTCGTCGGTATCCACGATGGTTTCGCGTTCGGCGCGTTTGTTTTTTTCGTTCAGATACACTTCCTTGACTTTGATGGGCAGAATGCCTTCCTTAAAATACCCTTCTTTGATAGCGTGTATGGCTCTCTGATGCGAGCGGAGTGAAAAGGCATCCTGGTCTTCGCGCGATATTTTGTAGTCTTTGGCCACTTCCTCGGCGGTGAGCCCCATGCTGAGGTAGTAGTCGCCATTGGCCCTGGCATAGTCGTAATTGGGCATGGTGCGCCACCCGGCGGTGGGAACGAGGCTCATGCTTTCTGTGCCGCCCGCTATGATACAATCGGCCATGCCGCTCTGGATGCGCGCCGTAGCCACTGAAATGGCTTCGAGGCCCGAGCCGCAATAGCGGTTGAGGGTGACACCTGCTGCCCACTCGCCAATAGCTTTGTTGGCAATAATGCGGCCAACCTGGAGGCCCTGTTCGGCCTCGGGGACGGCATTGCCTACAATGACGTCGTCGACGAGCTGGGTGTCGAGCTGGGGAACGCTAGCCAACAGTCCTTTTATTACTTCGACTGCAAGGTCGTCGGGGCGGAAGAAACGAAATCCGCCGCGCTTGGATTTACCAACTGCGGTGCGGTATCCGGCAATGATGTAAGCTGTCTGCATGAGGTTTTATGTAAGAAGTCAACAATCAAAAAGTCAAAGAGTCGCAGTCCGGGGTTTAGCGGGGCATAAAAATATGCGACCTAAAGTTAGGGATTGGCGGGGTATAGTATGCAGGGGCTGTTTAAAAAATTAACAAGGCTGGTGTAGCGGGCAACTTAACTTTGGTAACAATTGAAATGCTCCATGATCAGATCTGTGATTTTCCTATTGCTTATGCTGTCGCTCGAGGCAAATGGCTATGCCCGGCAAACACGTTATATAGACCTGAAAAATGAAAAGGCTGCGTATAAAACTAACCATTATTTCGTGAGGTCGGTGGCCGATGCGCGGGAGCCAAAGGCCGCGGACGGATGGATGAACGAGGATGAGCTGGCGATGAGAAACGGCGCTGCGGCGAGTGTGCGCGCTTTTGTGCAGAACAATGTACGGCAGAACCCGTCGGGGCAGCCGATAGACCTGCGCATAACGAAGCTGTATGCCGAAATAACCCGGAAGGGTAGCCAGTGGCAGATCAATGTGGAAATGGGTATTGGTTTTTTTGCCGGGGAAACGCAACTCATCACTTATTCGGGCAGCGGGAATGCGCATGCGTCGGCAGACCCGGTGGGCTACCTGGGTACTGTTATCAAAAAAGCCCTGGTGGATGACCTCAAGCAATTTGATGCCTGGTGGGCGGCCAATAAAGGGGAGGTGCCGATTTCAGAGGAAGTAAACGTTTCAGTAACGGTGTCGGCGACGCCGGACAATCCGGGCGACCTGGTATATGCCCTGGGCAGGCCGCTACAGGAGGCTGACTTTAAGGGCCCGAAGGGCAATAACCCGGCCGAGGCCGCGGCGACGGTGAGCGGAATAGGACTGAGGTACCATACGGAGGTGGAAAACAGCAGGATAACGATCAAGGCGATCGTATTTGCCAACTTTATCACGGGCGAATCCTGGTTCAAGAACACGGAACAGAATCAGCGCGTGCTGGCGCATGAGCAGACCCACTTTGACATAACGGCCCTGTATGCCTGCCGCCTGGCTGATAAAATCAGGACTACGAAATTTACCAGGGAGAACTACCAGCGGCTGCTGCTGGAACTGCAGCAACAGCATGAAACGGCCGAGGAAGATGAGGAGCGGCAGTATGATGCTGAGACCAACCATGGTACCATACATGAGCAGCAGGAAGCCTGGCAACGAAAAATAAGGCAGGAAGTGGAGCGCTGCGGGTGCTACTGACCGGAAAGGCGACCTGCCAGCAACCCGGCATGAAAAAGCCCGCGCCATCGTTGGAGATTGCGCGGGCATGTCTATTTCAAAAAAATAGGTTGTCTTAGAAACCGCCGTTACCCTGGGCGCCTTCCCTGCGCTCTCTCATTTTTTCCCTCATTTCCTGCTGGTGGGCCTGGTATTTCTGGTACTGGTCGCCGGTGAGGACGGCTTTCAGTTCGTTTTCGCGGCCGGAGTTGATGGCCTGCATCTCGGCACGGCGGTCTTTACCGGGGCCTTCTGCGCGGGCTGCATCGGTCTGCTGCGCATATTTCAGAATAATGTCGTAAATCTTTTTGCCCTGGTCATCTGTAATGGACAGGTTTTTTTGCATCCATTGTGTCTGGTTCTGGGCCCTTTCCTGGGGCGTTTTTTGGGGCATAGCCTGCTGTGCGAAGGTGGCGGTGGCACTTAAGAGGATGGCTACGAGGGAAATGCCTTTCAGTAAATTTCTCATTGGATTGATTTTGGTTTGGAATGATTTCTTTGTTTGACGAGGTTTAGTGGCAATGGTTTAACGGCCGGGGCTGTGCTTCAATCGGTAAGCTGGTTCAGTAGGGCTGGTGGCCTTTGTAGACAATAGCATCGCGCCTGCGTATCTCTGCTTCGCGGGCGATGTAGCGGCGGTATTGCTCTTCATCGAGAATGGATTTCATAGCGACGTCTTTTTTGCGCATGAGCCGGGCCTGCTTCTTTTTTTTGGCGGGATCGTTTGCAGCCGCATCCATCTGCTGCTGGTAGGGTAGCGAGATGGCTGTTATTTTCTTAAGCTGGGCGTCGCTGATGTGGAGGCTGTCCTGCATCCAATGAACCTCCCTGTCTGACCGGACCTGGGGTGAATACCTGGGTTGGGCGTGTAAGCCCATGGAGCACAGGAGCAACAAGCCCAACAGGCCGGAAGCCAGGCTGGAGGCGCTGCGGCGGGCCAACGGTGCGTTATTCATAGTAATCGAATATGCGTTCGGTGATGCGCTTAGGTTTGTCGTTTTCGTAGACGATCTTGATAAACCAGTTTCCTTCGTGGTCGTAGGTATAGATGCTTTTGGTGCGGAGGGCGGGCTTGCCCTTGGTATTGATGCGGTCGTTTTCAGTTTCGTTGCCGCGGTCGTCGTACTTGTATTTCTGCTCTATTTTTTCGAGGAGCGTGCCGTCGGGTTTGTAGGTGGCATCGCTGGTATGGTTGCCCCATTTATCGAGCTTGCATTCGTAGGTCACCTTGCCTTTTTCGTTGTATTGGGTCACCTCGATTACGTTATTTTCATTGTCGTATTTCGTGTGTATTTTTTTGAACTTATTTGAAAACTCGTCATCATATTCCTTTTCTTCCACCTGGTTGCCCCGGCTATCGTAGGCGTAGGTGTAGCGGGCTTTGAATACGCCGGTGCGGTTGTAGTCTGTAATTTCGATTACATTTTTATTGTCGTCATATTTGAATAGTTCTTTCAATTTGAGCCTGCCGTCGCCCTCGAATGTGTTTTCTTCTTTTACATTTCCCCGGTCGTCATACTTATAGGTATGGCGGCTTTTGAGGGCGCCTTTCAGGAATTCGTTGGATTCGATGAGGTTTCCCTGGAGGTCGTATTCGCGGTTATAGTTCCATTCGAGGCTGCCATCGCCTTTGTAGGTGTTCCAGTCGATGCGGTTACCTTTGGCGTCGACTTTGTAGGACGCGGAATCTTCGAGAGCGCCGTCGCCGTTGTAGCGGCTGTTGCTGACCAGGATACCATTGTTATCATACTTAAAGAGACTTCTCATCGCCTTGAAATGGACATATTCATTCTGTACTGTATCATCTCCGGCTGTAGATGTGAACTCGAGGAGGTAGCCTTTTTCGTTGTACCGGCTTACGGAGGTATGCACGGTACGTCCTTTCTGCAGCTTGCCATCTTTTCTGACCACTGTAAAACCACTTACCGACATTGTCCTGACCTTGCCCCTGATTTTATCTTTGACCAGGTCGTTTTTGTCTTTTTCCTGTATGACCTGGGCGTGGGCGTTCAAACCAAAAAGCAGCCATAAAAGCGTTAACTTTATTAAGTTCATATTTATGATTTAATGCGCGAAGGCTTCAAAAGTACCTTAGTAATCCTGAATAATCAAATGGCACTCCGCACCTGCAAACTAACACATCTTATGTTAATTATTTTCTTAAAATTTGATTCTTATGGATTCTATAATTGGTGTGCCGGGGAAAGGAAGCGAAATTAACCATTCAGCGGCTTGTTGCGGTGCGATTGCCGGGGTAGGTAGCGCCGATGATATAGGGGAAGCGCGGGGACAGCATGAAGGAACCAAGAGGGGGATTAAGGCTTATTTATTACCTTTGAGCAATGGCATTTATGAGCAAAGCGTTCGTGCTGGCAGCTGTTTTATTTGCCGGATTGTGCAGCTGTAAGAAGACCGGCAATCCCGCGAGTTATATGCGTGCTATGGTAAATGGTGCATCGTTCAGCAGGAACAATTGTGTTGCAGCAATCGATTCTGCGCCGGTATCGTTGAGTATATTCGGCGCCAATTATAACCCAAATGCAGCGCCGACTCTCTATGCTACTCCGCTTATTCATTTAGGTGTTTTTAATTTCAAGGGAGTAGGTGTGTATCCCGTGACGGATACCTTAACCGCGTCTTCCACGATATCGGCCGGGTGGGCCAATTTTGAATCGAGCTATACAGTTCCTCTATCTGTAGCGGTTTACGGCGTGGTTACCATTACATCGACGACGCCTGATATTACGGGAACATTCAGCTTTACCTGTGGAGATTCGACAAAAGTTACCAACGGTACTTTTTCTGCCCAAGCACCCTGACGGGGTTCAAGCCTTCTTGTTTGCGCTGTAACTTCTCCTTAATAATAGGCAGGCTGGGTCACGAGGGGAACATGAAGCGGGTCTGCGATTGCAGGGGTTTTTTATTATTTTTATCTTTCACTTTATAAGCTTAATTATGAAAGTACTATCAATCATTGGTATCGTTTTGTTTTCATGGTTATTTTTCAATAGATGTCATTATTATGGCGCGGTGGAAGATTGGGGGGGTAAATCGATTACCTATACAGATAGTGTCATGAATAGAGCAAAGCAAAATCTCATTCCGCAAATTTTAGTAAGCGCATATGCTTTAATATTTGCAATAGCTGCTACGGTACATACTTTTAAGAATCAAAATATTAAAAACGATATAAGATCGGATAGCAGCCTTTAATTATTCAATAGCATTCGAGCTGAGACACTACCAGGAAATAAGAACGGGATGCGATTGCAGCCTTTTTTATTACCTTTAATTCATTCAAATGTCATTGAATGAATACAATTGGAAAGAATGAGGATTTGTTTACTTACATGTCAATAAAAAAACTGTACATTTTAGATAGTATTTTATTGAGGATGGAGATATGTGATTATGAGAATGGCCCATTTGCAGAATTGGATTTTGAGTTAACTCACGGGAATTGTCTTTTTAAGTTAAAATGCTCGAATATTGTAGCGTATTCTTTTTATTTTCGAATACATAAACCCGTTTATACAGAGAAGTGTAAATTTTTTAAAAAGGATGAATTATTTTACCTGTGCTTAGACCCATATGATGAATTGGCGGAAATAAATGAGAATGACCAAGACTTTATTTTGTGTAAGGAGATTGAAGGATTTGTGTCATAACTTTTGATTAACATTCGAATTGAGACACTACTCAAAAATCGGTAATGGACGATGTTGGATATTTTTTCGTAACTTCGCACCCTTTTTAATCAATCTCTGCTTGCTTATGAAGTTGTCGCAATTTAAATTCGACCTACCACTCAATCTCATCGCACAACATCCTGCCAAAAAACGTGAAGATAGCCGGCTTATGGTTATCAACCGGGAGACAGGCAATATTGAACATAAAGTATTCAAAGACATCCTTGGTTTTTTTCATGACAAGGATGTGATGATCGTGAACAATACGAAGGTTTTTCCGGCCCGGCTGTATGGCCGTAAGGAGAAAACCGGGGCGAAGATAGAAGTTTTTTTGCTCCGCGAACTGAACAAACCGAACCACCTGTGGGACGTGATCGTGGATCCGGCGCGCAAGATCAGGGTGGGTAATAAACTGTATTTCGGCGACAATGATGAACTGGTAGCAGAAGTAATAGACAATACCACATCGAGGGGGCGTACCATCCGTTTCCTGTTTGACGGCAATGAAACTGAATTCCGCAAACAGCTGGATATACTGGGCGAGACACCGCTGCCCAAGTACATCAAGCGCAAGCCGGAGGAGGAAGACAAGGAACGCTACCAGACCGTATATGCGAAGTATGAAGGAGCTGTAGCGGCACCCACAGCGGGTATGCACTTCAGCAAGGAGCTGATCAAAAGGCTGGAGATCGTAGGTGTAAAATTTGCGGAGGTGACACTGCATACCGGGCTGGGTACTTTCAGGCCGATAGAAGTAGAAGACCTGAGCAAGCACAAGATGGATGCCGAATACTTCAGGGTAGACGAGTATGCAGCCAATATTGTAAACCGCGCGAAGACTGAGAAGAGGCATATCTGCTCGATAGGCACTACCACGATGCGGGCGCTGGAGAGCTCTGTGACCGCACAGGGGTTCCTGAAGCCGGAAGAGGGCTGGACCAATATTTTCATACATCCGCCCTACCAGTTTTCAATCGCAGATTCACTGATCACGAATTTTCACCTGCCCAAGACGAGCCTGATGATCATGGCGTGCGCCTTTGCCGGATATGACCTGATGATGCACGCGTATGAGACAGCGATCAAGGAGAAGTACCGTTTCTTCAGTTATGGAGATGCGATGCTGGTGATCTAAAACCCTGTCCCCAAAGGGGAGCATTCATTGGGCTTCGGTTTCATGTTTTGGCTTTTGGTTATTGATTGAGGAATATATTTTAAGAGCGTGCCTTTGGGTGCGCTTTTTTGTTTTCTCTATACTGTAATGGCTACACTTATTAAAAAACAGGAAAATTTATTAACCATCAATTAATTCGTGAAAGTAATAAGGTTTATCACCCAACTAAATGCGGATAAAATTATGTCTCTCAAGACATTGATATACCACCTGCTTCATCTGTCCGTTTCATGTAAGTATTCTTCTATGATAAAGAAAATAGTTTTTACATGCTGCATATTACTCTCTGCTTGCCAACTTGCCAATGCCCAAAGTTCCTGGCAATGGGGCAAGCGCGGCGGTAGCCCGAACATGGCCCTCACGCTTACATTGGACGACGAGTATGTAGTGGATATGGCAACTGATCCTGCCGGTAATGTGTACTTGCTTTGTGTAGTGCAGCAAGATGGTTCTTCCCCGGTGAATGTGGACGGACATTTAGTAACCGGGTGGGGTGATGCAGGGGAAGCCGTGGAGAATATACTCATTACCAGTTTTACCTGCGAGGGCAGATACAGATGGTCGAAAGATTTTGGAACGAACAGCGATAATACAGCGGTAGCCATAAAAACAGATTCGCTTGGAGGAGTATACGTATCCGGTGCACTGTCGGGTGGGTCTTCGACACGTCATTTAGATTCTGATACATCGTGGACTTCCTCCGGTTATCAAAGCCTGTTCCTGGTTAAATATGATACAGCAGGGAATTATAAATGGTTCAGGATGCCAGAGCCGGATACCATAACAGAATGGGGTGAAATCATGAATCCATATACCGGGGTTTTTGATATGGATGTGGATGGCGGCGGAAATTGTTATCTTTTGTGCAACCTGGAACCAGGAGGATATGCAGGAGGCAGTTATGTTGTAGCTACAGACGGAACGCATATTCTTGAGTATGATAAGTTGGGTAATTTTATTGGTGGCACACCTATGCAAATTACCTATACCGGATATGAATGGTTGTTGAGCATGAAAAAGGATTTTAAGAATGGCAGATATTACATTACGGGAACGAATAACTCGCCGTCTGGTGCCATTTGGTTTGGTGGGACACCTATTTTGTCGTCAATTTTTGTCGGGTGTTTTAATAATTCCGGCCATTTTTTATGGGAAAGGCAAAATACTCATGATACCGGCAATCCTACGTCAAGAGCTGCAGTGGACGACCATGGCAACCTATATATATCGAGCATAGTCTCTACGGCAGATACTTTTAATGGAAATTTCATTCCAAGTGGCGAAGGGCCGGTTGTTTTTAAGCTGGATTCGAATGGTAATAATTTATGGGGAAAATATGCTATAACAAATGCTGCCACGTTTTGCAACAAGATCATTTTAAACGGAGATGAAGCAGATATTGCCGGATATTATCCAGGCCTGGTGAAATGGCCGGGGTATCCGGATTCGTTGAATATAGCAGCAGGGCCGGGAGGTTACAGGGTGTTCATTGCGCGCTTCAACGCAAATACCGGCGCGGTAATCGGATTGGATAGCATGGGAAGCCCCAGCGCCACGTACAATGGGTCGACGGCCATGACATCGGACAAATATGGTAATTTTTATGTGGGGGGCTATGTAACCGACCAGATCTGGACGACAGTTGCAGGTACCATTGATACTCTAACGAGCATAGGCGGCTACTCAGATTTTTTTGTGGCAAAGTATGGCACGGCGAACTGCACCGGGCCTATATCGCTGGAAACTCCTGCCCAGCCTGTATTGGCCAAAGCTGCAATGACAGTGTATCCTAACCCCGTATGGGATGATCTGAATATTGCCGCCGTTTCAGCAACTACAAAGTATAGTCTGTACAACATATCCGGCGGAATGATGCGTCACGGCTATTTACAACCCGGCAGCAACCTAATTTCAATGAGCGAATTTTCTGCCGGAATTTATATTTTAGAAGTTACGGGCGCTGATGGAAGCAGAAATATGGTGAAGGTCGTAAAGGAGTAGGGGTGAGCGATGTATTTGCGTGTATTCCCTTTTGTAGTTGTAAGTAGTATTTGCGCATTGTGGCACGCAGACATTTTATGCAGCCTGATGCGAGCCAGGAATGAGTTGGCACTGAGTGAGTTGTATCATTTTAAACCATCCTTTATATGAAAAAAATACTTTTTTTGTCCGGCATGTTGCTACTTCATACGTTCGGTAGTTATGCGCAACCCTTGTTCCGATGGGCAGATGGCCTGGTGGGTTTCTCGGTGGGCGGGGGCGGATCCCAGAACCAGGTAAGCCAGTTGTGCACCGACAAAAAGGGCGAAGTATACGTTGTCGGAAATTTCATCAGTGGCCTGGATATGGATCCGGGTACAGGAACAGACAGTGTGAAGTGTATTTCGGGAGCCACCCTGCCGGGCTATATAGGCAAGTATGACTCCAGCGGGCACCTGATATGGGGATATGCCATAGGTGGCGGAGGCGCGCAGGCGTGCTGCGTGGATGATTCGGGTTTTTTTTATGCGGCAGGGTTTATAAGCGGCGGTACAGATACCTTCGGGTTGCTGACACGAACTGATACGATATCAGCACCGGGTTTATTTGTTGCAAAATATGATTCGGCCGACCACCTGGTATGGGTGAAAACGGTGCCGGGCCCGGCAACTAACATGGATATTTATGCAATAAAAGTGGATCATTCGGGGCGCGTATATGTGACCGGCGAGATAGACGGCGTGATAGATTTTGACCCGGCCCATCCCGGTACGATCGTATTTGTGACGCATGTGCTGGACGGATTTGTGGCCTGCTATGACCCAACCGGGAGCCTTGTGTGGGCGCGCCAGATATCGGGTGGGGATGGTGACCGGGGAACCGGGCTGGACCTGGATCCAAGCGGAAACCTGGTGCTGACCGGCTATACCGGCGGGCTATCGACGGTGACCTGGTTTGGAGATACCGGGAGTGTAAGCCGGGCGCTGACAACCGGTGGTTCAGAGTATGATGGGTATGTAGCCAAGTATACGCCGGCGGGGGCGGTCATCTGGCTGCGGGCGCTGGCCGGCGGTGGTGAAACCTTCGGGACAAGCGTGATGGCCGACTCGAAGGGCAATGTATACGCAACCGGCAGCTATGTGGGCTGGCTTGTGCCCGACTCGGCTGTGCATGATACCATCAGCTGCGGCAACAACACCGGCGGCTACCTGGTAAAGTACACGGCCAATGGAGGGCTGGTCTGGGCAAAGAACTATGGCTGCGACACGGGTAACACGCATTATGCGGCTACAGAGAGTGTAGCAAAAGACGATTCGGACAATGTATATCTTACCGGTTATTTTCAGACAAGTGTCAAGCTGAACCCGGCTGGGGCCCCGGTAACTGAAATAGGAGGCTTCAGGGGCAATGGCGGGGGCATGAATTACTATGTGCTGAAATCGGACTCTACCGGCAACTTCAAATGGGATCTGCATATCTATAATAACTGGGACACGGAGCCCAGCATAATTTACCTGGACAACCAGAACAGCATCTATGTGGGGGGGTATATTGCCGACTCGACCAATTTTAATCCTGGTGGAACAGGCGGGGCTGTGAACTACAATGTGGGCCCGTATAACTGGACGCCGGTCTCCTTTTTTACCAAATACGATCAACCCAAGCCGGTTTCGCATGCGCTGGTCAGGAGTGTGCCAGAAGCAGCTTACCGCGTGTACCCGAACCCATTTGGCGCCAGCCTGGTGGCAGATGGCCTGACGGCGGGCTGTACCATCCGCCTGTACAATGTGATGGGCCAGGTGGTGTATGCGGCAGTGACACAGTCGGCCAAGCAGGTGATCCCGACCACCGACTTAGTTCCGGGTACTTACTTTTTCACGCTGACGGACCTGGAGGGTTATGAGTCGGGCAGGGTAGTTGTGAAGCCCTAAATTGAAGCGCAGTCACTACTCCCCACGCCATCAACCTGTGGTTATCGATCTTAGCCATTCCTGATTACGGTATGGAGGTAGTTTGTTTGCCTTCGTTGTTGAGCCAGAGGACTTTAACAGTGTGTTTACATCATTATTCATGCGGCGTCCGTTTATTGTTAAATAAATGTGTAAAGCTTTTTCCTGTTTTTGGAAATTTATTTCAGAATTAAGCTGAAGCACGTATTTTTGGCAATAACCATGCAGCAGGAAATCAAGAACATCATACAATCGTCGGTAGATACGAAGCAGCAGATACTGGCAGACCCCCTGCTCCTGGGGACGATAGAACGGGTGACGGAAGTGATAGCCGAAGCCTTTGCCAGGGGCAATAAAGTGCTTTTTTGCGGTAATGGCGGAAGCGCGGCCGATGCGCAGCACCTGGCGGCTGAATTCAGCGGCAGGTTTTATACAGACCGGGATCCGTTGCCATCGGAAGCGCTGCATTGCAATACATCTTACCTTACTGCTGTTGCGAATGATTACGGATATGACGTGGTGTACAGCCGTATTGTAAAAGGAACAGGCAGGCCCGGCGATGTGCTTGTGGGGCTGAGTACATCGGGGAATTCTGTTAATATTATCAAAGCCCTGGAGGAAGCCAGAAAGATTGGTATGATTTGTGTGGTATTCTCAGGTAAGACCGGTGGCAAAATGAAAGACCTGTGCGATTACCTTGTGAATGTACCCAGTACGGATACGCCGAGGATACAAGAGTCGCACATCATGATCGGGCACATCATATGCCAGCTGGTGGAACAAAATTTATTTAAAAACACAGCGTTATGAACCCTCTCCAACCTAAGCCCGAAATAGACAAATCATGGACATTATTCCTGGACCGTGACGGCGTTATCAATGTAGAATCGGTAGGCTCTTATATTACTTCGTGGGACGAATTCAGGTTTCATGACGGAGTGCTGGAAGCCATCAGGAATTTGTCGCATATTTTTGGCCGGATCATTGTGGTGTCTAATCAGCGAGGTGTGGGCCGGGGCATCATGAGTATGGAAGCCCTGCGGGAAATAAACCAGAATATGCGTGCTGCGGTGGAAGCAAACGGTGGTAAAATAGATAAGATATATGCGGCGACGGCCGTAACTGACAGCGACCACAACCGCAAACCGAATACCGGTATGGGTTTGCAGGCGCAGGAGGATTTTCCGGAAACGGATTTCAAAAAAAGTGTGATGATCGGCAACAGCATCAGCGATATGGAATTTGGAAAGCGGCTGGCGATGCATACTGTATTTCTTACTACGAAGCATGAGCCATTTTCGCTTCCGCATGAGCTGATCGATGAGCAGTTCTCGTCGTTGTTATCCTGGGCATCGCACCTGATACCGGCGGAGATGATCGTATGAGGCGGAAGGCTTGCCGGGGTGTATATATTATCCTAATAAAATATATTTTGTTGATATTTTGAAATTTTATTCATTGTATCCGGATAGTTAATTAAATGATTTATTGTATTTAATTTTACCCCTGATCTCGTGTCGAGCAGGGGCTTTTTTTTGCCTTGTGTGGAACAAGCGCCCCATAAAAAAGGAACTTGTTAAGAAAAATTATTACATTATAATGAATAATTTTAACATAATGCTATTTTTCTCCTGATTTTTTACTATTTTTCCCCATTATTTCAAAAGCACAACTTATGAGATCAGGAAATCTATACGTACAACTACGGAATGCTGTAAAAAAAGGAAACGAAAACAATTTTGGAAGAGCGTTTCTTTTTACCGGTATTCTGTTGTTTGGATTTATTGCCAAGGGTTTAGCCATATCTTTCAACAATGGCAGTCCGCAGGCAATATCTGTGTGTATCGGTTCTGCGAATTCTATCAATTCGTTATTGACAGCTACAGATGCCACCGGTTCGACGTTTACGTGGACTGTGATTTCGGGTCCGGCGAATGGTACCATCGGCGGATTGCCGCAGACTGCGGCCTCCGGCTCAAGTATCTCTCCTGTGTCAGTTACGTACAACGCCAATGCCGGATACATAGGTACAGATGCTTTTACAGTGCAGGTTTCGAATGGTGTTTCATCGGTAACTACGGTGATCAATGTGGTTGTTAACCCTGTGCCTACAGTTTCGCTGATCAGTCCGAATATGGGTAATCCGCTCTCGTCGGTGACGATGACGGGAACTAATTTTAATGCAACTTCCGGCAACAACATCGTTTACTTTGGAACGACGCGGGCATCAGTAACGTCGGCCTCCGCTACTTCGTTGAGTGTTACGGTACCAAATGGCGGCATTTTTGCCCCGGTAACCGTTGAGAATAATGCATGTGGCATAACAGGCAGTTATAACAAACCATTCCTGCCTACTTTCAATAATACGGCTTATGCACCTCAGACAGTAAATTTTGCTACTCATACAGATATCACCACTACCTCAGCGGCCAACCATCTTACATATGGCGATATAGACGGAGATGGAAAGGTGGATGTTATTGAAACTAATTTCGGAACAAGTACGGTATATGTATATCGCAATACGAGTAGTACAGGGAGCGCGAGCTTTACGCTGGCGGCAACACTACCCCTGGCTGCAGGCGGTGCAGGTGGTGCAACCGTAGGCGACATAGATGGAGATGGACTTCTTGACATTGTGGTTGCAGCCGCAGCAGGCGGGGGTAACATATATATCTATAGAAATACCAGTACGCCGGGCAGTATCAGTTTTGCCGCTGCTGTAACTGTGCCTTATTTTACCAATGCCAACATTTCGGTAATAGCTGATATTGATGGTGATGGTTTGCCGGATATAATTTCAAGTGAACTCACCAACCTGGCTGTTTTCCGCAACACAAGTACAGTTGGCTCCATCAGTTTTGCTTCGCGGGTGAACTTCACCTCTGCAAATTCGATTTCCGGTATTGCGACAGGCGACCTGGATGGTGATGGTAAAACAGACGTGCTGGTATCGAATAATGCAACCAGTGTGTCTGCCTGGAGGAATACCAGTACGCCCGGTTCAATAACTTTTAACACACGGCAGGACTTTACTACACCCGGGAGTGCTACCGGTGTTGCAGTGGCCGATATAGACGGAGATGGCATTATGGATATTATAGTATCCAGTAGTACGCCCAATGATATGTCTGTGATTAAGGGTACAAGCTCATCCGGTACGATCAGTATGGGCGCGAGAACAGATTATGGTGCCGGAGGTAACGATCAATATCTTACAATAGGTGATTTTGACGGGGATGGCAAAGCAGATGTTGCTGTATCCAGCATTACCAGTGGCAGTGTAGGGGTTTACCGTAATACAAGTGTTTCGGGCACGGTATCATTTTCATTGCCCGTTGCGGGACCGCTACCTCCTTCGTTCACAGCAAATTCCGGTGCATCTCAGCTTGGAGCAGTAGATATAGATGGTGATGGCTTAACAGATATTGTAGTTACTGATCAGAGTGTAGCCAAATTCTCGGTACTTCTTAATTCGCCGCTTACTCCCAATACCGGTACAGCTACTGTTTGTCCCGGATTAACCACTACAATCAGCAATTCATTTGCAGCAGGAGGTACATGGACTTCCAGCAATACTGCGATAGCCACGGTTACGGCAGGTCCGGCGACCAGTACTACGGTTACGGGTGTGCTTTCCGGAACCTGCAATATTACTTTTACTTCTACCGGTACAAACCAGACCGTTGTTACTGCTGTAACTGTTACTGCTACACCAACTGTAACAGGAATAAGTCCGCTGGTAGGATTTCCTGCATCTACGGTGACTATCTCGGGTACTAATTTTAATACGACCACTACCAATGACCTGGTTTACTTTGGAGCTACCCGTGCTACTGTAAATTCAGCATCTGCAACCTCTCTGACTGTTACCGTTCCACTTGGTTCAACATTCGGAGCGGTAAATGTTGAGAACAGTGCCTGCGGACTGCAGGCAGCTTCGGTGGCATCGTATCTTCAGAAATACAGCAATGGTAGTTTTGTAGCAAACACGGTAAATTTCGATCCGCGTTATGATTTTGCATCAGGAACGGCTCCATCCGGAGTGGCGCTCGGCGACTTTGACGGAGATGGAAAGCCAGATATCGTTATAGGCAATAATACCAGTGGAAATATTAAGGTGTATCTAAACACGAGTACTTCGGGTTCTCTTACAGCGGGTTCATTCGGGGCACCTGTCACTTATACGGTTCCGTCAGGGGGACCATTAGATGTGATGGTTGGCGATATGGATGGTGACGGCAAGTTGGACATCATTACAGCTGCAGTTCTTGGCGGTACCAACCGGGTAGTAGTATTCAGAAATTTGTCTTCTTTAGGAACTCTCAGTTTTGCTGCCGGATTTACGGTGGCAACAAATGGAGGATCGTTTAACGGACTATCTATTGCGGATATGGATGGCGACGGGAAACCGGAAGTTATTACAACGCTTAGTACCGTAATGGTTTATCAAAATAATTCTGTTCCCGGAACTTTGAGCTTTGGAACCGGCAGTTCTTTTGCGTCAGCATCGACTCCGGTTGCGGTTTGCGAGTTTGATATAGATGGTGACGGTAAAAAAGACATTATCTCTTCGAATAACGGAACAAATAATATTTCAGTACTAATTAATACATCAACTCCCGGTTCAATCAGTTTTGCAGCACATGCTGATTTTTCTGTAGGTTCGGCTCCTATAGGGATTGCCGGGGCAGATATTGATGGAGACGGCAAAGTGGATATCGTTACTGCAAACTCGGGCAGCACAAATATTTCAATACTGCGAAATACTACCACTGTTGTTGGCACACCGACCTTTGCAGGTCAGGTTACATTCACTACAGGCGCAACCCCCGGAGCAATAGGGATAGGAGATGCTGATGGTGACGGCAAGCCAGATATTTATGTAGCTAACCAGGGGGGTAATTCAATCTCGGTATTGAGAAACACAGCGACCAGCGGATCTATCGTTTCGGGGTCCCTGGCTGCTAAAGTGGACTTTGCCGTAGCTGCAAGTTCACTTGAACTTGCGGTAGGGGATCTTGACGGCGATGGCAAGGCTGATGTTGTATCAGTTCCGGGATTAGGAGGTGGTAACGTATCTGTATTGAGAAACGATCCGTTAACACCCATCGCTGGCACTTTCACAGTTTGCCAAGCCGGCCCTACAACAACTTTGAGTGATGTGCCACCGGGAGGAACCTGGACAAGCAGCAATGGCAATGCAACAATCGGGTCTGCAACCGGTGTACTCGCCGGTATTACCGGTGGCACTGCTACTATTACCTACCAGGGTACTGCTACTGCTTTGACATTGGGTAATTATACTACCCAGGTAATTACAGTTAATCCACAATCCAGCGCAGCTTTTACTTCTGGTACTAACCCAACATGCCAGGGAGGCGGATTTACATCGACTTTTAATAATGCGAGCGCCGGTATCACATCGTATGCCTGGAATTTCGGAGATGGCGCAACTGCTGCGGGGAATAATCCTAGCCATGGTTATACCACTTCCGGGAATTTTACAGTGTCATTGCAGGTAACCAATACCAATGGCTGTATCTCATCATCCACTTTGGTGCAGACAGTTAATCCTACGCCACCGGCTATTTCGGGAACGCTTACCGTGTGTACCGGAAGTAACACAACGCTTACGAACTCCATGACCGGGACCTGGAGCAGTGGTTCGACCGGCGTTGCTACTGTAGGCGCTGGCACCGGCATAGTAACGGGTGTTGCGCCGGGTAATGCGGTTATTACTTTTACCTCATCGGCAGGTTGTGTCATTACGGCTACGGTAACTGTAAACCAGACACCGGCCTCGATCAGTGTTCCAAGCGGTGTTTGCGTGGGTAATACTATTACAGTTTCTGATACCTATCTGCCCGGAACGGGCGTATGGAGCAGCAGCAACACGGCGCTGGGCACAGTAAATGCAGCCAGCGGGGTAGTTGGAGGGATTGCTGCCGGCAGCCCGGTTATTACTTATACCATACCAGCTACAGGTTGCTTCAATTCGGCAACAGTGGTTGTGAATCCATTGCCGGCAGCCATTGCCGGTACATTAGCTGTATGCGTCAGCAACACGACGGGCCTGACCGATGCTACTCCCGGAGGTAGCTGGAGCAGCATTACTACCGGTGTAGCGACTATTAACAGCGGCGGGGTAGTGAGTGGTGTAAGTGCAGGCAATTCAACTATTTCTTACACACTTCCGGTGACCGGATGTGCATCAACCGCGCAGGTGACCGTGAATTCCAACCCAACGCCTATCACAGGCACTACAACGGTATGTTCGGGATACACCACTACGCTCAGCAGCAGTTCGGGTACGTGGAGCAGCAGTGATATTACGCTGGCTACCGTTACCGCAGGTCCTGCAACGTCGACCACCGTTACCGGTGTTGCCGCAGGATCGCCTACCATTACTGTTACAGGTGCCAATGGCTGTATAGCTACTACTTCTTATGTCGTGAATGCGACACCCGCCGCCATTACCGGTGCAACCAGTGTGTGCGTGGGATCTTCCACTGTACTGACGGATGTGACACCGGGCGGTAACTGGAGCTGCAGCGTGCCTGCGGATGTAACGATTACAGGATCGGCCACCGTGACCGGTAACATAGCCGGCGCCTCCAACATATTATATACAATTCCCGCCACAGGTTGTTTTGTGAGCATGCCGTTTGCGGTAAATGCGCTGCCTTCTTCTATTACAGGAGGTTCGGCCGTGTGCGCAGGAAGTACCATCACGCTGACGAGCAGTGCCGGAGGTACGTGGACCAGCAATAATCCAACATTTGCGACCATAGGGGCAACTACTGCAACTACCGCGGTGATAAACGGCGTGTCGGCAGGTTCCTTAAATATTTCTTATACGCTGGCAACCGGCTGTGCGGTTTCAGAAGCTTTTGTGGTGAATCCGACACCGGCCTCGGTAACGGGGGCTACCACGGTGTGTAACGGCCTGACGACCGCTTATTCAGATGCAACGACCGGAGGTACCTGGAGCAGTTCGGCAACCGGCGTAGCGACCGTAAGCGGTTCTGGTATCGTTACCGGTGCAGGGACCGGGTCTGCGAATATTATCTATACACTGGGTGGACTTTGCTCGATGCAGCAATCCATTACGGTGCTGGCTCAGCCGGCCGGCGTAGGCGGCGCAAGCAGCGTGTGCTCCGGAGCTGCCACTGTGCTGACCGACGCAACATCGGGCGGTACATGGACCAGCAGTAATCCAGCGATGGCGACCATCGGCGCAACTACTGCAACCACGGCGAGCATAAATGGTGTTTCGGCCGGGGCGCTGACTATCACTTATACGCTGGGCGATGGCTGCTTCTCGATACAGCCTTTCACTGTTAATCCGACACCGGTCGCTATCACAGGCGCCACTGTAGTATGTGTAGGCTCAACCATTAACCTGAGCGATGTGACCAGCGGCGGTACCTGGAGCAGCAGTGACAACTCGAAGGCAACGGTAATTGCTGCCACCGGTGTAGTGACCGGAGTTGGAGCGGGCGCACCGAATATTATTTATACGATGCCGGGCGGTTGCTTTGCCACATATGGCATTACGGTTAACGGGCAGCCCAATATTTCATCTTTTTCTTCAGCCGCCACATCGCAGTGTACGAACGTAGCGTCTACTGTTACGATTTCTTCATCGAGCCTGGGAGCGGGTACCTTTACCGTTACTTATAACCTGAGCGGCGCGAATACGGCCACAGCCAGCACGGCTACCCTAACCATGGGCGGAGGCGGTTCGGGCACCTTCAGTATTATTTCGGGTGCGTTGCCCAATGCAGGAACCACTACGGTAACCATTACCGAAATTACCAACAGCCTGGGCTGTTCTATAGCCCTGTCTGCGGGTAACACCGCTACGTTTACCGTTTATCCTTATCCTACGGCGTATACCGTTAGCGGTTCGGGAAGCTATTGTGCCGGCGGCACCGGGCTGCATGTGATGCTGTCGAACTCCGTTACCGGAGTGAGCTACCAGTTGTACCTGAATGGTACTGCAACCGGCTCACCGCTCTCCGGAACAGCTGCACCCCTTGATTTTGGTGCGCAGACGGCTGCCGGAACATATACGATCGTAGGGACCAATACAACTTCGCTCTGCGCGACCATGATGACCGGCAGTGCGGTTATTACCATTAATGCGCTGCCCACCATCACAGTGAGTGGTGCGGCAACAATTTGCTCCGGTTTCTCGGCTACGCTGACAGCGTCGGGCGGATCTTCCTATTCGTGGTCACCATCTACGGGACTTTCGGCGACAACGGGTGTGGTTGTTACTGCGACACCTACCGGCAATACTACTTATGTGGTGACCGGATCGAATGGCACCTGCAGCAATACTGCTACGGCCTTTGTGTCAGTAAATCCGTTGCCTGCGGCCATTACCGGTACGGCGAGTGTGTGTCCCGGACAGACATCTACGCTGGCGAGTACCAGTGCCGGAGGCACCTGGAGCAGTGTGAACACAGCGGTGGCTACCGTTGGCGCCGCATCCGGCGTAGTGACCGGTGTATCGGCAGGGACGTCTGTAATCAGCTACCTGCTGCCAACCGGATGTGTTATCACAACCACATTTACCGTTAATCCGAACCCGGCTGCCATTGCGGGTGCAGGAACGGTTTGTACGGGCAGCACGCTGGCACTTACTGATGCGACGAGCGGCGGTAGCTGGACCAGTTCGAACACCTCTGAGGCTACCGTTGTAGCACTCTCGGGCGTTGTGACCGGTGTAGTGGCGGGTACGCCAACCATGACGTATACTTTGCCTACGGGATGTCTTGCTACGGCACAGATAACTGTCAATACCACACCGACCTCTATTGCGGGAACACTGAATACGTGTCCCGGACAAACGACTTTGCTGACCAGCTCACCTGCGGGTGGCGCCTGGGCAAGCAGCAACGGCTCTTATGCAACGGTAGGTTCGGGAACCGGACTCGTGAGCGGTGTAGCTGCCGGGAGCCCGGTCATCAGCTATACTTTGTCAGGTTGCACGGTCGTTGCCACTGTAGTAGTTAACCCGAACCCATCGGCGATAGCCGGACCGGCCAGTGTGTGTGCCGGCTCAAGCGTGGGCTTTACGGATGCGACTACAGGCGGTACGTGGAGCAGCAGCGATATTACCTTTGTTACCGTGTCGGGATCTACGGCTACCGGTGTTACAGCTGGTTCAGTAGTGATTTCCTATACGCTAGGAACCGGTTGCTACAGTACTACCGGCCTTACGGTTAACCCGGTGCCTGCAGCAATTTCCGGAACCAACAATGTATGTGTCGGCCAGATTGATAACCTGAGTACTACCTCTGTAGGGGGTACCTGGAGCAGCAGCAATACAGCGCTTGCAACAGTTTCCACAACCGGTGTTGTAACCGGTGTGCTGGCTGGTTCGCCCTATATCACTTATACATTACCAACGGGATGCCTGACGACCTATGGCGTGGTTGTGAATCCGCTGCCGGCTGCGATTGCGGGTGTAAACAATGTTTGCAACGGGCTGACAACAACCCTGACTGATGCCACACCTGCGGGTACCTGGGGCAGCAGCAATTCAGGCATTGCCGCTATATCGGGCACAGGCGTTGTGACCGGTGCCGCAGCGGGCACAGCGACGATCAGCTATACACTGGGAACCGGATGTTTTGCTGTAATG
>Ga0364866_10540_pt1 | contig 21602 bp, 22 predicted proteins | sample ExccelAu500001D3_3_FD_206913 | JGI IMG/M metagenome (GOLD analysis project Ga0364866, IMG submission 206913) | Enriched cells from Trout Bog Lake Hypolimnion, Wisconsin, USA - BchlTB.Aug13.5000.01.D3 | ecosystem: Environmental > Aquatic > Freshwater > Lake > Hypolimnion/Profundal zone | place... | reverse complement strand
ATGTCGCCAGGAACGAGGGTAATGAGACGGGCCATGTCGGCTACGAGATAGTGCATGTCCCAAGCCATCTCTTCAGTCGATCCGTCTTGACGAACTTCGCCATTGACAATGGTGCGCATTCCTTTATTCCGGAAATCCCAATCTGTAACGACGCCGGGCCCAACAGGACAAAGCGTGTCGGCTCCCTTCACACGAAGCATGGAGCCGGAATCGGTATCGCGGAAATCATGGAGACCGTAGTCATTGGCGACGGTGTAGCCAGCGATGTAGTGGTGAGCATCAGCCATCTTGATGTTTCGGGCAGTCTTGCCGATAACAATCGCGATTTCTCCCTCGTAGTTGAGCCAGTTGCAGTTTGCGGGACGCACCACAGCGCCTCCATGGGAGTTGAGTGCGGAAACAGGCTTGTGAAACCACGTCGGAGCTGGTGGTAGCGAAATCTGGAATTCCCGAACTCGGGAAACATGGTTGAGGTGGCAGCAGAGAATCTTGGACGGGGTCACCGGCGGTAGGTGGACAGCCGTAGCGGCTTCGACTCGACGTCCGTCAGGAGCCACTAAGGAATCGCCTTCTCGGATTACCTCTATTGCGTTACCGTCGAGCAGGATTCGTCGGAACTCCACCTTGACCCCCAAAGTCGTTTGTTATCAAATGATTATTCCACTTTAACCACGCAACGCCCGAAGTGGTGATACTTTTTTGAGAGAAACAAGGGGAGATTCATCATGTCCAATTCTGTTGACCGGGTTCGAATTCTTTGGTCCGACCACCTGGGCTTGGCCCGTGGGAAGTTCGTCCCGGCGTCGTTAGCTGGGTCAGGCGCCCGACACTGCACTGGTACTTGGGCGCTTGGTTATGACCGCGAGATGACTCCGTACACCCCTGGTTCGCACTGGGAAGAGGGACTTCCGGACTTTGAGGCAATATTCGACGAGTCGGATTTGCGCCCAGGTTGGGAGCCGAATACGCAGGTAGTCGTTGCCAACTTGCGTCGTCACGGCGGACCTTTTGAGGTATCTCCGAAGGCAGCCCTTGAGCGGTCTGTTGAAGCGTGGCGAGAGCTCGGTTTTGAACCGTTCGTCGGAATAGAACTTGAGGCCTACTTGTTAGAGCCAGATGGACAGGGCGGCTGGAGACCACTGTCGGCCCCTGGAGCGTACGTTTACGGAACTGGACCAGCAGTCGATCCAACTGGAACCATTGACGAGATTTGGCGAGTAGCCAGCGAGTGTGGCATGCCAATTGAGTCTGTCAATTCTGAGTATGACCCAGCACAGTTCGAATTCACCTTGCGCTACACCAATGCGGTACGCGCAGCTGACGACGCCTTCTTGTTCAAGCTCATGGCGAAGGAAGTTGCATCGAAGCGTGGCCTACTCCTGACCTTTATGGGAAAGCCATTTTCGAATAATGGCGGCTCGGGTTTGCACTTCAATATGTCCTTCAAAGACGCCAAGGGCAACAATGTAATTAATGACGCATCTGCGCAAGACGGTATTTCGACCTTTGGTAAGCATGCCATTGGTGGCATGCTCGCACACCACCAATCGTTGGCTGGTATTTGTGCCCCGACTGTTAACGCCTACAAGAGACTTCGCCCAGCTTCACTTTCTGGTTTCTGGGCTAATTGGGGCTATGACCACAGAGGTGCAACTATTCGTATTCCCTCAGAAAGAGGAGCGGCGGCCCGTCTCGAGCACCGACTCAGCGATGGCGCTGCGGTTATCTATACGGCAATGGCTGCGGTATTGCATGCGGCTCGTTTTGGCGTCATCGATCAAATTGATCCGGGCGTTCACGAGGGCGGAACTGGCTTGGACACTATTGACGCCAAGATCGGGGTTCCTCAGAATCTGAGTGATGCCCTTGATGCTCTCGAAGCTGATACATGGCTCGTGGAAGCCCTTGGCGCGACCATTGTTGCGCAACACGTTTCAGTAAAGCGCACCGAATGGGAGCGCTACTGCAACGCCACGACTGACTGGGAAATCAAGGAGTATCTAAACTTCCTCTAGGAAGCCCAAGTCACCTTCACTGGTAAGTACTTGATTCCACTGATGAAGTTCGAGCGGAAACGCTCTGGCTTTCCGACGACTTCTACTTTCGTCCAGCGCTTCGCCATCTCTTCGAAGATGACTCGCATTTCCAGTCGTGCCAAGTGTGCCCCGAGGCACAAGTGAGGACTTTGAAGCCCAAAAGCGACGTGCTGGTTTGGAGAGCGTAATGAATCGAATTCGTAAGGGTCGCCCCAGTGATTCTCGTCGTAGTTGGCCGAAATGAACCACATCACGACCTTGTCGCCCTTCTTTAGCTGCTTGCCGCCTAGTTCTGTATCCTGAGTCACAGTACGACGGAAGTGCATGGTGACAGAAGAGCGGCGAAGCATTTCGTCGACGAGCGTCTTCTTCTCGGCTGAATCCATTGTTGGAATTGAATTCCAAAGTTCTTGCCGCTCTGCCAACTCGATCAAGGCGTGTGTTATTGAGTAGCGAGTGGTGTCATTTCCGGCGGCGACCATCAAGGTGAAGAAATTTTTCAGGGCTAGATCGTCCAGACTCTCCCCGTCAACGGTGGGTTCCAAGAGCTTTGAGAGAATGTCCATCGTGGGGGTAATGCGACGGTCTTCGAGCGCCTGGGCAGCGTATTCGAAGAGTTCGAGGGACACTGGTGAACGAAAGGGAAGCTTGGCGTACGCCGACGTATCGACCTTGTCGACAACGTAATCCGTGAACTCGGGGTCAGAGTTTCCAATCAGCGCGTCGCCACGTTGCACCAACCAGTCGAGATCTTCTGCGGGCAAACCGAGTAACCGTCCAAGCATGCGCATTGGGAGTTCTCGCGATACTGCTTGAACAAAATCGAACTCGTCTTGACCACGAAGCTTCTCGATAATCTCGACGGCAATCTCTCGAACTGAATCTTCGTACTCGGCCACTGATTTAGGGGAGAAGGGGCGCGAAACTAAGCGGCGCAACTGAGTGTGCTCGGGGGCATCCATCTCCATAAGAGTCCGTCGAGCCTCGGTTTCTTCATCGTCCATGTCTTCGAGGCGGATTCCTAGCCGAGAAGAAAAGATCTCGGAATTCCGTGAGACATTTAAAACGTCGTCATAACGGGTGACGCTCCAAAAGCCTCGACCACCGTCAGTCTCTTCGGTCCAGTGAACCGGGTCATTGGCCCGGAGCCACTTAAATGTCTCGTGAGGAACACCCTCTACGAAGGTGTCGTGTGATGTGATGTCGACGAGCGTTGGCTCCATGATGCCCCCAGAAAGTTTGACTCCAAACGATTTCTATTACAGCACATTACACACGTGGGGGGTACTATTGCTCTATGGCACGTCCACTTATTGGAATTTCCGGCCGCCGGTGGCCAGTCTCCTATCTCGGCGACAATGTCGTGAAGGCCATGCGTGATCTCACTTTTGATCTTCACTTCTCCGATTACCCACGGTCTGTGGCGCTAGCGGGCGGCTTGCCAGTGGAATTAGCTCGTGATGCTGATGTCGTGGATATCGTTGCGAGACTGGATGGATTGGTCTTATCGGGCGGCGCGGATATCAACCCCGAGCGATATGGCCATGAGCCCGACGCCAATCTTGGCTCCGTCGAAGTCGAGCGCGACGAGTGGGAATTTGCTCTCTATAGCGAGGCGCGCAAACGCGGTATCCCCGTGCTGGCGATCTGCCGAGGTTTCCAGTTGGTTAACGTCGCATCTGGCGGCACTTTGGTGCAGCACGTCGAGCTTGACGAAGGAGCGGGGCATCCGCAGTGGAACGTCGATGGTCGAAGCGCAACTCACACGGCTCAGGTGTTGTCCGGAACAGTTACTAGTAAGTATTTATCTGAGCAGCTAGAAGTCAACTCGCTCCATCACCAGATTGTTGGTGCGCTCGGAAATGGTCTTGTTCCGACGGCGCACGCTTCTGATGGCGTAATTGAGGGCTTTGAGTCAACTGACGGGAAAGTTCTCGGAGTCCAGTGGCACCCGGAGCTTCTGGCAGCTCCAGATCCAACCTTTAAGTGGTTGGTTGAAGCCGCTTCGCAATCCTTGACGTAAGTCGTTTGAAGCCTTACGATTTGATGAGTGCTGGGGGGCACCGCGTCTCCCAGTTTTAAATTGGGGGATTAAATGTCTTCGAAACAAGCTTTAGGCGGGAAGCGCAAGCTATCGCTGATTGACGCTGTAGCGCAGTCAGTGGGCTTTATGGGACCCGTTTTCTCTATGGCGTTCCTAGTGCCACTCGTCGTCGGTATTACCTCGGTGACTGGTGACGGAGCGGGTACGGGTGCGGCCCTTTCAGTTGTTATTGCGACGGCGGGAGTCTTCGGTCTTGGCTGGATTATTGCCGAGTACACCAAGAAGGTTCAGAGCGCAGGTTCGCTCTACGACTACGTAACCGACGGGCTAGGCGGCCGAGTTGGCGCTGCCGCGGGGTGGCTCTATTACCTCGGAATCATTGCCCTTGGTTCTGGAATTTTGGTCATGATCGGTGGGGTAGTCCACGACACCTTGCTCGGTGAAGGTCTCCCGACCGTTATGCCGTATTGGGGATGGGACTTACTCCTCTTCGTGATTGTCGGCTCAATCGTTTATCTGGGAGTGGCCTTATCTACCCGTGTCCAGCTGACACTCGCGGCGATTTCAGTCACCGTAATCCTCGTCTTTTCGATTTACATCATCATCAAGAGCGGCGGTCTTCACCACATTGGAAGTGGCTTCAGCATCCACGGTTCACCCAATGGTTTTAAGGGCGTCCTCTTTGGTGTTCTCTACGGAGTGTTGCTCTTCACCGGTTTTGAGACTTCGGCGAACCTGGCAGAGGAGACGGAAAACCCAAGTCGCAACATTCCTCGTGCCATCATCTTCTCAATCTTGGCGATTGCGGTCTTTTACGTGATTGGCACCTTTGCACAGATTGCAGGCTTCCACTTCAATTTGGCCGCGCTGGGTAAGCAGGCCGCCGGTCCTCTGTTCGCGTTGGGAAGCCCAACCGCAATGGGTGGTTACGGCAGCACGGTTATTCGCCGGCTTGTGGAACTCGTGGTTTTGCTTGACATGCTGGCAGTTCTGATTGGTGCCACCGTCTCTGCTTCACGAGGTATTTTCGCTCTGTCTCGCGACGAGCGTTTACCGAAGCCGATGAGCAGTGTGTCGCGCTACGGAACCCCTTTTGGTTCTTCAATCTTTGTACTTGCGGTCTACGCCGTAGTGATCGTATTGACACTGAAGACGACCGTATTCGCGCTTCCACAGACCCCGGAGTATGTCTCGCTCTTTAGTTGGAACTCGACCTTTGGTGGTTTTGCGCTTGTGCTGATCTACCTGCTCGTGGCAGTTGGTGCCCTGCGAGGTCTCAAGAACTCGAGCCGAGCCAAGCTCTACACCGCTGTGACGGTGGGTGGGGTAGTGGGACTAGGCGCGGTCTATGGAGCCATCTACAAGGTTCCAGCGCCCACCATTTGGGCTCCCTGGGCGGCAGTAGTCATCTTGCTGGTCTCCCTTGTGGTTGCTTCTGCCATGAAGTTGGCTCCAAGTGGTTACTCTGACTTCACTCCGCTTAGCAAGTCGGATCAGGGTCCTCAGAAGATCTAAAGAAATATCTTGTGAAGTGCCGGGTCCTATTGGGGCCCGGCATTTTGCTTTGGGGGAGTCTCCCCTAGTTGTGGACTGACAAACCTAGGAAGAAGGCGCCAGCACAGAGCGCCGGTGTTAAGAAAATCAAAAAGTATCCGTAGGCTCGGTCCCGCTTTTCAAATAGCAGTGGCACGGCAAACGCGGATGAGAATGTTGTGAGACCACCGCAGAATCCAATCAATTCATTGGTGGTGACAACGACGCCGTTAACGATGACTAATGAATGCATGGCTGTACCGACCAAAAATGAGCCGATTGCGTTCGCTAGCAGTGTCAACCATGGGCTCGTGTTGGCTTTGGCGTTTATGCCAATAAGTTCTAACAAGTACCGAACCATGGCGCCAAGTGCGCCAGCTATAGCCATTCCAATCATTGGTGCCGCCCCGTTCTAGCGAGCGCCATGCGTCCAGCTAAAACTCCGCTCAGAAGCCCACCTAAGCCAACCAAAATCGACGCAAGATGGCTCACCTGCCAGATTGCGTAGAGCGCAACAAAGACGCCTGAGTACGAGGTCAACCCACCAAAAAATCCGGTGATCAGGAAAAGTCGAGTTGGGTCCAAATAGGACTGATGGGCGAATAGGCGACCAAGCAAAAGGACGGCCAGGTACACACCGGCCGCATTGATGAGGAGAAGAGCCCAGGGCACCAGGTGCCAGGAAAAGGAACCTTGTGTGAAGGAGCTGTGATTGGTCTGTGTGGTTCGGGTTAGCCAACCACGCAACAAACTTCCAAGAAAGCCGCCCACGGCCACAGATATGAAACCTGTGAGCACCGCACGGGGAGTCACATAGAGATTTCGCATGACTTCAGAGTAGTTATGTGTGCTGGTTAATTCCTGTAAGAGAAAACTTAATTACTTTACATAACGTATATTATCGGCGCTGGACACGGCCTCGCTCTCGGTAAGACTCGCTGGAACGAAAGGTATTAAATGAAATTACTTAATCGAAAGATGTTCCAGGTCGCACTGGGCGCTCTCCTTACTCTAGGCGGACTTGTCGGCGTTTCGGGGGTTGCTTCAGCAACAACTACGACAAATACCGTTGCTCCAGTCGCATCGGGAAGTTACGAGGTGGATGGCACGGTTTCTGTTACTGACGGTACGTGGACCAATGCCGGAACCAACTTCATGTATGCGTGGTACACCTGCACGACAAACACCGTTTCTGATCCCACAACTGATGCGGGTTGCGCGTTGACTGCTGGAGCCTCTAATACGCACCTTGTGGACAGCGGAGACATTGATCAATATCTCTATGCAGTTGTCACTGTCGACGGGAGCAATGGATCTGGTTCATTTTCAGCCGTCTCAAACCCCTTGGGCCAGGTAGCGGCCGCAGGCTCGATCCTAAGTTGTGGCTTCACGCCGAACTCAGTCACATTGAGCCCATCCCACCCCACTCAGATTTTGACGCAGACCGCTGACGCATATAACAACTCTCCGGATGGAACGAATTTCGGTGCGGGCGTGTTGGCTACTGAGAACGGAAATCAATATCCCCTACTAATGCCGGCGACGCTAATTAAAAACGCAAGTGACCCCTTCACTTTTGACATGTTGAGCTCATTTCTTAACGGCCATGCCGGTTCGGTCAGATTTGACTTCTATGCCATTGACGCTAATGGTGTGATTGGCAACAGCCTTTGTCACATCACCTTCTCTTTGGCCGCCAGTGCTCCCCCATCAACATTCAAGCCTGGAAATTTCGTTGTGCGCTCATTTGCCTCCGGCTCAGCTCAGATGACGCCTTTGTTGAAGTACGAGGTCAATCGTATTGCAACGAAGATTGTGAACTACGTCGCGCACCACGGTGGCACTATCTCGGTCAAGCTCACTGGCTATGCAGACGTGACTGGTACCTCGGACTACAACGTGAAACTAAGCGATGCCCGCGCCAAGGCCGTTAAAACGCTTCTATTGGCAGATCTCAATCGTCATCACGTGACTTCGTCAATCGTGACAGTTGCGAAGGGTTCTTCAGGGCACGCAAAGTCCCTAGTGAATAGCCGTCGCGTGACTGTCTTCGTCAAGTCGGTAGTTGCTGGTTAATTACTGCCGATTCGGTCGATTTTAAGAATGCCCCCGGACTTTCTGTCCGGGGGCATTCTGCATTTGAACTTGCCGTTAAGGGGTCCGTCCAAGAGTGACCGCTATGGTCAAGTTCTTGCTTCCTCTATAGACACGGACCTTTGCGCTGTCGCCTTGGTGGAGCAGCGAGATGATGGACTGTACATCTGCGGCCTGGGTTACTGGCGTGTTGTTGATTGCCGTAATGACGTCACCTTGCTTCAGCCCTGCGCGGTCGGCCGGTGAATTAGCTACGACCGAAAGAATCAGGGCGCCAGAAGCGACGGATAGACCGTACTGCTGCTGGATTGAAGCGTTGTCATCCATGATCTCGACACCTAGGTATGCGTGGTGCGTAACGACGCTCTCCCCCTTCTTGAGGGCTGCGAGTTGAGTCTGGATGGTCGCAACAGGAATGGCAAATCCGATGTTTTGAGCGCTTGTGCCGTCGGGCAAAGTTCCTGCAACAGCGGTGTCCATTCCAATCACTGCGCCAGATGAGTCAAGCAACGGTCCACCCGAGTTTCCTGGGTTGATGGCCGCATCGGTTTGAATCATGTTGTTAAGAGTTTCAGTTGAGTTGGCCGATCCTGCCGTTACGGTCCTGCCGAGAGCCGAAACGATTCCAGTGGTGACGGTTGGAGTTCCAGCGGCAAGACCAAGAGCATTGCCAATGGCGACAACGGAGTCTCCAACTTGCAGTTTGTTTGAGTCACCAAATATCACTGTTGGCTCATTGGAAACGTTATTGATTTTGATCAGCGCCACATCATCAACCGGGTTGGTGCCAATCAATGTTGCTGGCATCGCCTTGGTGGAACCTGAAGCTGTCACCGTGATAGTTCCGGCACCACTTGCAGCTGCTGCAATCACGTGATTGTTAGTTACAACATAACCATTTTTGGTGATGATCATGCCGGTCCCCTGGTCCTCGGCCCCCGAGGCTCTGACATCGATAGAGACAATCGATGGGAGAACCGACTTCACGAGAGAAGGTATCGACTTGCCGTTCGGCAAAACTGCCGCTGATGGCGATCCGCTTAGTTGATTGATCGCAATCCCCCCAGAAGACGAGCCTCCGGCATAGTGCCCAGCAAGGCCCCCAACGAGCGCAGCGACTAAAAGAGGGGCTATTCCATTGGAAATTTTGGACTTTTTGCCTCGTGTGACCGAGGCGTGATCGCTGTCAATTTGAGGTGCGACCGGCGTATCGACTGGCTGTACGAGGGACTGTTGTTCTACGTTTTCACTCATGCTCTTTATGTTAGGAGCGCTAGATAAAGACAGGATAAAAATCGCTCAAATTTTGATGATTGGGGAAAACGGCTAGATTAGAAACCTATGTCTCGCCGAATTGATATCGAAATCACCAGTGTTCACGGGGAAACCGCCACCTGGCGTGCCGCGGGAGCCAAACTTCCCAAAGGTTCGTTGAACAGCTCCGTAGTCCCTGGTGGTCCGGAAGTCGGCAAGGTATACCGTGCTGAGGTCGAGCAGTTCATGGACGACATCGAAGTTCTTTCGGTTACCGCTCCCAAGACCGCTTCCCCGCTCGACCCAAGGAACGAACGCATAACGATTCTTGAGAAAAAGTCTGATGGACCTGCAGTAACGGTCACCTACGCCCCCAAGGGACGTGGCGGAGCGCGACGTGATGGTGATGACCGCAAGCCCCGTCGTGATGGAGATCGCAAGCCGCGCCGAGAAGGTAATGAAAGCAGCGCCCGTTCTGAGCGCGCGCCTCGTCGCGATGGAGACAAGCGCCCACCCCGTGGTCCTCGCACTGGCAGCCTGACTGTCGCACCAGTTACGACAACTCACCGCAACGCCATGCTGGCCACGCTGAGTGCCGAGCAGATTCCAGTTGCCGAGCAGTTGCTTCGTGGCGGTATCGCCGCAGTTCGTACAGCAATTGCCGAGCAGAACAAGACTCTTCAGTCTCAATCTCGGCCAACGATTGACCCGACGCTGATTGAGCGCATGGCCGAAGACCTCGTTGGTCGCACGGCACTCGCCTTTTGGAAGGATCGAGCTGCTGGAGCTATTGGGGCCGGCAAAGAACTCAAACTTCGTGATCTCCGTGCCGTCGTTACGTCCGCAAAGACTATTAGCCATGATGACGAATCAAGAGCGATGCTCAAAGACCTCCAAAATTCGCTGAACGACCGTATCGAACACATGCGGAAGGTTTGGAACGAAAAGCTCGCAACCGCACTTGCCGGAAATAATCTGAAGGAAACCCTCACCCTCATTGCTCGTCCACCAGACGTTTCAACTCGAGTCAGCGCCGAGGATGCCGCAAAGATTGTGGGAGCAGTTTCCGAGGCCCTAAACGCCTCTCAAGAGCCATCGGTGTGGAATGAGTTAGTAACCCTCACTGTCGAAACTTCGATTCGGCGCCAGGTGAAGCCATCGGGTATCCCTGCTAACGAGACCTCCAAGGCTGTTGCAATCAAGAACGCTGGAGCGATTCCCGAACTGGCCAAACTGCTCGGCATGGCAGTGCCACCGCCACCGCCACCATCGCGTACGGCACGGCCTCGTAAGGCACCTAGCCGCGCATAGTCAGCAGTCGAGCCTTCCAGCCGATTGACTCATACAAAGACTTAGTAGCTCGATCTCCGGGTAGGGCGAACGCATCTACGGGCGGATTGTCGGTCTCCAACAAGTGCTGAATAAACGCCTTGGCAACACCTTGTCGCCGAAACTCTTCAAGCACGAAGACGCCGATGATCACACGGTCTTGAACGAGGGCCCAAGCGACGAGTTTCTCGTCTTGGAACGCCGCCCAAAGCCCCCCAATTGACGAAAGTTCCTGGCAGAACTCGGTGACATTTTGAGCGTCAATCTGCTCAACTAATGCCAACCCTCCCCTATCAAATTCGGTTGAGCCAAATGCAGCGTCTATCGAGCTAAGTAACTCTTCGCTCTCTACGCCGACACGACGAAATCGAGTCTCAGGCACGTCACACGCAGTCGCGACAGAGCGAATTCTTCTTGTCGGCGAGCTGAGTGGTCTTTTTCAGCAGGCGACAGGATTTGCACCGGAATTCATCGTCTTGCTTTGGCAGAATCGTTTCAGCCCCGTCTGGATCGGGAACGGTCTCAATTGGAGAATCGTCCTCATCGTCATCAACCGTGGAGGTGCGCAAGATTGTCTCAGCCAGCACCTCGTCGAGGGCCAGTTCGACATCCGCGTCGTCAACGACATCGTCCTCTTCGACCGGGAGTGGAACGACAGTGACTTCTTCAGCCACCTCTTCTTCCTCGTCGTCAGATCCTGGTACTTCGTCAATCTCTCCTACCAAGACGTCTTCTGAGTCAATGTCTTCGCCAGCGACCTCATCGAAGCCGTCGCTTAACTCTTCCGCGTCAAAGGTCTCGTCGTTTTCGTCTGTTGTTGCCATAAGGGGTCCTAATCTGTTGCCGTGGCAGTGTAGAGCCTTTTTGCGCGTTTTGTGTGCAAAAACACAAAGATTTCGCTAAAAACCCGAAATTACTGCTTTTTCAGGCGATTTCTCTCTGCGGTGCGCTCGGCTTCCAAGCGTTCGAGGTCGGTATCTGAAAAATCAACATATTTCATCGATTCGGCAATGGCGTGGTGCCCAGCGACTTCATCAACCAATCTGGCCATTTCGTGAGCGACGCGGCGGTAGCTGGGGTGCCCCTGAGGACCTGATCGCAACTCGATTAGGTGCATCGCTTCTCGAGCGTTCATTTGCATGACATACCGAATTCGAAAAGCCAATGCGACTGCGTATTGTGCCTGTTCTGGGAAATCGTCCTTGAGGTCGTGAAAAAGAGTCGCTGATCGTTGCAATGACTCTTCGTAGCGGTCCGCCAAACCGGCCTCTCGAATTATCTCTGGAACGTCGTAACCGAGTTCGACTGTTAATGGCTGCCACTCAATGGTGAGCATCCGGTGTCGCTGCAAATCGCGGAAAGCGCCGTAGTCCGTGACAAGTTCGAAGCGATAGTCAGTTCTCTCGAAGGCTCGACCGGGTCGATGGCGGCGATTCCCGCGTTCCCCTACGTATGCCTTAATCAACGACGAACGTTGCTCGAGGCTGAGTTTGTCGACTGACTCGCGAGCTGCCTCGTGGGACACGGCTGAATTAGCGAAGACAATTGCTTCCAGCACATCGTCCTCACCCTTGGGATTAAAGCCCACCAAACGTACATACTCGGCATCCTCGACAGACTCGTCGGAAACCATGGAGGCCACCAACTGAGCCGTTGCGCTCTTGGTGTCGCGCAAGTAGTCCGTCCAGGCGACTCCGCGTTCTGCGACATTGACACGCTTAAGAAAAGATGGAATCACCTTGACTAGTTCTTCGTACATGAGTTCTGCATAGTGCCGTACTTCTGGAAGTGGGTGTGCCCGCATGCGCAGAAGCAGCGACTCGTAAGCCTGCCCTGAGGCGTAGATCCCTAGGTTAGAGAGGGCACTGGCGGGAAGTAGCCCGCGCACTGCGTCGAGCGCTTTTGCTCGAATTGCCTGGCGGTATACAAAATCCGTGTCTTCTGGAGTCTTGGGAAACTTTTTACCGATGAAGTCGATGAGCTCCGGGAGCAGTTCGCCGTAGGTGTCGAACATGCGGTCCATGTCTCCGACATACCGAAGACCCAATTTGGAGTTGGTTAAATCGTGATCGCGGAAATAACGGTACCTACCATCTGCGAAGCGCTTGTCGTAACCCAAGTACCGTGTGGATTGCTCAAGGTAACTCATGATGCGGCCCCACTCGAGGACCTTCGTCAGGATGTTGGATGCCTGCTCGCACGCCAGGTGAACGCCACCGAGTTGAGCGACGGAGTCGTCGCCATATTCGTAGAAAATCTTTTGGTACAGGTCATCCGCCCGGTCTAGACCAATGGTGGCGTCAACGGTCACGTCACCCTCTAAATCGAGGTCACCAATAAATTCATCGAGAAACAAACGTCGCAAGCTCTTCGATGATCTGGAATAACGAGCGAACAGGGCGCCCTTTACGACCTCGGGAAGGTTGACTAGCGCGAAAACGGGACCGTCCAGATTCGTGAAATAGCGGCGAAGAATGGCTACTTCAGCTTCTGTAAAATCCTCGGCGACATAAGCGTGCATGGAACTCCAAGGTTAGGGCTTTACACCCCAAAATTGGTGGAATTAAAAGCCGGCTACGACCGAGCGAACGACCAGGTCCTTGGCTATCTCGGCGTTGGCGGCCAGTTCGGGAACGTGACGCATGCGACTTAGTTGTTCTAGGAGGTCCCCCACTTGCTTGGCGTTTCGGACGAAGTCCCCGGGAGAAGTGTGCCCGATTTCAGCGTCGGCCAGATCTAAAACGACCCCCAAGGTCGCGCCACGCGCCCATGCGGCGATTGTCGTGGCGAAACCGTCATCGGGATCCTTGGCGTGAGGAACGCGGTGTCTTGCCTCAACTTCGTTGATCGTCGCTGCCGACATAGTTATTTCAAGACTGCGTTCCTTCAAATTCCCTCGTCGCTCTTGTCCCAGACGGTCCTTAGCGGTCGCTCTTTTGCGGGCCTGAACCTGCTTGGACGCCGCCGGCTGCTTGTTGCCCTTGCGTCCTTGAAAGGTGAACATCGAGAGAAGACCGGCAAGTTGTGCCGGTTCAAGATTCTCCAAAATTCCAGCCGCAATCGTTTCAGCAATCAACAGGTCATTCTCGTGATAAATCGAACGCAGGACTTGTCCTTGTGCGTTGAGTTTCCATCCTTCTGCGTAGCCCAACTCGTCCAGGACCTTCCAACGAGCCGTCAATTGCTCGGTGAGAGGCCTCTTTGAGCCACTGGGTCGGTGGTCCGCCTCGAATTGGGCGAAGCTTCTCTGAACTACCTCGAGGGCCGTCTCTTGGTCGAAGTGATTCATCAGATTCGCTGTGAAGTTATAGGTCGGGCGAAATGAAGAATGAAGGTCCGATGGAGGAGCGAGTGCTACCCGTCCGACATCAGTAAGGGAAAGTTCGGGTGAGTAACAGACCACCGCGTGTCCTTCGTCGTCGAGACCCCGCCGACCGGCGCGCCCGGTCATCTGTTTGAATTCGCCACTGGTCAGGAAATTTCGCCCAGCGTCCGAGTACTTGCTGAATCGTTCTAAGGCCACTGACCTAGCGGGCATGTTGACGCCCAACGCCAGTGTCTCTGTGGCGTAGACCACGCTGAGCAGACCTCGCTCGAAACACCGCTCGACGATCTCGCGAAAGGCAGGAACCATTCCAGCGTGGTGGGCCGCTATGCCTCGGCGAAGAGAATCCAGAAATTCGGAATATTCGAGAGCCTGCAAATCCTCCCTAGAGAAGTTACGCAAACGCTCCTCGGCCAAATCTGTGATTTCGTGCCGCTCATCGGGACCCGTGAATAACAAGCCATCTCTTCTGGCCTGGCGAACCGCATCATCGCAGGCAGCCCTAGAAAAAATGAAAACGATTACGGGGAGAAGATCTTTGTCCTCCATCGCCATCAGTAGTTCACTGCGTCTAGGGGCTCTAAACATAGGGGGCGGAACTGATGATTTTGGCCCATGCCATTTGGGTCCCGGTCTGAACTTCCTAGTGTTCTTGGTGAGGTTGTCAATTCTCCGAGCTTCTTCGCTCAGACGCTCACCGTCTAGCAAGTCGCCAATTTCTGCGCTCGCTTGACCTCTCTTCAATACAGCGAAATGGTTGTGTAATTCGATTGGGCGAGTTTCCTCGATTACCACACTCGTCTCACCACGAATTGACTGAAGCCACTGTCCTAGGAACTCGGCATTGCCAATTGTGGCCGAGAGGGCTACGAACTGAACCACTCCAGGGGCAAGGATTAACACCTCTTCCCAAACTCCGCCGCGAAATGGATCCTGGAGGTAGTGCACTTCGTCGAGAATGACTGTTCCTAAGTCGAAAAGTTGATCGGATTCCGTCAGAATCATGTTGCGAAGAACCTCGGTGGTCATTACAACAATGGGCGCAGTCCGGTTTATTGAGGTATCTCCCGTTAGCAGGCCAACATTCTTCTCACCATAAAGAGTTGCTAGTTCATTGAACTTCTGATTTGAGAGGGCCTTTAGCGGCGTCGTATAGAAGGAACGGAGCTCTCGTTCGAGCGTTCTTCCAATTGCATAGTTGGCAACTAGGGTCTTACCCGAGCCGGTTGGCGCACTGACGAGGACATTCACTCCCCTGTCGATGGCTTCAATTGCGTCTAATTGAAATCGATCGAGGCCAAACCCCAGGAAATCAACAAATCTCTGGCGATATTCGAGGCTCATCGCTTTCCAAACATTCGCGCAAAGGCGATGGATAGGAAATAGAAGAGGATCAGTGGTAACCCTAAGGCGAGCATTGAGAGCGGGTCGCCACTGGGTGTAATGAGCGCAGATGCAATCGTGATTAAAATCACCGCGTAACGCCACTGACGAAGAAGCGTCTTTGGGTTTACCAAATTTGCCAATTGCAACGCGACTAACACCACCGGAAACTCGAAGGTTAAGCCGAAAGCAACCAGCATCAATATGAATAGATTGATGTACTCATTTGGGCTGTAGTAGGTAGTGATCTGCTGGCCGCCAATACTTTGAAGCCATGAGATGGCAGAACTGAAGCTGAAATATGCGACCACCGCGCCGAGCGCGAAGAAAATCACCGAAGCTGCCACAAACCCTAAGGCGTACGTACGCTCTTTAGATTTCAACCCTGGAGTAACGAAACGCCATGCGTGCCAAAAGAAAACAGGCATAGTCAACAATCCGCCGAAGTAGAGGGAAACTTTCACTCGAATAGAGAGCCCATCAAGAGGATTGGTCACGAGGAAATTGCAGTGCCGCGGGGAAACCTTGCAGTAGGGGTGCTGGAGAAAATCGAGGACGTGGGGGTAAACAATAAACCCGAGGACAATGCCAAGCGAAAGCACCATGAAAACTCTCAACAACCGAGACCGCAACTCAGCGAGATGCTCAGCGAGGGGCATGGAATTTGATTTCGAGCGGAATTTGAACATGCTTAATTTAAGCCAGGGTCATTTGATGCTTCGGATGGACGACGCACAATCTTTGGTGACTTCACGGGTGCTTCGTCTTCGGGCGTATCGTCCGCAATGGTGTTTGCCTGATCGGCAAGTTTGTCAAGAATGGCTCGAGGATTTCGGGCGTATTGGCCGAGGGAATCAGTCGACGGAAGGTTGGGAATCGCCTCTCGCACTTCACTCTCAACACGCCGCTGCCAAGACCTGAAGGACGCCCAAAACCGACCCACTCGTTGAGCCGCGTCAGGTAATTTATCGGGTCCTAAAAATACGACCACCACGACGATAATTATCAAAATCTTGATGGCGCTTAGATTAAACACAGCGCCATCTTAGAATCCTGGCCGATTAGAACCAGCCGATGCGGTTGAACGGCCAGATTCGCACGAAAGCCTTACCGATAATGAGTGACTTGGGCACGGTGCCCCAATATCGCGAGTCGCAACTGTTGTTGTGGTTGTCTCCCATAACGAAATAATTTCCGGGCTTAACGGTGGTTGGGTTAATGGCGGGACCTAAGGGTTCCCAGTGGCTCCAAGCCTCCTTCAGAGGCTTACCATTAACAAGAATTGTGTTGCCTTTGGACGACAGGGTGTCGCCTGGAACTCCAATGACTCTCTTCACGAGGTCGGTCACAGGTTCTCCCCCGCAGTTTTCTGCAGGGGGCGCTCTGAATACGACGATATCGCCCCGGTTGATGGATCCGAAGTCGACCGACAATTTGTCGACAACAATACGGTCGCCGATCATTAGAGTCGGCTCCATAGATCCAGAGGGGATGTAAAAGGTCTGAAAGACGTACGAGCGAATGACGATCGAGGCGACAAGGGCAACGGCGACTATTACTACCCACTCGCGAATGAGGCGGGTTTTGTGGTTCTTCGGGCCTAAAAGGCGGGTAGCAAAAGTTTGTTTTTGCTCATAGCTTTCGGTACCGAACATTTTGCAATCTTACTCGCTCTTCGGCTTCCGCTCGATAGCGGTCAGTAGCTTTTCAAATCTCTCATCGGTTGTTTTGAATGGGTCCTTAAGCAGCACGGTTCGTTGCATCTCGTCATTCAGCTTTAAGTGAACCCAATCAACAGTGAAATCTCTGCGGTTCTCTTTTGCTTTCTTTATGAAGGCGCCACGCATCCTCGCTCGCGTGGTCTCGGGAGCATCGGTGGTCGCAGAAGAGATGTCGGCGTCAGTTAAAACCCTCCTCATCAAGCCCTTTTTCAGCAGTTGGTAATACAGGCCCCGGTCTGCGTCGGTGTCGTGATAGAGCATGTCTAAGAGAGCAAGTCTCGGCGAGTCGAGACCCAGATTATTTTTAACGGACGATCGCTCCACAAGCTGAAGCTTTGCTATCCAGTCCACACGGTCGGCTAGGTCAAGCGGATTCTCTCGGTACGTTTCCAGCACCTTTCGCCATTCGGCTATCGCCTGGGCTTGGTCGGGAGGCAAGTCGTGTGTTTGCGCGAATAGTTCGGCCCGCTCAAGGATGTCGTTTTGAATCTCGAGAGCAGTCATTGTCCGACCATTGGCGAGTTCAAGTCCGTTTTCACTCCAGAGGTCGTAACTCATCTCCCGTAATGCCGCGATGGGTGAAGCGAGCGTGAGATCCCTTAAAACAGTTGACTTGTCTTCGACCATTGCGAGAACGACTGATGCGGTAGCGACCTTTAGGTACGTGGCGTATTCGCTCATATTCGAGTCACCGACTATTACGTGGAGGCGGCGATAGCGCTCGGGGTCGGCATGCGGTTCGTCGCGGGTGTTTATGATCGGCCGAGATCTAGTGGTTGCTGACGAAATCGAATCCCAGATGTGCTCGCTTCGCTGGGTCATCGAATACCGAGCACCATGACTTCCGGTGACAATTTTCCCTGCACCGGCGAAGATCGACCTCGTTATAAGGAATGGTATGAAGACTTGCTCGAAACGGCTCAGATCCTCAACGCGTTCAATGCAGTAGTTCTCATGACAGCCATACGAATTTCCTGATGAATCTGTATTGTTCTTGAACAGGTAGATGTCACCTTGATGGCCTTCTGCTTCGAGTTGCTCTTGCGCGTAGGAAACCAACTCACGAAGAATCAGCTCCCCCGCCTTATCTTGCGCCACAACATCTGAAAGCAGGTCACACTCGGCGGTTGCGTACTCGGGATGCGAGCCGACATCTAGGTACAGCCGACTTCCATTTTCTAGGAATACATTTGAAGACCGGCCCCATGAGACGACTTTCCGGAATAGGTAGCGCGAGATGTCATCAGGGCTAAGGCGCCGCTGCCCTCGATAGTTGAAGGTGATGCCGAATTCGGTTTCAATCCCGAAAACGCGGCGCAGCATCGGAATGCCTACGCTAAGAGTTCGCGAACGTGGTTGTCGCTCAGGCGCTCAAAAGTCCGACGAGATCCCTTGTCCTCGAGGATCCCGACCTCCAAATCCTCAGCGGCGAGAGTGCGGTCTGGTCCGGCCAGCGCGACCACGGCATTCTTGAGGGTCTTCGTGAGGTCGACGATGGCTCCATCGCCCTGGGCGAAGCGACGCTTTACCTCGTCTGCTTCGCCGCCAACAACTGCGAAGTGTGGTTCATCAGAAATGGTTCCCTCGTAGGCGATTCGGTAGATCTTGGTTGGGCGAACACCGTTACCAAGTTGAGCTACGAGGATTTCCACCTCTAGAGGCTTGAAGTCCCCGGAGAAAACATCGCCGATGTGCTGCGCGTAAAAGTTCGCGAGCGCTCGAGCGTCAACATCCTCACGCGAATAGACATAACCGGTGTTATCCGCCCATCTCACACCGCCTTCACGGAGGCGATCAAACTCGTTGTACTTACCCACACCCGCGAATGCAATACGGTCGTAGATTTCGGAGATCTTATTCAGCGATGCCGAGGTATTCTCGCCCACTAAAAGGACGCCATTATCGTAAATCGCACCGACAATTGACTTGCCTCGTGCAATGCCCTTCTGTGCGAACTGGGCTTTGTCGTTTACCAACTGTTCTGGGTTTACGTAAAATGATCCACTCATCGAAGTTCTCCTCCAGCGATTCCACGAGACTGTGCGCGGCGATCATTGATTCGCCGGAAACGTTCACCAACGGTGTCGCTATCTAACTCTTGAAAGCCGTCCTTGGTCAGGGTAACCATGATCGGGAAAATATTGCGGACGAAATCCGGTCCCCCAGTGCTCGGGTCATTGTCGCCGGCCTCATACAGCGCCAAGGCTGCTAACTCAAGCGCTGACTCAAGGTCCATATCCGGCTTAAAACCAAGCCGCAAGGCGCCCTCAGCGAATTGTGTGCCAGAACCAATGACGTTGAAGTCACTTCGCTCATAGCATCCACCGGCGAAGTCGTATTCAAAAATTCGCCCAACGTTGTGGTTAATGTCATAGCCAGCGAGCATGGGAACAACCGCCAGTGGCGACGAAAGATTGTTCTCCTGCACTATTGGGGACAGGTAATTGGCCTTTCCTTCGAGGCTCAGAATTGACGAGGTCATTTTTTCATAGTGTTCGAATGAGAGCTGGGCGATTCGGATGAATTGAATCCCGCGCGCTGCTGATCCAGAAATCGCCATAGCGGTGTACTTATCCGCGGCCTCGATTTTGCGGATGTCGCGACTGGCAACGAACTGAGCCGTGGCTTGGCGGTCGGCGATCATGACCACACCGTCGGCGTAGCGCACGGCGATAACCGTCGTGGCGTGAGTTACCTCATCGTGCGATCCATCGACGAAGGGCTTGCTACCTGTGGTGTTCATGAACTCGTAAAAATTCGGACCTGGATCCGATGTCGCACTGAAAAGAGGCAGTCCCATCTACTCACCACCCTTTTGGATGTAGCTGCGCACGAACTCCTCGGCATTCTCTTCTAAGACGATGTCAATTTCGTCCAGGAGATCATCAAGATCTGCTTTCAACTGGTCTGACTTAGCAGACGAAACCTGCTCAGCCTCAGTGCTGGTCTCAGTTCGGTCGCTACGCTGCTTCTGTATGCGCTCTTGTTCGCTCATGTTTCTGTTCTACCTGTTCATAATCTCTAGCAAGGCCTCGGCGGAGTCGGCACCTGAGAACAAATTCTCGGTCAATTGCGCTGTTCCGCGGGTTGGGTCCATCATAGGAACTCGGTGTAACGGTCCGTTTCCTAGGTCGAAAACCACGGAATCCCAATTGGCAGAGTGAATTTGATTGGGGTACTTGCGAACGCACTGACCTCGAAAATAGGCCCGAGTGTCAGCAGGGGCCTCGTGCATAGCGGTGCGAATGTCTAGTAAATCAATCAAAGTGGACAAGCCCGCTCTCTTGGATAGGGATTTATCGGGCCTGATGTCGTGGTACTGGAGCGCTATGGCGTGAAGCTTGGGCGAATCCCAACCGAGTCCGTAGCGTTCCCGGAAACCCTCAATTATTCTAAATTTCGCAAGCCAGTCGATCCGATCAGCCACTCGTGCGGGCGCGTCTTTGATTCCGTCCAGAAGATCCCTCCAACCCTTGAGAATCTGTGACACTTCTCCTTCCGATGCGACCGCCTCTGCGCCCGTTTCCTCGACGTACCTTCTGGCCAAGGACCACAGCGAATCTTGGTACTGCCAACTCGACCAGTTTTTACCATCAGTCGCTTCGACGGTGTGGGGCTCTCTTTCTAGGCCCACCCATGAGAGGTCCTGTGCGAAATGTCGAATGGCGAATACAGGGTCTACTGGTGCTGGTGGGAATGTCTCTACCCCATATTCTTCGAGGGCTGCAAGCAACAGAGATGTGGAGCCCAGCTTGAGAAAGGTGGCAACCTGGCTCATGTTGGCGTCGCCATTAATCACGTGCAAACGGCGGAACCGATCGGCGTCCGCGTGAGGCTCGTCTCGGGTGTTGATGACTGGACGCTTCATGGTGGTCTCGAGTCCAACGACCTCTTCGAAGAATTCTGAACGTTGGCTCAATTGGAAGATTGGACGAGTCATCTCCCCTGCGTCCGTCTCGAACCCCAGTTTTCCCGCCCCAAACAAGAGTTGGCGAGAAACAAAATGCGGAACCATCGCACGTACTATGTCGGCGAACTCCAGTGATCGCGAAATTAGGAAATTCTCGTGCGTGCCGTAGGAGTTTCCTTTGCCGTCAGAATTGTTCTTATAGAGCGTGATTCGGTCCTCTGGCTCCAGATTTGCGTTCGCGCTCATCTGTGCTTCAAGCATCACCTCTTCGCCAGCGGCGTCATACAGCGTCGCCTCTAGAGGGGTCCGGCACTCAGGCGAAGAATATTCTGGATGGGCGTGGTCTACGTAGAGCCGAGCACCATTAGTTAGGACAGTATTAGCGACTGTCCTTTCCACGATTGGCGCGAATTGCAAATGGCCCCTGACCCCACGCGCATCGATTTCCGGATGCTCACCGTCGAAGTCCCACCGAATTGAGTTGGAACACAACTGGGCGTACGCATTAACAATAAGACTCGACGCGACGATTGGATCCTTACCGGGGCCACCGGCAATTCCATACTCGGTTTCAATCCCGAGAATTTTCTCAACAGCCATGATTAGAGATATTGCCCCGTACCTACTGCATGAATCGATCTTCCACCGTTAGCGCTGTGTTCTTCTCGGTTAACGAGAGTCCGAATGAAGACGATGCGCTCACCCTTCTTGCCTGAAATTCGCGCCCAGTCGTCCGGATTGGTTGTGTTGGGTAAATCTTCGTTCTCTCTGAACTCTTCTCGGATTGACTCCAGCAGGTCTTCAAGCGTCAGACCGCGCTCATTTGCAGAAATCTCACGCTTGACCGCACGCTTTTTAGCTCTCCGGACAATATTCTCAATCATCGCACCGGATGCGAAGTCCTTGAAATAGAGAACCTCCTTGTCTCCACCTTGATAGGTGACCTCCAAGAATCGATTCTCCTCTTCGATGC
>Ga0364866_10552_pt1 | contig 21613 bp, 20 predicted proteins | sample ExccelAu500001D3_3_FD_206913 | JGI IMG/M metagenome (GOLD analysis project Ga0364866, IMG submission 206913) | Enriched cells from Trout Bog Lake Hypolimnion, Wisconsin, USA - BchlTB.Aug13.5000.01.D3 | ecosystem: Environmental > Aquatic > Freshwater > Lake > Hypolimnion/Profundal zone | place... | reverse complement strand
CCCTGGGCTCTTCCAGACCGTTTATTGAAACGGTATAGAAAATAAATCCAATGTTAAAAAAACTTAAAACCAATGTTAACCAGTGCGAAAATATTATTTAATAATATATTTTGTTAAGCAATTTAACATTTCATTTTGTATATTTGTTTACCCCCAATCGTAAACCCAATGTATGAGAAGTAATTAAAGCGTTGTATTACTAATCATATAAATGTTATGTCAGAAAATACTACCATTGAAACTCAAACTAACGTTAAGAGTAAAATGTGCCCCTGCGGAAAATCGGGCTGGGGGGTAATGGAGCGTATATCCAGAGGCGTCTTAGTAAGAACCCTATTATTTTGGTTGCCGATAAGAAGGTATAAGTGTTACCAGTGCAACAGAAAAAAATGGGTATTTTGACAAATCGGCTGGAATTTTCAACCGTGGTTATGCGTTATTAAATATTTTTTACCGCAGTTATTGTGCGGATCAGCATGTTTGTTGCCGCTACTTTACGTAATACCGTTAGATTTCCTATTAGTTGATAAATTTGAAGCCAAATTAAAAACACGACGAAATTTTCAGATTGCAATCAAATTCACATCGATCAGACATTTCTTGTCCCAAAAGCAAATTATAATTACTTCCTTTTCTACACTAATTTAATTGTTTCTTTTATAACGTGACCGTTAGCTATATCTTTATATGGTATAGTAATGGTATTTAATATAAGTATGAAACTCGAACTCAATTCCATCCGGACCTTTATTGGCTCAAAAGACTTTGACATTTCGCGGGCTTTTTACCGCGACCTCGGCTTCGAAGAAACCACAATTTCTGATAACCTGTCGGTTTTCAAAATTGGTGAATGCGCATTCTATTTACAAAAGGCATACGTTAAAGACTGGGTCGATAATACCATGATTTTTTTAGAAGTGCCGGATGTTAATAAATGCTTTGAACACCTGCAACAACTCGAACTCGACAGAAAATACCCGGGCACACAACTCCGACCTATAAGGAAAGACAGCTGGGGTGCCGAATGTTTTGTGATTGACCCGGCCGGAGTGCTTATTCATTTTGGAGAGTTTTATTGAGGTACCCGATTGGACATTTTTTAAAAAGTTGTCAAATATTTTCGGTTAAGCTGTATGCTGATAATGATAACGCTTCAAATCAAGCTCTTTGGTTTTTTCGGCAGCAAGGTGCAAATTATGTTTAGTCTGTAAATTCGCCCAAATATCAGCCGTTCCGCCGAATACTTTCGCAATCCTGAAAGACATTTCAGGCGTAATGTCCGATTTTTCATGGATGATGTTGTTCAGCGATTGGCGCGATATACCCAGCATCTTTGCCGCTTCAGTTACAGTAAGTTCATTTGCATAAATTATTTCCTCGTGTAAAATTTCACCAGGGTGTGTGTGCCTCATTTGTCTTTTCATTGTATTTATCAATAAATTCTAAATTCAATGTCTTATCAGTAATTATCGGTTTTCATACCTTTTATAGTTTAAGCTGTAAAAAAATAAACTTGCATCTAATGCTACTAAAATAATACTACTCTTGTAGCAGCAATTAATATACAAAACTAAATGTATAAGAACCTTTTTATATTTATGGTAATCATTTATTGCAGTTGTAATAACGTTGTGCAGAAAAGCACAAATTTAAATAATACATCAAAAATCATAAATAAACACGTAAGTGTCGACAAAATTAAAACATCATCAAATATTATTGAAGAGAAAATAATCGGCATTTGGACTGACGGTAGCCCGGAGAACGCAACTTTTGACATAAGGAAAGATTCCATTTACTATGTTGATGATTTCGAAAGTTTTAAATATTTTTTGAGAGGCGATATTATCGAAATCCATTACTCCGATTTTATTTATAAAGCCAAGGTGTATTTTAAAAAAGATACTTTGGTGATGGATGCCAAAGATGATGAACTTGCAAAGTTTTGGAAGTTTAAAAATTAAGCACTATCTTGTTTCCCCCCTCTTTCAGCGGGGTTTGCAAATGACGGAACATGAAATAAAAATCAACTTTAAAGAATACAATACTTTAAAAGAACTAAACAAAACTGACCACAATTTGTGCCTCGAAGCGGTTAAGGCTATGGCCAACTCGCATTCGCCCTATTCAAAATTCAGGGTTGGTGTGGCCTTGCGTTTGCAAAGCGGCAAAATAGTTCAAGGGAGTAATCAGGAAAATGTGGCCTATCCTTCTGGTTTGTGTGCCGAACGCGTAGCACTTTTTTATTGGGGTGCTAACCACCCGGACGACCCGATTGAGGCAATGGCCATAACCGCCCATACCGACGAGTTTGAACTGACAAAACCCGTGGTCTCCTGCGGCTCGTGTTTGCAGGTGCTGGCCGAATATGAAAAGAAACAAAACAAGCCAATTGAAGTTATTTTGTTTTGTAACAACGGTCCCGTTTGGGTAATGGACGGTGTGGATAGTTTTTTACCATTTTTGTTTTTTGAAAAACGATTAGTATCATGAAAATAAAACTTTTGTTCGCCATTTTGGCTGTTTTAGTGCTGACTAACTGCTCAAAGGCGCAGCAGGGATTTCCTTTTGACAATGAGATCAAGGCATTTATGCATCAGGACAGTATTCATTTTCCACCCAAAAATGGGATACTTTTTATCGGCAGTTCTTCAATACGATTATGGGGCGATTTGGAACAGCGTTTTCCGGGTAAGCCTATCATAAAGCGAGGGGTAGGTGGCAGTCAGCTATCGCAACTGGTCGATTTTTATACGCCCTATATTTTATTCCCTTACGAGCCACGAAAAATTTTTATATATGATGGCGAAAATGACATCGCCGCAGGTAAGAGTGCCGGCTTTGTGGCCGACGAATTTCAAAAGCTTTGGGAAATGATCCATCAAAAATTACCAGATGCTAAAATCTACTACCTATCTATAAAACCCAGCCCAAGCCGGGCCAAATTTTTACCGCAAGTAATACTGGCAAACAAAATGATTAAAGATTACCTGATCGGCAAACCTAACACCACTTTTATAGATTTAGGAACCGTTATATTAAAACCCGGCACCTCGGTGCCCGATTCGTCCTTGTTCCGGGCAGATTACTTGCACCTAAGCAGTAAAGGCTATGACCGGTGGCAAAAAGTGCTGGAGCCCTTTGTTAACTGATAGGGAGACATAGTTTTAAAACCAGAAAGGTAAAGGCACAGCGCGAAAACTGATCTGCTTTTACCTTTAACCTTTCTGCTTTAACCTTGCAGTTACTTAAATGAGCTTTGAACTTTAGTAATTTTCCACCCGTCAACGTTTTCAACGGTTAGCATGTCGGTACGGGTAAGATCGGCATATTTAAACTCGACTTTAACCACATAGGTATTGTAGTTCTCAATTATCATAGTGGTATTTGTAGTAATTGGTGCTTTTGCAACACTGTTGTTTTTTATGTAATCGAGCAGTTGATCTTTATTAATGGTGCTGATATTTTGCCTTGTTTCCGCATTAAACTGGAGGCCGTCGCCGAGGATATTGGCCAGCGTATTTACTTTACCATACGAAATGGCGTCGATGTAACTGTTTACAATATCTGTTTTTGTTGGGCCGGTACTTGTTGGTTTAACATTTGCATTAGCAGTGATGCCTAAAAAAAGCAGGGCGATTCCGGCGAAAATTGTTTTTAAAGTTTTCATGTTTTTTCTTATTTAGTATAGATTATCGATTTGAATATAAGACAGACTCTTCCATAGAATCGTTACACCAAAAAAGCTCGCCGGGCAAGATTTAACACATATTTAACAACTTTGGAAATCTGAAGGAAATTATTTGGAGCGATAGAAGCTCATCGAACACAAGTAGGTTTAGGTAATATCGGATAATGAATTTTGAATTTCAGAAGGATTTTAAATCCTAAAGTATTGTCGTTTGATATTGCAATACCTATTCAAAACCCATTACCCGATATTTTTGAGATGAGGTTGGTGTTTTTTGATTATTTAAACGAACTGTGTACCTCGGTAATTAACCAGCCGTTGGTGTTTTCGAGTTTTACAACATCTGTACGGGTGTAATTAGCAAAAACAAAATCGATTTTTACTAACACATTGTAATCATCTTGCTGAACAATGGTTGTTTTTGTGGTAACCGATGGATCGACAATCGAATTGTCTTTGATATAGCCCAACAATGTTGTTTTATCGATCGCGTTTTGATGGTTGCCGCGTTGGATATTGAACACCAAACCATCATCGAGCAAATTGACTAAATTGGCTGTTTGCCCTTGTGTTATGGCGTTGATGTAAATATTTAAAACGTCTTTTTCACTTGGTTTAACGTGTTTTACGGTTGCATTAGCAGCAACAGAAACAAAAAGCAAAGCAATAACACTCAGCATTAATTTTAAAGTTTTCATAACCTTTGTATTTAAATTAGTATTTTATTCTTGTCTAAAAGACGGTCAAAATTACATACGAGTTTAATAAAAAGAAGCCCTCGGAAAAGATTTGATAATTATTTATCTTTAAGCTCAAATCATTAAAAACTATGCATGCATAGCAAAAAAAACCATCAACATGATTGAATTTAGGGCCATTATTTTGCAATTTGCTGAACAGGGAGAAAAGACCGGATGGAGCTATATTGAGATTCCGGCCGATCTTTCTGCCCAAATTAAGCCTGGAAACAAGAAATCTTTTCGGGTTAAAGGCATGCTGGATGGATGCCCCATTGAGGGCATGGCGCTAATGCCAATGGGCGACGGCAACTTTATCATGGCGCTTAAAGCGGAGGTACGGAAGATGATCCACAAAAACGTGGGGGCAATGGTGCAGGTAGTATTAGAAGAAGACCTGGATTTTAAAATTGAAATGCCCGACGACCTGAAAGAATGTTTTGACTTTGAACCCGAGGCTTTTGATTTTTATAACAGCCTGCCAAAATCGCATCGCGAATATTTTATCAAATGGATTAACAGCGCCAAAACAAACGAAACGCGCGCCAAACGAATTGTAAACACCATTAACGCCATGCTCCGGAAATGGACCTACAGCCAAATGATGCGGGAGATGAAGAAGGAGGAGTAAGTTTGGTGTTTGCGAATTTTGGATTTTTTTAAGACGTAATTTTTGTTTTTTTGCGGGTAAAATGGGTTGTAAAAATACAGAAATACTACTCAGTCCCCAGGTGCAAAGCAAGCGTTGTCGGTTAAGTCACTGACGTTTGCGCTTTGGAGCAGCACCTCATATTTTTGGCAGTGAAAGCTATTTTCTTTATTAAAACCTAACCCCCATATTCCAAAACATAAAAGCCCATTTATCAACCTGTCCACTGATTATTTGTTCGGTGCTTTGCCCGGCCCCGTGCCCGGCTTTAACTTCGATCCGAATCAATACTGGCGCTGGCCCTTGCTGATATTCCTGTAACCGCGCCGCGAATTTAAATGAGTGTGCCGGGACAACCCGGTCATCATGATCGGCGGTAGTTACCATCGTTGCCGGATATGCGGTAGGTTTTAAGGCATGATACGGAGAGTAGTTATATAGATATTTAAACATTTCTTCCGAATCTTCGGCGGTGCCATAGTCGTAACTCCATCCCGCACCAGCGGTAAACTGGTTATAGCGCAGCATGTCCAATACGCCAACCGCTGGCAGAGCCACTTTAAATAAATTGGGCCGCTGTGTCATGGCCGCGCCTACCAGTAAGCCGCCATTTGACCCACCCGAAATTGCCAGGTGCTCTTTCGATGTATATTTATTCCGTATAAGGTATTCCGCGGCAGCAATAAAATCGTCAAAAACATTTTGTTTTTTAAGTTTGATGCCGGCTTTATGCCAGCGACCGCCATATTCGCCGCCGCCGCGCAAGTTAGGGACAGCATAGATGCCGCCATGCTCCAGCAGGATGATATTTGAGGTACTAAATGCAGGCGTTAAACTAATATTGAAGCCTCCGTAACCATATAACAGTGTAGGATTGCTGCTATTGCGCTTCATGCCCTTTTTATAGGTAATAATCATAGGTATTTCGGTGCCATCTTTTGAGGCATAGAATACTTGTTTACTCTCGTACAATTCGGGGTCAAATTGGGCCCCCGATTTTTTAAATATGGTGGAAGTGCCCGTAGCTATATCATATTTAAAAATAGTGGGTGGATAAACATAATTGGTGAAAGTATAATAAGTCTCTTTTTCTTCGTTTTTTGTACCAAAACCCGAGGCCGTGCCAATGGCTGGTAACGTTATGGTGCGTTCGTGTTTGCCGTTCATGTCATATTGTTCGATAAGCGAAGTGGCATCTTTTAAATATTCGGCGAAAATCTTACCGCCGCCAGTAGTTGCTGTAAGAACATTGTGGGTGGTGGGTATCAGATCCTTCCAATGGATGGGCTTTGGGCTCGCCGCGTCAACTGTAACAACTTTAAAATTGGGTGCATAAAGGTTGGTCAAAATAAATAATTTGCCACCCGCATTGTCTAATACAGCATGTTCATTGTCGAAATTATCTACCAGGGTAATGATTTTACTATCGGGAAGGTTAAGGTCCTGGAGATAAAGCTCATTACCGGTGGTGGTGTCGGCGGCCGAAATCACCAAAAAATGTTCATCCTCGGTTAAATAGGCCTGGATATAACGCCTTGGTGTTTGTTCGCCACCGAAAATCAATACATCTGTGTGCTGGGCTGTACCCAGTTTGTGATAAAACAGTTTATGATGTTGGGTTACCCCCGATAGTTGTGAACCTGCTATGGGTTTATCGTAACTGCTATAATAAAAGCCAGTATTACCATGCCAGGCAATGCCGCTAAACTTAATATCGGTAAGGGTATCGCCAACGATGGTTTTATCAGCGGTGTTAATGACAATCACTTTGCGCCAGTCGCTGCCACCTTCCGAAAGCTGGTAGGCGGCCATGCTGCCATCTTTGGTGAAGTCGATGCCCGCCAATGAAGTAGTGCCATCTTTTGAAAATGTATTGGGGTCGAGAAATATCTCTGGTGTGCCATCACCAACCTGTCGCCATAAAACAGCTTGTGGTTGCAGACCATCGTTTTTATAAAAATAAGTGTATTTGCCTTCCTTGAAAGGCGCGCTGTATTTTTCGTAGTTCCAAAGTTTTTCCAAACGCTCATGTATCGCATCCCGGTAAGGGATTTGCGATAAATAAGCTTGTGTTACCTTGTTTTCGGCCTGCACCCATGCTTTGGTATCATCGGCGCGGTCGTCTTCCAGCCAACGGTACGGATCGGGCACGGATGTACCGAAATAAGTATTTGTCGAATCAACTTTTTTTGTTGTTGGGTAGGTAATTTTAGTAGTATTCATTTGTTGGGCAAAAACGTTGCTGCACAGTAAACCTGCAACAGATAAAGAAAAAATAATTTTCATCTCAAAATTTTAGGTTGGCAGGCTAAAGTTAGTTTTTTTGATTGAAAAGCGAAATTTGATTAAGGTTATAAAAAGCGTAAAGCCAGTTAACCTCTTTTAAATCAAAAAGTCCCGCTGGTATGGCGGGACTTTCTTTTAAAGGTTATTTTTGTTTGCCAGGTTACTTCTTCTCCGGCAGCAAAATCAATTTTATTAAATTGGTCCCGCTTAAATATTTATTAGCGGCATCTTTGGTGCTTTGAACGGTAACGTTGCCCAGATCGCTAACATGGTGGAGAATAGCATCAGGGTCGCTTTGGTTTTGTGAAACCGCGCCCAAATATCCAGCCCAAAAAATGTTTTCTTTCATTTGCACCTGGGTCGACCGGGCATCTTGCGCGGCAAACTTATCAATATCAAGCTGTTGTGCGCCTTTTTGCTTTAACGAGTCTATTTCTTCCAATGCATGGCCCACCAATTTGTCGACGTTTGCCGGGGCGCAGTCAAAATATATCGAGAAACTATAACGGGCGCCGGGTAGTTTTTTATAACTCGCCCGTACCACGGGAGAGTAAACACCGCCATCTTTTTCGCGCAGGCGTTGATCCAGTTTAATTTGTAAAATAGATTCAAGGGCGTCAACTTGCACATTGTTGGCATCATTATAATCATAATCGCCGCTAAATACTAACTCAACGCTTGCTTTATCGCCAATGCCTTTATAAACGGTTTTGGTAATTTGCCCGGCTGGCGGGTGAATGTTTAAGTTGTTAAAAGTTTCCTTTTTATTGGTCGACGGCAAAGAACCCAGGTAAGCCTGGATATAAGGAGTTATGCTTTGAACGGTAAAGTTACCTGTAAAAGTAAAGGTAAAATTGCTGGCATCGGCAAAACGATCTTTATAAAACGCGTATGCTTTGTCGAGGTTGGCAGTACTCAACATTTGGTTGGTGATAACCATTTCCCTGAAGTTGTGATTAGTTAGTATAGAAGAAACGGTATCGCTAAAAACACTGGCCGGATCGAGGCTGCGGGTGGCCAACACCGATTTTGTTTGACTGATATTCGAAGCCCATATATCAGCATCTTTACGCGGCTGGGTAAAATACAGGTAAATTAACTGCATGGCGGTTTCAAAATCATGCGGTGTGGAATTACCCGATAAACCCTGCGTGATATCGCTGATGTACGGCGTTATGCTAACATTTTTTCCGCTAAGCTTTTTGTCGAGCTGGGCCTGGGTAAAATCAGCTACCCCACTGCTTGTTATAACACCGGCTGCAAGATCGGCCGAGGCAAAATCCTGATCACTGGCCAACGATGTACCGCCAAAGCTGTACCCGTTAATCAGTATCTGGTCATTTTTAAACTGGGTAGGTTTCAATATTACCTTCACTCCATTGCTTAGGGTTAAATTCGTTGTACCTATAACACTATCTACCTGCGTACTCACCACCTTACCCAGCGCGGGTATTTTGTCCAGAAGTGGTTTGTCGGTTGCGTTATCAATATATGGAGTCAAACCTTTTCCTCCGGCACTTATCCAGGTCAGCAAAGTTTGTTCAGTAGGTAGGTTGGCCTTTTCTTTATCAGGAGCTTCAACAATAATTACCCTGTTTTGATCACTGATGAATTTACCAGCCATAGCATTCATCTGTGCAAGGGTAATTTCGTTGATATTGTTTACGTAAAAATTATATTCGTAGGATATCCCCGGAATGGCACTACCTGTTAAGAAATTCTGCTCGTATTCGTTTACAAAATTAACCGATTTCGTTTTATCCCGCTCTTTGTAAGCGTTGTCTATTTGTGTTAAAGCTGTTTGTTTGGCTCTTTCCAGTTCGGTTAATGTGAAACCAAATAGCCGGGCACGTTCTGTCTCGCCTACAACGGCTTTAATAGCGCCTTCCAACTCCCCGGGTTTTGCAACTGCAAGCGAAGTAAAGGCATCCTGGTGGCCGATAAAGCCACCGTAACTGGCCTGGCCAAACAAAAATGGAGGGTTTCTTTTCTGTAGTAATTCGCCCAAACGGTCATTCAGCATTTGGTTAAACAATTGAACCCTAATCGACTGCATAAAGTCCTCGGTAGTTTTTATAACAGTTTCCGGGTGTTTCACAACGATCTCTGCAACGGTATAAGGAAATTCTTTATCGGTTGCTATTTTAACAACAGTACCCGGTGTTGGAGGTACGGTGTATTTTGTTCGCGGTTTTTCGTTGGCAGGGTTTGTTAACGACGAAAAATTGTATTTTATCAGTTCTAAAACATCCAGCGGATTAAAATCGCCCACCGCAATTATCGCCTGCAAATCGGGGCGATACCAATCCTGGTAAAAACTTTTAATGGTTTCAGGTTTAAATGTTTTTAGAATATCTTCTTTCCCAATAGGCAACCGAAGCGCATACCGCGAATTATTAAGCAATACAGGCAGCGTTTGATTGCTTAAACGTTCCTGCGCGTTTTTACCCCTGGCGCGTTCTTCTTCCAAAACAACACCGCGTTCGGCGTCAATTTCTTTTGGGTCGAAAGACTGGTAGGCTGCCCAGTTGGCTAAAATGTCGAAACCTTTTACAAATGTTTTATCACTGTCGGTTGGCAAAGGCAGTTGGTAAACAGTTTCGTCGAATGTAGTATAGGCATTTAAATCGGCCCCAAATTTCACACCGGCTTTTTGCAGATAATCAACCAAATCATTTTTTGGGAAATCGCGTGTGCCATTAAAGGCCATGTGCTCGGTAAAGTGGGCCAGGCCCTGTTGTAAATCTTCTTCCAAAACCGAGCCTACCTTATTTACCAGGTATAACTCTGCCCGATTTTTGGGTTCGGTATTTCTCCGGATATAAAAGGTTAACCCGTTAGGCAGTTTGCCAACTAACACGTCGGCATCTATAGGCAAATAGTGCGCATTTGCTTGCGAGGCGGTGGTGACAGCGGGTTTAGCGGCTGTAGGTTTCTTTTTAACTTGTGCAAATGAAAAAGTTGCTGCAAATGATATGATCAGCGCGAGCGAAGTAATTTTTCTATTGAAAATCATTGAATAATATTAGATTTTTGTTGAGAAATGAACGAGTTTTTTAGTTTCAAAGTATCTGTTAATTAATATTGTTTTATTTTTCGGTTTTAGGCATGGCATCTTTCATCATTTGTTCTAATTCGAGCTGATGGTCCTTGGCGAGTTGCATACCCCATTCGGCACCTTTTTGCATTAATATCACTTGTTTAGAAGTCATTGCTTGTCCAGCAGGTGAAGACAGAAAATCCGCAATTTGATTTAATTCATCTTCGGTAAATTCGGAGGCATAAATTGGCACAAACGCCGCTTTAATCTGTTCCCAATTAGCATATTTATCAACAAATTTATTCATTACTACAGTATATGCCGCACGTTTCTTCTCCGGGAGTTGTTTTGATTCGAGCGCGAAAATTTGCCCGAACATTTTTTGAATATTGCCCTGCAAACCCGAAGCAATTAACACTCTTTCCGCTGCTTTTAAATGCGAAGGGGTAAAGTCGTTTGTATTGTTTTGAGCTTTTAAGTTAAAAGAGCTTAGTAAAAAAACTCCGGTTATAGTGATTAAGGTTAGTTTAAATTTCATGATTTTTGCGTTTAAAAAAGTGCCCTAAGATACAACATCCTGTTAATAACTATAGTATGCCATTAAAAAGTTAAACATTGTTTGAGGCGACAGTGTCAAACTTCAGGCACAACCCGAATTAGTGTTTTTTTGATTGGGCTGGAAACAACAACGGTTATTTACATAACAAATAACCAGACTAAGGGCCTGCTAAAAAAAGCTACAAAAAGGGCGGCCATTACTTGAAAAAGTCAAGGTTTGCTAGCGCTGAGCACTCCCGATTTTCGGAGGATCAATAACTGCCGGGCAAAAGAAATCAAACGGTCGCTTTTTTTGAGCCGATGCTTTCATTTATGCCCGAACAGGGCCATATTAAGCTGGAAAACTATTTTTGCAATGGGAGCACATTTATTCTCATCACAAATTTATACGCAACGCCTTTTTAGTAATTCACATATTTCTCATCAAAACTCCCATCAGCGTAAAAATCTATCAAGCCATAGCCGGGCGCTGTTTCGCGTTTGTTCCCCTCCCACCATGCGCCGCTTACCGCGCCGTTACATACAAAGGTCACATTATCATAAACTACTTTATCGCGCAAGTGTATGTGCCCGCTTAAACATAGTTTTACATTCGGGTATTTGTAAAACAGGTTGATGATTTTGGCGGTATCGGTATGCATATCGCCACCTAAAAACTCCCATTTATTTACAATATTGTCTTCTACCATTAAAGTGGCGGTAAGTATGGGAATATGCGACAATACGCAAACCGGTGTATTAGACGGTGTGGCTTTTAATTCGTTTTCGAGCCAGTCGAACTGCACATCGCCCAATTTGCCAATATACCAGGTGCCATCAATGTCGATGTGTACGCTATCCAGCACAATAAATTTCCAGCCTTTTTTTATAAAACCATAATAAGGGGATTCTAAATGTAACTGGTTTAGCGAATATTGTTTGCCATAAATAGCCTGACCCTTATTGTTTTCGTTCCACCATATATCGTGGTTACCGAGGGCGTAATGGATGGGCAAACTGCATTCCTGTTTAATGATAGAATGCCACAGGTCCCATTGCGAATTGATGGTATCCATGTTTTCCTTGTTCATATCGAACACAATATCGCCGCCATTTAATATCATGTCAACCGCTGGCTGCTGTTGAATATGTTTAAGGCATCGGGCAAACCTTGCAGGCGCATCCCATTTGTCTTTTAAATGAACATCGGTAATATGGGCCACCCTCAATACAGGTTTCCGGTCCTCAAGGGGTTTATTGAACGATATGCCGGGCACAAGAAACAGGCCACCAAGGTTTTTTAAAACGGTTCTTCTTTCCATAAGTAGTACAAAAGTTGATGTGTTTTTTGATGTATGAGCTCAATTTTATACTATAAAGAACGCTAAATCACAGGCAAAATCGGGCCCATAGTTTTTAACATATTCACAAATTATTGTTTGTTAATATTGGACGGACGTTTTCGGGAAATCGTTAATAAAGGGGATACAATTTCGTTACCCGGAAGATACATTAGAGTCGAAATTTGAAAATTTCACCTGTAAATAATAGCCGTTCTTTGTTTTGAAAACGAAAACGACCGAGAAAACTTTATTAATGCTTTTGCCTACCCGGAGTTACAGCCAAGCATTGACATTATCTACCTTCCACTGCCTGCAATCACCGACCCGCCAGCCTCCTGATTGTGAAACTGCTGCGATACCAAGTCCTCCACGGGGTAACCCATAGCTTTACAACGGGCAATTAATTGTTCGCAGAGTTTTCTGTCCATCGTGGGTTTGCGGCTCATGATAAATAAAAAACGGTGGTCGGGGTGCCCGACAACCATGTACGAATAGTCATCGGCGAGGCCGATAACCCAATAATCAACTTTTATTGGCCAAATAAACTGGGCCTTAAGTTGTGCATTGCCGGTGCCATCAACCGGGAATATCTTCGATTTAAAAGTATGAATTTCGGGGTCGTTATCCTTTTTACAGGTGCTTACCACATCGTAGTAGCCATCTTTGTTTAAGGTATAATGGGTGGTCATTTCCCTGCTGCCCTTATCGAACATCGTAGGAATTGAATACAGACAGTACCATGTCCCGCCAAAGCGCTTTAGATCAACTTTATCGACTGTTTTATTCGGAACTCCCGAAAAAAGAGTCAATAGCGAAATAAATAATGTGCAGATAGCTTTCATACCCGTATCGTTTAGTTAAATAAACGAAATTCGGGCTTGGTCGGATTTCCAACTCTTAGCAATTGAAATAAAAATAATATCGAACACTGAATATCCAATATTGAACGCCGAAGTTAACTTCATAATTCAACATCCGGCATTCAATATTCGATATTAAAACCTTGAACGGAAACGTTTGGGTCGTTTTATTTAACCAGCGTTCCGATGGACTCGCCTTGGGCAATTTTCATAAAATTACCTTCCTTGTTCATATCAAAAACAATGATTGGTAGTTTATTTTCCTGGCAAAGGGTAATGGCGGTCATGTCCATTACATTTAGGCCCTTATCGTAAACTTCCTGGAAAGTAATTTCTTCGTAACGGGTAGCAGTAGGATCTTTTTCCGGGTCGGCAGTATAAATGCCATCTACACGGGTACCTTTTAAAACCACGTCAGCTTTTATTTCGATGGCCCTTAACGATGCAGCTGTATCTGTGGTAAAATAAGGGTTACCGGTTCCGGCACCAAATATAACCAATTTACGTTCCTGCAGGTGGTGCATCGCCCTGCGGCGGATATACGGTTCGCAAATCTGCTCCATTTTAATAGCCGATTGCAAACGGGTTTCTACTCCAATTGTTTCGAGGGCGTTTTGCATAGCCATGCAATTTATTACCGTAGCAAGCATCCCCATATAATCGGCCTGGGCACGTTCCATACCCGATTTTTCGGCACTCAATCCGCGGAAAATATTGCCACCGCCAACTACCAGTGCAATCTCCACACCCAAGTCATGCACACCTTTTATATCTTTTGCATATTGCAATACCTGGTTGTTATCAATACCATACTGTTTTTGGCCCATCAGGGATTCGCCGCTAAGCTTTAAGAGGATTCTTTTATATTTCATTCAGGCAGTAGTTTATCAAAAATATATAAATAAAATTAATGTTAAAATTTTGGACTCATTTTGTTAAGTAATCACCCTTAAATACCGTCCCCAGTACTTGAAAGTTATTATCGAATACAATCAAATCTGCATCAAAACCTTCGGCAATTTTGCCTTTATGGGTCATAGATGCCAGTTGCGCCGGGTATAATGAGGCCATGTTAATGGCTTCGGCAAGTTCAATACCTACTTGTTTTACGCAATTTTCAACCGCTTTTAACTGGGTAAGGCACGATCCCGACAAGGTACCATCGGGCATTACATAACGATCGCCTTTTAGCTGATGCTGATAGGTGCCTTCGGTAGCCGCAGTAACCGCGTCGGTAATTAAAAAAAGTTTATTGCCAAGTTCTCTTTTTGCTAATCGCACCATTGCAAAATCTACATGTATGCCATCAACAACTATGCTTGCAAAAGGTTTTTCTTCAAATATCGCTGGTATATAACCCGGGTCGCGGTGGTGCATCTGTGGCATGGCATTAAACAAATGCGTTACCGTTGGTATGGGCTTGTTTAAAAATGCCTTGCCTTCGGCATAAGTGGCATTGCTATGGCCCGATGATATGATGATGCCCTGCTGGTGCAGATAATCAATTACCTCCTGATCTTGCAACTCCGGCGCGATGGTAATCATCTTTATTTCGCCTTCAGCTTGTTCTACCCAGCCCTTTATTTCGGCAAGCGTTGCTTTCTTTATGAGGTTTGCCGGATGGGCACCTTTTTTTATCGGGTTAAGATAAGGCCCTTCGAGGTGCAACCCCCAGAAATTACCTTTACAAATTTTCCGGAAGGCTTTCGCAGATTCAATACCCTGTTCGACAATTTCGTTGGTATTGGTGCCGATGGTGGCGAAGAAGCCGGTAGTGCCCTGGTTAAGCAAATCGTCTTCTAACCTTTCCAAGGCTTCGACTTCGGGTTTACCTGCAAATAGCAAACCGCCGCTGCCATAAATTTGCAGATCGATTAAACCAGGGGCAAGGTATGCGCCATTCAGGTTTATTTGTTCGACACCTTCCGGGATTGCATGTTCGTCGACAATGGCAGTAATTTTATCGCCATCGATAATAACGGCCATGCCCTGGGCAATGATGCCATCGGAGATGAGTTGAAGATTATATAGGGCTTTTGTCATATATAGTAATATAGGATTCTTCCTTACTTATGTAGTAACCTATGCTATTATTTACTTTTTTCCGGTAATAAAATCAACTTGATTAAATTATCGCCGCTTAGATATTTGTTGGCTGTTGCCTTTGTACTTTCGACGGTCACATAGTTCAAACTACTAATGTAGTCCACAATATAATCGGGATCTTCCCGGTTTCGGGCCGTTGAAGCCAAATGATCGAGCCAAAATTTATTTTCTTTCAAATTGAGTTGAGTCGATCTGGTTTCCTCCGCTTTAAATTTTTCGATGTCTGCCTGTAGGGAACCATTCTGCTTAATTTTATCAATCTCGTCTAATGTAGCGGCTATCAATTTATCTACATTGGCCGCCCCGCAAGTAAACTGCACCCTCACGGTATATCTTCCTGTCGGATAATTGCTATAATATGCCCCCGCCCTGGGCGAGTACACTTCACTTTCCTGTTGTCGTAAGCGTTCGGTGAGCTTGATTTGTAATATTTCGCCCAATGCATTTAATTGCAAATTATTGGCTTGAGTGTACTCAAATTGCCCTGTAAAAACCAAGTCGACTGTGCTTTTGTCGTCGATACCCTTGCGCACAATTTTGGTAACTTTTCCAGACAGCGGATACATGCCGATATCTTTATAGGTTTCATTACTTTTTAATGACGGCAAGCTTCCGATGTATTTTTTTATTAAACTCCGAATGCCGATATCGTCTAAATTGCCAACAAATACAAAAGTAAAATTACTTGCATCGGCAAAGCGGTTTTTATAAAAGTTAAAAGCCTTATCAATATTTGCCGTCGCTAACATTTTGTCATTGATACCCATTGCCCTGGAATTGTAACTATTCAAAACCGCGCTTACAGTATCAGCATAAACTCCAGATGGCGTATTATTTTTTGTTGCTAACCAAGCCCTTTGTTCCGACAACAGCCCCTCCCACACGGTCGAATCCTTACGGGGAGATGTGAAAAACAAATGAATAAGTTTGAGAGCTATTTCGAAGTCGCGTTGCGAAGATGCCCCGGTTATACCCTGAAGATAATCGTGAACATACGGCGAAACGCTAACATTCTTGTTACTCAAATATTTATCTAACTCAATTTGATTAAAGTTTGCGACCCCACTTTTTAACACCAGAGGACCCGATAGCAAAGCGGAACTGTAGTCTGCGTCAGACGCCAGTGATGTACCTCCAAAACTATAAATATCGAAAAAAACCTGCCCGTTATGAAAGTTTGTGTTTTTTAAGATCACTTTCGCCCCGTTACTCAAAGTAAGCGTTTGGCTACCAATAACCTGATCATAAGGGTCGGATTCAATTCGGCCGGACACTAAATCATCCGTAGGTAAAATATCAACGGTTTTATCAACTTCTACATCCTGATAGGCCTGTACGTCTTTATTAGAATCGTTTATCCAATCTAGTACTGTTTTCTCGTCGGGTAAATTATTCTTCTCCTTTTCTGGTGCTTCAACGATAACATAACGATTTTGATCGGAAGTGTATGAAGCCATTAAACTATTAATTTCGGATAATTTAATGTCATTTAAATATTCATTGCTGTAATTGTATTCAAATTCTAAACCCGGACAGCTCTCCTGTTCTAAAAAGTTACGCGAGTATTCTTGCGCATATGTTGCGGACTTATGATTTGCCATATCATTATACACACCCGATTTTATCGATAAAAACCACTGTTTTGCACTTGCAAACTCCTCTTTGGTAAAACCAAATTTGCTTGCACGTTTTATTTCGGCTAATAAGGCTTTTGTAGCTTTTTCTAATTCGCCAGGTTTGGCAACGGTCCTGATTGCAAAAATATCTGTGTTACCTAAAGATGACGAATTACTGGCACTGGCATACAAAAACGGCGGGTTTCCTGTTTTTGAAACATCTCGTAAACGATCATTCAGCATCTTATTTAATAAGTAGGTACTTATCTTTTGCAGATACTCGGTATTGGTACGCACCTTTGTTCCCGGAAGGCGAACTACCATCGAAAAATCTGTATATTCTGCCTCCGGGTCGGTTAGTATTTTTATCCGGGTGCCAGCTACGGGTGGAATGGTATAGCTAACCCAAGGTTTCTCGTTTGGCGGATTTTGAAGTGAAGCAAATTTTTTCTGGATTAATTCCTCCACTTTATTAGCATTGATATCACCAACTACAATTATCGCTTGCTCATCGGGCCGATACCAATCATGATAAAATTGCTTAAGTTGGGCAGGCGTGCAGTTTTTGATAATTTCCTCGGTGCCAATAGGTAAGCGAAAAGCATAGCGGGAATTATTGAGTTCCATTGAACGGGTTTGATTGCCCATGCGTTCGTAAGCATTTTTTCCCCTCAAACGAGCTTCTTCTAAAATAACTCCCCGCTCGCTATTTATTTCTGCCGAATCCAAACGTACATGCCCCGCCCAGTTGAGTAAGATCTCCAAGCCTTTCTCAAATACCTGCATGCTATCTGTCGGGATTGTTATTTCGTATATTGTTCTGTCGTAGCCGGTATGCGCATTAACATCTGCCCCAAATTTCACACCCGACTTTTGAAGGTAATCTATCAGTTCATTTTGGGGGAAATCACGCGTGCCTTTAAAAGCCATGTGCTCAACAAAATGTGCCAATCCTAACTGGTTGTCGTCTTCTTGTATTGAACCAGCCCGCTCTACCAAATATAATACGGCCCTTTTTTTGGGTGCCTGATTTTTACGCACATAATAAGCTAATCCGTTCGATAAATATCCATGATGTATGGCATCATCCATTGGCTGTAAATCTTCTTTATTTACAGCAGAATTTTGCGAAGGTTTTTGTTGCGCACAAAGACTTAGGGAAACTAAAAGAAATAAAACAAGAGATAGGTTAAACTTCATCATATAGCATGCGTAAAATCGTAAGTATTTGCTTTGCCTACTAAAACGTTTAGAATTTCTTAGCTGCAAAGTGCAAAGGCATCTTGGTGCCATCTTATGGTTTCCCGAGTCCGAAAAACGGAAATATCAAAAAAAATCCCCTTCGTTTTCACGAAGGGGATTAAATATTTAAGCTCCTAAAGCTATTCGCTTAAAGGCGGTTACGGTGAGCCCCTTTTCCACGGTCCCCAAAAATTGAGCAACAGTTTTAGACGAATCTTTTACAAATTCCTGGTTTAATAAAGTTGAGTCTTTATAAAACTTATTCAATTTACCCACAGAAATTTTTTCAACCATTTCTTCTGGTTTTCCTTCTGCACGAATTTGCTCTTTGGCAATTTCGAGTTCACGCTCAATTGTAGTTGCGTCAACACCGTCTTTATCAATAGCAACAGGGTTCATTGCTGCAATTTGCATCGCAACATCTTTTCCTGCTTCATCAGCGCCGACAGCATCTTTGTTTAAGGCAACTAAAACGCCTAAACGGAAGTTACCATGTATGTAAGCGATAACTTTTTCGCCTTCAACAACCACATATTTAGAGATACCGATTTTTTCGCCGATTTTACCGGTTTTTTCGATAATCAAGTCACCAATTTTCGAACGGCCAGTTTCAGTTTCAACTTCAAGGTCGCTTAATGCTTCAATTGTAGCTGGGTTATATTCAACTGCTTCGTTAGCGATCTGGTTCGCAAAAGCAACAAACTCAGCGTTTTTTGCCACGAAATCAGTTTCGCAATTCAGTTCGATAATAACGCCACGTTTGCCATCAACCGAAGTACGTGAAATTACCACACCTTCGTTCGATTCCCTGTCTTGACGACTGGCAGCTACTTTAGCGCCTTTTTTTCTCAAATAATCAATTGCTGCTTCAAAGTCGCCGCTGGTTTCTGTTAATGCTTTTTTGCAATCCATCATGCCAGCGCCCGTTTGCATGCGCAATTTATTTACGTCGGCTGCAGATATTGTTACTGTAGACATAATTTTGTTTTTATTGTAAGTTGAATGTTGTAAGCCGAAGGCAAAAATATGCTTTCACTAACAACTCAAAGTTTCTTTTATGTTAAGTAGTGTGGTGAGTGGTGAATAGTGAGTTGTGAATGGTGAGTACTTATTTACCCCTCACTATTCACAACTCACAACTAACCATTCACCACTCACTAAATTATTCTTCCGATTTCTCAGCAGACGGAGCAGTATCGATAACCGCGGCATCAGCTTCAACAGCTACTTTGCGGTTTCTTTTACCACCGTCGTGAGCGGCACTGCGGTCAACGGCAGCTTCCGGAGCATCAGCTTTTGCTTTCGCAACGGCTGCTTCTTTTTCGGCTTCGTCTTCTTTTTCGCGTTTACGCTCGTCTAAACCTTCAACAATCGCTTGTATAATAATGCTGGTGATCAACGAAATTGATTTGGTAGCATCATCATTTGCCGGTATAGGGAAATCGATGTTCGATGGATCGGAGTTGGTATCAACCATTGCAAAGGTTGGGATATTCAACTTCAACGCTTCCGAAACCGCGATGTGTTCCTTTTTAACGTCGATTAAAAATAAAGCTGCCGGTAAACGGTTAAGGTCGGCAATACCGCCCAATAAAGTTTCCAGTTTAATACGCTCACGTTGTATCATTAACCTTTCTTTTTTCGAAAGGTTGCTGTAAGTACCGTCTTTAGTCAATTTATCGATGTTAGACATCTTTTTGATCGACTTGCGCACTGTAGCGAAGTTGGTTAACATACCACCTAACCAGCGTTCGGTTATAAAAGGCATGTTTACACTTTTTGCATAATCGGCAACGATATCTTTCGCTTGCTTTTTAGTAGCGACAAATAATACCTTGCGGCCCGATTTTACAATTTGTTTTATAGCTGCAGCAGCTTCTTCAACCTTTGTTAAGGTTTTGTTTAAATCTATAATATGGATACCGTTACGTTCCATAAAAATGTACTGAGACATTTTAGGGTCCCATTTACGGGTAAGGTGACCAAAGTGAACACCTGCGTCCAGTAAGTCCTCGTATGTTGTTCTTGCCATGTTGTTGTTCTCCTTTGATTAACGTTTACTGAATTGGAATCTCTTACGTGCTTTCTTGCGTCCTGGTTTTTTACGCTCAACCATACGGTCGTCGCGGGTCATTAAACCTTTGGCACGCAGTGCCGGTTTCTTTTCAGCATCAAGTTCAACAATAGCTTTCGCGATAGCTAAACGAACGGCTTCCGCCTGTCCTTTTACACCACCACCTGCAACATTTACTTTAACATCGTATTTACCGGTTGAGCCCGAAACCTCGGTGCTTTGGGTAACAATGTACTGTAAAGGCAATGTAGGGAAGTATGCTTTGTAATCTTTACCGTTTACGGTAATTGCGCCGCTGCCATCTGTTAAGTAGATGCGTGCAACAGCAGTTTTTCTTCTGCCCGAAGTGTTAGTTGTTGGCATTTCTTTTCTCCTTTAAATTAAAGTTAAATGGTTGTAGGGTTTTGTGCTGCATGAGGATGCTCGGCACCTGCATAAACATGCAAATTGCCAAACAATGCTTTGCCCAAACGACTTTTAGGTAACATACCACGCACCGCTTTTTCAATTACGCGTGTTGGATGCTTTGCCATTAACTCCTTAGGAGAAATGAAACGCTGCCCCCCCGGATAACCGGTGTAAGAAACATACCGCTTATCGCTGAATTTGTTTCCGGTCAGTTTTACCTTGTCTGCATTGATAACTATTACATTATCGCCGCAGTCTACGTTCGGGGTGAAATCAGGCTTGGTTTTTCCACGGATGATCATGGCGATCTTAGTGGACAAGCGCCCCAAAATCTCGCCACTTGCGTCAACAACAACCCATTGTTTGTTAACGGTTTTTTTATTGGCCGAGACAGTTTTGTAACTTAACGTATTCACTTGCTTTTTATTAAATTTATTAAACGTTTACTTTACCCCGCATTTTCGGGACTGCAAAGATAGATGTTTTTGTTTTATTATCAAAATAGTATTTACGTTTTGTTTTTGGGGTGGATTGTGTTGAGAGGGTGGTTGGTTTTTGCTTCGCCGTTGTTGGAGTTGTCTCCAACAACACTTGCCATTGTGGCGTGCAATTATTGTGGGTTGACCTCAAATTTCACCTTACATTATGAAGCCCAGCGGCAGCATTGTTGCTGATTGAATGATACTGGCCTTGTTGGAGGCAACTCCAACAAGGGCGGAGCGTCTACGCGGATCCGCGCGCGAGGGACGAAAGCGTTCATTATTCCAATACTACGTCAAAAAATACAGGAATGCATTATTTTCTAGTTACATTAGCTACAAAAACTTAATTGAATGAATCAAGAAACGACCACCTTTGTCGAGCATGTAGTAGAAGTAAAAAATGAATTTTTAATACAAAGACAAGTCGCAGTTGATGCAAAGGCCAATGAGAGCTTAATTGTCTTTTACGATAAAATAACTGATTTTTTAGAAAAACTTATTTTTACGGTTTCCAATGAAAATCTTAAAATAAATTACTTAAA